>Ga0207952_1000044_pt1 | contig 161765 bp, 191 predicted proteins | sample SubbioR12Aug_8Ca_FD_184831 | JGI IMG/M metagenome (GOLD analysis project Ga0207952, IMG submission 184831) | Serpentinite rock and fluid subsurface biosphere microbial communities from McLaughlin Reserve, California, USA - CR12Aug_8Ca (SPAdes) | ecosystem: Environmental > Terrestrial > Deep...
CCATCCCGAGACAAGACATCCTTTCGTAAGATGAAGGTCGGCAGCAGAAGACTGCGTTGATAGGAAGGTGGTGTAGATCACAAGCTTCGGCGAGTGGTGAGCCAGCCTTTACTAACAGACCAACACACCGGTTCAGCCACTTACATAGAGACTATGCACGATGAATTCATTTTAGAATTCACAATGTGAAAATAATACACGACTTGTACGATGATTTATTTTAAATCACTCCTTAGCGAATGCTATACACGACTCAAACGATAATTGGAATATATGATATCTTTAATGAGTAAACGTTAAATTTATCTCACTTGTGTGATTGCTAAATGCGTAATAATTTTAATTTATTTTTTATGGTTTTCATTCTTGTTACTGGATTGATAATTAATCCATCTACATTTTCAATTTCAGTTAACGATGATTCAGACATATCTTTTAATCTAATGTCATTTGCATTTGCACAAGAAAATTCAACTTCTATTGAAGAAACTGAAGAAGAAACTGAAGAAGAAACTGAAGAAGAAACTGAAGAAGAAACTGAAGAAGAAACTGACAACGAAGCTGAAGACATTCATGATGATGTTTCAGTTTTTGTTCAAGAATCTAGATCATTATTTGAACAACAAAGAGAAGAAACTCGTATGGTGATCAAAGAATGTAGGCTATCTCTAATTGCAGCAGAGCCTTCTCAAAGAGCTGATATCCGAAATCAATGCAGGGAAAATCTTAATGATATTAAAACATCATATCAAGAACTTAGAGATACTTACAAGGAATCATTTAAAGAACTTAGAAAAAGCATGGAAATTGCTATCCGTGAATATAAGGGATTGAATGTAGATGACTCTGAAAAAATTGATGCTTTATCTGAAATTAAATCTCAATTAAAATCTGATGTTGAATTTAATAAAATTAAGGAATTACGCGAATCTATCAAAGAAGAATTGAAACAAGAAAAAAGACAACTTCGTGAAGCCATGAAAGAAGAACGAGAAGCTATGAGAGAAGAGATGAAAGAAGAACGAGAAGCTATGAGAGAAGAGATGAAAGAAGAACGAGAATCTCAAAAAGAAGAGATGAAAGAAGAACGAGAATCTCAAAAAGAAGAGATGAAAGAAGAACGAGAATCTCAAAAAGAAGAGATGAAAGAAGAACGAGAATCTCAAAAAGAAGAGATGAAAGAAGAACGAGATACTTAAACAAATTAAGAATCTGATTTTAGATGAATCCTTGTCTACTCAAAACATATGATTTTTGACCAAATGCCAAACCACATTTATCATAAATCTTAAATTATACTCCCTATTCATATCCTCATGAACAATGTTTTTGTTTTATTCATGATATTTTCTATAGTTGCTATTGGTATGTCCTATCCTTTATCATTTGCAGATGAACATTCAGTAAACTCAACTTCTGGATCAAATAGTACAATAACTATTAACGATGAAATTATGATGGAAGATAAAACTGATGATGTAGAATCGGGAAATAATATTGAGATTGAAGATACTTTAGAAACTGGAGATACTATGCAAAGTGAAGATGAAACTAATGACGATCTTTTTCCAATTGTAATTTCTCCACTCAAGCAAATTAAAGATGGTATTACACCTGAAAATGTTGTTTGTAAAGATGGTCTTGAACTAGTTTTCAAACTTAACGGACAACCAGCATGTGTTAAAACAACAAGTATTCAGAAATTGACTACTTGGGGTTGGATACAATAAATTATTCTTAAATATTATAACTAAACCACTACACTGATTTTTATCAAAACTGCACTATTTTGAAAAACAAGAATTTGAAAACACGTATTTAATTATAAATAACATTTTTAATAATCGACTGTATCGTTTTAAATTCTATTTTTATTGGTGATTTCTGGTTTGAATGCTCTAATTTTCTTCAATTTCTATGTCTTTTTGTAATTCTTTAGGCATGCCAATCCACCATTTTGATTCAGTAGACATTTCTAAAAATAGACTAAAAGTCACTAATAGATCTGATGGTTAATTCTATGAAACAATTGAATAACAAATTATGACTCTTGAATTTGACATATACGCTAGAAATTAATAATAACCAATCCAATTCTGATCGAAAACCCTTTTGATATTAAACCTACGTGATGTTTTTTTTTGGACTCTTCGAAAAAATGAAAGAGACGTCATAAATCTATACAATTCACTTTCACCAATAATGCAGCTTGCAACAGGTGGGTCAATGCTTAATTTTGGCTATTGGGTTAAAGACATATACGATCCTGTTTCTGCCCAAGAAAATCTTTGTTCATTTTTTGGTGAATTTTCAGAATTAGAAACAGCAAAAACCGTTGTAGATGTAGGAAGTGGATTATCTGCCCCTGCCATTTACTGGAGAAATTATTATCCTGAACTTAATTTGTTTTGTGTGAATATTAATTATGATCAATTATCTTTTATTGGTCATCAAAATAACATTCAATTTTTAAATTCAACATCTACAAAATTACCGTTTTCTCCTAATTCTGTAGATCGTGTATTGGCATTAGAGTCTGCACAACATTTCAAACCTCTAAAAGATTTTATTTTTGAATCTAAACGAATTCTCAAATCAAATGGAATATTGGCTATTGCATTGCCTGTGACTCTTTCTGGTGCATCTTTTATGAAATTGGGCGTATTAAAATTCACTTGGTCCTCTGAACATTATGAATTAAACCATGTAAAAGAATTGATACTTTCATCCGGTTTTACAATTCAATACGAAAAATTGATTGGAAAAAATGTCTATGATCCATTGGCTAAATTTTATATTGAAAACCGTAAAGAATTAAAAAAGTTAATACTGCAAAAATACCCAAATTACGTGGAAAAAATACTACATACTTCCATTTTAAAAATGAAAAAAGCGTCTGAACAAAAAATCATTGATTATGTTGTTCTAAAATGTAAACTAGATTAGACTCTAATTATTCCACGTTCTAACAAATTTTCAATCGCTTTTAGATATTCTGATTCTGAAATCAATCCATCTCCTAACCACATTGTAATTGTCTTAAACCATTTAGGAATTTTCGCTTCGTTTGTAATGTAGTTTTTTTCTAATACGTCTGTTTCTTGCAATACTATTTTAGACCATTTGTTTGTAATGCCTGTCTCTTTATGATCCTTTGAAAATACTATTCCTGTATTTTTATCTATGATTACGGTATCTTGTTTTTCGAAATTCTGTGCAATCCATACGTGATATATCTTGTCCTTGAAATTATGTGTTGTATCTCCTATTATTTTCAAATCGGATGTAATACTATTTCCAACTTTCATTGGAATAGGAAAGATGAATTCGTTCATTATGCAACATTTCTCGTTTTCTGAGATACTTCCATGTTTATCGATTATTATGCTTGACAATTCTTTTCCATCCCTTGAAATTTTTTCTGTTTTAACGAAAATTTCATTACCTTTGATCGACTCTACTATGTATTTCTGAGTGATTTTTTTACCGTATATGTCAGAATAAGAATATTTTATAAAATTTGATTTTACTAAACATATTTCATTTTCATGACAATTTTTATTTATGTCAAATGTTGACGGTTTTAGAATTTGTTCTTTTATCATGCTTCTAATTCCTTGCACAAATAATGTATCTGTAATTTGATTTTTTACCCATAATTTTGCATCGTTTTTCATCCATGCTGGTATTACTTCTGAATTTTTAATGTGTCTTCCTTTGATATCTATAGAGTTTCCAAGATATTTTTCAATCTCTGCGATCAATACAATGTCTCTTCCAGGGTGAGTGCTTTTCCAAGCTACGTGATTATACAAAATTATACATGCTCTAAGATTTGGAAAACTTGGATGTTGTTCTTTGAGTGTTTTTTCTCCCACCATTAAATATTCGTCATAAAAAAACTCGCAGAATTTTAAAATGTCTTTTGTTGTCTTTATATCGAAACCTGGGTCATGGGCAAATATACTAGGTGTTGTAATGCCACCAATAACTGCGATTGTGATTATTGCAAAAATTACTATTAACAATGGTTTCATTAAATAACGATTCTGCTTTTAACTTATTAATTACTAGTTTCATTTCTCCCAATTTGATAACCTTTTTGGAACTTTAACATTGATAATGATTCCAAGAAATTTGTTAAATAATTGACTAGGTTTTTATTTTTGATATGATATGTCTATTTGTTGTCCTTCAAAAATAACGCCGCTCTTAAACTTTATAATGAAAAATGTTCTGAAATTATTAAAGAACCTGAAATTAGATTTGCTGGAATTGTAGATAAGGATGGAAAATTAATTGCAGGTGGTTTTAAAGCAGGACTTGTTCCATATGAGGACGATGAAACTAGGCTTCATTCTTTCTTTGAATTTGTATCCAAAGCTTCTATCCGAAAGGAATATGATGATAGCTTAGGGCCAATTAATTATATTGCAGCCAGACGTGATAAGGCAGTTTTGGTGAGTTTTCCATTTCCTATAACTCAAGTTCTTCTTTTAATCTCTGCTGAACCTACCGCTAACATTGAAAATTTAGCAAAAAAAGTTGTTGAAATTTTTACTGATGTTAATTGATAACTTTTTAAATACACATTATATCATCACATAGTTTTAATTTGATAAAATTATAATTAAAACATGAAAGCAACATTTGGTGCTGGATGTTTTTGGCATGTTGAAGATTTACTTCGAAAAACTAAAGGTGTCAAGTCAACACAAGTAGGTTATATCGGAGGCAAATTACCGAATCCTACTTATGAAGAGGTATGCACAGATAGAACCGGACATGCTGAAGCAGTTCAAGTAGAATATGATCCAAATGAAATCACTTATGATGAATTATTGGAAGTTTTTTGGAACAATCATGACCCGACAACCCTTAATCGACAAGGACCTGATATTGGACATCAATATCGCTCTGCAATATTTTTTCATAACGAAGAACAAGCACAAATTGCACAAAAATCAAAAAACGAACTTGAAAAATCAGGAAAATTTCATAAACCTATTGTAACTGAAATTGTACCAGCTCCGGAATTTTATAAAGCTGAAGACTATCATCAAAAATATTTTCAAAAACACGGTTTATCATAAACTCATTTAACAATAAGTACTGGTATTTTTGATGTATGGATGACATAATTTGAAACACTGCCTAAGAATAATTCTTTCACTACACTTCTTCCTCTAGATCCCATTACTATTAGACTGAAATTTTCTTTTTTATCATGTGCCAATTTTATGAGGTTATATCCTATATTTCCTGTCATCATTCTTTCTTTAAAATCCACATTATTTTGTAATGCTATTTTTTTGGCATTATCTAGAATTTTTTTTGCCTCGTTTTTCCATTCATTACTAACGGTGGTTGTTGTTTGAAACTCAGAACGCGGTTGTATGTTCATTGAATAGGCTCCGATAATTATAGCCTCAAACTGTTTTGCTATGGATACTGCCATGTCAAGTGCTCGTATCGAATTTTTTGAACCGTCTAATGGAACAAGAATTTTGCATATTTTTTTGTCGACCACAATCTGTTTTCTATTTGGATCTTAAAAAACCTAGTCTCTGCTTTCTAAGGTGATAGTTTAGTAAAATAACAAAAACATTTGATCGGTAATGGTAACTAAACTTATCTAGCCAAATAATTGAAGCTAAAACCATGAAAGAAAATTTCATAGATGTGGATGGTAATAAAATTAGGTATCTGGAATCTGGATATTCTAAACATGTTTTGGTATTGATTCATGGATTGGGTGCCTCAGCTGAACGATGGAATAAAGTAATTCCTATTTTTGCAAAACAATATCGTGTGATTGTTCCTGATCTGATCGGATATGGTTATAGTGATAAGCCTGTTGCAGATTACACTCCTGATTTTTTTTCATCTTTTCTTGAGAATTTTCTTGTTGCTTTGCAAATTACACGTCCTATTATAATTGGTTCTTCATTAGGTGGCCAAATTGCAGCTGATTATACATCTGCACATTCAAATGAAGTTGAAAAATTAATTCTTGTATCTCCTGCAGGTTCAATGAAACAATCTACTCCTGCATTAGATGCTTACATAATGGCTGCATTATACCCAAATGATGAAAGTGCAAAAAATGTGTTTGAATTAATGGAATCATCTGGTCATGAAGTTGACAGTCAAATTATTCAAGGTTTTATTGATAGAATGAAATTACCAAATGCAAAGTTAGCTTTCATGTCAACTGTTTTAGGATTGAAAAATTCTGATGTTATAACCTCTAAATTAAATTCCATTACATGTCCCACTCTTGTTATCTGGGGATCAAAAGATCCTGTAATCCCAATCCAATATGCAGAAAATTTTCTGTCTAACATCAAAGATTGCAGGTTTTTTAGAATGGATAACTGTGGTCATACTCCGTATGTTCAAGATCCTGAAACTTTTTCATCTGTCGTTCTCGAATTTCTTTCATAGTGCAGATTCGTTTATATACTATTTAGTTCCAATATTTACCAATGAGTGGTAATTATAACCAATTCAATCCTACTGAAATGTTTAAAGATTGGATTCAAAAAAATGGTCGCGCACAAGCTGAATTTATGAAAAATTTTGGCATGCTGATGACAAATCAAAATACCCAAACATTCAATCCTTTAGAAACTCTTAGAGAAGTTTCTGATAATACAAGACATGTTCAATCTGATATGATGAAAAATATGTCCTCCATGCAAAACAAAAGTATGGAGACTATGTTTCAAATCGGTCAAATGCTTCCTTCTTTTATGAATTGGGGAGCTTACAAAACAACTGTCAGTAGTAATGGCAGAATTTCAATTCCAGAGGCAGAACGTAATGCACTTGGATTAGGTGAGGGTGACTTGGTACAAGTCATAATCCTTCCAATAGCCAAAAAATCAAAAAATAAGGAGGTGAAACAATGAGTAAAAACGAACAAACACCAGGAGCTAAAGATGTATTCTCTGTATATCAAGAAAGCATAGACAAAATATTTACCGGTATCAGACAATCAGTACCACAGTATCATCAATCAATTACAAATGTTCAGCAAGAATATTTGCAAGCATATGAAAATGTTGTTGATTCTACAATTACATTGCAAAAAGAATATGCAAAGAAATTTGGTATTGCAGCAAACATTCCACAAGCAACACTAAAAGTAATGAATGATACTACTGAAGAATTTGTTAAAGCAGCATCAATACACAATCAAATAACATTAGCAACAATTGATGCAACACAACAAAACATCAAGACATTCAACGATAATGCAAAATCATTTGCTGACTTGAATAGAAACATTCTTCAATCCTGGATATCAGCATTCACCACAAAGAACAACTAATTAGTGGTAAATTTTATTTTTTTATTTTTTATTTTATGATCTTTCAGCAAGCCAATTTCCTAGCTCTGGTAATACCTTATTTTGAGATAACGAACTAGCAATCATTCCTACATGTCCTGTTGGGTATATTTTTAATGTTTTATCATCACTTCCTACTGCATAATGAAGCGGCATGCTGCACTCAGGTGATACTAGGTGATCTCCTACTGCAACCTGTGTAAATATTGCCATGTTTATTTTCTTCAAATCTATATGACTTCCACCAACAAACATCTTATTTTGAATTAGTAGATTGTCTTGATAAATATCCTTAATCCATTGTTTGAAAAGAGCGCCAGGGATAGGAGGAGTATCGCCGAGCCATTTTTCTACTCTTAGGAAGTTATCTACAAATTTTTTATTCTCAATGTTTTTAAAAAAATTGACATATTTTTCAATTCCTTGCTCAAATGGTTTTAGCACGGAAAAACAATAATACATGAATTCAGGAGGCATATTTCCTATAGTCTCTACCATTTTATCCACATCCATATGCTTGGCTAGATTACTAATTACTGTAGTATCTCGCCATCCGTCAATGACTGGTGCTGTTGCAATATAATTTTTCACACTTTCTGGATGCAATGCTGTGTATGCAGTTGCAATTGTAGCTCCTGTACAATATCCTTGTAGGGATATTTTTTCTACTGATGATGTGTCTTTGATTAATTCTACGCTACTATCTAAATACCCGTTAACATAATCGTCAAAATCCAAATATTTGTCCATGCTAGTTGGAGATCCCCAATCTAACATATACACATCAAACCCTTGCATTAGTAAATTTCTTACCCAACTTTTTTCTGGTTGTATGTCTAAGATATGGTATCTGTTAATTAACGCATATGAAATTAGTAATGGTGTTTTATGTTGTTTATCTGTAAGTGGTTTATAATGTAGTAGTCTTGTTTTATCGATTTCTTGAACTACATCATGTGGTGTAATTTCTAAACTAATTTCATCAGGAGCTGAAACTAACTTGGGTGCATCCATGACATGCTTGCTAAATTTAATCATCTCTTCGATAATTTTTGGATCAAATTTTGACTCATTTTTCATTTTTTGCTACCTCTGGATTAATTGATTTTTTCTTTTTTAATTCAATCTCTAGTTTTGTAACTCTTTTTTTCAATGCATGTATCTCTTTGTATACTTCATCAATCTCTTCTTTGCTTGGAAGATTTGCAGCCTGTAATATCACATTTGAAATGTTGTGCCAATTTTTTGTTAGTTCAAGCTCCTTTGAGACTAATTTTCCATAATTTACTCCGAATTTTTCAGAATCAAATAACTCTGTAAAGTCATTGTCAAAAATGTCTATCCATATTCTTTTGAATGATTCAATTTGCTCTATGTCATGTGGTACATCAGGAGCCTTTAGGTTTACTTTCTTTTGTGCTTCATTCCACGTTTCTGCTAATTGCTTATAATATTCTGTGACATACTTGTTGAATTCCATCAAATTTTCATTAATCTGGATTAACTCCGTTGATATTTTCTTTGAATTTGAAGCAAATGCTCTCATAGGACCTAACGAAGTCAAAGCTTGAGGCTTACTGGACATTAAATGAAGAATATCTGTCCAGAATAAAGATAGATGCTTATAATAATCTGTAACATCTTTTTGAGATTCTGATTCCACAGATTATTATTGTGATAGCTCTCAATAAATAGATCGCTTGTATAATTAGACAAGTGGCTAGTGTTGAGGAACTAGAGCAAATATGTCAAAAAATTATTCAATTGGACCCACTTCTGAGATCTGCTAGAATTATCAATAGTCGAGGTCATCTTGTTGCAGGGGGTATGAAGAAGGGAATGCTCTCATTAGAATCTCAAAAACAAGATGAGATGATGTTCATGGAACTTGCGCTTAGAGTTCGTATGAGGCATGAATTTGATAAAGAGTTTGGTGAAGTCCACTTCTCTATGTCTTATAGAGACAAGGTAATTGTGATGAGCTTTCCTTTAGCAAACGATGATGTTTTGTTAGTATCCTCTGAAAAGGAAGCAAATTTCAGTAAATACGCATTTAACATCCTTAAGATTATTGAGCCACTAAAAAAACCGATAATGGGTACTTTTTGAATCATTTTATCATAACAACTTAATCTAGGTAAGATAGGCAACATGTATGAATGCCCTTTCACAAAATATTACATGGACTGATATTGAGCAATTAACAAAATTACTTTCTAAAAAAATTTTAGAATCTTCAAAAAAATTCTCGAGTATTTCTACAGTCAGTCGTGGTGGTTTAGTTCCTGCAAGGTTATTAGCTGATCACTTGGGAATTGATATCATACTTGTGGATGAAAATAAAATTTCTTCTAACTCTCTTTTTGTTGATGACATTTATGATTCTGGAAAAACATTTAAGAAAATAATCCAAAAAGTAACTAATCCTTCTGATTTTGTATATGCTACTTTATTTGCTAGACAAGGCAAACAATATCCAAAACAATTAGTGTATGCTCAAAAAACAAAAGGTGCTGAGTACATCGTGTTTCCTTGGGATGCCCTAGAGTATAAAAGATTCAAAAATACTGCATTATAGTATTAGAAATTCGGAAAATAATCTGGAATTATGGTTAACCCATACATTGAGGAATTTTTCCCTCATGCCTATCTTGATAATCCTTGATTAAATCCTCTGAAATTTGTTCATAAGAACCAGTTTGCATGTATCTTACTCTGGTTGCTTTTGAGATACATGGCTCTTTTTCTTTTTCTTGTATGCTTTTTTTAATATTTTCAGAACCTCCAATAAACAAAATTTTCATTGAGGCATGCATCATATACACTCCTGCAGATTGAGGTATTTTTGAAATTGTTTCTTCATTAAAGTCAAGCCAATCTGACCATGTATTTTCACTGTTTAACATATTTTTCACTATTCTTGAAGCATTTTTCTTAAACCTGCGCATCTATTCCTGATAGTTACTTCAGTTACTCCTGATGCAATTGAGATGTCTTTTTGAGATTTTACTTCCCCTGTACTAATACATGCCAAATAAAGTGCAGCTGCAGCTATTCCCATTGGGTCTTTTCCTGCTACCATGCCAATTTTTTTTGCTTGTTCTAAAATTTCCACTGCTTTACGTTTGCTTTTCTCACTTAGTTCTGCAATACTTGCAATTCTTGATACGCCTTTAACTGGGTCAACTACTGGCATTTTTAATTCTAATTCTCTAAAAATTAATCTATAACATCTGGCGACATCTTTTCTTCTAATATTGATGCCGTTTGCAACGTCATCTAGTGTTCTAGGAGTTTCTGTATTTCTACATGCTGCATAAAGACAAGCTGCTACCAAACCTTGTATCGAACGTCCTCTTACAAGCTTTTTTTCCATAGCCTTTCGATAAATATATGCAGCTTTTTCAACTACTGCCTCTGTTAATGCAAGTTTATCTTTTAATTTTCCCATCTCGTTTAATGCTTGTCTTAGATTTCTATCTGCAGAAGAATGAGCTTGTGATCTACTATCCCAAGTCCGTAATCTTTCAATTGAACTTTTCATCGATGATGTTAAAGGTTTTCCTGTGGAGTCTTTGTTTGCAGATCCGATGACAGTTGATAATCCCATATCGTGCATAGTTAATGATGTTCCAGCTCCTGTTCTGGCTCTATTTGTATCGTCATTTGCAAATGAACGCCACTCTGCACCAGTATCTGAAATTTTATCCGTAACTACAAAACCACATCTGCCACAAAATAATTCTCCTGTGGTTTCATCTGTAACCATTTTCCTATCTCCACATGAAGGACATTTCGGTCCAGATACAGTTGTGCTCTTAAGCATAATAATTACGATATTTTATTTGCCTTATTATCGTTTTACAATACTTCAACAGGTTAATTGTGTGTAGGCTAAGCTAATCATCATTCTAGTTTTATGGAATTAGAATAACTGAAATTGTAATGTCATAACTACATTATATGCATAAACAAATTTTTGAAAATTATTTTTACTTTATTTGAATTTTGATCGAATGTTCTAATTTGTTAAATGTTTTGATAATTTATTTTTGATCTGTTTTTACTTATTCTATTAAATGAATGATTGGCAACTAGTTTGATCTAATAATTTACTCAAAAATATCATTAATTTGAGGCTACAAGTAGTTTAAAATCTAATTATTTACCTGTAACATAAGTGACGTACAGTATCACTGAAACAATAACTGAAGTTCCAATTATGATCAGTAATTCTTTTTTTGAAAAAACACTTGCTCTAAAACTCACAAATTTTATGTGATGGTTACCAACTTAAGGATTTAGAAACATGCTGTTTAGATTCTAAAATCCATCTAGTAGACAATATGCATAATTTGGTTTTAATGATGTGTACATGATACTATTTGGATCAGAAACATGTGTTAGTCCTATCGAATGACCCAATTCATGTGTCATAATAGTTTCAACTGTTTTAACATCATATAGTTGAAATCTTCCATCACAATTATAATCGCCTAATGTTACTTCCACAACTCCTTTTCCTAGATGTGCATGACCTAATACTCCTTCTCCAATATCTCGTACTACCCATGTAACCCAAACATTTGCTTCATGTTTCTGAGTGGTAATTTCAAAATTCATTTTAACTTTCTTCCCTTCAAAACTTAATTCTTGCTTTTCCCAAAATGTAAAAGAGTTTTTCAGTGTACTTACATGATTTAATGGTAATCCTGATGGTTGTTCATTAATGAAGACTTTGTAATGCACAACATATACACCATCAACTATCTCATATGTGGGATCTGGAAAATTACTAGATGCTGTCTTTGCCTCTTCTTCAAAATTCCACTTTGTATAGTCTCTGAGGAATTTTTTTATTACATCTCCACTTGGATTTGGATATTCAATGTATCTTTTTTCATCTGAAACATTTTTTGAAACGCTGCGAATATATTTTTCAAATAAACTATATTCGTGGTTCTTATCTTTTTGAATTTCATCTTGTGATTTTTTAGTATCTATAATTATGATGCCTTTTTCCATCATGTATTGAATTCCTGAAACGAAATCTTTATCATTTATTGTATTTTGAGCCCACCATAAAGCGTTATTTCTTATCCATTCTGGTATTTTGTTCTCTGTAACTGATTTTGTTTCAATGATAGGAATTTGTATTATTTTATTTTCAATCATAAATAATAATGCCGATATGAATTCTGAATCTTCAATTTGCTTTTCTGACCACCATTTTGCAATTAACTTTACCCATTCTGGAATTTGCACCGTTCCTTCATTTCTTAGATCTACTGGCTTTTTTGTTGGGGTGTACGGATATTTTGCAATTACCTTGTCTGTAAATTCTTTATAATTGTTAATTACAATGCTATCTGGTTTTTCATTTAATGCTTTTTCAAAATAATATTTTGATTCTTGATATTCTCCCAAATTTCCAAAACCAATACCCATGCCAATGAGCGAAGTAACATCATTTGGTTTTTCCTGAAGGATCTTGAAAAATTCTTTAAGTGATCTATCGTGATATCCTGCATTGCTTAATGCAATTGCCTTCATTTTCATTGTAGATATGTTATTTGGAACAACTTCTAAAATTTCATCATAAATTACAATTGCTTGGTTATATTCTCCTTTTGAAAAATGTTCATTAGCTTGTTTGAACATTGATTGTGAATCAAACGTAGTTTGAGCAAATACTGTAACTGAAATAAAACTAACAAATAACAAAATTCCACAAAGTATACGTATTGGCAATGTCTCTGGTGCTTCTATTTTGGTTATAATTTATTTCTATTTTAAGATGCTTTGTATTTTTTGATTGATTTTTGTCATTTTTGCTGAGCATTTAATTTATTTTCAGTAAATCTTTAATCTTCTAACAATTACAAAATCTTAGATTGAGTAAATTAGGCACGGGTGAAATTATTTATGAACTTCGTAAGAAAATTCAAGATATTCAATTAGATTTAGATGAACTTGGAGAGCCGATATCTGATATGCCTGAATTAATTACATCTGCTAATCTTTTACGCTCAAATGAGCATTTTTCAAAAATAACTAAAAAACAGTCAGAATTACTATCTGCCTATGGTCAATATTCAAACGCCTTAGAGGATATGATTGATATCGTTTTTGATATCCAAAATGATCTAAAAAATTTACTCAAAGAACAATCAAAACTAATCTCTGATCAGAAATCTAATGTGCCCAAAAACAAGAAAAAATTTACAAATAAAAAAAAGTTATTAAAAAAATAATTTGTATTGACTTATTTTATAATGTAAATTATATCTCCTGATGTGATTCTTTTATTTTTTTTATTTGATGATATCACTAATGCTCCATCATCATCTATTTTGATTGCTTTGCCTTTGATTTTTCCATCTTCTGTAATTAGTTCTATATTTTGACCAATGGTGGATGATTTTTTTGTCCAGTCTCTGATTATTTTTTTAATATCTCCTTTGTTTAACTGATTAAAAATTTCTTCTAATTCCAATAAAAATGATTGAACCAGTAAAACTGGTTTTATTGAATTGTTGTATTTGCTTAGTGATGCAACTCCGTAAAAATTTGGAGTGTCTTTTAGTATTTTTTCAATTTGGTTAACTTCCACATTGTAATTTATTCCGACTCCAAGAATCATGTTTTCAATTTTGTTTGATTCTATAGATGCATCAACTAACATTCCTGCAACTTTTTTACCATTAATTGTAATGTCATTTGGCCATTTTAATTCCGATTTTATGTTTAATGTTTTCTCAATTGCATTTGATAATGCAAGTGCTGATGCTATTGGAAATAACGTGATAACTGATATGTCAAATTTTGGATGCAAAACTATCGAAAGCCATATGCCTCCTTTGGGCGAAATCCATTTTCTTCCTAGTCTTCCCTTTCCACTGGTTTGTTTTTCTGCAATGATCAATGTCCCATGAATTGCTTCTGATGCCATTTTCATTGCCTGATTTTGAGTTGAATCAACTGAATCAAAATAATACGTATGTTTTCCAAACGTTTTGGTTTTTAATCCAGATGTTATCTCCCATGGTAGTAATTTATCGGTACTATATTCTAATCTGTAGCCTAGTTTTTGTTTTGACTCTATTTTGTATCCCATTTCTCTGATTTTTTTAATATGTTTCCAAACTGCAACTCGACTTATTCTTAATACATCACTCAAATCTTGACCTGAAAGATATTCGGTATTATGAGATTTTAGAAATGATAATACCTTGACTATTCCTTGGTTATCATACGAACTGTATGTCATTTGGATTTATTTTTTATTCGTGGTATAAAACATCGACTTAGAATCCGACGTCAAAGTCAAATCCACCACCATCAGAATCCATTCCTCCGTCTGATGCAGCTTCCCCACCCATGTCATTTGGAATGCTTTCTGCTGGTACGTAATCTGTCATCATCATACCCATCATGCTAAACATCATTGAAAACATCATAATGTCCATTATTCCAAAAAACATCATAGTAGGAAGAATCGATTTGTTATCGTCCATGTATTGTTTTAATTTTTCTTTGTCTCCACTTTTATACAGTAAAGACATTTGATTCCATTTGTCTTGTAATTCATGAATTCTTTCTTCTAATTCTTTTGTTCCTTTGTCTGTAATTTTAAGATCAATTTTTTTTCCAAACAATCCTTTTTTTTCTTCCACCTGTATCAGTTCTCTCTTTTCTAATTTTTCAAGAATTTCGTTTAGTTCTTCACCGTCAATCTGGGCTGCTTTTTGTATTTTATCGAATTTTTTAATTCCTCTTGCAATTGCTCCTAATACGACTACGTCTTTTGGCTCTTCTGGCATGGATTCCATGTCGTTTAATTTTCTCAGTTGTTAAAATACCATACTATTTCCTTTAAAAATTATATCCTACATTGCTTTAATTTTTTCATGGAACGTGATTCTTACACCGATAATGAGATAAGAGGTATTCTTTCCTTAAAGCGCGTTGCAGTTATTGGCATGTCTAAAAATGAAAACAAGGCTGCACATTATGTTCCAAAATATCTGTCTGAAAATGGATTTGATATAATTCCCGTAAATCCTACTGCTGATGAGATCTTAGGCAAAAAATGTTTTAGCACAATCTCTGAAGTTAATGGCGATGTTGATATCGTTGATGTATTTAGGCCATCTGAACAAGTACTTCATGTAGTGGAAGAAGCTATAAAGAAAAAACCCAAAGTAATTTGGCTTCAGGAAGGAATTCATAATGTTGAAGCAGAAAAATTGGCAAGAGACAATGACATAAAAATTGTATATAACAGATGTATGTTGGCAGAGCACCAGAGATTATCCTAATCATGACTTTTGATACTTTTTACAACGAATTACATGAATTAGTAAATAAACATGAAAAAAATAACACTCCGCTAAAAGTTCAAAAAGATCTAGATGTGAATATTGTAAAAATTTTTGGTGAAAATATTACTGCGTTGGCACGAGCAAAAAATGGACTAATCGATGTAACCGAACTTGCATATGCAACAGCAGAACATCATCCCTATTGGAATCTACTTTACAACTGTTCAGAAATAGCAAACATTGTTTTAGAAAAATGGAAAAGTGAATTATCTAAAAAAGATACTAGTGATATCGAATGGTCAATAAAGGAATTAAAACAATCTCTAGAAAAGATAACTGAAAAAATTAACGACTCTGATAACTAGGCAGAGATAAATATTCTTAGATTGCAAATAAACCATGCCAATTAAACTTGGATTAATAGGTAAAACAAACACTGGTAAAACAACTTTTTACAATGCTGCCACTTTATCATCTGAAGAAATATCATCATATCCATTTACCACAAAGAAACCTGTTTCTGGTATTGCACATGCAATTACTTTATGTGTTCATCCAGAGTTTAAAATACAAGATAATCCTAATAATTCAAAATGTGTTGATGGCTGGAGATACATTCCAGTTGAATTAATTGATTTACCTGGTCTTATCAAAGATGCATGGAAAGGAAAAGGATTGGGAAACCAATTTCTTTCAATCGCCGCACAGTCTGATGCGTTACTTCATGTTGTTGATGCATCTGGCGGTATAGACTCCTCTGGAAAAATTACTGAGGTTGGTAGCGGTGATCCGATATCTGATTTTGCAGATATTGAAGAGGAATTAATTTTATGGTATCATAAAATTTTGGAGGGAAACAGAGATAAAGTATCAAAGTCAATTCGAACCGGTTCAAGTATTGTAGAGGCAATCACTGATCTTTATCGTGGAATTGGTGTTAATCCACTTCATGTAAAAGATTCACTATTGGCACTTGGATTGGGCGATAAGGAGTTTGATAACTTTGATATGATTGATACAAAAAAACTTGCATCATACATTAGAAAAATTTCAAAACCGACACTTATCGTTGCAAATAAAATTGATGTGGAAGGTGCAGACAAAAATTTTGCTAGATTGCGAGAACGATTCAATGATTCTATTGTAATACCTGTTAGCGGAGATAGCGAATTTAGTTTAAGAAGAGCTGAACAAAAGGGATTGATCAAATACTCTCCAGGTTCTGAGCAATTTGAAATAATAAAATCTGAAGATCTTAATGAAAAACAGGTGAACGCTTTGGATTTTATTAAAAAAGGAATAATGGGTGAATACATGCGAACTGGTGTTCAATTTGCAATTAATGTTGCAGTATTCAAGCTTCTAAAGATGAATTCAATTTATCCCGTAGCTGACGAAAAACTTTTGGCTGATAAAAAAGGACGTGTTTTGCCTGACTTGATATTGCTCAAGGCTGGTGCCACAATTGCTGATCTGGCAAAAGAGATTCACACAGACCTCACAAAGGGGCTCCTATATGGAAAGGACTTGAGATATAATCTGCGATTGCCAGTGGACTATCAACTTAGAGATAGAGATGTAGTCTCTTTGGTCAGTGCATCAAAAAAATAATCAATTAAATTTCAACTATTTTTGATATTGGCCAATTATGTTGTTTTTATCATCAGCATAATTACAACAGGTTTCACAAAGCCACTTTGTTTTATTTTCTACTTTATCCCATTTTGGTAATCTTCGATTATTGCATTTTTCACAAAATAACGACATAATTTCATGTATTTCTTCCTCTATTTGTACCGGAGTTAATTCATTCTTTTTTTATAGTCTCTATGGACTGTTTTGCTCTTCTTTTTTTAATCAAACTAAACATAATCATTCCCACATTTACGATTGAAATTATTTCGATTAAATCTACTCCGTATAGTAACCAGTCAATTAGTGGATGGACTCTTGAAACATACCCTGCTTCCAACATTAAATCTGCATTCCATACCATGTGTGGAATTTGAATAAATTGTATTATTGCAATGATGATGACACTGCCTAAAATCTTATTTTCATACCAATTCCAAAACTTAGTCCATGCATTCATAATTTAGATTGTTTTTATTAATTATTAAACAATGTTAAAATTAGACGGGACTAATTAGACTAGACTAATTTTTGGTTGAAAGTATTTTTTTGTATTTGAATTACATGTCTGCCTTGATCTTTTCTTTTTTAATCCAAATTGTTTTTCCTTTATGATCAATTAACTCGATGTTCATTTCATTGAGTTTGTTTCTTATGTTATCTGCTTCTTGAAATTTTTTTTCTTTTCTTAATTGTTCTCTCGTTGTAATCATATTGTCGATTTCATTTTTTTCATCTGGCGTTATTTTTGGGATTATTAATCCTAAAATATCAAGCATTCTTTCAAATTCTGGTTTGATTGTTTTTACATCATTTGAATTCAATTTTTCTTCTGCTCCCAAGTAATTTACCTCTCTTACAAGTTTGAAAAATGCAGAAAGTGCAAGATGTGTATTGATGTCTGACTCTAAAGCGTTATCGAATTCTTTACTTATGTTATCAATTAAGGGATTAATTTCACTAGTGTGGGATTTGTTATTTGCATGAATTAGTTCATAATAGCAAATTTCTGTTTGACGCCATTTTGTTAAATTCTCTTTTAATAGTTCTTCAGAATAGTCTATTGGTTTTGAATAATGTCCTGATAAACAAAATAATCTGATTATGTTTGCCCCCCAATTATCTAACACATGTTTTATAGATTTTATATTTCCAAGTGACTTTGACATTTTTTCACCATTGATTGTAACCATCCCGACATGCATCCAAATTTTTGCAAACTGTTTTTTTGTGTATGATTCTGATTGGGCGATTTCATTTTCATGATGGGGAAATATCAAATCTCTTCCACCTCCATGTATGTCAAAATTTTCTCCAAGATACTTTATGCTCATTGCAGAGCATTCTATGTGCCATCCAGGTCTGCCATTGCCCCAAGGACTATTCCATAGCGGTTTTTCATCTGAAAATTTCCATAATGCAAAGTCTAGTGGGTCTTTTTTTGATTCATCAATTTCTATTCTTGCACCTGATTGTAATTCATCGATCTTCTTTTTTGATAGTTTGCCATACTGTGGAAACTTTGAAACTGAAAAATATACTCCATTTTTTGATACATATGCTATGTCATTTTCAATTAATTTGGTGATGAAATTTTTAATGTCTTCTATATGTTCAGTTGCCTTGGGATAATTGTTTGCACGTTTTACATTTAATCCATCAAAATCGGTGAAATATCTTTGAATGTACCTTGAACTAATTTGCTCTGCAGTTGTATTTTCTGCTTTGGCCCGATTTATTATTTTATCATCTACATCTGTAAAGTTTTGAATAAATTCAACTTCTTTTTTTTTACTCTCCAAGTATCTTCTTAATACATCAAAAATAATTACTGTCCTTGCATGTCCTATGTGTGATTCATCGTAAACTGTAACTCCGCATAAGTAAATTCTGATCTTTTTTGAATTCTCTAATGTTTGTTCTGAATTGCTAAGTGTATCTTGTATCTTCATTATTTTTCCTCTGAAGGTTTTTGTGCAGTTTCTCGTTTGTGAGCACTGCTGATGTGCAACTGATGTACTTTTTCAACGATTTGTTTGTCTATTTCTAATAATTCGATAGTTTTTTCAATGGAATATTTTTTATCAATGATGCAATAAAGTATTGAATCTATCTCTTCGTATGTTGCCCCTATCTCTTTTTCAGCTTCATGCTCCTTCCATAAGTGAGGGCTACTCTTTTTTTCAATAATGTATTGAGGCACTCCTAAAAATTTTGCAATCTCTCTTACTTGTAATTTGTATAATGAAATTATTGGAACTAAATCCGATGCCCCATCTCCATATTTTGTAAAATATCCAATAAGATATTCGCTTTTGTCACTTGAACCTAGAACGAGATATTTTTTTGCATTTGCATAATAATACAGAATATTGGTTCTTATTCTTGCTCTGAGATTTCCTTTTGCCCATTCATTTGGTTCCACGTAATGCAAGTATTCGTTGACGATTGGTTTGATGTCAATTAATTTATACTCTAATCCTGTCAATGATATCATTTTCATGGCATCTTCTGTTTCTATCCTTGGGGTAATCTGAGTATCTGGCATTATCAGCGCTAATGTTTTTTCTTTTAGTTTTCTTTTACAAATATAAGCTAAAACTGCTGAATCAATCCCACCACTTAATCCTAAAATTATTCCATTTACCTGATTTTTTTCAATTTGGTCTATTAAGAAATTTTCAATTGTTTCAGTAATTGCCTTATAATCCTGATCTTTGATTTCATTAATAATATCTTGATTCAATAACTGTTTTAGAGAATACTTTAGAATAAAAATTGTACCTATCTTGAATATGTGATTATTTTATTGGCGTTCTAAAATCTCAAGTGTTGTGGATGCTATCTCTGTATCGTGATATTTTAAAATTATATTGTGAACGCCTATTTGAGAATCATTGGTAACTTGAATCATGGTGTGTATCTCTCCTTTTTTAGTGGCATGTGTTTGCATTTCCTCTTGTGTGCCGTCTGGGTAGATAACTAGTATGAATACCGTATCTCCCCTGGCATATTCTTCAATAAACCCTGTAATGGTAACTTGCTCCCCACTGTATTTTGATTGAGGTTGCTTGATCTGTTCTTTGTCTACTGTGATGTATGATACTTTTTCTAATTCTTCGGCAAAAGATAATTGTGTAATTCCAACAATGATTATTCCTGATAGTATTGTAAGTAATAATTTTCTATTCATGTTTTTATCTAGTTTTGTTTGCATAAAAGGTAAACGTGAACATTCCGTTTTTGGAATTTTCTACATTTTGTCTTTACCCAATATTACAAAACTAACGACTAAAAAAGCGATGTAATTTTTTTATTTTACAAAGTATTTTTGTGGTTTTGTTGCTTAGACATCAACGTAAATTCCATCATTTCTTGCTTCGACATGATATGTTGCTAATTTTACATCTTTTAGATAGTCTTTCAATTCCCCTGTTTTGATATTATAATGCCAAAAATGCAACGGACATTCTACTATATCTCCTTCTAATTTGCCTGGAGCAATTGAGCCATCTTGATGCACGCAAAGATCATCAATTGCATGATATCCATCTTGATTGAAAATTGCAATTTGTTTTCCATCAATTTTAAACGCCTTTCCCTTTCCGATAGCTATGTCTCCTTTTTCAGCAACTTTTTTCCAAGTCATACTGCTATTTCGATAATTTGTCATTTATTTATATTCGCATGATAGAATTTTATACTCTTTTTTAACGTCAAAATGCATGAGCAAGGTGAAATCTAATGCAAAATTGATTCAAGATGGAAAACTATCATATGAATGGGCTAGATCTCATATGCAAATTCTTGACAATACTATTAATCGATTTAAGAAATCTCAACCTCTTAAGGGTGTTACATTAGGATTTTGCTTACACATTACAAAAGAGACTTCTGTTCTTTTAATGGGTGCCAAGGAACTTGGTGCAACCGTTGCGTGTTGTGGTGGAAATCCACTTACAACACAAGATGATATTGCAGCATTTTTGGCATCAAAAGGAATTCATGTCTATGCATGGCATGGTCAATCTGTAAAAGAATATGATTGGTGTATTGATCAAGTTTTGAATCACAAGCCAACTATCTTGACTGATGACGGTGCTGACATGAATGTCAAGGCACATTTTGATAATAGATATAAGAATATGAAAATTCTTGGTGCAACTGAAGAGACTACTGCCGGAGTTACTAGAATAAGAGCAGTTGAAAACCAAGGAAAACTACGTTATCCTGTAATCTTAGTAAATGAAGCATACACAAAACACATGTTTGATAATCGATATGGAACAGGACAAAGTACAATCGATGGTTATCTACGTGCAATGAATTTGTTGATGGCCTCTAAACGAGTTGTAGTTGTTGGTTATGGTTGGGTAGGTCGTGGTGTAGCCGCACGATGTCAAGGAATGGGATCCAAAGTAATTGTAACTGAAATTGATCCTATCAAAGCATTAGAAGCTCATATGGATGGCTTTGAAGTGATGCAAATGGCACAAGCATGTAGAGTCGGTGATATTTTTATCACGTGTACTGGAATGACAAGTGTAATTAGAAAAGAACACATTATAAAAATGAAAAATGGAGCAATCATGGGCAATGTTGGACATTTTGATGTTGAAATTGACAGCAAGTTTTTGCTTAAAGAATCAAAATCAGTAAAACGTGTACGTGCAAATCTTGATGAATGTACTCTAAAAAATGGTAAGCGTGTTTATTTAATTGGTGAAGGACGATTAGCGAATCTTGTAGCTGCTGAAGGACATCCTCCAGAAGTGATGGCCCAATCTTTCTCTAATCAAATTCTATCTGTCTTGTATATTCTCAAAAATCATGCAAAGATTGGTAACAAAATCATTAATGTTCCAGAAGAAATTGACAAACAAGTTGCAGTTGATGCACTAAAAGCTATGGATGTAAAAATCGATAAACTTACTCCACAACAAGTCAAATATGCTAATAGCTGGTAAAACTTCTTAACCTCAATTAGGTTCCAAAATATCACAGATGAAAAACAAAGCAATCATTACTAGTGCGCTACCTTATGCTAACGGAGAAATCCATTTAGGTCATGTTGCATCAACATATTTGCCAGCTGATGTCACTACTCGATTTTTGAAATTAAATGGTGTTGAAGCCTACTATGTTTGTGCATCTGATGATTTTGGCACTCCTATTTTGATACAATCTGAAAAAGAGGGAAAAACACCTTCAGAATATGTTGCCCATTGGAATAAACGGGATTATGATGATTTTACATCCTTTGGTATTGATTTTGATTTTTTTTACAAGACCAGTTCTTCAGAAAACATAGCATTTGTACAAGATGTATTTAACAAACTAAATGCAGCCGGTCATGTATATGAAAAAGAAATTATTCAATTTTATTGTAATAACGATAAAAAATTCTTACCTGATAGATATGTCAAAGGAACATGTCCTTATTGTAAAGCCGTTGACCAATACTCTGATCTTTGTGAAAGCTGTGGCCGAGTACCTGAAGAAATATCTGATCCAAAATGTTCTATTTGTGGACAAATCCCAACTAAAGAAAAGACAACTCATTTCTTTTTCAAATTAAAGAATTTTGGAGATTCATTATACAAGTGGCTAGATGAAAACGAGAATCTACAAAAAGATGTAAAAAAATATGTTCAAAATTGGATAAAATCTGGTTTAATTGATTGGGATATTACACGTGATATCTCTTGGGGTGTACATGTCCCTCTTGAAAAATACAAAGACAAGGTGTTTTATGGCTGGTTTGATAATCACTTGGCCTACATTTCTACTGCTGTAAAATTCCTCAACGATAAAGGAATTAATGGAAAAGAGTTTTGGAATTCTGCTGATATCTATCATTTTATTGGAAAAGACATTGTTTACCATCATTATCTGTTCTTACCTGCAATGCGTTTGGGAATAAACAGTGAATACAAGTTACCTGATTATATCCCAACTAGGGGGCATCTCACTTTACAATCAAAGAAAATATCAAAGAGCAGAAATTGGTATATCGGACTAAAACAATTTTTAGAATATTATCCTGCTGACTACCTACGATACTATCTAGTTGCAATTAATCCATACTCGCAAGATGATTTGAATTTTGATTGGAATGAATTTACAAATAGAATTAATTCTGAATTAATTGGTAATCTTGGAAATTTTGTTAATCGTGCATTAGGATTTACAAAAAAAGCATTTGATGGCGTAATTCCTGAAACTGAAAAGTACGATGATAAAGATATGGAGGCTGAAAATAAGATAAAGAATCTTTCTGCAGAACTAGGAATTTTGATGGAACAAAATAATTTGGATAGGGCTCTAAAGAAAATCATGGAGTTTTCATCATTTTTTAATCAATACTTTCAACATAAAGAACCTTGGAAGAAAGAACCTGGAACTACAAACTGCGTATTTTTATCTGTAAATGCTGCACGTAGCATGGCCATTGCATTATTTCCATTTATTCCAGAATCATCACAAAAGATATGGGATCAAATTGGACTAGATGGTAAAGTCAATGAAAATAACTGGAGTTCAATTTCTGATATTGGTATTAAATCGGGGCATGTCTTAGGCGAAGTGTCTCCTTTGTTTGTTAAAGTAGAAGATGAAGATATTGCAAAATACAAAAAACAACTAGGTTCAGCAGAATGACCAAAGCCATCCCACGTATATCCACTAGAGGATATTATGATTTGATGTCAGGTAAGACCATCAAAGACAATCCCTATTTTTTATACCCAAAAAAATATTTTAATGATTTAGTAGGCTCAAAAGAACTTGTAATAATGATTCATGGATTACGTAATGATAATGCAGGAGCTATTGCAAAAATCACTCTTGCTAAAAATAGACTGTTTCATCTAGGATATCGACATCCTGTAATTGGGTTTAGCTATGATTCTAATACTACTGGGGCTCACCTTCTAAAACATGCTAGGCGTTCACTTCGTGCAGGCCAAATAATTGCACAAAAAAATGGTCGAAATTTAGCTATGTTTATTGAAGATTTCAAATTTACTAGTCCTAAAACAAAGATTCGTCTTATGGGTCATTCTTTAGGCTCTCAGGTAATTCTTAGTACTATTGAGAACCTGGCAAAAAAGTCTCAAAATAATGGAATTGTAGAAAGTGTGCATTTTTTTGGTGCGTCAATTAAAAGCGATGTGCCTTCATCAAAAAAATATGCTAAACTGCTTGATAGAATAATCCGAGGTAAGATTGTAAATTATTTTAGCCCGTCTGATGAGGTTTTGAATTGGGCAAACAAAGAAAAATTTGTCAACGGTCCTTTGGGATTAAACGGTGCAATAGGAAAAACAATTTCAAAATATCGCCAAAAATCTGTCAAGCCTAAAAATCATAGATTTGCAAGTTATGCTGCTGTTTTGTTGTCCTTTCCTTAAGTATTACTCTAGTATGATTCCTCAGTCTTCTTTTTATATTTCAAAAATGGTTGTTTGAATAGATCAAAAATGACACAATACCATAAACTAATTCTATATCACTTGAATGTAATTGATCAAAAGACTGATGATTTTGAAGATCTGTCAGAATATTCATGCTAATTGAATTATTGTTGAATTGAATAATTTATCATTATCTGTAACTTTAGAATGGTTCAAATTTTTTTTGGAAATACGAATTGTGATAAATCTTTATTATCTTGTAGTATATTCGACATTCTCGGAGGCAATTGTCTTGGATAAAAAGAAAAAGTAATCCAAAAACTACTCTGACCTAGTCTAAAAAACTTCAATTGATCTAATCTGTGACATCATTAACAAGATAATTTCTTTTTTTATTTTTCTATTTATCCTAAATGTGCATATTTGAGTATCTTTTTTATATGTTGAAAATTTAGCTATTTTTGATATTTTTTAGCTTAACTTAATCTTCATAGAAATATATCTAATTCATTATTATTAAGATGGTGAAAAAGAATAATCTTCAATGTCTTGGGTGTGGCTCATTAAATGCATTTTTTGCATTAGATGCACGGTATCATGGATATAGGGGAAATTGCCCTGATTGTGGTGGAAATTGGCCTGAATCCTAATGATAAATTAAAAGAACTAGTTCTATTACATATAATGCATGTTTAGCAAAAATGATGTTGAACATATTGCTTCTACTTTTTTAGAACTATCTAGTGAACAACGATTAAGCATACTTCTTAGACTTTTACAGGAGAAAACAAAAATGTCTGTTCTTGCAAAAGAACTTGATGCAACCCCTCCTGAAATTCACCGAAATATTACACGACTTTCAAAAATGGGGTTAATACAAAAAGAACTTGATGGCAATCATGTTTTGACTCAATTTGGCAAAACTGTTTTAACCCAACTTCCATCAATGATGATTTTAGAAAATAAAAAAAATTATTTTAAAAATCACTCTATATCTAATCTTCCAGAAAAATTTATTCAGAGAATTGGCTCGCTTGATGAATCTTCATTAGTTAATGGTTACATCAAAGTAATGGAGTGTTGGAATGATATATACAAAAATTCTAATGATTATATTTACAACATCTTAATTGAAGTCTTGTATAGCCCAGACTTGATAAATATTTTAACCCATAAATTAAAAAATAATTTAAAAATTAAATCAATATTTTCTGAATCTGCACTTGTCTCTAAGGAAAGAAAATCAGTTATTTCCCAGCCTATATTTAAAAAATTCATCGCTGATGAGTCAATTAAAAGAAAAATGAATAAAAAAATTAACATAGTGATAATTTTAAACGAAAAAGAGGCTGGGGTGTGTTTTCCTACTAGTGATGGAGAGGTAGATATGAGTAAAATGATTTATGGTACATCCTCCTTATTTCATGAATGGTGTTATGATTATTTTAATTATTTGTGGAGTAATTCACATAACTTTCAGGAAAACAAACTTAATTTGTAATTTATTTTATCACCATTGAAATTCATAACTATCATGCGGGTTCATGATTCTGTTTTTGGGTGATTCCCAAACTATTTTTGTTTTCTCATTAGTGTATCTTATTTTAGGTGGATCATTTACCCGTAATTTCCTTCCAAGTCCTAGATTTTCTAAAATTCTTGTTTTTATCTCAAAGGATCTAGGTATGGTGAAAATATATTTGAATTTTTCACATTTAGCTGAGAATACGTAATCAAATACACGATCTGGTTCTTCCCAATCATAAACTAATGTGATTGTTTCTGATTGATTTTTTTTAATTGGTCTATTTAGTTTAATGTGAAATTTTTTTTCGAGTGGCTTGTTTACATCTAAGCTAGATATCTCCAGTTTTTTCCCTTTTCTATCTTTTATCTTTAAATTTAGTTCCTCTATTTTTTTTGGTGAGTCTCCATTTATCTCATAAAATAGATGACCTAATGGCTCTTTTGAAATATTTCTTACATTCCAAATCCAAGTATGTCGTGTCATCATCTTTTTTGTGTCTAAAATATCCAGTATAATCTCAATTTTATTGAATTTGAATAAATTTGCAGGATTGAAATTTTGTGTTATGGGGACTATCTTGAATTTCTTTGGAGCGAATTTATTTCCAAACGATTTATCAAATATGTTGTAAACTTGCAATTGTTCCCCATGTTTTATTAGATATTCCCCTATCGGATGCATAATTTCTTTGTATTCTAATGATAATTTGCTAATGTCATCCCCAATTCGTGCTGATGCAAAAATTTGATCATTCTCACATAAATCCATGACTCTTCTTGCCATGATTATTCCGGGACCCCATACTGAATCCTGACCTTGAACATCTTTAATAAAATAAACTGGACCAGAATCTAATCCTATTCTAATGTGAATCTGATCTCTAATTTTTTGTGTTTTGTTGTATTTCTTTAAAAGTTTATGCACTTGGATTGCTAATCGAAATGGTTGTTCTGGACTATCTGAAAAACCAATTGCCATGCCGTCTCCTGTAGGTAAAATTACTGTCGAATTAGGATCTCTTTTTTTAAATGTCTCTGTATTTTGAATTTGTGTATTTAAGACATTGATTTTACGTATTTGAGCTTTTGTTGGGATTTTCAAATTTGAGCTTCCTATAATGTCTGTAAAGAACCAATGCATAGTTTTTGTTGGAGTTTTTACATCGTCTATGGAAAAATCATCTGATTTTAAGAATTTGTAAAAATTTTTTAATATGTTATTTGGTGTATAGTTCAGTATTTCAAAGCTATTGGCAGTAGGCGATGTTCTAAGAGTTATTCTGTTTTTGTTTAATTCTTCTAAAAGCCACTCTTTTGTTTTTCCTTGTTCCTCCATTAAACCTTGAATCTCTGCAATGACTCTGTCTTTTGAAAACTTATTTTGTCTTCTATTCTCCATACTGTTTTCTGGAGTATCATAATAAAAAAATTTTTTAGCCTTAAATTTTTTAATTTTGTGCCTATGAAAATTAAACTAGAACTATTCCGCTTCCCTTTCCTGAACAATCTTTATTCATATGTAATATTTGTAATTATCTAAGATATTGTATCCCATTCTATTCAGCTAAAAAATTATAATATTAGCTAACAATAATTAATCTTCTTCATTCTTGTTTATCTTTTTAATGGATACAAAATTCTTTGATGCATTTGAAAATTCACTAGATGATTTTTTTGATTATCCTAATTTTTCCATTTTAAATCATGATGATAAAATATCTTCTGAAACTCTAACTTCTGTTGTAAAGTCAATTGGATACTCTGTGACTATTGATAACACATGTAAGAGCTTTTGCATTGGGTGTGTGGATATGGTAAACTCTACTAAAATTTCAGCACATCTTAGTACAACAAATCTTTCTAGATACTATCAAATATTTCTAAACTCTATGTCCAAAATTCTTAGTAAATACGGTGGCAGTGTAATTAAAAATGTTGGAGATTGTTTGCTGTATTATTTTCCATCTTCTTCAAAATTGGAAAATAAATCTGAGTTTGTAAATTGTATCGACTGCAATTTGGCTTTAATTGATGCTCGTAATTTTCTGTGTAGCCAATTAAGATCTGAAGGATTACCTTGTCTGAATTATAGAATTAGCTCTGATTATGGCTCTGTTTGTTTAATGCATTCTAACAATTCTTCATCTTTGGACATGATTGGTCCTTCTGTAAACATGTGTGCAAAAATTAATCGTTTTGCATCTCCAAATGAAATTGTTATTGGTGGAGATTTGTATGAGATAATAAAATCGTTTAAAGAATATACCTTCAAGTTATTGTCTTCGTACTCTCTAGGGTTCAAAATATCCTATCCTGTTTATTCTGTTTCTCGAAAAATACCTGGCATCTGAAAATGTATTTTTGGATTTTTGCTTTAATTACCAAAAAACTATTAAATAAGTATGATGTTATTATAACACTTCATGAAAATGATTTGTTATCATTGTATAATGATAGGGAATTATGGAGATGAATTCCCACTCTAAATTATTTTTATTTGCTGTTATTTCACTTACTTTATTGATTCTTGTTTTTCCAATCCCTGACGCGTATGCTGTCACAACAATTGTATGGAGATTAGGTGGAGCCACAACCACTACTGCTGTAGCAGATGATGGTGATGCATTTGGAACTGACGTACTTACAATACGAGTTTCTGATACCGCTCTAAGTGGTAATCTTATATCAAACACAATTAATCTAACGTTAAACTCTACAGTTGGCGATTCATTTACACTCACACTTTCTGAGACTATGGATACTGGAATTTTTGATAGCGGCAATATTGCATTAATGAATGACAAAAATCGTTTCACTCTATCTGATTCTGGAACCATTACAATTTATGATGATGACTGTAATGGTGGTTGTACTGCTAACATTGATACTTTACCTGCATCAAGTGGCGCATTAATTGCTTCTTCAACTGACAATACTGGACTTCAACTATCTTTGGTTGAAACTGGAAATACTACAAAGACTTTTACAAGATCATTTAATTTTGTTACGGGATCTAGCTCAAGCGGTACAACTCTTCAAGTAACTACTGGTGATGTAATCTCTATCTCTGATCTGGAAACAGGTGCATCAACTAATGGATTTATTCTTGGTGGTTCTTCCAATAAAGGCGCAATTCAAGCTATACCTTCAAACATTACTACAATTCCAAGTGGAACCTATTTCGTCTCTGCTTCATACAACAGTGTTAAAACTAATCTTCAAGTAACTGATGATTCTGCGCCTGGTAGGGGCAGTGGTGGTCTGGTACGTCCTGGATTGGTAGTTGATTCGGTATCTTCGGTATCTTCTGATTCAAGTTCATCAAATGGATCTGGGTGTAGCGGCGATTGTACTCCTCCTACAGTTGGGTTAACTTCAAATTTGATACGTATCGTAGAAAATGGATTTTCATATAATGGTAATTCTGTTAATGCTGAGTTGTATTATACTCCATATCCTCTAGTGGAGGTAATTGTAGGTCAGCAAAACAAAGCAGAATTAAAGATTTATGAAAACAGTGGAACTGGTAATCTTGAACATGTTGGTTTGGGATTTGGTCTTGGACACGGTGAATCCTTTGATAAAAGTAGAGCTACAATTAATTTGGATTTAACTTTTGATGGTAGAGAGATTATCTCTACTTTCGATCCTGACAATGTTTTAGATAATGTCAATGTAGTTACTGAAAAAGTACCCTGTAATTCATTTAGTTCTCTACAATGCCTCAAAGTGATTTTATATCACACATTTAGGGAGCCCTTGGAATTTAATATGCTTGCAACATACATTTGGGATTTTGATAGAAATGCTTGGCAAAATTACTACAATCATGGAATTCAAATTCAAGGTGATTCAATGAATCCTCCAAAAGAATATCTAGGAATTAACAAGGGGCATCTTGTTCATTTGATTGAGTCTGATAAAAATTCTGCAATTGACTCACAAGGAAATTCTTGGACATTTGATAAAGGTATTTGGACCATTGATTATATTCCAAATGAAAAAATAATTAAAAAAGTTTCATCTCATGGTATTGATCGAAATCATGTATTGTTTGAATCATATAAAATTGAACAGGAATCCATCGCGGCAGACATTTTAAAATCTTTACTCAATGAAAAACAAATTGACAGTGATTTTGATAATGAACCAAAAACCTTTTACGGCAATTTTCTTAAAAGATCTGAAAATTCCCATCTCCAATCATTAATAATTCAAGAAAAATTAAAGGCAGAAAGTCTGAAGTCGCAATTATATCCGCAATATCCATTTAGGTGAATAACTCTTTAAAACATAAAAATTTCATAAAATTAATTTTTGTTGAAAATATTATATCTTAAATTTGTATAGAATCACTTATATACTAAATCTTATAAAATTTCTTTCATAAAATAGTAAAAAATTAATAGAATATAATAAAATAATATGAATATTGTAAAAAGATCATGATTATATGTGATAATCCATATATTATTTTTCGATGAAATGTATTAACAAAATTTTTTTCATTTTGATAAGTTTAATTTTTACTTTATTTATGACTGATAATAATTTTGTAAATGCTGATCCTATTCAACAATTTGGATTTGATCAACATCCTTACGTTGCTAATGTTGCAGTAAGAACTCACGGTGGTTTGATGTTTTATGATCCTAGTTTGGCTGGTAATGGGGGAGCTCCAGATCATCTGACTGCTACTTTGGATAGTTATTGTTATAATCCATTTACTGTAGACTTGTATGAAAATAATAATCTTGATGATGGCTGGCTTTACAGCAAGAGAATTATCTTTAAAGATTCTCAATGTTCAGAAAATTCTTCAACCCCTCCTGATACTAGCGGTGATTTTAATATGGATGTTAAATCCATTGAACCCACAGAAATTTTATATGCCACAATTGATTCTCTTGGTGTTTCATTAAGTGACTCCTCAAATATTTTACCTTTACAAACAGGTAGTTTGCAATGGGCAGCAAAAAGAAATGATGGTAATTATGCTGATTGCACTGCAGCAGGTGGTGATGTTGATGAAGACGCAATATGTGATAATTTTGAAAATGGACCTGTTCATCATCTAGAAATTAATTATCCTCCTGGGGCTTCATCATACATTTTTAATGATACTTCTCCTCTTGGCAACTGTGAATTTTTTGCACCTAATCCGTGCTCGGGTTCAGATATGAAAGATTTATGGATCGAATTTGATTATATGCGCCCCTTCTATCTTAATGATGCTGCACTTAAAGATGTCAGAGCTGCGTTTTGGAATTCTCCAAATCAAAAAACAAGAGTACATTTCATTGTTGATGAAGCAATACCATGGAAAGAGTATCTAAAGCCAGGTGGACTTAATCATCCCACCTTATTCGGTACAGACCAAGTAAAATCAGTTTATTTTGGTTCTCCTTCTGAAAGAAATATCTCTGATTGGAGCACTAATGGCTGGAAACAAAAGAAGCAGGTCTTTCATTATGGATTGTCAATTGACAAACAACAAGGATCTCCAACATCTTCAGGATTTGGTGAATTATTAGGAAATGATTTTGGAATATCTTACGGGGGTTGGCCAAGTGGTATCCCCACTCATAGGGCTTATCAATCTGGAACAATAATGCATGAGTTAGGACATAATCTTGGATTAAGTCATGGCGGCTCGTACTTAGATGCAATAAACTGTAAACCTAATCTTGTGAGTGTAATGAGTTATTCAAGACAGCTCCCGACAATTTTTGCTGTACCTTTAAATGATTATTCTAGAGGTGCATTTTCTTCACTTGATGAATCTTCACTTAATGAATCCACAGGTGTTGGAATTTTGCCACCAGAATACTCATCTGTAACCGTTGTATATGGTCCAACTCCAAAGTTTGTAACAATTACGAGTAATAATGAACCCATTGATTGGAACCAAAATAATATTATTGATTCTAACTCTGTCCAAGTCGATACAAATTATTTGACAAGTGAAGGATGCACAGTTGCAGATATTATCAACTTGGTAAGTTATGATGAATGGGATGCACTAAATTTTGATTCTCGTGGAACTGCAAATTTTGCAGATGGCAGAATGACATCTCCATGTAAATTTGATCCTACTGGAATTGCCAATCCTACAACTTGTCTTCCAGTTGAGGTTCCACCTGGCAACGCCATGGGTAAGAATCAAATGTCAAAATATGTTGATAATCCACAATATCCTAATTGGGATCAGCGAATTTGGATTGCGGGTCATGATGAAATTACATATGATATAGTTAAAGCTCATTTAATTAGTAATGTTCTAGTGATAAATTCAACTATACAGGCATTTGATGATAGTGTTTTTCTAAATAAACCTGAAATGACCAAAAATTATTACAAAAATCAGATGAATATTGTTCTAAATGCAATTGATAATAATAATTATATTTCATCGTCAAATCAATTGATAAAAATTCTTGAAACTTTTGATGGTAAAAATAACGATGATCTTCTAAACCCTCATTTTGTTTCTGAACTTCAAACTTTAGTTGAAAATAGTTATCTGGCACAAAAAGACTTGGGTGTGCTAAAAAAATCTACCATTGCCTGTGATAAATTCCAATTAATGACTACATCAGGTGAGTGTCTTGATCTAATTGATATCTGTCCTGATAATCAAATCTTAGATGGAAATGGAATGTGTATCTCATTGGAACAAATTTGTAGTGAAGGAACAAAGTTAATAGGTGAAAAATGTGTTGCTTCTGGTACTATTGAGTATTCTTTCATAGCTATTCTGATAATAGCAATCGCCGCGTTTGTTAGCATATACCTTTTGAATGTAAAAAAAATAAGTGTAAAATCTGATGTTGCACAAAAAATATAGCATCTAAGATTTACAAATGATTCTAGATTAGTTAGTAATGTAACTTAATTCATAAAACCCGATTTTAACTATCCACGTATGGTAAAATCCATAAATTTTGTAGTCTTGGGAAAACAAGACATTGCAGCAGAATTTGGAAAAAAAGGAACTGTGACTGATCTTTCTCTTTATGATAGGAAGGAATCTGATATTATCAAAACTTGGGTTACCCCTAGTGGATTTCCAGATAAAATACAACCACTTTTACAATCAATCAATCTAGCTGAATTTGTCATATTTCTTGTTGATAAACTTGACAAATTCACTGGGGAGCAAATTATTGCACTTGATACGCTAAAAAAAACTCAAGGAATCTTGTCACATACTTTTGATGTTGATGAATCAAAATTAAATTCAATGATAAAAGGCACTGTAGTTGAAAAATACCTCAAAGTTGAACAGGACAAACTTAAAGAAGAGATGGACAAGATTCAGCCAACTTCAAACACTGATCCTCCTAGAATGGTAGTTGATCACTGCTTTGATGTTAAAGGCGTTGGAACAGTAATTCTTGGTAAAGTAACATGTGGAACAATCAAACAATATGATAATCTCAAACTATATCCTGCAGGAATTGATGTAATGATAAAATCAATTCAAATGCATGATGATCCCGTTGAGGAATCCATTTGTCCTGCAAGAGTAGGTCTTGCAGTAAAAGGCGCAAAACCAGATGAGGTTGGACGAGGTGATGTTATTGCAAAGGAAGGAACCGTTAGTGTTAAATCTGAAATTGAGCTTGATTTTACTAAAAGTCCATTTTATAAAACTGACATTGCTGAAAATCAAGGATGCCTTGTTAGTGTAGGCCTTCAAATAAAAGCAGCCAAATTTTCATCAATTACTCCTTTGAAACTAAAATTCGAAAAACCAATAGTTTACAATGCCGGTGATGTTGCAGTCATTTTAAAACCTGAATCCACAACAATTAGAATTCTTGGTAGTGGACCAATCAAATAGACTCATTTAATTAAATCAAAATTTATCATATTTTATGCGAGGATTAATGATGGGTAGGTTTCAGCCTTTCCATTTGGGACATTTAGATTTGGTTAAACAAATTCTAGATCAATGCGATGAGATAATAATTGCAATCACTAGCTCACAATTCAATTATTTAGAAAAAGATCCTTTCACCGCTGGTGAGCGAATAGAAATGATACATGATTCATTAAAAGAATCTAAAATTAATTTGTCTCGATGTTTTATTATTGCAATTGAAAATCAATTCAATATTGCAACTTGGTCATCTTTTTTAAAATCATCTTTACCTCATTTCGATAAAGTATACAGCGGAAATGATTATGTCAAAATGCTACTTGCAGATTCTTCAATTGATGTAATAACCCCAAAATTTCTAGAAAGATCACAATACAATGCAACTCATATCCGTCAAATGATAATATCTGATGATGCCTGGCAACCACTCGTTCCTGAAGCAGTTGCTAAATTTTTACAAAAGATCAATGGCAAAAAAAGACTAGAAATAATATCAAAATCAGATACAAAACCAACTGAACACTAATGGAACCAATACGTGCTTGCCCAATTTGCCCTCATTGTGGCTCAAAGAGATTTCATCGATTGCCTGGAGATAAGGTCATAGTAAAATGTCGTAGTTGTAACAAAATTATTGAAATCTGAAATTCTATAGTTAATATTTGCAATATTTTGAGTAATTATATGGCAAAAACATGGAAAGATAAAGACATCAGCTTAGATCCATTAAAAGATCAAACCATAGCCGTAATTGGTTATGGGATACAAGGAGATGCTCAAGCAAACAACATGAAAGATTCTGGTCTTAATGTGATTGTTGGCCTAAAGAAAGGTGGAAACAGCTGGAAAAAAGCAGAATCTGATGGTCATAAAGTAATGTCTGTATCTGATGCATGCAAAAAAGCCGATATCATACACGTTTTACTTCCAGATATGATCCAATCAGAAGTTTACAAAGCTGAAATTGGACCTAACCTCTCTAAAGGAAAAGCATTATCGTTTTCACATGCAGCTGCAATTCATTGGAAATGGATTGACGCTCCAAAGGATATTGACATTATCATGGTTGCACCAAAAGGTCCTGGCTCTAAAGTACGTGAAACATATCTTGAAAACTTTGGCACTCCGTCAATTGTTGCAGTACATCAAGATTTTACAGGAAAAGCTTGGGATAGAACACTAGGAATTGCAAAGGCAATTGGTAGTGCACGTGCAGGGTTAATTCAAACAACATTCAAAGAAGAAGTTGAAACTGATTGGTTTGGAGAACAAGCAGATCTTTGTGGTGGCGCAGCATCTATGATACAAGCTTCATTTGAGACTCTAGTTGAGGCAGGTTATCAGCCAGAAATTGCATACTTTGAGGTATTGCATGAACTAAAATTAATTGTAGATATGATTCAAAGATATGGAATTAATGGAATGTGGAGACGTGTAAGTGAGACTGCAAGATATGGTGGTTTAACACGTGGTCCAATGGTAATTACTAGTGAAAGTAAAAACAATATGAAAAAAGTTTTAAAAATGATTCAGGATGGAACTTTCAATAAAGAATGGATTGATGAATATCAGAAACATGGTAAAGATTCATTTGATAAATACATGAAAGAGACTGAAGCCCATCAAATTGAGAAAGTTGGAAAGCAAATGCGTAAGATGATGTGGCCTGACTCTACAGAATAATTTATTATAATTTTCTTAATTTTGAAACACCATTAGTGATATGATCAATTATTTCATTTAATGGTGTACCTGGACCAAATACCTCATCAACACCTGATTTTTTGAGATCTTTTTTATCTACTTCGGGTATTACCCCACCTCCAACTACTAGTACATCTTTGATTCCTTTCTTGTTTAATGCCTGAACTACTCTTGGAAATAATGTTCCATGTGCGCCATTAAGTAAACTCATTGCAATTGCATCAACGTCTTCGTCTTCTGCAATTTGTGCAATTCTATCTGGGGTTGCAAATAGACCCGAGTAAATTACTTCCATCCCTGCATCTCTAAACGCCCTACATAATACAAGAGCTCCTCTATCATGACCATCCAAGCCTAACTTGGCAACTAGAATCTTAACACGTCTTGAAGCAGTCTTTTGTTTCATGTTTTGTGATCATGATTCATTATTTTAAAGGCTTTATTTGATTTTCGTCTTTTTCTGTTATTAGAAATTTAGATAAAGCGCTACAAAAGCACTCTCAATGTGAAGGTATTTCCTGTAAATTATGTACTTGAATTTGAGCCTATTTTTAAAAATTTTACCTTCATTGGTAAGGAAATAATCACTGTAGAATGCAAAGAATCCGTAAACACAATCATCATGCATTGTGCTGAGATCAAAATAAAATCATGTAGAGTAGTCAATAATGATGTCATTCAAAAAGCAGTCACTAAAACAGATGCAAATAAAGAAGAACTTGTAATTACCATTAAAAATAAAATTAAAGGGCGTGCTTTTATTGAAATTGAATTCATTGGAGACTTAAATAATAGATTATTGGGATTCTATAGAAGTCAATACAAACAAAACGGCAAAACAAAATATCTTGCAACAACACAATTTGAGGCAGCTGATGCCCGAAGAGCATTTCCATGTTGGGATGAACCTAAAGCAAAAGCAACCTTTGAAATTTCTATAATTGTTGAAAACAAATTCACCGCAATTTCAAACATGCCAATAATGTCTAAAAAAAGATTAAAGAATAAAACGCTGTACAAATTTGCAAAAACTCCAATAATGTCTACATATCTTATCTATCTTGGTGTTGGTGAATTTGAATACCTTACAGGCAAGATTGGTAAAGTTCAAGTTCGTGTAATCACTACAAAAGGAAACAAGTCTAAAGGAAAATATTCTCTGGAACTTGGCAAGAAATTGCTTTCATCATATGAGAAATATTTTGGCATAAAGTATCCTCTACCTAAATTGGATTTGATAGCAATCCCTGACTTTGCAGCAGGCGCGATGGAAAATTGGGGCGCAATTACATTTAGAGAAACAATTCTTCTATATGATCCAAAAACGTCTTCCACCAGAACAAAACAATACATTGCAGAAGTCATCTCTCATGAGATTGCACATCAGTGGTTTGGAAATCTAGTAACTATGAAATGGTGGAATGATTTGTGGTTAAATGAAAGCTTTGCAACATTTATGGCAACAAAATTTGTAGACAAGTTTTATCCGGAATGGGATTTATGGAATCAATTCGTTGACGATGCGATGAACAACGCTATGGCGTTAGATTCATTGAAAAATACTCATCCAATTGATGTTAAAGTTAATTCTACATCTGAAATTCGTGAAATATTTGATGCAATTTCTTATGATAAGGGTGGTTGTGTTTTAAGAATGTTAGAACATTATGTTGGTGAATCAAATTTCCAAAAAGGATTAAAAAAATATCTTGCTAGTTTCAAATACAAAAACGCTGAAGGCAAAGATCTTTGGGATGCAATAGGAAAGATTTCTAAAATGCCAGTTCGTTCAATGGTTCAGACATGGCTAAAGCAACCTGGTTTTCCTGTAGTTGAGATAGAAAAACAAGATTCTACATTACATCTTAAACAAAGACGATATGTTTTAGAATCTGATAAAAAATCAAATAAAGGATTATGGTTTATTCCACTTTCAGTAGGATTACAAAATGAGTTATTTCAAAAGCTGTTTACAAAAAAATCAATGTCTGTAAAACTACCCAAAGACAATATTGGGTTTGTAGCTAATTTTGGAAGAAAAGGATTCTATCGTGTAAAGTATGATGAAGGAACTTTGATAGATCTTAAAATGCTAATAGATCAAAAACAAATTCCTGCAATCGATAGATGGGCAATTCAAAATGACCTGTTTTCATTATGTGTATCTGGTGATGAGACAGTACGTAGCTATCTTGATTTCTCTGATGCATATTATGATGAGGATAGTTATTTGGCAACAGTAAACGTCGCACATAATCTGTCCTCTTTGTATTTTAGAGCATTTGATGAAGACTTTTCTGATCAAATTAAAAATTATACTGTAAAATATCTAAAGAAAATCTTACATGATCTTGGGTGGGATCCTAAAAAAACAGATAAACACACAGATGCCCTGATGCGTGGATTTGTAATTTTTACATTAGGTAAACTAAACGATGAAGAAGTTACAACCGAATCTAAAAATCGGTATAAACAATTCTTGAAAAACAAAAACTCTCTTTCTCCTGATCTAGTTGAGCCTGTATGTTCTGTAATGGCATGGAATGGTAATTCTAAAACGCATGCTGAATTAACTCGTCTTTATAGAAATGCAAAAACAACTGAAGAAAAACTGCGTTTCCTTGGAGCGATGTGTAGTTTTAAGGATCCAAAATTATTGCTTAAATCACTGAATTTCTCTCAAACATCTGAGGTTCGTTCTCAAAACATGCAGCTTCCAATTATGAAGATCGCAGGAAATCCATATGGTAAAAAAATACTTTGGCCTTGGCTAAAACGTAACTGGCCAAAACTGAGTAAAAAAGTTGGCCGTGGTAATCCACTGTTTAATAGAATTGTTGCAAGTATTTCATCAATCGCTGATGATTCTATGGAAAAAGAGATTCGTCAGTTCTTCAAAAAGAATCCTACTCCTGGAACTGAAAGGACTCAAGAGCAAACTCTGGAAAGAATTAGAATAAATTCTAAATTTTTGCGTAATATGAGAAAAGAATTTTCATAGTAATTAACATGGCAAAAAAAATTGTCCCTTTGATTTCTATTGTGGTGATCACTGTACTTGGTTTGTTTTTTATTTTTGATTCTGGCTCTAATCGGGATGTCTTAAAATCCACATTTGAAATTGATGCCACTTACTATGATGAGGGTTACGTTGAGATTTCGTATCTTGATAAAACTTCAAAGACCAATCATGTAGTGCTGGAAGTTTTAGGGATGGACAAATCTTTTCAAAAGACTTTATCTGATTCTAAATTTGTCGAAAGAGTTCCGTTTCCAATTCTTCCAAAACATGGTTGGCAAGTTCATCCTGTTACATTTTTAATAGATCATCAAGACCTTGGTAAAGTTTCTCTAAAAACTGAAATTCACTCATTTGGCGAACTTGCGCCTCCGATTATCTATGGTTCTCCTTAAGATCACACACAAGATTTTATTGCAGCTATCAAAAATTATCTTATATTGGATATTTCTGATTTAAAAAAAGGCAAGAGAGGTGCAATTGCCAAAGCCATTAGTATCGTTGAAAATAATCCTTCAGAAGCAAAAAAATTACTTAAAAAAATCTACAAAGAGACTGGTAATGCATCTATTATTGGAATTACTGGACCTGCAGGTGCTGGTAAAAGTTCGCTCATTAACAAAACATCTGTTGCATTAAAGAAACTTCATACCAAACCCGCAGTTCTTGCAATAGACCCTACAAGTCATGTAACCGGCGGTGCAATTCTTGGAGATAGGGTTAGAATGACTGAATCTACTGACTCTGGAACTTATATCCGTAGTATTGCATCAAGAGGTGCTACTGGTGCAGTCTCAAGATCACTTAGAAATAGTATTAGAATCTTAGAATATGCTGGATTTAACCCAATTATAATTGAAAGTGTTGGCGCAGGTCAAACTGAAGTTGAAATTTCAAACATTGCAGATATTACAGTAGTTGTCTTTAATCCAAATACTGGTGATAGTATTCAAACAATAAAGGCTGGTCTGACTGAAATTGGAGATATCTATATTGTTAACAAGAGCGACCTTGATGGAGCCAATCAACTCTTTGATGCAATTCGTGAATATATTGGCTCTACTAATTTGAATCCTGTATTTTTGAAGACTTCGGTTAAAAAAAACTCTGGAATATCCGAATTTGCAAAAACTCTGAAAGAAATGATGACTACGAAAAATAAAAATAAACATGATAAAGATATGCTCAGATTGGAAACTGAATTAAAAGATATTATTTTAAATAATATGAGTGAAAAGATCGAAGTAATGTTGAATTCTGACAAAACATTCTCAAAATATCTTAAAAAAATACAATCAAAGAAGATGGATCCTTTTGAAGCTGCTGATAAAATTACAAAGTCGTTGGTAAAGTGAAAAAGATGGTAAAAAAACAAACTAGTAAAAAAACACCATCAAAGAATTTTGTTACTGATTCCAATTTTCCAGTAAAACGAATTTATCAAAGATCCTCTAAAAAATATGTTAAAGAAGATTCTGGAGTGTACCCATACACTCGTGGAATTCATACCGAAATGTTCCGTGAGCGATTTTGGACGATGAGGCAGTATTCTGGTTTTGGAGATGCAAAATTAACTAATGAGCGATTCAAGTTCATGCTTGAAAAAGGACAAACCGGACTCAGTATGGCTTTTGACCTTCCTACCCAAATTGGACATGACCCTGATTCTACACCTGCTGAAGGTGAAGTTGGAAAGGTCGGCGTTTCAATTGCCTCACTTAAAGACATGATGATTGCATTTGATGGAATTCCTTTGGGAAAAGTTAGTTCTTCTATGACGATTAATTCTACTGCATCCACTTTACTAGCATACTATATTGTAGTAGGTGAATCCCAAGGATTCAAAAGTACTGAACTAAGAGGTACTACACAAAATGATATTTTAAAAGAATACATTGCAAGAAACACATACATCTACCCGCCAAAACCATCGATGAGATTAATTGGTGATATGATTGGATATTGCGCTGAAAAAGTTCCCCAGTGGTATCCTGTTTCAATTTCTGGCTATCATATGCGAGAAGCTGGTTGTACAGCAACACAGGAAATCGCATTTACAATTGCGAATGCCATTGCATATATCCAAACATGCATTGATCGAGGATTAAAAATTGATGACTTTGCACCAAGACTGTCTTTTTTCTTTTGTTGTACAATTGAGTTCTTTGAAGAGGTTGCAAAGTTTAGAGTTGCAAGAAAAGTATATGCAAAAATCCTAAAAGAAAAGTTTCATGCAAAAGATCCTCGTTCATTACAACTAAAGTTCCATACTCAAACAAGTGGTGAATCATTAACTGCTCAACAGCCTGACAATAACATTGTACGTGTTGCCATACAGACAATGGCTGCAGTAATTGGCGGTACTCAATCACTTCATACTAATTCTAGGGATGAGGCGTTGGCCTTACCTACACAAGAATCTGCAAAAATTGCTCTTAGAACACAACAAATTGTTGCACATGAAAGTGGGGTAACTAAGACTGTTGACCCAATGGCTGGCTCTTACTATCTTGAGGAGTTATGTGACCAAATAGAAGAAAATGTTTGGAAGTATCTCAAACAAATTGAAAAAATGGGAGGTTCTATTAAGGCAATTGAAAAAGGCTTCTTCCAGTCAGAAATCCGACAAAATGCATATCGTCTTAAAAAAGAAGCAGATGCTGGAGACCGAGTAATAGTTGGAGTAAACAAATACTCTGAGATAGAAGAGAAATCTCCTGAATTGCTAAGAATTGATGATAGAATTGAAATCCAACAAAAGAAAGCCCTCAAAGAACTTAGAGCAACTAGGGACAACAAGAAACTTGAAAAAGCATTATCTGCAATGAAGAGTGCAGCTGATACTGATGAGAATCTGATGCCCTACATTATTGCATCTGCAAGAGCATTTGCTACAACTGGAGAAATTAGCAATACGTTTAGAGAAGTGTTTGGCGAGTATCGTCCAAAAGAAGTATTCTGAGAATTATTCATAGTTTAAAAATGGTTAATCATTATCGATCTTTTTTCCACAATGTGGACAATTATGATCTTTTGTTCTTTTTTTATTCATTTGTTCTGTAAATGCCGATGCCATGATTCCGGTCGGTATAGCATAAACTGCAATTCCAAGTATTGCAATTCCTGCGGCTAATATTTTTCCAATGGTGGTGACTGGAACAGTATCTCCGTATCCGATGGTAGTAAGCGTCACAACCCCCCACCACATAGAAGCTGGAATTGATGAAAATACTTCGGGCTGTGCTACATGTTCTACATGATACATCAAACTAGATGAAAATATTAGGACAATAAATAATACAAAAAATGCTACTGCCAGATCCCCTGCTTTGGATTTTAGAACTTCGCCTAGCGTTTGTAGAGGTTCAGAATATCTTGCAAGTTTGAATAATCTAAACAGTCTGAATAGTCTTATCACTCTGATGAATCGTAAATCTGAAACAAAGAATGGTAAGAAAAATGGTAGAATTGCTAAAAGATCTATTAACATCATTGGAGTTAAAGCAAATCTTAAACGCGCAAATCTCTTGCCATGATATTTTGGGTCTAATGGACAAACAACTATCCTTGAGATATATTCAATTGTAAAAATGGTAACAGAAATTATTTCAAATGGATAAAAAAATGATTTTAGATTTTCTGCAATCACCTCTTCAGTCTCAATAATTACGACTAAGACATTAGTTGAAATTAATAAAACCATGAATATTTGAAATATTCTAGTAAAACGATCTGATGTAGTTCCTTCTAATACTTCGAATGCTCTGGTGAATATTTTTTTTTCCAAATCAAACCCATCTCTTTTTCTTAAACCACATCATCATTGTCAATGCAACCACTGCCATTACTGCCAGCATTGTAAAATAACTCCCATTCCAAGATAATTCAGGAATATAATCAAAATTTGTACCATACACTCCAGCTATGAATGTAATTGGAATGAAAATACTTGCAATAATAGTTAACGTCTTCATGACTTCGTTCATTTTATTACTTAATGTTGAAAGATACGTGTCAAGCATTCCGCCAGCTAAGTCTCGTGCTGATTCAACAGTATCCATTATTTGAATAGCATGACTGTATACGTCTCTGAGATACGTTTTAGTTGCTTTGTGGATGAATATTGTGTCTGATCTTTCAAGATTGTCTATTACTTCTCTTATTGGCCAAATTGTTTTACGAAGCATAACTAATTGTCGTTTTAGTCTATGAATTGTTTGTAAAGTTGAAGGTGTTGGATTATTAATCAATGCTTCTTCAATTTCTTCAGATATTTCTCCAAGTTTTTCCATTACTGCAAAATAATTATCAACTATTGCATCAATTAGGGCATATCCTAGATAATCGCTTTTTAGTTTTCGAACATTTCCTACGGAATTTCTTATTCTGCCTCGAAGAGAATCAAAGATGTCTCCTTCTTCTTCCTGAAATGTTAGTACATAATTTGTACCTATGATAATGCTTAGTTGCTCAATTAATAATTCTCCAGATTTTGTAAAATGAGGCATTTTTACAATCAAAAAAATATAATTTTCTGTAATCTCAATTTTAGGACGAAGATCAGAATTCATAATATCTGCTTGAACTAGTGGATGAAGATTGTAATGGCTTCCGAATTTTTCTATTACTGTAGAATCATGAATTCCATTTACATTAATCCAATGAATTTTCGATTTATCGTGTTCTGTGAAACATCCATCTATTAAATCTGGTCTGTCTTCGCTGATTTCCTTTTCATTATATTCAATTACTGAAAAAGTGACTTTTTCTACTTTTTTTTGCCCAACATGTACTAATGCTCCAGGATGTAATCCAATGGTGTCTGATGTTTTTGTAATTCGTGATTTTTTTGAAACTTTTTTTGCAAGATTAGTAAATTTTTCTAATGTGACATCCGGTGTTATCTGTTCTACTTTTCTAGTTTTTCCAGTAATGCCTAGAACAATAAACCCTGCTAGTATGGAAAAAAATATGCTTATGGCTAATGGAGTAACATCACCGTTAATTGCAGCTTGATAAATTGCTTGAACATCTGTACTTGACCCAACTTTCACAATTAGGCCGATAACTAAATCTGTTAAGAAAAATAAAAACGAAATAATTCCACCAATTATGATTGGAGTAAGAATGGTGATCTTTGGTGGGATATCTAAGATTGCTTCTTTTTTGTATGGACATAGGAATTTTTTATATCTTACAATTACTAGTGCAAGCATTGTAATTATAATTGTAGAAATTATCCACCAAAAAATAAACAGCAACCCCTGACCTGACTCAATTTTTTGAATTCCAACAATTAGATCTTGAACGTTTCCTGTTAAAGGAAGTGAGAAAACTGAGGTTGCTATTCCCACTGTTATCTGATATAGAAATGCAAATGTAAATCCAATTGTAAGTCTATTTAGAACTACTCCTAAGGCATGTTTCATATTTTTTTAATGACCTTATTGTCTATAAGTAAATCCAATTATCAAAATAATTGGAACAATTCTTAATTCTGTTTATAATTAATTTCTACTTTAAGCACAAGTAAATCAGAGTTTTTGAGCCTAATTGTTGTAAAATAGCTATTGATAGAATTCATTGATGATTTAATTTGAGAATGGATGTGTTTTTCATCTGTAAATTGTTTATTTTAAAAAACATATTCAAATAAAACTAAATACTCTCAATTCACATTATATTTTAGATGAAAATAGATCATATTGCAATTGCAGTAAATAACGTAGAAGAATCTGCCAAAATTTACAAAGAAGCATTAGGAGTAGATGAAGTTGAATTTGAAACAGTAGAGACTGAAGGCGTCAAGGTTGCAATAATCCATCTTGAGAATGGAAGAATCGAATTAATGCAACCCACAAATGATTCCAGCCCAATTAAAAAATTTCTTGATAAAAAAGGGCCTGGCCTTCATCATATGGCATTAGAAACTGATAACATTGAAGGCGAGGTTTCAAGAATGGAAGGATGTGGGATTCAATTCCTAGGAAAAATCAGGCCTGGTTCTGCTGGAACCAAAGTCACATTTATTCATCCAAAGTCACTTAACGGCGTTCTTGCTGAACTATGCTCTCATCCAAATTGATTTTAATTTTAAATAAATAATAAAAATAAAAAATAAATTTATCAAGAATTATCTGATTCTTGAATTTGCTTTAATATGTTGTTCATGTCATGTACCATCTTTTTTTGTTCAATAATGTTTTTTGAACTTACAAAGTCTTTTTGAATCTCAGAAAGCTTGTTTTTTAGATTCACAATTTGGTCTGATTGTGAAATCGGCTTTAGTTTTTCAGCAGTTATTGATGATGTCTCACTTGCAGTTACCTTTACTTTTGTCATTATCGCTTCACAATTATAGCAAGGTGCATTTAGATCATTTTCTACTCTTGGTAGTTTTCCATTTACATCAAAGTATGACTGTGTTTTTTTGTCAGTGAAGTTATGTTTGATATTCAAATCTTTTATGACATTAAGCATTTCAACTTTTGTCATCTTTGCATATTTTGAATATTCCTTCATTGCATCAAAATACGTGCCTCCATTTTCAAGAACTGCATCTCTAGCATCTTTTGCAAGAGTTATCTTGGCATTGAGGTAATCGAATTGATCCCAGTAAATTCCTTGATGTGTGGCATTGAATCCAGATACATATTTTGCAAAAGCGTTTCGTGGTGTAAATTCTTCATAGGTGTCATTCATTCTAGCCACAGCTTCATCTAAACTGGCTTGAGCAGCTAGTCTTTGTTCTTTGATGTGTTTTTGATGTTCATCTTCTTGTTTTTCTTTCTCTTTTATGGCTGCAAATTGTTTTCTAGCAATTTCAATATTCTTTAAGATGTTCTTTGTTATTGGATTGTTTTCCAAGTCATTTCCTTGGATTTTCGTGAACTTTGTGTCTGTTTCCGCATAAGATTGGCTCGATGAAATCGAGACTGTAATCATTATGCTAAAAAGCATTACGAACAGTGTTTTTCTAAGCATTGATTTTACAACTATATTTTTAGAATATCTAGTCTACTGAGAATTTCTACTGATGATTGATACTAATTGTTTTAATAGTGATTTTTTAGAAAATTTTTGAAATTTTAATTTATTCCATCATCTTTAATGTATCTGATGCAGTAATTATCCCAACTATCTTTGATTTTTTTGATACTAGAATACATTTTGAATATCTAATTAACGGAACAAGAATATTTGCTGGTGTATCATAATCCACAATTGGTGGGACAGGTTCCATGGTATCTGCTAGTTTTGCATTTTTTAGTTCAGATTCTCCTACATCTGCAAGATGCTTGACAATGCCATCTTCTGATATGACTCCAACAAGTTCATTTCCATTGAAAATAGGAATCTGACTGATCGATGATTCATGCATTTTTTTAATTGCATCATGTAAAGTGTTGGTTGGCTTTAATTTTACAACATCTTTACTACAGAAATCTCCAGCTTTATGAGATGATGATTTTCCTTCTAAATTTGCAAGACTGTCAAAAACTTTTTTTGCAGTGTCATAACTTGGTTGACTTCTGCCCGATTCAATCTGATTAATCATTGAAGTACTTACTCCAACCATTGATGCAAGCTGCTTTTGTGTGATTCCTATCTTTAATCTCATTTGTTTAATGGAATCAATTCTTGGTAGCAATTCGTATTATGATGTGATTTACTAGTTTTAAAATGTGCTTTAAGCGGTTATTTTCTTTTAGATTTATTTTTTCTAACTACTTTCACTGGTTTTTTAGCTACCTTTGTTGGTTTTCTTGATGCTTTTTTTGCCGATTTCTTCACTTGTTTTCTAATTGCCTTTACTGGTTTTTTAGCTACCTTCCTTACTGGTTTTCTTGATTCATTTCCTTTCTTTGGTTGTTCAATTGCTGCCTGAGCGGCTGCTATTATCGCAATTGGAATTCTATGTGGTGATGCACTGACATAACTCAGCTTTGCATTGTGACAGAATTTAATTGAATTAGGGTCTCCACCGTGCTCTCCACAAATTCCTATCTCCATATCGGGTTTAATGCTTCTACCAGCTGCGATACCTATCTTCATTAAACTTCCAACTCCGTTTACATCGATTGATTGGAATGGGTTTCTCTCTAGAATTTCTTTATCCATATATTCTGGTAAGAATTTTCCTTCAACATCTTCTCGACTAAAGCTAAATGTTCCTTGTGTTAGATCATTTGTTCCAAAGCTAAAAAATTCGGCAGTACTGGCAAGTTCATTTGCAGTCAAAGCTGCTCTGACAACTTCAATCATCGTTCCAAAGTTAATTTTTAGTTTCATATTGTATTTTGATTCCATTTCTTTTTTGATATTGTCGTAGATTTTTTTAATATGGTTTAATTCAGCAATACTGCTAATTTGTGGAATCATGATTTGCGGGTGAGCATCAACTTTGTTTTTTGCTAATTCTGCTGCTGCTTCAAACACTGCTCTGATTTGCATCTCGTAAATTTCTGGATATGTGATTCCCACTCTTACTCCTCTATGCCCCATCATTGGATTAATTTCAGCAAGTTCTTTTGCTCTTTTAAGTAGGATTTTTGCTTTCTCTAATTCCACTGTTTCGTTTTTCTGTTCTAGTTTGTGTATTTTTTGATTTAGCTCTTCAGGATTTGGTAAAAATTCATGTAATGGTGGATCTAATAATCTGATTGTAACTGCATATCCTTCCATTGCTTTTAATATCTCGATAAAATCACTTTTTTGTAATTCGCCTAATTTGGTCAAAACTTTTTTTCTTTCTTCAATGTTTTCTGCCATGATCATATCCACAAATAATCCAATTCTATCACTTCCGTTAAACATTCTTTCAGTTCTGCATAGGCCAATACCGTGACCTCCAAACTCTCTTGCTAATCTAGCTCCTTCTGGGGTGTCTGCGTTTGCTCTAATGCCTATTTGTTTTACTTTTTGTGCCCATTCAAGTATCGTCTTAAAATCTTCTGTGATTTTTGGTTCAGTTGTTGGAATTTCTCCCAAGTAAACTGAGCCTGTACTACCATCAATTGTAATTGCATCTCCTTCACGAACTATTTTATCATCTACACTGAATTGTTTATTGTCGTAATCAATTCTCAAATCTGAACAACCAACAATACATGGTTTACCCATACCTCTTGCTACCACTGCAGCATGGGATGTTTTTCCACCTCTGCTTGTAAGAATTCCTACGGATTCAAAAAATGCTGGAACGTCTTCAGGTTTTGTCTCTTCTCTGACTAGAATTACTTTGGCTCCATTTTCCCCCATCGCTGTTGCTCTTTTTACGTCAAGTACTGCTATTCCACTAGCTGCTCCTGGTGATGCAGCTATTCCTTTTACCAGTAATGTGTAATTTTTAATGGATTTTGAATCAATGGTTCTATGGAGTAGTTGTTCTAATTGCTCGGCGTGTAATCTAGTAAGTGCTCTGTTTTTATCAATTAATTTTTCATTAACCATATCTACCGAAGTCTTTACCATTCCAACTGCATTCATCTTTGCATTTCTTGTTTGCAATAAATAAAATACGCCACGTTCAATCGTAAATTCTATGTCTTGCGGTTCTTTGTAATGTCTTTCTAATCTTTCACATGTCTGTTCTAACTGCTTGTATGACGCTGGCATTTCAATTTTCATTTCATCGACTGGTTTTCCAGTTCTGACTCCTGCTACCACATCTTCTCCTTGTGCGTTCACCAAATATTCGCCAAAAAGATGTCTAGTTCCATCTCCAGGGTTTCTTGTAAACACAACTCCTGTAGCACTATCATTGCCCATATTTCCAAATGCCATTGAAACTACATTTACTGCAGTTCCATCTGCGATATCTTTTGTAATGTTATTTCTCTCTCTATACACAATTGCTCGTTCCCCCATCCAGCTTCCAAATACTGCTTTGATTGCTAATTCTAATTGCTCAAAAGGATCAGAAGGAAATGGCATCCCGGTATGTTTTTCACAAATCTTTTTGTATTCTGTGACTACTGATTTTAACGATTTTTCATTTAGTGCACTGTCTGCCTGTACTGCTTGATTTAATTTTGCATTTTCTAAAATTATATCAAATTTTTTATCATCAACACCAAATACCACTTTTCCAAATAACTGAACAAATCTCCTGTAAGAATCCCAAGCAAATCTTGGATTGTTGCTCTTCTTTGCTAATCCTTCAACTGTTTCATCATTTAATCCTAAATTCAAAATAGTATCCATCATCCCAGGCATGGATATTGCCGCTCCTGATCTTACTGAAACTAGTAATGGGTTTTCTTTAGAATTCCATTTCTTTCCAGTTCTTTTTTCAATCTTTGCAATGTTCTTTTTTACTTCTACCATCAGTGTTTTTGGCAATTTTTTGCCGTTTTGATAATACTCATTGCAAACTTGAGTAGTAATAGTAAACCCTGGAGGAACTGGTAACTTGAGCTGGGTCATTTCACACAGACCCGCGCCTTTTCCTCCTAGGAGCTTCTTGTTTTTCCCGTCTCCTTCGTCATAAAAGTAAACTTGTTTCATTTCGTCTAGATTATCAAATCAAAATCAGGGGTTTTTAAAGCATTGCCTTGCAGCGGATTTTCTAAACTAAGCCCCTTTGAATTACAAGTCACTGGATTAGAGTATAAAATTAAAATAAAAAAAATGTAAGATAAATAATATCTTATATTGTTACTTTTTCTTTGTTGCTGGTTTTTTTGCTGCTGCTTTTTTCTTTGCTGCCATGATTGACGAGTTATCTTACTTTGATTTCTATATGGTACATCAAACAAATTACACCATATTTACAATATCTAAAAAAATTTTTTTATCTAAAAAAATATCTGATCGATAAAAAGATAAATTGATTCAAATTAATTATTATCCATGGTAAAACCAATTCCTGACGGGTACCATTCTGTTACCCCAACTTTGACTATACGTGGAGCTTCTGACGCAATTGAATTTTACAAAGAAGCATTTGATGCAAAAGAAGTATACCGATTTCCTGGACCTGATGGCAAATCCATAATGCATGCTGAGATTAGAATTGGTGATTCTGCCATTATGCTTTGTGACGAAATGCCTGAAATGGGATGTCTATCTCCCAAATCAACAGGTGGACCTAGTGGTGCAATCTATTTGTATGTAAATGATGCTGATTCTGTTTTTAATAAAGCTGTTTTAGTAGGGGCTCAATCTATGATGCCTCTAATGGATGGGTTTTGGGGAGACCGAATAGGTATGTTAGTAGATCCCTTCGGGCATAGATGGACTGTTGCAACCAGAAAAAAGGAAATGTCTCTTGAGGAGATCCAAAAGGCTGGTGCCGAATTTATGAAAGGTAATATCAAATAAATTTTAAATTTAAAAACATTAAAAAATTTACTATTGTTTTAATTTGATGTTATTTTTTCCAAATACTTGTTCAACAGTTCTTGGTTTTCCATCCTTGAATATCTCGCAACTACAATATTTCATTGAAAAAGATGCCATTTGCATAATTATGGGTGTAAGGGCCTCTCCTTTTTTTGTTACCGTATATTCTATTCTAATTGGAGTTTCATTGAATATTGTTCTTTTAATCAATTCACTTTTCTCCATTTCTTTTAGTCTCACTGAAAGTGTTTTTGGATTAATTCCTTCAATTGATTCAAGAAATTGGTTGAATCTACTCTGATGAAGCATGGTGATATTTCTTAGTATGTGTATTGTGAATTTTTTTCCAATAATCTTGAATGTGTTGTCTACTGGGCAACACTTCATCTGCTCTGATATTGATTTTAATTCCTGAGGCATCAACTTACCATCAACTCATCTACTTTCTATATTGTAACTTTCTAATTAATATACTTACCTTTCTATAGTTAGTATAAGAAAGTAATATGGAATGCACAACTGAATCCTGCAATATGGAAAAAAACACAACATGCGCATGTGGCTCAGAAAAGCCCTATGATGATTGTTGTGGTTGTCAAACAGTAGATCCAGTACAACATGCAATGATGGCCTGGCACAAGTCCTTCTTTGCAGCACTTTCACAAGCTCAAACGGAGCGATTGAAAAAAAAGATTGAATCCAACTTTGGTCCTGTATTGGACAAAGAGGCAGAAGCAGTCTTTGAAGCAATTAACAAGGTTTGGAGCTCAATGATTGCGCAGTCCGATGCTAAAAAAGAATTGGCTGGAAAATTACAAAAGATCTACAGTGAAGCAAATAGGAAGTAATCTTCCTTTTTTTATTTTTTTAAATGTTATCTCACTAAATCCTTAAGTTATTCCAAGATTTATCAAATTATTGAAATTCGTTTTACTTGGAATGGGCAGCATTTTGATATTAGTAGGTGTGTATTTTCTTTATGTTGCTTCCTTAGGATCTACTGTTGAAGTTTTTATCGGGTTGGGGATACTATTGATGATATCTGGTTTGCTTATATTTTACAAGGGTGTAAAAAAGAACGAATTATGGATTTGTAAATTCTGTGATTTTGAGACTGTAAGTTCAGAGAATTTGAAAAATCATGTACTGACCTGTGAAAAATCCCAAAAAACAGACTTCAGTAATTCTGAGTCTAAATCTAATTCCATTGCAATGGATGTTCTAAAAGAAAGATATGCCAAAGGTGAGATCAGTAAAAACGAATTTGATAAACTAAAAGAAGATTTGAATGATTTGTAAATCCTTAAGTTCATAAAATCTTTAGAAAAATTATGAGTGTCAGGATAGGCTCATGCGGAATTTGTGGGAAGCAAAAAATTGAACTTGAAGAACATCATGTTGTAGAGTATCTAGATAGTGAAAAAAGAATTCCTAAAATTTACATCTGTGCAGATTGTCGTCTTCATCACGAAAAATACCAAAGTTATTTGAAAAATGTATGTGGAATTGACATTGATAGGAAAAATCAGAGTTAGAGTATGATTACTAAATCCTCCAGTTTTTACAAATTATTTCTCAAAAAATGGTTCAAAATCATAAATGGAATCTAGTATTTTACGAATGTAAAGTACTTGTTTTTTATATCTAATATTCAAAGCATTATTGACGTTACATTTTGAAAAGCAAAACTCCAAAGAAATTTCTCATTATCGCATGTGTTGTGATAATTGGGATTGCAATATCTCTTGGTTCTAGTTCTAATGATCAAAAATCAGTCTCAAATGAAACCATGACTGAACCTAGAATAGTTGATTGGCGTCATGTTCATGGATTGGGTGTAGATCCTGCAGATTCTGGCATTTTGTATATTGCAACACATGGAGATTTTTACCAAAGCAGAAACGGCGCACCTCCCGTAAAAGTAGATCAAGTGAGAGCAGATTATATGGCATTTAACGCACCACATGACAAAGACTCTCCTTTGTATGCAAGTGGACATCCATCAACTGGTGGAAACACAGGACTTATCAAAAGTGTAGATGGTGGAATAACTTGGCAATTAGTTTCCAAAGTGTTAGATCCCCCAGTTGATTTTCACACAATGACCTTAAGCAAGAGCGACCCAAATCTGATTTTGGGTTTTGACAGTGGTGGCAGAGGACTATTCAAGACTGTTGATGCTGGAAAGACTTGGGAAGCTATAGAGTATCCAGAATACATTTCTACATTAGCAATTTCTCCAACTGACTCTCAACTAATATTTGCAGGAACAGGAAATGGAATTTACAAATCAAGTGATGGCGGTATCGCATGGACACACGTTGCATATCCTGGATTAGCAGTATATGCAATGAATTTTGATGATGATGGAATCCTTTTTGCATCCGTAAAGACATTTGGCTTGGTTCGTTCAGATGATCTTGGAGTAACTTGGAAAGACTTGGCAAACATTGATCTAACAATTACTAGCATCGCTTTTGATTCCCAAAACAAAATACTTTATGTCAGCGGATTTTCATCTGATGGATACCAAGAAGTCTACAAACTTTCATACGATTTAACCAAGTATGAAATGATTGGTACAAACAAGGGACTCGGATAATGTTACAAAAAATGGAAGTGTATTATTCATCATATAAAATATAATAAATGATGAATTTTTATATAAATATTTATATTTATATTTGATTTTATTAAACAAATTTTTATAATTAAATTACTTGTCTTAAATAATAATTTTAACTAGTTATACCGTTATGGCAGTGGCTTATGTTTTGATTAACTGTGAACTTGGAAAAGAAGAATCTGTTATTGAAAATCTAAAGCATATGGATTCTGTCAAAGAAGTTCAAGGTACGTTTGGGGCTTATGATATTCTTGCAAAAATGGAACATGCAGAAAAAGAGAAATTACGTGAAATGATAATCTGGAGTATTAGAAAAATGGAACATATACGATCTACGCTTACCCTTGTAGGAATAGAGGGACAAAACTAGAATATGTCTAAAGCGTATGTCTTACTGTCTAATGAATCTGGAACTGAAGATTCCGTTTTATCGTACCTGAATAATATTGAAAGTGTAAAAGAGGCACATGGAACTTTTGGTTCATATGATATTTTGACAAAACTTGAATCAAGTGACGAGCAAAAAATTCAAAATGACATTTCACATGGCATTAGAAAAATCAAAAAAATTTCTTCCACATTAACATTGTTGGTAAATGAGAAATTAAGTTTTAAAAAAGTAACAAAAAGCGAAAAAGAGATTTTAGATAAATACATGGCACAAGCTTTTGTAATTATTCACTGTAGCAGATCACATGAAACATCAATTCTGCAAGAATTAGAAAAAATACCTGAAATCTTGGAAGCTGACAATTTAATTGGCTCTTTTGAAATAATTTGTAAACTAGCTGCTCCTACTTATAATGAAATTTCTGATATCATTAGTAAAAAAATCCGAAAAATTTCAAACATAAAATCCACAATCACTCTAAATGTTGTTGGGAATCAAGGTTTTACTAAATTCTAATGATAAATCAAATATGGCATTTTATCTTTGGTATCTGGAATTGGATTTGAACACTGACCACATTTTGGTCGGATAATCTCGGCATCAAAATCTACTTCTCCAATTGCTTTGTCGCATGTAACACACCTAATTGTTTTAGTGTCATAGATATTCAAATTCTAACCTCCTGTAACTGTATCAAACAGTGCACATTCACATTCATCGCGATTTCCACAATATGGACACATGCAATGACAATGTGGTAATGGTATGTGACAATTATTGCAATTAGTATACGGTTCGATTTTCTCTAGAGCTGTTTTCGATGCCATTTTTACCCCATATTGATCCATCCACCACATGAAACACAAATTTGCATTCCATCACTATCTTCATAACTTTTTGAACCTGGAGGGCATTCACATTTTAGAATCTCATTCATGCTCTAATTATAAATCCATAATATTATAATTAATATTTAAAATTATTAAAAAATGTTTATTTAATCTAGTGATTTTTGAATATTTGTTTATAATTCATACAATCGATAATAAATTCCAATAATTCCAACATTTTCCATGAAAGACAAGAAAGAACGAGATAAAGAAAAACTAAAAGAAAAAATGGATAAAAACGAAGTATTGGCATTTACTTGATGACATGTTTGGAATATATCAGGAAATACACAAAGCAAATCTCGATAGAGAATTTGAAACTATACTGATAAAGCTATTACACTACAACATGTCCCCCGTAGTTGAAGTTCCTGTCAGGCATTTTTTACGAGAATATGCTGTTATTCGCGATGACTTTTGGAATCAATTTGGGAAATGCAATTCATTTGATATGGCATTTGACTGCTATTACCAATATGCAAAAAACAAATGTTCATTGATCGATTCTTTATTAAATAATTTGAATTTTGCACTAAGTTATGATCCTTTACGAAATGATTTAACGTTAATGTTGAAAGACGGGCTGACATTTTAAAATTAGATAGTCTTTCTCATCTGGCTTAATCTATTATTTTAAAAATAACACTAGAACAGCTATTGCACTAACTATTCCGATAAAAATTAATGCATTTCTTATTCCATGATAAGTAGTAATTAACTCATTCATAGTTTTTTATTGAATATCTAGAATTTAACCTACTTCTAATTCCATCTTAAAATTTATTTAAAATTTAATATTAAATTAAAATTTTTTACAACTTATGATAGTCGAAAGTCTTCTTTAACACTATTTAATACAATATGCGTTTCTGTATTTTCTACATTATCTATGGTTGATAAGCTTTTTACAAAGTTACTCAACTCGTCTCTGTTTTTGAATTTGCTTATTACTAAAATATCTGCTGGGCCTGTAATGTCATATACTGCACACACATTTTCATTTTCTGCAATTTTATTTTCTATCTCTAGCATTTTCCCCTTTGTTGTTTTAACTTCTATTATTGCTGTAAGGTCGTATCCAAGTATTTGATGATCTAAACGTGCAGTGTAACCTGTGATTATTTTTTTTTGCTCAAGTTTTTTAATTCTACTAAGTACTGTGACAGTTGATAACCCAATCTTATGTGCAAGTTGTCTTGCTGATAATCTTGCATCTACAAGTAGATTTTTGATAATTTTTGTATCTGTCTCATCAAATTCCATGTAATATATGATATGAATAAATATTTAAGATTATACTTAATATCTTAATAAATCTAAAGAAATATGATTATATTCCTTATATTCATCTAAAATAATATGAATATGATGACTATGTTAGTTGCTACAGATCCAATTGTAATATTTACTGTCAACATATTGAAATATCGTTTATGGGAGTTAAGATGTCTATATCCAAATTAGAAGAAAATGATATTTTCCTGAAAAAAATTCTTGATGCTCCTTTAGGGCAAGTAGTTACAGTACTTGGTGAGAACCTAAATTGTAAAATATGTATAGATTTAATCGAACAAAACACTCCAAAACCTGGTACAAAATTTATAAGAAAAATTGTTGTATCTGCGGATGGGTTGCCGATAATCAGGGCAATGATAAAATTTGATAGGACTCACCTGCCTGATTCAATTGTTAATGAATTATTACAGAAACGTAGTCTTGTAGGTACGATTCTCAATAGATATTCTATTCTAAATAACAAAAAAGTAATTTCTACAAATTTTGATAAAGATGGAAAAAAGCTTTATCGAATTTATGAGATACAAAGTCATGGGAGAGTATTATTTGAAATCGATGAAGAAATTAAGTTGGATCATTTAGATCTAATTAGAAAAAAATATCATTTGTAAATAAAAATTCTATTTTGATATTTAATCCATGTTAATTCCTTTACTTATTTTATCATTGCTTTTGTAAACTCTTCAATTATTTTTGTCCAGTTTTTTGCTTTGATTATCCCACTTGCAACCAAAATTCCTTCAGAACCTAAATCCAGTGCTTTTGAAACATCTTTGCCTGATACAATGCCTGCACCACAAAGTAGTTTTGTATTGTTGTTTGCACTTTTTACTGCATTAGCAGCTTTAATTATTATCTCTGGTTTCTCATTTGATACGGCTTTTCCTGAACCGATTAATTCTGGTGGCTCAATTGCAATATAGTTTGGGTTTAATTTTGAATATTTTCTTGCCTCTGCAACATCTTTTACACAAACTACTGATATCATTTTTAATTCACGTAGCTTCAAGACAAGTCTTGAAATATCTTCGCTAGAAATTCTATGTTCACTGTGATTGATCAAAGAACCCATCACGTTTGATTTTTTTAATAGTTCTGGAATAATGTAACCTGTGGTGCTGCCCACTTTTGAATTATCGATATGTTGAGCTAAGATTGGAATCTTGCTATTTGATACTGCGCCAATTAGATGTTGAGGAGGCGCAATTGCAATTTTTAACTTGTATTTTTTTGAGATCTTTTCAGCAATTTTTACAAACTCTAGTATTTTATCTCCTGATATCTCTTCATAATTTTTGCAATTTATTATGAACACTCTTAATTGTAATTGTTGTTATTTTATAATCTATTGTAGGTACATTTGAGGCTAATTGAAGCATTGAATACAAAAATTTATTTTTTTTATGCTTGCTATTTCATTAATTTGAATTTGCAGCTTTTTCATATCTTTTTTTCATAAACAATACCGTCATCATAAGAAAGATTGCGGCAATGTTTGTACCAATAATGAATACATCTGAAACAATTATTCCATAAATCAGCCACAAAATTGAGCCCCCTGAAATAAACAGCATCAAATATTTTGAAACGTCTTTGAGACTCTTAGTTTTGTAACCTTTGATGATTTGGTCTACCCAACCAGATAAAATCAATATTCCTGCAGATATCCCTAATATGGTAAGTAAAGTTCCGTCAATTTCCAATATCTATCACTAATTCCAGAAAAATTCATCCAATCCTGTTTGCTTTGGTTTTCCTAACATAGTTGAAAAATCCAAATCCATCGATGATGTTATTTGATCCAATGTGGATTCCATAAATTCCATGTATTTCTTTGAATCTATTTCTTCTTTTTTAGCCAACTCGACTGGTTTGACTCCTGGCTTGTTTATGATTTTAACATATGATATTTTATCACCTTTTTTTACTTCTCTGATTGATTCAAGTAATTTGGCAGCACGGATATGCTGTGGGACTGTCTTTGTATATTCAGATGGAGCTTTGCTAATCATTACATTAAATGTCAAGTCTTGGAGTGGAATCTCCTTTGATTCAACTTTTTTTGCACACGTTGCAATCTTGTTTGTGATATCTAATTTTGCTTTCTCAAAGTCTTCAATTGTTTGGACAGTTGATAACACGTCTAATAACTCATAAAATAATTTTCTGATAAATGGTGGGGTGTGTGATTTTTTTCCAGTTAGTCCTTTGACATCTACTGTTCCTGATTTAGTTACTCCAAGATAATTTTTCTTTCTGTTACTTAGTACGCAATATCTGTACACTTTGTCTATCTCTAGATCAACTCCATGATCTTTTTTTGCCTGTTCTATCACTTTGTGAACCTGTTCGTCTGTAGGTTTTTTGATAAATAACGAATCCGTGTCACCGTAAAGAACCTCTATTCCAATTTCTTCACATTTTTTGATTGTTTCTAAAATGGTGAATCTTCCAATCGCAGTTGTTGCTTCTGCTGCAGGAAGAAAATACAATGGAAATATCTCAGCCCCCATCACACCATAGCTTGCATTTAAGATGACTTTGAGTGCTTGACTGACTACTGTATACTGTTGTCTTTGTTCTTCAGTCAGTGTCTCTTTTTTTGAGAGGCTTTTGTAGTAATTTACTCTTAAATCTCGTAATGACCCGATGATTATTGCTGTTAATCCATTTCTTTTAGTACATGCCCAGTGGTTAGTTTGAGGAATGGTGTTTTTTTTGCATTCGTTATGAGAGCACCTTACAGTCTCATATGATATGTTTCTCACTTTGATTATACTTGGGTATAGACTTGCAAAATCCATTACCACTACATCAAAATGAATTCCTTCTTTTGGATCAATGACTAGTCCTCCTCGATATTTTTTATCTTTGATTACCGCATCTGATGTTACTCCCTCTGATCTTCTTTCTAATTCCTCTCTTTTTGGAATTAGTGCATTTCTTTGTCTGTGTTCATAGTACAATAGACTTCTAATCCATTGTGATACTCCCATTCGTGCAATATCGTCAATTGGCATTCTGCCAATTCTTGATATGATTACAAGCAAGTCCATCAAAAGATCTTTGTTGAAACTTGAAAGCTCGTATGTTAGTAATGCATCATTGTAACAATAGTTTGCAGTTTGATAAAGTGTAAGTTGATCAAAATCTAATCCGTAATCAATTTTTTCTTTGTTAAGGAGCGCTTTTGATACACTGTTTAATGAAAAATCTGTGTACTTTTGACTAAAAGCGTAAATCTGAAATGATCTATTTGATAAAGTTCTATACAAATCAAGATGAACTCCATGTTTTAATGTTGCAGAATCTTTCATCATGTATAGTGGATTGTCTTCTTTTTTAATTCCAAGTCTTTCTGCTCTGTTAAACAAATATGGTAAATCAAAATCATCTCCATTGTATGTCAGTACAAAAGGAAATTCTTCAATTATCTTAAAAGCATCTAAAATCATCTCTTTTTCTTTATCTGAATCATAAAATACAATTTTGATACTTTTATCGAGCTCGTTTATCCCTTCTTCAGTTCCCTCAGTTCTTAACACAAAAATTTGATCAAATCCATCCGTTCCTTTTAGTCCGACCGCGGTAACTTTTTTTTCTGCTATTTTTGGGTCTGGAATTCTTCCAATTTCAGCCTCAACTTCAATATCTACGCTCAATCTTTTGATTCTAGGAATTGGCTGATTCAACAAGTCTGCCCAATCTGAGATTAATTCCTTGAATTCTTTTGGATCGACCATATTTTCACTGTCTACTTTATCCCACAACAAACTTTTCAGGGCAAGCTTTACTTCATCTGATATTTCTAAATCATGTGGTTTAATTTTTCCATCAATTATCTCGTAATACTTTCCAACAATTAATGATCTATCGTAAAGATAATTTTCATAATATTTGATATCTGACTCCCATGTTTCAATTATGTTTCTAATACTTTTGTCTCCAGCAGTTCCTCCAATTGTGAGTGGGTCAGCTACAGTTATTTTTGAAAGAATTACTTCTTCATCTTTCATTAAATCATGTCTTCTCTCTGTTTTAATCTCTAAAATATCATCTCTCTCTTGTAAAAAATCAAGCTCATCTGGAGACAATCTTGAATAACAGTATGGTTTGTGTCCTGTTTCATCATTCCATAAAATTAATTTTTGTGATGTTGGTTCATAGAATTTTAAAACTGCAGATCTTGTTATGTTGTCATATGTTGCAGATACTAACATTGATGGTGGCATTGTTGTTATCTTTTCTATGTCTTTAATTTCCACTTGCATATGACCACTTAGTTAGAATTTTCGTATTTGTTTACTAGCTCCTTGGCCCACTTAGTAATTCTGCTTTTATCTAATTGAATCACTTCTACTCCAGCTTCTTTTAATAATTCAAAATCTGTTTCTGGATACGAATCAAGACACACAAATTTTTTAATTCCAATTGTAATTGCCATCTTTGTACACTCTAAACATGGGACAAATGTTGTGTACAAAATAGCCCCTGCTATACCAGCTTCAATACCTAAAATTGCACAATGCATTATTGCATTTGCTTCTGCATGATTACAAAGACATCTATCTAACGATGCTCCTGATTCTATCTTTCCCTCCATTCTTAGTTGACAACGTTTGCATCCACCGTCAAAGCAATTTTTGATTCCTGGAGGCGTTCCGTTATATCCTGTTGCCAACTGTCTATTTTTACGAACAATTACTGCACCTACTTGTCTAGTCATACAATTTGAACGAAGTTTGGCCAATTCCGCTTGAAGCATAAAATACTCATCCCAATTTGGCCTCTCAAAAGATTTGCTCACACAAATCATGCCTATTTGTTCAATATATTGATTCATACCATTTGTTAATTTTTGACTGTCTGATGGACCTCATTCCACAAAACTATCTAATTTGTATAATATCTTCAACTCATTTGATTATGATCTTGTTTAATCATATAAAATAGAATTTCATGACAAATTGGAATAATCCTCAATCAAAAGGAATCTCAGACCATATACGTGGTCTAAAAAAAGAGGCACCAATTAAACCAAGAATTCAAAATTCTCTTGTACACTTAAACAAAACAGTATCTACTCTTGATTACAAAGTAAAAACATTAGATGAAAAAGATGCAAAATTATTTAACAGAATTGTAATGGCAAAAAAGAACCATGACATTTCAACTGGAAGAGTTCTTGCAAATGAATTAGTAGAAATAAGAAAGAACAAAAAAATTCTAAACACTATGAAGATCTCATTAGAACAAGTTAACCTTAGACTATCTACCGTATCTGATTTAGGTGATGCAATGGCATCACTAGGTCCAGTTATGGCAACAATGAATGCATTAAAGCCAGCTTTAGGAAAAATCATGCCAGAAGTAAGCCGTGAATTTGAATCATTATTTGGTATTCTCAATGAATCCATCTCTGGTTCATTTGAAGGAAGCTTTGAATTTGACGGTGCATCAAATGAAGAGACTGAAAATATCCTTAAAGAAGCAGCTGCAGTTGCTGGAACACGAGTTGGAGATAAGTTTCCATCAATCCCAACCGGAATCTCATCCTCAAATTCTGTTGGTCTCCAATAGGCAATTAAAAAAATCCATATTTTTAAACAATTTTTAAGTAAAAAAGTATCTAAACATGATATGGTTGGTATAATTTGTTCTACTCTCTTATTAATGAGCAGCGTAATAACATCCTAGGTTAAGTAAACCATGTCAAAATTAGCACCACTTCCACCAGCACCTGTCCTGATGATCTGTTTTGGTCATTGTGGGATAGGCCTTGGGGCTGAATCATATCGAAGATTATTGTTAGACGTTGGTGCAGATCCACTAAAACCAACATTAAATTCAAAAGATGAATCACGAGTTTTAAAAAGATACGGAAGCACAATTTTGAGATTTTCCCCATCATACGGTGATGGTGATATTCCGCTTATTCCAAGGGCACTCCTTGTTGATCTTGATCCAAGAGCTGCTAACCTAATTTTGCAGTCATATCCTGACCTTTTTGCATTACGTGATCAGCACGTAATTCATGGTGCAGGAGGAGCTGCAAGAAACTGGGCAGAAGGGAAGACAAGATTCCTCGAAGAAATGAAGACTAAGGTTGATATCAAAAAACAACTATCTGCAATTTCTCCAGAACCGGTAAGAGGTTATGTTGTTCCGTTTGCTATGGGTGGTGGAACTGGAAGCTCATTTTCTAGCGCATTTATTGAATACATAAAAACCAACACAAAAGAACATGCAACAATTGCCACTTTTGGATTAATGCCTGAATTTGGATGGGATCCAGTAATTTTTGAAGCAGCTGCAATTAACATTGTAATGAATTTGGAATACCAAATCAAATACAGTGATTGTTCTATTTTGGTTTCAAATAAAGCATTAAGAAAACTTGCACACCAACACGATAAGAAATTACAAAAAATTCCTTCTATCATTGATGATCTGCCAAAAGAACATGAAGTCGGTTGGAAAGATTACAAGGGAATGAACTTGATAGCTGCAAATACTATTTCGATGTTTATTTCTTCATTTGCAAGAGAAACTGAATGGGATATGTCTAATTATCGTACATGGCTTGCAACAAAGAAACCAAAATTTGCAATTCCTTGGATAATGCCAGTTAGCCCTTCTGAAAGTCAATGGGGCAAAGACATGTTGACATCTACAAAAAATAATACGATGGAAGATGTTTTAAACAAACTTGGCAAGAAAGAAGATGCATTACTATTTGATATCGATGAAAATGATATTCGAAACAATGGAAGTTCACGCGATTCTTGCTGTGTTTTAGTTAAAGTGAAAGGCGAATTTGATATCAAAGAAAGAGAGGCAATTAAAAGAATAATCAAAGACAAATTCAACATTGAAGAGTCAAGAATGATCTTTGTAAAAATCCCTATAATGGATGGGGAACAAGCAAGTATTGCCGTTCTTGTAAATACAAAAGCAATTGGACCAAAGATTTTGGAGATTGCAAAAGAAGCCGAAGAAGCATGGGATGGATACAAAGATGAATATGGTCGTTGGGGCCTTTCAACTGAAGAATTTAAACAGGGCTTGATGGATGTAGTCCACCAATTTAGTTAAAAAGACATGTCAAATTTTGAATTTCTTGAAAATCTAGGCATCCAAATTAAGGAAAATCGCCTAAAATTACATGATGTTGAAGATTCTCTATCTAACGTGAATGTTCAACTACATGAGATTCCTCTTAAACGTTCAACAGAATCTACTTTTGCAAAAATGATAGGTGTTGGCTATGATGATAAGTTAGTTGAACTAGAAAAGACAAAAGAACAACTCGAGAGAACAAAGACTGATCTTAGAAATATCATTGATAAAGACATCAACACTTTCATCTCTGAGGTAAGCTCTCCAAATTTGATAATACCTTTAGACGCAAGTCCAAAAATAGTTGATGGAAAAACGGTTTACAAGTATAGGGATAACTCAAAATTCCAAAACGTTTTTGATATCTTATGTGAGATGTTGGGTCTGAGCTCTCCTCTTGTTGTTAAAGATGTAATGCTTTCTCCAACTGAGATCGTTATTGCTGTTAAAGATGAGTTTGAAGCAAAACAAAAATTCATCAACAGTCTTCATGAAATACAAAATACACTGCTAATTAAAAAAAAGTAGACTAATTTTACACTTTAGTATTTAAAAATCATCAAACTAAAGATGGATATACTATGACGCAACTGTAATGATGTGGCAAATCAATTATACTGTGAAGTTTGTCATAAGCTAAAGTATACCCGTTCAGACAAACAAAAAAAGTGTGAATGCAAAGATGTTGTCTAGATAACAACTTTTACTCACAAGGTATAATAATCCGGCATCTTTCACGAAGAAATCCATGCAAAGCTCAAAACAATATTTGATTGCAATATTATCTATATCCTTAATCTTAACTAGTTTTAATTCTGCATTTGCCCAAGAAAGCTTTGTTGAAGGAATCTATGTGCCTACAACTGAAGCATTAAAAGAATTTGCAATTAGTGTTGCAGATAGCACTCCAAAAATTATTGCGGCAGCTATCTTGCTGATAATTGGCTTTATTGCTGGTAAAATAATAGGCAGAGTTACAACTAAGGCTGTAACAAAAATACTTCAAAAGACCAGTCAAAAGAATCAGGAACTAAACCTGGCAGAAGAAGTATATGGCAAATTTAACTCTGTAAAGCTAATTTCAGCAACAATTCGTTGGTTTGTTTACTTGTTCTTTATAGTTGCAGCAGTTAACGCATTGCAGTTTGAACAACTTTCTACTGCTCTTACAAGCCTATGGCTGTGGGTTCCAAACCTCCTTGCATTTGTATTGATAATTGTTGTTGGTTCTATTGTTGTTAATTTTGTTAGTAAATGGATTGAACACCAATTATTGGACCATCATATTGGCAGTCCGCGATTAATAATATCTGTAATTAAAGCAGTAATTTATGGAATAATCTTTGCAATTGCTTTCACACAACTAGGTGTAGGTCAAGACATTATACCAATATTGGTGTCGGCATTTTCTTGGAGCATTGCAGTAGCTATTGGTGCCTCAATTGCAATTGGTTTGGGATTTGCACTCAAAGACTTGATTCCTGCATCTATAATGGGTGCTTCAGCTCAACGCTCTATTCTTAAGGTTGGACAAAAAGTCAAAATTGGCGATGTCTCTGGAACTGTTACATCATCTCATTTGCTACATGTTATTGTTACAAATGACCAAAATGAGAGCATCGTAATTCCGACAAAAACTTTGATAAATCAAACGATTAAAATTTTTAATTAATCTTTGTTAAGATGTTTTTCTTATTTTGAAATTCATTTTTATCATGTTGTATTTAGTATATTCTGATCATTTATGTGAATGATTTCTACGCGATTGTTATATTCAAAAAACATATTTTACTATTTATGAAATCATGGAAATGTTATAGATGTGACCTTACATTTAAACAAGAACATCATGCTGCTATCCACCACGATATAACAAATCATCCTTTTAATCAAATTGGAGCATAGATTCTGGCATTTACTATTCCACTTGTTTGTATTGAAAATGTAGTTGCAACTGCAACTATTGATCAAAAATTAGATTTACATGAAATTAAAAGAAAGTTTCCAGATTCAGGCTATAATCCACAGCAGTTTCCAGGCGCAATTTTTAAGATAGATTTGCCAAGAACCACTACGTTGATTTTCAGAACTGGTAACATGGTATGTACCGGTGCAAAATCTGAAAAACATGCCTATATCGCACTAAATAATGTCGTAAATCTACTACGTTCAAAAAACATCAAAATTAAAAATGATGCAAATATTGTGATTCAGAACGTAGTTACTGCTGTCAATCTAGGAGGAAAAATTCTCATTGAGCAAGCAGCCAGTAAACTTCCTCGTAGTATGTATGAGCCTGATCAATTTCCAGGTCTAATTCATAGACAACTTAACCCAAAAACTGTGATGTTGTTATTTGCATCTGGTAAATTAATTTGTACAGGTGGGAAATCATCTGAACAGGCATTTAATGCAATTCATCAGATTCATTTAATGTTAGAAGAAAAGAAATTGATCTCATATGGTTAATCTTCGTTTTACTCATACTTTGTCATAATCCTAATTTTGGCAGATCTTAATTGATTTGTATAGGATAATTAATATAGAAATGATTCGCAATAAATAAAGTGCTCAAGATTGCTCTACTGGTTTTAATTGCAATGTCTATTCCGATCTCTGCATTTGCAGAACCCATGTTGGAATTGGCATCTGAGCAGTCTGAAATTCATTCCTTGGATTCAATATTGGTTACCGGTAAAATAACTGGTGTTGCCACATTCAAACCTCTTACATTAACTGTTATCTCACCTGATGGTGAAATTGTGTATGCTCCACAAATATCATTTGATAAAGATGGGGTCTTCAAAAGATTGTTCCATCCAACACTTCCAAGTTTTAAGGATGGGACTTACACTATAATCGCAAGTCATCCTGATACTGAAAAAACTGCAAAAATACAATTTACAGTAATTGGTTCAACAATTCCACCAAAAGGAATTCCAGTCAAGTCATCTGATTCTGGAATAATATCAAAGCCAAGTGTCATTACCTTATCTGCTGATACTGAATTTGGTAGTGATAGAATTATCATATCTGGCAGTACGACTAGTTTTATAACTGATATCACATTAATTGTAACTTCCCCTCAAGGAAACTTGGTTTCAATTGCCCAAATCACGCCTGACAATACAGGTAAGTTTTCTCTTGAGATAAAATCAGGTGGTCCTCTCTGGAAAGAAAATGGATTTTACACTATTACTGCTAATCAAGGACTTTCCTCAGAGCATAAACAATCAATTAAAGTTGAAATTGATAACGGAGTTGTCGTTCCAGAATTTGGTACAATTGCAGTGATGATCTTAGCCATAGCAATTGTTTCAATAATTGCAGTGTCTGCAAAATCTAGACTAAGTATAATTCCAAGACTTTAGACTAGTAATTTATTAAAATATTTTAATTACTTTTTCATTTGTTTTTCTATAAATTTAGTATTTGTTAAATAATTCTATGAGATAATCTATGTTTCAAATAAATTCTAAACATTAAAAGTGAAAATAATAGAATGGAAATTGCGATTATGAATGCTGCTGAATAGCTTAATGCATTTGAAACATAACCTGCAGTTAATGCTCCTGAAAATATCCCCACTCCAACCATGAAGCTATTTACTCCCAAATATCTTCCTTCGAAACCTTTGGGAATTGCTTTGAAAAGAATTATTGAATTTGAAACACTGAAAATCGAAAATGCTGAAACCATCAAACTAGTTGAAATTATTGCTGTTAGTAGAGAATTGACTCCAACCATATTTGGGATTAATGCCGCTGCAATTACCACTCCTAAAATTCTTGGTAAATACGCTATCTGGGTTGCACGTTCTTCTGTTATTTTAGAAATTAAACGAGGGACAAAGAAAAATATCACAAGTAGTACTATTGTCTGAACCATGTATACCAGAAAGACTTCAGAATTTGTAAATCTGAATTCTTTTAAAAATGGTATGAATGCTGTAAAGAATATGTTACTACCAAAATAAAACAAAAAATTCGTAAGAAAGAGTATTCCTATTTCATGAGATATTTTTCTTTGAAAAATTGATATAATTGGCTTAAAGTCATGTGGATGGGGAATTTTAGTGAAGATTAGCTGAAAATGTAATCTGTTGTGATTGAAAATATGCCTAATTCCATGAATTGAATGAACTACCGTATGTCTTTCAATAGTGCTTTTACTACCTACTTTGATACTTAGAATTGTTGCAACAAAACTCATAATTGCACAAAAAAGGAAATATGGTTTAAGATCAAAAAATGAATCCCATATAGAACCTGCTAAAAATGCAGTTAGACTTCCCAAACTTGTTATGATTGAAATTTTTGTAAATAATCTGCTCCATTGATTGTTTGGCACTGATTCCATTACAAGCACTTGTGTAACTGGACTTTTTCCAATGATGAAAAATCCTGCAATTGATGAAATTACAAAAACTAAATTCAAATCGGTTGTAAAAAATAAACCAACACTACAAATTGTGATGGCTGAAAAACAAGTAATCAAAATTGATCTTTTTATATGATATCTATCGATAATTTTCCCCCAAAAAACTGCGCCAATAGCAGATAATGCATAATGAAGTCCTACAACAATACCAACATCAACTACATTACCTCCTAGAAAAAGCACATACAGTGGGATTACTATGTGAAGTCCTTCCGCTGTGATGCTAGATGGCAATACAAAAAATATCCACTTTTTACCGTTTTCCATTTCTTATCTGAATTCTTTTTTAATACAATGACTTGAAAAAGACATCATAGTTTGAAGATTTGACAGATTAACAAAAAGAATTAATTCTATTGATGTTTTTTAGGATTTTTGAAATGAATCTTATTTCATCAAATTTTGATCATTAAATCTCTTGTTTTTATCACGTTTCTGAAAGAGATTTATATTTGCTAATATTCCTCCAATGAAAATTACATATGCCCATATGTATGGTACATCTACAATATGGCCTGGATAATATTCCTCAATAGAATCAAAATACATGAAACCGTAATCTGCCATCACAAACATAGTCATTCCAATTAGTAACAGCGTCCATGAAAAACGTACTCTCCCTTTAAAAAATAATGTTAATCCTATTATGGATGGAATTAACATTATTGCATCAACTAATGGATAAGACGCAATTATCATATCTGTATGACTAATTGATTGCCATTCTATGGTAAAAAATACTGCAATAAAGATTGGTACCACTACAAGTGAGGATATGACGATAATCTGTTTTGAAATTTGATGTGCAAAAGGCTTCAGATACATTATGCCAAATATAAAATAAAATACATATCCACTAAACCAAAAAAGATCTGCATGTGTTAACATATTTAGTTCCCACATTCTTTCAGCGATAAACCATGTTGCAATTGATAATGTAAATAAAATCCATGCTGCTCCATGACCCCCATGCATTCCTACTCTGAAATTATTTACTATGCATAATCCTAGTAATGAACTTGTAGCTCCTAGATTTATGACATTAGAAAAAAACTCTGCATATGAATAATTGATGATATTTGATATGGTGATAATACAAAATATTGCTAATAATGAAAAAATTAAAAAAATGTTAAGATTAGTTTTCAATTATTTGTATAACCCCAATAGAAATTCATTTATTGGTTTCTGGTATGAAAATTCTTCTAATTTCTTATTGATGTTGTGTATTATTGATATGTATCCATCTCCAAATATCTGTTGTATTATGTCTACCAGATACTCTGGATGATCAAGACAATCATGAAAATAACAATTATATTTTTTGTAAAGCGCATTTCCAACTTCGTCATGGACTGCTTTACTTATTGCATATAGCGATTGACTGATAGTTACACTAATCAGCGCACCTGTTACACCAGGTATATCTTCCATTTACTTCATACACTCATATGATATTATTAACTTTTTTTTGTTTTTGAATTGAATTATATTTTTTGACGCTCAAAACTTATCTTTGATTCTCAATGGGTTTTTTCATCACCCCTTTTCAAAAGTTATTTTCATCCAGGCATGTTTTTTAGTTATACGTTGGACAGTACACATTAGCTAATACTTTACTACACGAAAGCATAAAATCAATAAAATTTGAGTTTAGTACAGGTAATAAAACATTGGAATATCTTGATAGAAAATACATACGTAAGGACTCTATTGAGAAGAGAGACTATCAGGTTAATCTTGCAAATCAGGCCATTAAAGAAAACTGTGTTGTTGTCTTGCCAACTGGACTAGGAAAAACTGCTATCGCATTACAAGTAATTGCGGAATATTTGTCAAAAGGTACTGGTGGCGTATTATTTTTGGCTCCTACTAGGGTTTTGGTCAATCAACATTATGAATTTCTAAAAAAACATCTTACTCTTGATGACATTGCTTTGATTACGGGTGAAGACCAAATTCAGAAACGAACAAAACTCTGGAGTAGTAGTGTAATCTGTGCAACTCCTGAAATTGCAAAAAATGATTTAGACAGACAAATAGTTTCTGAAGACCAATTCAATTTGGTGGTTTTTGATGAAGTTCATCGAACTGTTGGTGATTATGCATATTCTGGAATTGCTGATAGATTTGCAAATTCTAATCTGAGAATTCTTGGAATGACTGCAACACTTCCAAGTGAAAAAGATAAAGCTACTGAATTGTTAGTTAGATTGCGTATTTCAAGTGTTGCTGAAAGAACTGAGGATAGTCTTGATGTAAAGCCCTATACTCAAGAGACAAACACAGAATGGATTCATGTTGAACTTCCTCCTGAAATGAAGGCGATTCAGACACTGCTCAAATTAGCTTTAGATGAAAGGTATGACATTCTTAGAAAAAATGGAATCAAACTGGCAGATCAAAAGTCATTATCTGCATTATTACGCATTAGGCAATTTGTGTTAAATCAAAACAGAAGGTCCGCAAAACCACTATTCACTGCAATTCGAATTCATTATGCATTAAATATTTTGGAAGCTCATGGTATTACATCGTTTTTGAAGTTTTGTGAGCGTGTAAAACTAAAAAAAGGTGTAGGCGTAAAAGACCTATTTGAAAATGATCCTAATTTTACAAGAGCCATACATCTTGCAAATGATGCACAATCAAAAGGAATTGAACATTCTAAAATTTTAAAATTAAAAGAAATCATCGATTCAATTCCAGGTAAGGCATTGATATTTACAAGCTATCGTGATTCAGTTGATGTAATTTTTAACAAGTTAACTGAAATGGGTATCTCTGCAGGAATACTGATTGGAAAGTCTGGTGAGACTGGTTTAAAACAAAAAAAACAAATCCAAACAGTTCAAGACTTTCGTGATGGCCTTTTCAGAGTATTGGTTGCAACTCGTGTGGGTGAAGAGGGATTGGATATTTCTGAAGTCAATCAGGTGATTTTTTATGATAATGTGCCAAGCTCAATTAGATATGTTCAAAGACGTGGTAGAACTGGAAGAAAAGATACCGGTAAGCTAGTTGTACTTATCGCAAAAGATACAATTGATGAGACATATTATTGGATTGGAAAAAGAAAGATGACATCTGCAAAATCAATGGGTGAAAAAATGACAAAGATGTTAGAAAAAAATCAGGGTATTGAATCTAATAAAAAAGGATTAGATGCATTTCTATAGTTTTTAAAAGAATGTAATTTGTGTAATTAATTTGTGAGAACTAGCATTTGCACCACAAATGATATCTATTTTCCAATTTTTGATATGTCTCACCTTTTGGTGGTTTGATGGCACGTCGACAGCTAAAATTGTATGGCAAGAAAGTAACCTCAGATGACATCTTACTTGAAATCAACAATTTGCTTTACGCCAAAGGTCAAAGGCCAATGCCACTCAGACCAGCAGAGATTGCAAAGGCTTTAGGAATATCAAGAAAAACAGTCTACAACTATATTGCAAAACTATCAAAGACAGGAAAAATTATCCGTCTCAGGTCAGGCCATTTCTTCTTGCCAAAGTCAGACGATAGAGAGTATTATGAGTTTAACAAACATCATATCATAACTTCAGATCCTTTGGTGTCAGAATGGATGGATGATTTGCTGACAAGAAAGCAAGGAATGCCATTAAAGTCATGGAAGTCAAGACTCCGTTCATTTGAAACAGTATGCAACACATGCAAAGTAACACCGTATGATCTTACCATATCAAACAAAAAGACAGAAAAAATTATGCGCTCCTTTGCAAAGCATTTCCAAAATGGTGATGTAGTCTGCTCAAAGATTGGCAGAAAAAATTTGGGAATGAATACCATTGTATACAAAAAAGTTCAAGCAGTCAGAGACTTTTGCTCGTTTTATGACATTACTTGGCGAAAGGGAATCTCAGGTGTAATGTCACAAAAGGTCCCACATCACGGAAAGTATGCCTACATCAGATTCACACAAGAAGAGTTTGAAGCGGCAGATCTATTTATCAAAGAAAGGTGGGGCCTTGATTCAGATATTTTTAGATGGTTCTGGATTGGAATAGAGTCTTGTGCAAGATTTGGAGCATTATATAATATGAAAAATGACTGGACAGAAATAAAATCAAAGTCAGATAACCGAGTTTTTCTAATGTCAGTCATTGAATCAAAAACAGATAATATTCGTGGAGGAAAATGGACAAAATTTATCACAAGAACAAATACTCAGAAAAGTCTTGAACTACTCAAATCACGAAAGTGTGATAGAATTTTTGAATCTAATTTACCGGAATATTCATTCAGATTGAAAATCCACAAGGAATTATCAGAAATTTATAATCATTTAGGAAAACATGACTCTTACTTTCAGCACCATCCATCTCATGCCTTAAGACATCTTGGAGCACATTATTGGTTATCAAAGACCAACTACAACTATGGAATTATTGCCGAGGTAGGAGGTTGGCATACGATTGATGAGTTAAAAAAGAGTTATGGTCAGATTCCACCAGAAAAAATATTAGAAATTATGGAATAATAATTTTTAATTTTATAGCATAGTAGTATCCCCGCATTTATCTTGTAACATATGAGTAAAACAATATGCTTTTGCCATTTTGAATAAATCATTTTTTGAGTCAAAATAAGCTACATTATAATTATCATGTAGTTTGATTAGCCCTCTTTCTACAATTTGAAGGGTGGTTCCAGTTTCTAGAAAAAAACTACTACATTTTGCTAATTCTTGATGTGTTGATAACCTTGTTGTCATTTCAACAGATGCACTTCCATACGGTATGTCTTTAAAGATTACAAATAATCCAACCTGTGCTTTTTTTGCCCAATGTAAGCTCTTTTCGGCAATAATTGCATCAGGATCTTTATTTTTCTTAGAAATTTTTGGATTTTGTAAATCAGTAACAAGAAATGTTTTATCATAACCATTATTCCTTAATGAGTCACGTAATCCCAATAGTTTTTGATATCCATTCTCTTTATAACCGCCAAAAATTACAATAAATTGATTCTTCTTCAACATCTTGAAGGGATCGGCAATAGTCATGACTATCCAAATACAAGAATAGGTAATTAACAATATTTAGACAATCGTATCCTTTTTAAGTCAGGGCAAAATAGTTTACCCTATGAATAATATTCATGAATTAAGTGATTTTCAATTTCCTTCAGAAATAAAAGATTTGATTTCTTCAATTAAAAATGAAACACAGTGGAAAATCATAGAATTGTTAGTGCAACATGATAATGAATTATCCTATTCTAAGCTAAAAAATAAGTTGCACTTTGATGAGGATGAAAAATTTAAACTGACATATAATTTGAAAGAATTAGTTAAAAATGGATGGTTAAGAAACAAAGTAAAAGAAAAAAATATGATCACAAAAGAACAATCATTTTACATCATAACAGATTTTGGATTAAAAATGATAAAGAACATAATTAAAACAACAGATGTCCAGTCATACTCTACTAATGCATGGATTGAATTGATAAATACAATTAGAAAAATTGAATTCGATAATTCATTTTCTAGTAGAAAAGCATTAGATATCGATTCAAAATCTGATAGATTTAATGATGTTTTAAGTTTGCATGTAAATAATTTGGAGTCTGGAAATAGATTAGAGATATTTATTCCTTCAAGAAGTAAAATTAAAACATCAAGCGGATAATTATGGAATTAAAACCAATTTTAGTTCAGTTTCATGTTATTATGAATAATGTGTTATTCCCGATAAATGATCAAAATTTAATTCCAGAACTTGCTAAATCCGGTTATCAACCTGCTCACCCTGGAAACATAATAAAAAATCAATTAGTAATACAACAGGGTGATATTGCTGTAAAAAACAACACTGTTTTAACAACAAATTCTCAATCAAAGATGATACAGCTTTCAGGATTAACACCTCAAGAAGTTTATGAAACCTGGAAAGAAATTGAAAATATTTTATTAAATCAGAACATAAACATTAAGACTACAGGAAGATTATTTGAACTAAAATCTGAATATATTGTGAAGACTGGAAAAAATCCTTTGAAATCATTTCGTAGGGTCTTTAACAATGTTAAATTGGAAGAAAAATTTAATCATATTATTACTGGAAAACCATCGACATTAGTTAGCCTCAGATTCATGCCACAAGATGGAGTTGTCGATACAGAAGATTTCTACGATATAAAAATAGAGCCAGTACTACGAAATCAAAAATCAGAGTACTTTATTCAGATATTATATAGAAATAAAAAACAAGAAATCACTGAAAAAATTCTTTTGAAATTGGAAGAAAAGATAAAAGAAATTATCACTTTAATTGATTCTCAATAATTAATTTATTCTTAAACATCAAGATGTGATTTGTCATGAAATACTACTTGATTCGTTTATCCCATTTTTGCGTTGTTTCTCTAAGGAAGTTAATATCATCGCTGGTTAATTTTGATGTTTTTTGTAATTCATCTCGAATTTTAAATAATCTACTTACATCATCGCCAAAATCTGCATCGATCATATCTTGAATTTCATTAATTGTATTTTTAGGTGGGTTGATTTGATTATTCATTTTTTTTCTATAAAAACCAAGAAATACATCAGATATTAGATAAATTGTTAGAACAATTGCAACATATCCAATTACAGTGAATATAACGGATAAATTATTGTAATAAGTTATAGAATCTTCCGGCCATACTGCTGGATGTGCATCATTAGCAGTTACGATTACTTTTTCAACTCCGTTTTCACCAACGCTGTTTATTGTAAATGTACAAGGTAATTTTGTAGATAATCTGGATTCAGTAATAAGATATTTGTTTCCATCTTCTTTTGTTATTTGTATGGGAGACATAATTTCAGGGCAAGTGTAATCTACAATTTTAAACGTATTAGTACCTAAAATCTGAATTATGATATCATGTGCTTGTTCATTACCAATGTTAGAAACAATAATTTTTTGGCTTACTCCATTAGTAGTGTTTAAGAAATAAATTCTTTCAATTACCCATGCATCGTCTTTGGAGTAGATATTTTTTAGAGAACGAAGAGAATCAATATCTCGATCTCGTATAAAGTCCGCAGTAAGATCCAGATAATTAGTTTCATTATGGATACTCCTCACTATTACATCCACAGGAATAGCTTTGTCAGAATTCATTATTACTTGAACATCAAGATCAGGAGCATTCCAAATATTACCCGTACTAACAATGATTACGAAAATCGATATTGTGATTGGAATTACTTTTAAGATTTTAGATGCTTTATCCATAATTTTTCTTCAAGATTTTTCAAAATAAGATCATATTAAGCATTGATTTAGCAATTCAATGCAATTATGAATTTACAAAAAACATTTCTCATAATCGCCACAATTCTTTATTCATCCCATGATATTCTATCCTACAAGACTGATACAAGTTCATAAATTCTGGAGAATACCAGTATGGCTTTTTCTCTAGTTTCTGGTTTCGTTTCAAGAGTAAATCAAGGTATTTTGTGCCTATTTTCTCTTTTTTACTTTTAGTATAACTATTGGAAATGGGAATTCATGTCCGCATATTGACCAGTTGATTATGTTTACCCTGCTAATAATACGCATTTTTAGATAAATTAAGGTGGGCAATTACAAAATAACTTATAGAGTATTATGTGTTAAAACATCTAATTTTTGAAATTTCTAGTTATTTTCTGACTCTTCTAATTTTTGTAATTCTTTATTAATTATTTTTGGAGATGCCAAAATTTTTTCCACAGTTACTATCATATTTTCAAAAAAGAAATATGTATGATACCAACTACCATATATCACCTTTTTTCCTTTTTTAAATTTAAATTGTATATCTTCAATTTTTCCCTCAGTATCATTATCTGTATGTATGCCTGCATAGTGAAGTGAATTTCTCACCACTGATGGAAGATATAATGAATTATAGTTTTTTAATTCAGAATCATTTAACCCAACTTCTCTCAAAACATGTTTTAACAATCCACTGTATCCTTTATCATCAAATTTATTTTCTAATATCAAATTGATTTGTTTCAAAAAATTTTCAATTTGAAACATAAATAATGTAATGGATGCTTCTCTTATCATCAAATCCTGATTTTTTCCAAAATCAAAAATATGATTTTTGTCTGTAAACCCTCTTTTTATTACCAAGGTACTAAGCTTGGCGCTTTTTGTTCCATAGTTTGCTTGGAACTGATATAATGTCAAACCGGTCCATAATATCGCAGTAGCTAAATTCTCCATTACAAATAATTTAGTTCCTTTGTATTTTGTATAAAATTTATCCAGATATTTTTTTGAAAGATTTATCATATCTTCTGAAATTTTCTCATTTGTTTCAAGTATCTGCGGATCTCCAACTATTTTAGCACAATACGGGCAAATAGTATGTTCTCCTTCAAAATTTCTTTCACAATTATCGCATTTCATTTATTACTAAATTCCTTCCAATACACTAGTTATTCCGAATCGGAATCATTGTCTCTTTGTCCAGCAGCAGACAAATTTCTTAAAACAAATGCATTTTGATGAACAGAAATAGTACTTTGTGACTCATTTGAGAGTGTACTTTCATCAATGCCATTATCTCGAAATTTTGCTCTTAATCTTGCAGTATATTGATCATTTAGGAAGGTTGAAAGTACGTCATAATCATTATCATCTCGATAGTCTTCAGGATTAAGATGAAGTGTGGATTGTAATTCCTTCTCGGTTTCAGTTAAAATGGTAAAAACTTGATCTAGAGTCATATTATCATAAATTAATCATAATATATTAAAATTTAATGTATGGCATAAAAAATCAGATATTCAAAAATATTCTAATTTCTATGCCCAAATAATTTTACTATAATTTACAATATGTGTCATAATCGGGTTTCGTAGCATAATTGAATTTATTTAGAGTTTATCTGGCATAATTGTAAACAATTACTTGAGACTATGAATTTAATTTTCCAATTTTTTCAATGCTTCAACAATCTCTTCTACAGTTGGATTTTGTCCTAACTTTATGCATTGCAGACCATTTTCAATACATCCGCCATAATTTTCACCGTCTTCTGTAACTAAGATCATCCTGTTCTCCTCTGCATATTTCAAAACAGAATAATCATACTTTAGAGGCTCACCGGTTAAACGAATTTTTTTTACACTGTATGCGTCATAACCGAGTTTTTCTAATTCTATTTCCTTTCCATCATACATCTCATCAAAAAGTATTACCTGTCCAGATGTTTTTATCTTGATTTTCCTCCTATCAACATCATCTAATTTTAGTTTTTTAATTCTCACAAACGACACTATCAATCCAAGAATGATAATGCCAACTCCAATGTACAGTATTGCCTGAAGATAGATATCCAGATTGGTCCTATTTGCTCCAGGTATGGGTATCTCTGAAAACAGTGACATCATTGTCAATCCCAGAGAGATTATCACTGCTCCAAGTGCAACAGAACCTGTGGCTACAATCTGAATCCATGATAGCTCTTTTTGGAATTTTTCACTATTCATATTTGAAAATCATAATGCGAATATTCACTTAAGGATTTACGAATTATTTCTCACAGCCAATTCCATCTTTATCTCCATCAAATCTGTGAGGATCAGAACCGACTACTCTAAAGTTCTTGTATGAAATATCGCCACAGTTCAAGTCTGGCGGATATGGAGGAATACAAACATCAGGATATGACGAGTCACAATTTTCTTTAGGAATATCTTTGGGAATTTCTTTAGGAGGTTCATCTGAACTATCTTTTGGAGCCTCTACAGATTTTACCTCTGCTTTACATCCATACTTTTGAGCCCAATTCTCCCCTGAAAACTCACTTGTATCACAATACTGAGTCAAAATGTTGCCATGACCATTTGATAGAAGCATTTCATTTATCACTCCACCTTCGCAGTATACCTTGCCAAGCATTCTACCATACTGATCAAAAGGTTGCAAGTCATCTTGATCAACTGTAATCATACTATTCAGAGGACAATGCATTGCAGTAAACAGTGTCGCTTCTTGAAATCCTGATTCATCTTTTTCTGGGGTATTTGTTAGTGACAAACGAATTTTATGATTTGCAGTGTATATTGTATCTCCATCAACTATTTTTGTAATTTTTTCTGTAATACAGTCACCTGTGCACTCTATTACATTTGGAGTACCATAATCTGGAATACTGCAACTGTTTCCAGTCCACAGTCCTCCCTTTGAGAAACAATCAATTTTTTCTTTATTCTCATCAGGTCTTGTATCTCCTTGAAATGTAGGTCTATTGTCTTGCCATGTAGTTGTTGGCATTGATGCAAAAATAGCAACTGCACCAATAACTCCTGCAATTATAATTCCGATTATGATTAATGATTTCATTTCTGATTAATGTAATCCCATTCTTCCTGACCGCAATATTTGATGTATCTATCCTTGTATGACAAATTTGCATCTTCTTTCATGTTCATAGTTAATGGTGGCATTTCACAATGACCCAAGACTCCAGATTCTGTCAATACTTTATTGTTGTAATCTTCACATGCCCTAGTTTGTTGTACTGCTGTTAGTGCATCACCCATCATTGCTGCCATGTTGTCTTCTGTGGTTCTAACATTTTTGTTTGCATCAAGATAATCTTTTTTGTATTTTGAGCAATCAAGTAATTTGTCTTCTAATTTTTCTGATTTAGGCTCAATTTTTATCGGAATTTGCTTGGAAAACTCTTGCATACTTGATTTCATAGTGTCAATTGGAATTGTTTTGTATAGTTCATCAAATTTCTGCTCTGCTATCTTTGCTGATGCTACTGGGTCTATCTTTTGATTTGCAACTGTAACATCATAATTTGCAAATAAAATAACTGCCAAAATTATAGTAATTCCAGAGCCAATTGCAATAGCATATGTCTTATTGTAATTTTTTCTCTTATTGCCCACAATTGTAAATTTTGTATGAAAACTTAAGGATTTATGAAAATATTAATTGTTTAAAAATTAGTTATTTCATAATTTATGAGTGAAAAAAGCAAAAGCTATAGGAATAGGTATAGGAATATTTGTTTTAATTATTGCAATAGTTGTAGGTCTAGTCTATTACTCTTACACTCAGATTAGTGTTGAACTAAACAATGCATCTCTTCATAGCATTGATTGGGCATCATTTTCATGGTCAACCATTCTAAGTTTGGGCTTGAATGTGTTGACAGGTAATTGGCTTAGCGCTGCATTTGATCTTATAGATGGAGTAAATGTAAACTTGGGATTCTCATTACATAATGGAGGACTACTTCCTGTGTATATTCCAAATTTAACATATGATTTGAAAGTAAATGATGTTTATGTTGGCAAAGGACATAGTAATGTGGATGCAACTATCAATCCTGGCCAGTCAAAACAAATCTACTCATTACAAAACTTTCAAAAAAATAGTTTGAGTCCAGCAATCTATTCAATTATTAACAATGGAGGTAAAATGGAAATCAAAGTTAGTGGTACTGCTCATTTCTCATTATTTGGTATAAATATTCCAGTTCCTTTTGAATCCACAAAACAAATTTCTGTGTATAATGAAATTAAAAAGAAACTAAACGAAGAGATTGAACAAAACAAACAACGTGAAGCAAAGGCTTTACAACAATCTATCCAAAAAGCAGCAAATTCTTTAATTGATAAAATCACCGGTACAAATACTCCCGATTTAAATCTGAATTTACAAGGAACTGTAGTTTATGATTCTACTTACAAAATCGGTCCAGGACAATACCGATACTTTCCACTGACATTGCCTGATGTTTGTACAATACAAGGAGGATTTCAAGCCAATGCAGGACTTGGAGATAATATTATGGCATATTTAGTTGATGAAGATGATTTTTCATCATTTCAAAATGGAAATCAATTTAGATCGTATTATTCAAGTGGTAAAATTGAACATGACACATTTGAGGTCACATTGAATCCAGGACAATACTATCTCATACTATCTAACACATATTCAATATTTTCAACCAAGAATGTTCAACTTCAAGTCTCTGGTTTTTGTAATTGATTAGATTTGAAAAACATCATCGTCTAAATCTCCCCACCACTTGACTTCGTCTCAATACCTTTTTTTCATGTAGATCATACTCACAGACAATTTTTCCCATTTTTAGCAGTGTAATTCTATATGATGTGCCATACTTTACAATATCATATTTTTGCAGATATTCCCAAATGTCATCAAATTTCCTATCAATGTCTTTCATGGCCAAAGTTGCATGAAAATGAAATTCTTTTTTTGAATCAATGCCTACAGTACTAGTAATTTTGAGCAGTTTTTGGGCCAACTCATACCTAAACTCTTCCAATTCATTACTAGGATTGATTTTCAGATAAATGACATTTTTTCTAGTTGATGTAGTGATAAAGAGAAATTTTTTCTTTAATTCAAAATAATCAAATCCATTTACCTGATATTCTAGTTTTGAATAGTTTTTTCCAGTATCTGCAATTGTTGAAATTACGTCTCTGATTGATTTGCAACCAAATGGGCCATAAAGTGAGATGTGGGGAACTGGTCTTTTTCTAACCATTCCACGGACATGAAACTTGTGATAGATATCAAAAATTAATTTCTTGCAAAGATCACTAATGTCTCCACGAATTCTAATCTCAATTAGATATGGCGTTTCCATTTCAATAATTTATCCCTTGTAAAATATTGAATAGCTAGTTGCAAGAAAACTGTCTCCATTTTCATCTATCCAAACTCCTACAGTATAGACACCAGGTTTTACAAGTATAGATGACAAGTCAAATTCAATCAAAGCAGAATTGCTATCAACATTCCACCTTTTAGCTTCAACTAGTTTGTATCCTGATGGTTGATTATAGTAAGAGTTTGGAGGAGGTGGAGGTGCAATCACTGCAATGCTGTCACCTAATCCATATGCACCATCATTGCGATGCTGCAAATACAATTCAGGAGTTGGAAGAGGGTCATAAAAAATTCCAATGTTTGGAATTGTTCCACTTTTTAGATTGCTGTTAATTTTTACATTATTTCCAGTTACACTAATCGGATTCTCTGAAATCAGATAATTGTCCTCAAAATTTTGCACCAGTGCAAATGTGTAATCATCGTATGCTATACCAAGACTAACATGAGTGTGGTGGAGGCGTAAAATATTGTCACGATGACCCCAGTCAGAAGCGGCATCATCATACATCATGCCATACTCTGATGTATCTATGGCATCATATGGATCAATTTTTTTGCAAATTACATTGAATTTCTGACACTCTTGGGGATTGGCAAAGCCTGAAAATGCCACATTTTGGCTTACATAACCAGTTCCGTCTAATCTAGAAAAAGTCATGTATGGTTTTTCGCCATTGGATAACCAATGAGAGATGGTTCTGTGAGCAAGTACGTCTTCTGCATGAATCTGTGCAGCAGTATTGCTACTTAGTAAAACAGGCTTTAGATTATTTTTTGCTCTGTCTTCATTAATTTTTTCTAGTGCATATTGCACCAACTCGTTTGACTTTACAATAACAGGTGTAGGTTTTACAACAGAATTTACAATAATTGTAATTTCATCAATAAATTTGCCAGCAGTAGGATCGTTTACTGTTTTTCTAAATGTCAAAGATTTTGTTTTCCCATCAGCAACTTCTGGTGCCATAAATGTTGGCTCATCACTAGTGTACGAAGATAATTTGACTGGTTCTCCACCTGTTTGCTCCCACAGATATGTTGAGGACAAACTATGTTTTGTGTTACCAAGAAAAGTCACTAGTCTATTTTCTATAACCTCAACTGTTTGACGTGTAATAATTTCTTGCGGGGATACAATGACAGATTCTGGCTCTATCTCTGATATTTTTTCTTGGAGTGTGTCTGATGTTTTAGTTGCAATGTCTTTTACACTTTGAGTTGTCTCTTGGAGGCTGTCAGGAATATTTTGTATAGATTTTTCAAGATTTTCTTGATTAATCTCAAATATGCCACTTGAAAACAGAAATCCAAAAAGGCCTACTGCTACAACTAGAGAAATTATAATTCCAATCTTTCTTGTCTGTTTTTTTCTGTAAGGATTTCTGTATTTTTTGCTAGTTCCAGAGTATCTACTATCATATTTTCCACCTTTCCAGCCTCTCCAATCATCTGATGAATCATCAGGTCTATCGTCCCAACGACCCATTTACCTTCGTAATCTCTCTTCTATTAGTACAGAGCCCATATCTTGATTAATTTCATCACAAATTACCCTAGTAATTTTTTTTAACATATCAGATGCAATTGAATAATCTACTTTTGTGCGTGAGAGAAATGAAGTAATTGAGAGTTTACTTTCATATATTGACATTTCAGGAAAACAAAATCTAATGTGTTTAATGATTATTTTTTTCAAAAATTCTTCTTCAATTGATAGATGTGCTTGAAAATAGTATCCTGAGGAGTCATGATCCCAAAAGTTGTAATTGCCACCAGAAATTAACTGCGCAAACTTGTTTGCACTACCTCGTTCAGTTGATATTCGTATAGTAAGTTTGTTTTGTTTGATTTTTAATTCATCTTGAATTTCTGGTGAAGAAAACTTTATTCTATCTAGAGTGTCAGTTGATTTCCAATATTTGTTATTTTTTCTAGCTAAATCATAAAAAATACGAATTGATATAGAATCATCTGATTTGTCAATTTGTTTTGAATCGTATAAATCATCAGGAGTATTTTTTGCTCTTAACAGTAATTCCAACTCTTTATTCTGTTTGATTTTTTCTATTTCATTTTCCTGAATCCATCGTGCATTAACTTCTTCTAACTCATTTTTTCTGACTCTGTTATCTCGGGCAATAAACTCAGATAATTCATTTGAGATGTCTGCTCCACACATAGCGTCAAGTCTCTTTTTGTTTTTGCTTTGTTCTGATTTCTCTATTTTATTTTCTGGTACATTTGTTTTGGTTAATTCATTAATGTAATTGGGATTTTCAAGACATTGTTTAATTTTATTTTCAACATAATTTTTGTCTGAAGAATATAGTGTCTTATTTTTTTCAAGAGCATCTTGTATGTGCTCTAATCTACCCTTATCTCCAATCCCCAGTGATAGTAATCGTTTGACACTATCCAGTAGAATAGGTTCCAACAATGATAGATAATTTTTATGAACTTAAGGGTTTACGATAAAACAAATAAGATACGTCGATATTGATTGATTGTGAAATTCATCCTTTTTCTATTATTTCTAGGCATGATTATGCCTGTTTTTGCTCAAGAATCTCCATTATCTGATGTATCTAGTCAATTAGAATATCAGATCAATGAAGACAATTTAAGAGAATTAGAAAGCAAACTCTCAGATATTGAAAGCAAATTAGATAAAAATGAAACAAATTATCAGGTCAATGCTACAATTGTTTATGATCAATTAGCAAAATTTGAAATGAATCTGAATTCATGTCAACAAAATGTTACAGATAATTGTAAGCAAGTCGAATCTAAATTAAATAATATTGAACAAGAATTAGAAGAGATAAAAAATATTATTTCTAAACATACATCTGGTTCTGATACTCAATGGATTAATGGATTAAATATTACACTGGCAGTAGCTTTGCTTTCTCTAAGTATAACTGCACTTATTATAGCAAGAACAAATTATGATAAAATGAAATTAGAGAAAAAACTTGATAATCATTTTGACAAAATTAAATCCATATTAAAACCTGAAGAATCCACGGATACAACACATACGGAAAATACAACGGATGAAAAGAAAACTTATGAATTAAAAGAAGAAGAGATTAATGAATTAAAGGAAGAAGAAACTAAACTTGATGACGCACGTATATTATTGGAAAACAATGATTATGATGATTTTATTAGAAAATATAATGAAATAAAACCCATTGATGATATTCTTAAGATTAATCCTGATAAAAAATATCTTAATTCTATTTTGCAAAAGCATTTTCGCATTGTATTTTCCTATATGGACATGTTAAGAGAAGATCCTGAAGATATGAAATTAAAAGAAATTAGATCTAAGATATTCTTAAAAATTGGAGTAGGAGTTCAAGCCTAGATTTTGTATATATGCATGAATATTTAGAAAATTAGAATCCTATTACAGCAACTAGAGAAAGTCCGATAATAATTATTGATTTCATTTCTTATTCAATAGAGATTTTTTCATCTCAGAAAATTCTTCTGGGGTAATCAGACCATCTGTCAATAATTTACCAAGCTTTGCTATCTCATCTGCAATGGATACAGACTGAACTTGGGTTGGTTGATTTTTTGTTTTTCGTATCTCTTCCATTTTAAAGCGCACGAGTTTTAGAATTTGCTCTGCCTTGTCTTTTGGAATGGCATCAATCATGCCGTCCTCTCCTCTACCCCATGGAATTAATCCAGTGGAGCGGCCTTGTCTTGATGCAGTACCCATACCAGGAGCGGTAATAACTAGAGTAGATGACATCATGCCTTTTTCAAGTTTGATGTTTGTGATTTTATCATAAGAGTAATCTTCAAAATTTTCTCTCAGACCTAGCATTGTAGGATTTCGGATAATCAGTCGTTTGTCTGTTGCAAATATTATGTTTGGAGTTGTTATCATTGAACCCCCAGGAACTAGTCTTGATTGCTTGGCTACAACATGGACTATTTCATCAGAGTCTAATCTATCTTTAATTTTGTAAACTTCGGCAAGTTCTCCGTTGTCTGTAACTTTGAAATTATTTGGAGATGAGTTATCTGATGGTTCTTTACTGCCAAAAAGTCCCATAATTGTAAGTAAGTTATGAATTCTTAAGGATTTACAAATAATAATTTAAAATCTAGTCTTTGCGACTCAGATATTCCTTGAATTTTGGAAGTGCTTGCTCCTGATACCAGGTAATTACCTTGTGGCAATCATCGCAGACCATCATAATTTCATTGTTACATTCTTTGACATGGTGTTCTGTGAGATTGTTCTTTAGTTTACTGCATACTAGGCAAGAGCCAATTTTTGTTACTACCATATCAGATCATAGATTTTTTAATTAATTATTAAGGATTTAGAATCCAAGTCCTTTGCAAGGTATCAAAAACAAGCTGGACTGAAAAGTACTATTCCACCAAATCACTTCATACGTTTTGATCTTATCCGGGCAAAAACACATGACAATGCAATGATAGGATCATACCTTGACATGTATGACAGAAAAATACAGAAAAACTGGAACTATTTTTGCAAGTAGAACCATCACTTGCAATAACTAACATTTGAGAATCTCTTACCATTTCTTACTGTCTCTTACTATTTCTTACAATCTCTTACAAATTTGTAAGAACTGTAAGAGAAAAAATAGAGAGATGTCTTGGTTTTTTGTGTGTGACAAGTTTATTTTTTGACTTATTGTCACGAACAAGTTACTTACTAAATGCAATAGTAAGAAATTGTCACGCCTTCAAAAGCTACTTTGGGTTATTCGTAAAAGCTATCCAAAACAGTGTAAAAGCTACTCAAAAGCTACTTACTGTAGGCATGAAAATAAGTAAAAGCTATAACCTGGAGTGGAAATTTTTCTTATTACACAGTCTATTACACAACATTAGTGTAATTAGAGGAATGAAAGTGAGGGAAACAATACTTTTAAAATCTATAGTTTACTCTTTATCCAAATCTTTTGATAATATGATATCCAAATTCTGATTTTATTGGTTCAGATGTTTCCCCAATTTGTAATTTGAATGCCGCTTCTTCAAATGGTTTTACCATCATTCCTTTTGTAAAATATCCTAAATTGCCGTCTCTCTTTGCACTGCCTGAGTCGATAGATAGTTCTTTGGCTAGCTTTCCAAATTTTTCGCCTTTTTTTAGACGCTCATGGATTGCAATTGCCTCACTTTGTTTTGCTACTAAAATATGTGAACATTTGATCTTAGTTGACATAATATGTTAAACTTCAACTCATCTTTTTATTTCTTTTTTAATCTTCAAACTTTTCAATGACGTCGATAATATCTTCAATTTTAAACGGCTTAAAGATAATTGCAGTTACATTGAGTTTTTCTAGCTCATTTATTGTACTTATACTACTATCAGCTGTAACCATTATTATCTTGGCATTTGGGTCATTTTCTTTGATTGCTTTTAAAGCATCTATGCCATTCATCACAGGCATCATTACATCGATGAAACTAAAATCTGGTTTATGCTTCAGAAATAATTCAATCGCGTCTTTTCCATTGTGACCTATCCCTACTACCTCGTTGCCCATAATCTCAAAAATGTCTGCAAAAACTCCGGTAATGTCTATATTATCATCGACAATGATTACTCGATTTGATTTTTTCATATGTTTTCACATTTTTTACGGTAAATAACTCTTCAAAATAATAACGATCGTTATTTATGAAACAAATGCATTTGTATTGCACTGTGTTAATTTGTAACTATTTGTAAAAATGAACAATGATTTTGTTGTGGTTTATTTAGCAAAACACGAACTTTGATTTTGTTTGAGTTGATGTCTATTTTCAGATTCTTAATTATGCTTGAATATTGATATATTCGTTTATTTTCTTTAATTTCAAATTCTGTAGGAATTAAAAATCCATCATCAATTAATGCATTCACTTTTCTATATCCTGATGTTTGAGGTAGACCACAGTCTTTAATTATCTCATAGATAATTTTTGGTGAATCCATCACTGATTCTATGATTCTCTTTTTCTCTAGATCTCCAAATGTTTGAATTATGTTGGAATTTACATCTGGGTCGCAAATTATGATTCCGTTCTCACTAGTTTTGTTTGATTTTATATCAAATATGGCATTACAAAATCGTTGTTCTAGACCTTTTGCACCTATATCTCCAAATAACTCTTTTAAAACGTAATCAAGTTTTTCAAATTCTTCAAGTGATTGATTCAACGAAACCCCAAATTTTTCAAACAATCTATTTTCAATTTTTTGGACGGTTTTTACCCCTAGATTTTCTTTAATTATATTGTTTAATGATTTTGAAATAATATGATCTAATCCCGGCATGATTACATTAAGATATTCATACTAATTAATCTTAGTTGAAGATTTTTTAACTGATACGTCTAATTTTTATTTATATTAAACGATGTTGATTATATCATACCATTTCTCCATGCTATCATTTCCAATTTTGGCAAATATTTGTTATATTCTCTAATTTTCAATATTGATAAGATGACTGTCCCAAAGATCGTAATGCCTGTTTTTTTAAATAAGATTATTGATGATGTGACTGTGATCGTGTTATCTGCTCAAATGCTTGAACTTCGCTTTAAAAAACCACTTGATGACGAGACAAAGATGTATTTTCAACAAATTAAAAATCGTTGTAATGTGATATCAAAAAGCATTTATGAAAATGCCGATAAATTTACTTCAACAAAATAACCTGTGGGTTTATCTCCTTTAATCTGCCGTTGTATCTGATTGAATTCATTTTCAAATGTTTGATTTATGAAAAATCATGTTATTTAATAAAATAACATACGGAAGAATATTGGACATTTATGAAAAATTATCATATGAATGGCTCAGTAATCTTAATTGATGATGATGAGGATATTTTGGATTTACTCTCTGAATATCTCCTTCTTGAAGATTTTAATATTATGGGAATTGGTACTGATGGATTACAAGCGGTTAATTTGTATGAACAACTAAGACCTGATTTTGTCATAATGGATATCGCAATGCCTAACTATGATGGATTGTATGGTTTAGAACACATCAAAAAAATTGATTCAAATGCTTCTGTAATAGTATTGACTGGAAATAGTGATAAATCAATAACTCAAAAAATTATGCAATTAGACCCAACTGTAGTTTTAGAAAAACCATATCCAGTTGAAAAACTAGTGAATCTTTTAAAATCTATAAAGAATCCTATCCCGTCTTGATATTCTTTTAGAAACATATCTCAAAAGTTATTAATAATATCAATTATGATAAATTGATTGCCATTTAAGATTCGGTATAAATTCAATGATGATCCAAAAATCTATCACTGTGTAGTTTCATATTCTCAATATAGAAATTTTTGCGGTTTACCAATAATTGAGGAATGCAAAATAATAAAAGGAAATGAAATAACAACAAAAAAGAGCCTAGATGAAATTCAACGAGCTCTTGACTTGGCATATCAAAAAGATACAAGTCATATTCGCAAATTAGCTGAAAACTTTTGATTGTTATCTTTCGTGCGTAATCTTTATCAGGAACATTAAATTAAATTTCAGTTTGCGCAAATGCACAAACTAATTTTTATGAATAAATTCCTCTATTTGATATTATGAAAATATTACATATAGAAGATGTTCCAGAAATAAGTGCAGTGTTTGCAGATATACTCACAACTAAAAACCATTATTTTGAAAGTGCAACTGATGGGAAAAAGGGTCTGGATATGGTGTTGAAAAATGATTATGATTTAATTTTGCTTGATATGTGTATGCCTAATTATAGCGGAATGGACTTTCTTTTGGATTTAAATGATAAAAAATCCTCTGAAATTAGAAAAGTTGTTGTAGTAAGTGCGCTTGAACTTGATGAATATCAAATTAAATTTCTCAAAGAACTAGGTGTTCGTTCAACACACCAAAAACCTATTTCAGTTCAAGGTCTTTTGGCTCAAATACGGCCTGAGATTGCCCCTTAAATTATAATTTTCTAGTCTGCTTATTTAATCCCCAACTTGTTTTGTTTGTAGGAATAATTTTAAGAAACGGGGCCTCGTTTTCTTTCCATGGCTCATTTCTGACCCATGCAAATTTATTTTCAAATTTTTTGTAAATATCTAAAAATTCTTTACCTTTTTCTAATATTTCCACCCTACCCTGAATGCAAATTGCTTTATGATTTCCAGATTCGTAAATATCCATTGTTACGCCTGTTCTTGGATTTACTTTCAAATTTTTAAACGTCCTGGTTTCGTAATCTGTTGCAATGAAAATAAATCCATTATGAAAAACATATGATACTGGTTTTACATGTGGAATGTCTGAGTGAGATGTTGCAATTCTAGCTTCCTCTATTAATTGAAGAAATACTTCTTCATCTTTGGTAAATCTTATCAACTAAAGATCTTTTCTCTTATCTCTGGGATGTATTTGTATATGATGTCTCTTACCTTCAATTGCTCTTCAGCTGTAGGCATTTCTGTTTGTGTACTTAATAATGCTCCAGTCATTCCAAGTGCCATGCCCATAATCATTCCATAAACAAATTCTTGCGGATTTTCTACTTTAAGTGATTCTCGATTTTGTTTGATGTCTTCTAGATATGCAGGTATTGTTAAAGATGCGCCGTTGATTGTTTGGGTAATTAACCCTTCAATTTCTTCTTCATTCATAATATCTAATCAAAATTGATGATAATAAATTTACACCTAAGATATTTAATCAAGTACATAGTGATTACAACATGTTTTCCTATTTTACTATAAATGAAGCAAATCAAGCCCTTCCTGATATCATCAAAAAATTTGAGTTTACTCTGGCAAAAAAAAACGAAATCTCAAAATTGGAACATGAAATCCAAACAAGCATATCTACTACTGACTCATTTGAAGTCTATGTTTTACTCAAACAAAAACTCAATTTTGCAATTACCGCATTTTATGAAGCACTAGAAATGCTTGAAAATACTGGAGTAGTGGTTAAAAGTGTAGAACAGGGTTTGCTTGATTTTCCTTCTAAGCGATTTGATCAAGAAGTGTGGCTTTGTTGGAAATATGGTGAAACTGAAATAAAATTCTGGCATGAAAAAGATTCAGGGTTTATGGGAAGAAAACCGATTGAAGTAAGTGACGAGTCTTTAATCTAAAACTCTTTTGACTATTTGTTTAATGAATGATCTTTTCTAAGATCATACCATCCGTTAACTAAGTGTAATACAAAACTATCTTTATCTTCTGTACAGTATCCACAACTACATTTGCTCAATTTGAATTTCCTATACTTTCGTTTGACCAATAATTGTTAAACAATAAAGATTTTGAATAAATTATTGTTTCTGAATTGGTACAAATCGCTCTCATTTCTCTGTTACTTCCTGTTGAATTTTTAATGAAGAATAATACTTCGTCATCATCTTTAATCAAAAAGCATAGGTTATCTTTTACAGTTGAGCATAATTCTTTAATTTTTGTTTTATCCATATTTTTGAAAATGTATTGAGATTTTTTTGAAACAGGTGTTAGTATTTTGTAACCTATGTTTCGTTCTTTTAATGCTTCTAAGAAATTTGCATGATAGAATTTTATCATGTCTTTTTCTGAACCGAGTATCCTGCATTCCTTTTTTGCATTTAATATCATGTCAAATATTTTGCTGTTTACTTGATTGCCTCCTTGAAGTACTTGAAATTTTTCTTCTGGTTCTTCATAAGGATCTATTGAGACTCCTGGAATCTTTTCCCATAATTTTTCTAAAATTGGACCTGATTTTTTTAATTTTTTTAAGCGTTCGGTCTCGGTACTTACCAAAACATGAATTGCTTCTTGTATTGGTAATGCTGAAAATTTAATTGGATGTTCAAAAGTTGCAGAAACTATACCTTTGTTTTGTAATGCAGTTAACAAATGATACGTTTCACTTCTTGGAATATCTGCAGCCTTGGAAATATCCGATGCTGATCGTTGACCTACTTTTCCAAGGTAAAAAAATACCTTTACTTGATTTGGAGTTAATCCAAATGTGCTGAAATATTCTTTTATCTCTTCATAATTGGCTTTATCTACAGGAAAATTACCTAATTGTAGCATACTTGTGGCTGTTTCCATTATTGGAAATGATTATTTTTTCCTTATAACTCTGATCGCGTATATGTATACACATACACACAATTCATTACATTTGAATTATTTTTTGATTTATTTATGCGTGATTTTATCTTAAAATTAAATTAAAAATTTATCCATTTTTATCGTATGTTAAAAATTAATCCTGAAAATAATTTTTGAGGCTAATTTCAAACTGTGGTAACTGAAATTTTTTAGGATTAACCTATGCCTGAATTTGGAAATACCTGCCTAATTTCTTCACCGATTTTATTCTGAATCCATTTTGATACTCTTGATACTTTTTTGTTCTTTTTCGTAAACGATATATGATTAGTACGAGTACCATGAGTAGTTCTTTGTTTTAACTCCCTGTCTTCTGTTTCTGCAAGTCTATTTCTAAGCAAAAATATTCCTGTTAATACCAAAATAACTGATATGACATCTGTATATGTAATTATTTCTGAAAGAATTACCCCCGAAAAAATAATTCCAAACACTGACGTAGTAGAGTATAACAATACTGTCCTAACCGCTCCTATCAGTTTTAGCCCCATCAAGAAAAACAGTGTAGACATACCCGTACCTGCTATCGACATTAGCAAAATATTTGGAACTTGTGCCAATTCGATATCCATTGGGATTTGAAATAACACTATAATTGAGATTGTAATTGCTGCACATGTAAATGAAATAATCTGTACTGTTTTTTTGACATCAAATCGCTCACCTAAATATTTACACAAAGTTATGTCTATGGCGTACAATAATCCTGAAAATATTATTAATAGATCTCCTGTTACTAAACTACCTAAACTGAAATCATTCCGATAAAGATCATTTCCTATAGGAATTATCATCATTCCTATGATGATCATTGAGAAAGGTATGCATTCTTTGATGTGTAATCTTTCTTTGAACACTAACATCGCAATAACTAGCGCAAAAATAATTTCACTATTACTAAATATTGATGCATTAACTGCTGTAGAAGTACTTATTCCATAAAAATAAGTAATTAATCCTGCCCCTTCTGCAATTCCAATCAGCATCATAAACATGATATCTCTTCTGCCTACTTTGGAAATCCCAGGTGATTTTTTTACAAGTGGTGTAAAGAATATCCCGCAGATAAAATATACTAAAAAGGCCATTACGATGGGATTGATCTCAACTTGACTGGTTCCTACTTCTAACATAGGTTTGCTAAGTACATGAACTAGCGCTGCTAATGCAGCAGCTATGATAATGAAGTAATATCCATAATGGGATTTTCTTACAATATCTAGTGCACTCATTCCCATATTTGGAAATGTGCCGATCCTTAAGAATATTATCCTGCGAGTCTAGAAAATTTGAGTTTTCTTGTGCCTGATTTTTCTATTCATCTCCTATTTTGACGATTTCAAATGAGAACCCCTGATTGTTATAGTCCTCATTGATGATTCTATACTCTACTTCGTTTAGTATTGAGTTCATCTGTTTAATTATGAAAAATGGCCAATTCTTTCCAAGATCATGTTGAATGATGATTTTAATTGACGTATTAATTGGAATTATTCTAAATTGAACATTCATACTTTGACATCTTTTCTTGAATAGATCCAAAATTGAATCTAAATTAATATGCCCATAAAAGTAATTTAACGAGTTTTTCATATCTATGGCTCCTGTCGTCTCTGCAATTTTCTGAATTTTCTCCTTTGTATTGGCATCCATTAACTCTCGAAACGTAGATCTGAACATAGTTACCCATCCCATCTCAGTTGTTAATTCATTCCAATTCACCTGTTTTTCTAAAAGATGATTGATCAAAGTATTCAGACTGATTTTCTGTTCAATTGATTTTTCATGTAATTTGTTACTCAAATCAGAATCTATCCTGATTGAAACATTGTCTGTCTTTCGGAGTATTCCATTTTCCTGTAAAGTCAATTTACCGATCTCCTTTTTTGCATACTAAATTCATCTTTCTACATACTTATTTCCACTTTTGGTGATATGCATTGGTATGTTATGTTGTAACACTTACTACTTTGTACAATTTACTACAACATGTTCAATTGTATTATGTTGTAAGTGCTATGTTCTTGTTTTTTATATAAATAATTTAAAGCGATCTAATATTGAATATGCTATTGACGCTGATTAATATCATATTTTATGATATATTAGATTGTGTTATTTCTAAAATAATATGACAATTAGTTTAATAGATATTACTTTCATCAATAAACAATGACAAACAGTTTGGACAATCTGTTAGCCCCAACTTTACGTAAATCGATCGAAATTAATCTTGGTAAAGCCACATTAAATAAGATTGAACAACGTTTAATGGAACGTCATGGATTGGGCCTTGTTCAGGCAATTAAAGATTTTCATAAATTTGACGGTGTTTTACGAGAATTTTTTGGAGCTGGTGCAGATGGATTGGAAACAAAATTCTTACAAAATATTATTGATCTTCAACAACAAAAGAAAGCAGATGATAATTGGATTATAATAAAAGATCAAGAATTAGCAAAAATATTTTTAGAATCCTTTGCCGATGAAGATAAAAAAGCAATCATTGGAACTGTTTTAGAAGATTCTCTTATTATTGCTGATATTTTAAATGCATGTAATGTACCTCAAACATCTGGATATAGAAAAATTAATCAGTTAATTGATGCAGGATTATTGATCTCAAATGGTTATTCAATAGCTTCAGATGGCAAAAAAATAAAAAAATATGAATCAATATTCAATAATGTAAAGATGGACATAGAAAAAAATGTTATAGTAGTAAAGGTCCAACTTAAAAAGACATCATTAAGTGATAGTATGATTTTACAATCTATTCCAGCTCTGTAGATTTTGTAATTGTATAGTGCTTTTTTTGTATTTTGTTTATCTGTTTTGAAATTTAGATGGATTTTTTATGTTTGTATAGTGCATAAAGGATTAGCAAATAGGCTGAGTACCAAAAAAGATTTACTGGGTGGCTTAGTGAATATGATTCAATCACTTCGATATAATAATACCATACATCTCCAATCAAATTTATTGTAATGCCTAAAACTAGCACAAGCCACGCAGTCCCAACTAATCCTCCTCGAAATATTTTTGCAGCATTAATGGCTAACCCTAACGTAGCTGATGCAGCTGCTACAAAAATTATTCCATAAAAAAAATCAAAACTTCCAAAATCCTCAATTGTTAACCCAAGATATGTTGTTGTTGCTATTACTGGAATGCCTATGATTGCACCTATTCCACTTTTTGTTAATTTAGGGGCAAAAAATCTAATGTTGATTATTAAATAAATAATGATCATTGGATAAAATACAAAGAAAAATACATCTGCAATTGAAGGGTATGGTTCTAAATCTAAAAATTGCTCATATACAAAATATGTAAGTTCTGCAAACAACATGAGCAGGAATGCTATTCCTAACATGTTGTATGCTCTAGCATACACCAAAGTACCGATATATCTTCTTCCAACAATAAAGCTAAAAATTGCTACACTTGCCGGTATGCCCATTGAAAATATGTAGACCAGAAGGTCAGATTCTTCAGTATTGTTTACTAGAAAATGGAATCCTAATACAAGTCCGCCTATGATCGCCAATATTTTGTAATTGATCGAACTCTCAAGTTTATCTGGTACAATCTCTGCACTCAATATCTAATACTTAATACATGATGATTTAACTTTTTAATGATTTCTTTCTGACACATATGTTAGTAACTTTAGATATGATCCAATTATTTTGTAACCTTAATCTGTTCTATTTTTTATTACTGCGTTTTTTCTAACAATTTTAACACAATTTTTGCTTCCACAATTACAGTTAAAAACTTGAAATGGATTCATGAATGGTAGATAATTCCAAGTTACTTCTTCATCTTTTTCAATATCTCTTGCAGCAATTATTGAATTTGGATTATCTTTTGGAAAATCTACAGTGTTTGGTTCGCAACTATGATTCATTAATCGTGTATCATCAATGTCCATATGATAATAATCACCAATTTGATAACAATGGTCAATCCAGTCTTGCCTTTCCACATCATTTAATTTTTCTAATTCTGTCATGTGAATTGTTTTAACAAATTCTTTATTTGATGACCAAATTATTTCATCTTTGAAAATCTTTTCTTTAGCAAATAATCCTAAGTGGCTAATCCTGGAAATACCGCGTTTTTCGATTTTCTTATTTAACATTTTATGAGTGATTTTTATCTAATATTATTAGATAAACTTTTGCTGAATGTTATTTTCACTATGTTTATATTTTGAGCCTAAATCTCACATATTCATAACATAGTATTTCGCTAGTTTTAAAAACCTCTTATTCCCATGTATGGAAATGGGAATAGAATTACTTGATGAAAATAATATCCGTTCACTTCCTGCTAATGAGCGATTTTTAAAATGTGAACAAATATTGAAAAATGAAACAGATGAATCAAAACGTTGGGATGCTGTTTGGTTAATTGGTGAATTAGCAGAAAATAAAGAACCAAGTGATCCTATGTTTCAAAAAGTATCTGATGTTCTTGAATGGGTGCTACAAAATGATACAAATGGCGTTGTAAAACATGAAGCATGTTTTCAAGTAGCTGCAAGAAATATGAGAGAAAAAATACCTGTGTTGGTAAATACTGCATTACATAACAACAGTATTTTGGCAAAACATGAAGCAATTGAATCACTTGGATTAATGCGTGCATTTGAAGCTGAATCATTAATCAAAAAAGCTTTAGTTGACCCTAGTGCAGATGTTAGAGAAACTGCATCATTTGTTATCAAGAGATTTGAACGTTTACGAAATAGCGGGGTTTACAAACCTTCTAACATTTTATGATTTTAGTCTTTTATTTTAATCCAATATATTTCAAATAAATTATATAATTTTATATTTCAATTATTGTGTTATTTTATTTTTTTTATATAATTTTTTACATCCAATGATGTTATTGGCTGTGCAGTATCCCATAAAAGACTACAAAGACTGTGTATGTTGTTTACCATTTCGGATGAATTTGTACATAAAGAAAAATCTGATTCTGAATTTGCCGACATTTGACTTGCTGCTGTCGAATCTGACATGATCATTTGTTTGTCTTTTTGAACTACCATTCTTCCTTTTGAAGGTAGTTTACAAATTTTTGTTTCTGTTGCATTAAATCTTTTTACAAATGAGATTAATGCAGGATCACCTAATTCAACAAGTAATCTAACTTTGCCTCCTCTTTTTTCACACATTGTGATCTTTTCTGGAATTGCGCTGTGATACATTCTAGAAATATCTTCAAGTGTTGTTGAAATGTAAATCACTCCTGATGAGTTTTCAATTAATTGCGCAATGTCTGCATAGATATTTCCTCTTCCTTGTACAACTCTGAATGTAGGCACATTAGTACCTTGTTTGGTAGTGATTTCATTATTGATCTTTTCAATAATTGCCTCCCCATCTTTTTTTATTCTATTCACTTCATCTTCTTTTTTTCTTAAAGCAATTTTTAATACATCGTGTGGTTCTGCTGCAATACATAATTTTGGACTAGAGAGAGTAGTTGAAATTATGTTTCTACTTACCAACTTGTCTACAGTTCTATACATTCTTGCTCTATCGATATCAATCTCTTTTGCTAAAGCACTTGCGGTAATCGGTCCGGTTCTTAATAAATTCAAATAAACTTTGGCTTCAAGTTCATCAAGATCTAAAATCATTTCTAATTCAGATGCGATAAATGATATTTGATCTTGAAATGACATCAAATTATTCTCGCTCCCAAGTTTTTACCATGACCAAATTTTGTCTTATTGCATTTAGCACTTGCGCATAATTTCCTAGTTTGACAATTTTTACTTTCATTTGTAATGTTCTTTGAATAGTAAGAACTAAAGGATCCGTATGTTAGATCTTCAAATAACAACAATCTTCTTTCTTATTGACTAAAACTTTATGACAATTAATTACACTTCATACACTTGTAATCAAATCTGAAATGATACTATGATACATTAAATGCAATTACTGCCATAATTATCATAACTACAACATGTTTTGTTCCAGCAACATATGACCCTGACCCAATTTTTCCCGCTGCAACTCCGCCAAATACTGCTTCAATTATTGCCATGTTAAATAACGCCGATTCTAATTTTGATACATCCATATCTGCCAATGATCCAAATAATCCATCTCTTCCACTACCTGCAGCTAATAATCCATCTTGAACTTTTTCAATCTCAGTAAAAAAGCTAGTAGTTAGTAACACTGCAACTGCCAAAAATACTGCAAATGAAATGTAAATTGTGTATGTATATGGCTGCAAAGCTGACTTTCTACTTTTTTCAATGTTTTGCATTTCTGAGACATGTTTTTGAATCATCTCCAAGTTCTCACTGACATCCCCTCCTATTTTCATGGCCATTTCAAGTAGTACAGTTACACGTCGTGATACTCTAGTGCCTGTCCTTTTTGCAAAATTTTCAAATGCCTCTTCTAATGGAATTCCCCAACTGATGTTTGCTTTGAGATTCTTTAATTCAGGGGTTAATGCTCCCAAGTTTCTTTCAGCTGCCTGTTCTATTGCTTTTATAAGATTAGAACCGCTTTGAACAGAACTTAGTAATGCTAATAAAAATACCGGCATGTTTCTATCTATGCTATCTTTTCTTTGAACTTCTCTTAGTTGATGAATCGTTAATGGTATGATTCCTACCATGATTCCAAATATTATTCCTACGTCTTTGATCATAGCTGACCCAACTGCTTCTGAAACTTGTAAGCTAATTACAATTACACTAATTGATGCTACAATTGAAAACATTACTGATTTTACAATCTCATTTTTTAAAATGGATTTTTTTGGCATTATTTCCTTTATTGGAATCTCTTTTTGTTTTCTGTTTACTTTTTGCATGTTTTACCTCTTTGGCACCATGGTGTCCATCATTACTAACATCAATACCCCACTTAGTGGAATCACTGCAAACGTGAGTATGTTCATAAGTGTAAGTAAGTCAAAACCTCCCAAACTTGGACTCATAATACCCATAATTGATAACATGATAACTGCAAGGAGTGGGAATACTATCAATAGAATTGTATAAATTTCTGCAACAGATCCTAATGATTCTGTAGTCTTTTGCAATAACATCTTTTTTTCTTCTAACTGAACTTTTGCTGTGGCATTAAAGTATTCTTTCAAATCTCCTCCTGATTGTGATGTGACTATAGCTCCTTCTAGTAATTCTGAATATGGGCCTGGTGGAGTTCGATTTATCAGATCTTTTACTGCTGTGATTAAATCCATTCCAAGAATCTCAATATTTCTTGTGATGAAACGAGCATCCTTGACAATGTCTTCTTCTGTTTCTTCTTTTGATATAGCTTTAAAAATTTCTTCTAATGATAATCCACTTGTTGCAAGTGTTGACATATATCCGATAAAATGTGGAATTTCTTCTAACAGTTTTGTTGATCTGTTCTTTACTTTTACTGGAGGAATTATTTGTAGAATTCCAAACGTCATTGCCATTAATATCAATCCTGCAATTGGTGGGAGAAGATAGCCTACAATCACAGGTTGAATATTGATTAATTGAGATGCAATTAGACCTATTATTACACCACAAATTCCTCCAATCAAGCTAAAGAAAATCATACTTGAAACATATACCTCAAAAGGAATTGGCATCATTGCTTGTTTAATTGATTTTTCTAACGGTTTGAATTTTGGATATAGAAATTTTATGTGTTCGTTAAGCAACTTGTAACTGTACACGTGAATAATTCCAACTGACTCTTCTTGTTGCTTATGTTTTGTTTTTACCATTGTCATGTTACATCTCTAACCTCTTTCTTTCATAGTATCTTTCAGGATCTGAGTAATACTCCATGATGTTATTTGAAACCTCTTTGTGATCACGAATGTCTTTTTTTGCCATCCATTCTAATGCCAGTCGTCTTTTTGTTAATTCATAATTGATCTTTTCATCCGTATCTCCATCTCTTTCTTTGATTTTACTAAATACAACACTATTTCCCATGAATTCATGTTTATCTTCTCGTGGATTCCATTTGAATATCTCGTGAGTTTTAATCTCACCAGTTCTTTCATCAATACCGTCAATTTCCGATACTTGAATTATTCGTCTTGCAGATTTTTCACCAATTCTAATTTTTAATTGTAATGTGATTAAATCAAGACTGTTCGAAATGAGTGATTTTGGAACATCCATTGGTGAAGATGTCAGTCTTGTTAATGTTGCATCTACTGAATCGGCATGTATTGATGAGAATCCTCCATGCCCTGTAGCCATTGCCTGAAATAATGTGTATGCTTCTCTTCCTCTAGTCTCTCCAACAATTATGATGTCTGGTCGTTGTCGGAGTGCTGCTCTGAGCAGATCAAATTGATTGATTTCTCCAATCTGAGTATCAGTAAAGCTTTGTCTGGACACAGCTGGAATCCAGTTTTCATGAGGAAGATTCAACTCCTGTGTATCTTCTATGCTTACAACTTTTTGTCCAGGTCTGATAAATGTCGCTAGGGCATTTAGGGCAGTAGTCTTTCCGCTGGCGGTACCGCCAGCAATAAGCATTGTAGCGCGTTTTTCAGCAAGATACCACATGTATGCGGCAATATCTACAGACATTGTTCCAAATTTGATTAAATCAATTACGGTAATCGGGTCTGCCCTAAAGCGTCTAATTGTAAATGTGCTTCCTCTTTTCGTGATTTCGTGACCTAATGTTAGATTGATTCTACTTCCACCAGGTAATGATGCATCTATAATTGGATCTGCCACAGATACATGTTTCCCACAAACATATGCCATTTTTCTTGCAAAATTATTTAATTCAGATTCATTTTTGTAAATTATATTCGTTGGAATTGATTCATGTTCTCTATGCCATACATAAATTGGAATATTCGTTCCATCACAACTTATTTCTTCAATCATATGATCTCTCATAAGTGGTTCGATCTTTCCAAGATACACAAAATCTCTAACTGCAAAATAATTTATTCTTTCAATATTTTTTGGTGGAATTTTTAATCTATATTTTTTAATCATTATTGCAATTTTATTTTTTAGTCTTCTCTCTGCATCTTTTTTTGATTTAATGTCTCCGAGTGATACTGAAAGTTCTGTCATCAACAGTTTTTTAATGATCTCAAAAGCTTTCTGGTCTCTTTCAGTTAAAACTGGTTCTATCACTTGATATCTTAATCCTCCTTTTGCTGTTGGGTCTTTTATTATTCCAGCATGAATTTCATTATTGTCCCAATCTAACTTTGAAAGTGTCATAAATTGTGGAACTTTCTTTTCATTTTCTTTAACAAATTGAGATATATTTTCTACTTTATTTTTATTTGATTTTGTAATATTTTTATGGTCATACTGTATTTTTTGTAACGCTGAAGTTTTATTCTTAAATATATTTAGCCTCATTTTTAGGTATTTTTATAAACACTTTGTCTTTTAACGCTTGTTCGTTCATTTGAACAACATTTTGCTTTTACTGTGGTTTTAGTTAATACTTGTAACCATGGTATGCTTTGCGCTCTTATCTTATGAGGTGTGTATTTGATGTTTGGAAGAAAGGCTAGTGGAACTTCTAAATCTAAACCTGATTCTAAACCCCACAATGTTAGTAGAATTTCTTCATTTTTAAAAAATGAATCTGATATTCATCCTGAAGACCATGCTTCAAAAGTAAATTTTGAGCCTGATTTGCCCAGACCTTCAACTAGCAAGTCTGTTAATCTAATACAGGAAGTACAAAAACTAGATGATAAAACGATTAAACCCTTCATTGATTATACTAAAGGTCACATCTACTATCCGATCCTGTCCAAAATTGGAGAATCACATGACAATGTATTGTATTTAGACGATTTAGTTTCAGATGGAATTTTAGCTAAACACATCTATGAAAAATTAATTGTCTGCCCCTTACATCCTACAGTTTTTTCATCAAGCATGAGACTGTATTGTCCTAACTGTCATTCTATGAATGTGGAAAAATTAAATCTCTTTGAACATAAAAAATGTGGTTATATCGCAGAAAGTAAAAAGTTTGATTTTTCAAACACAGAACATTCCATTTGCCCATCTTGTATTAAAGAAATCAAAAATTTTGATAAAGAAATTCGTGTGCCTGCAATGTGGTATCAATGTGAAGATTGTGTAGAGAAATTTGATAATGCGGTAATAAAACTTCATTGTAGAAATTATGATCATGATTTTGATACAAATTCTGGAAAATTTATTACTACTTTTTGCTACAAATTAAAAAATTCAGACATATCAAATGTTTCTGATACAACACAAATAAAAGATGAATTAATGAAATTACTTAACGGTTTTAATTTTTCAGCTGAACTAAATGCTCACGTTAAAGGAAAGAGTGGAAATGTACATGAAATTCCAATTTTTGGTAAAAGTAAGTTTAACGATGATTCGATTTTAATTTTTATTAAAAATCAGTCTTCTGGAGTAGATGAGTCTGATATGAACTCGATTTTAATTCCTAAATTGGATATTGATCCAAAAAATACTTTCTTTGTTACCGTCTCTGATGTTAAGGATGGAGTTGAAAGTTTAGCGAAGCACTATGGAATACACTTGATTTCTGATCCTGATTTTTCAAAAATTATTTCTCGTGTAGAGGAGTTTGTTTCAGTTTGGTATGCAAATAATGGTGGTCATAAATGAAATGTTCATTATCTAACTCATTAAAAAAAAGACGCGCTGTAAGTCAAGTTATGGGTAGTGTTGTAATTTTGGGAGTTGTTACCTCTATTGGTTCTGTGATATTGTTCAATGGTATGAATCAAATCAATGCATTTTCATATGATTTAACTTTTCATGATAAAGCAAAAAATGAAGCATTTCGAGAAAATCTAATGTTTGAACACGTTAGATTTGAGCCTGGAACTGATCAAATCATACTATATTTGGCAAACATTGGTACGACCGAGTCTACAATTGAAAGTATAACTGTTGTAAAGCTTGATACTCAAAACATTCTTGTGAATTGGGATGAGAGTGTTGGTACTACCATTCAGATAAAAGAATTCAGTGATCCTGTAATTATTAATGCAAATCTAAATTCACAAACTTGGGATGATGCCCCATATCGTACATCTGAATATAAAATTTCTATTACTACCTCAAAAGGTAATTTCTTTTCTACAGTAGCTAGCCCTTACAATACATAGGATAAAAATGAAAAATTACTTGAAATTAAAATTGGAAAATCAATCTCGTGCATCTAAACGGAGAGGAATAACTGATATTATCTCAACAATGTTGCTTATGGGTATAACTGTAACTGGTGCAACCACCTTGACATATTTTGTAAATGATTCATTTATTTCTGGAAATTTGGCTACATCTTCATCGTTAGATACTGCTACAAAATCAATCCAATTATTGGGGTATGACACGCGCGATTCTACTACCTTATTACAAATATCTAATCTTGATAATGAATTTGATAGTAAAATATGTGGTGATACATGTGCTGTAATAAATTCCGATAAAATTCCATTCAATGGTGGCTCTGAATTTATCATAGTTAAAATTAAAAATAATGGCATCAATTCAGTTTTTTTGGAGAATATTCAATTAAATAATGTCCGTCATTCTTGGGATATTCAAACATCTGGCGCTACTCTGAATACTCTACAAGATATCTCATCTGGAGGTAACTATCCTCATGATGGAACGTTTTCAATAATTCCTAATTCATCTACTATTCAATCTCTTAACAATGAAATTAAAAGTGGTGAAACTGTTAATCTTTTGATTAAGCTTGGAGTTGACAATTCCGATATTTTATTAAATAAAGGAATACGTGTTTTTCTAAATATTGGTAGTATTCACCTTGTAGAATTTTTAATTGAAAGTGGTAATGCTAGATGAGTCATATCTCCTTATTTTTACCCCAACCGAGGCGAGGAATCTCCTCTGTAGTTGGTGCACTGATTTTCACTGTTCTGATGATAGCTGGATTTTCTGCAATGAGTTTGGCCCTTGATTCTCAAACTGATATTGTAAATACACAAAGAGTAGTTGCAGATGTAGAACTGAAAAAACAACAAGAGAAATTTGATATTGCTGTTTCTACTGATGCAAATAATATTTTAGATGTATCTGTAGATAATAAAGGTCAAAACCCTGTTGAGATATCTCGTATATGGATTACAAACAAAACTTTACCTACTCAACCCGCAAAACCTTTTTCTGTTAATTCTAATGATGCATTTGTGCCATCTGGATTTAAATCAAATATACTAGCTACCCAACCTCTTTACATAATTCCAGATACATATGATGTAAAAATAATCTCGACATTGGGAACTGTAAAAATAACTGAATTATCATATGGTTCTTCTTCAAACGGTTTACGTGCAGAATTGATTACTGATCCTCCTGATGTAATTGTTGGCCAAAATGTTACTGTGGCAATGTTAGTTACTAATACTGGCTCTGAAACTATTTACAACGTACGTCCAAACTCCCTTAATTTTGTTGGTACTGGTACTGGCCATGTTGTATCCTCATCATCTAATATTCCTGCATTTGCAGATTTGAATGGTGGTGCATCTGTAATGTTCTCTTGGGATTATCAGGTGGATGGTGATAGTGGTAATCAACTTACATTTTCAGGTAATGCCGTAGGTGATGGTGGTTATTCAACTAACACTGTTTCAGACATTAGTGTTTTGAGATTACCCACTGATGGAAGTTCCGGCGGTACTGATCCTGATATTGTCAATGATGAGTTACTTGCAAGACCTCAACTATTTTTTATTATTCCGTCATCTCAGGGTAAATCCGAAGATGCACAAGCAGTGTGGGGAATCAACGTTGTAAATCCTATCAATGCTGACATGCAAGTAAGTAAATTAATTATTACTGCATTTGCACCTGGAGCACAAAATAATGACAAGTTATTTGACAGAGGGGGCGGAGCATGTACCTTTAATCCAATTTCTCCTGTTTTAGGTCCAGATAGTAATTGGTCATGTCCATCAGAAAATGCCTTAATGTGGCAGAGTACTACTCCTATCATAATTCCTGGAAATTCTACTAAATCGTTTTTAACAAAAGTTGAACCAGGAAAACCTTCTGGAACAGCATCTTTAGAGTCTGTAGTTGTTCAAGGTTCTGTTTTTACCACATTAGGATCCTTTGGTAAGGCTGGATATCAATCAACAATGTCTGGTACTGACTCTTCAATCATTAATGTTCATTTGACAAGTGACCCTCTAAACCCAAGATCTAGTAGTAACATTAAATCAAGCATTGTGGGAATAACTCCTAACAGCATTAGATTGTTTAATGTGACACTAGCTGATATGGATACTGTATCGACTACCACGATAAATTCCGGTGCTAAATTAATTATCAATATTCCAAAAGATTGGACAGATGTGACAGTCACTAATTCTATTGGATTTGTTGGTACCCCTTCTGTTATTGTATTTGGTGATAATTCTCATCAGATAGTTGGTGTCACATCTGATGCTCTTGGTAGTGTTTCTAATGTTGCAAATACAATTTCATTTACTGCGCGTGCTCCAAATATTGCTACTGATAAACTTTATGTAATGTATGTCTTAGCTCAAGGACAAACTAATAGTGGTTTTTCAATTGGGCCTTTAGCTGAAATTGTTTTACAAGTAGATGTCCCGTAATATTGTTCATTTTTAATTACAAATGCACATTTTTGCAAATTGTAGTGCATTTTGAACACAGATCTCTTTAACATCTTTTTTAATTTTATACAATCAAGAATGACATACATAACGTCAAAAAAACAAAAAATGACCTCTAGAAGAGCAGTTGCTCCAATCATTGCAACACTTCTTCTAGTCGCTATCGCTGTAGTTGGTGGAAGTATTGTCTTTGTGTTTTCACAAGGATTTTTTAGTTCTGCTCAAGTAAGCGGTTCCCCAAACATTGAATCTCTAAAATTCACTGGCTATGATGCTTCTGATGGTACTAACTTACTAAATCATGATGGTACAACATATCTAGCAGCAAATACTCCTGGAAACGGTCTTATCTTAGGTGAAGATGTATCCGTATATCTACAGAGTAATAGTGTAGGCAAAGTTACTTTAGGTGAAGTTAGATTCGGTGGTGCCGTATACAACTATACCAGCTCTGGCACTCCTACTGCTGGTCAATACAGCGTTCTAACGGCTGGACCTGGATCCTTTTTGTCTACATCATCTGCAGAGCTTCAACCAGGACAACAAGTAACTATTGTAATGAATCTTGGTGAAAACATCAAAAATGGCAGAGATACACAGTTTAAACTGACAACAGCTAACGGTGCAGTCTTTGTAGGGACAATTATAGCAGGTCAACAAAGTGGTTAACCCCACCTTTTTTACTTTTTATGGTAAACAAAAATGACTCAAAAAAAATCTCTCATCTTTCTTTTAACAATTATGATTCTTTTGCCTTTACATTTACAATCTGCATCTGCTCAAAATCTTGATTCTCTTTCAGAATATTCTATCAAATTATCAATAACCCCATCACATGTTGATGAAGGACAATTTGTTCATCATATTGGATATATTTTTATTCTAAGTAAAAGTGGAACTCCAATTACATCTTCAAAAGATGTAACATTTGTACTATCCTCTGATAATCCTGCATTGGCATCGGTTCCAGAAAAAATTATTTTAAAAGCAAATGATGAATATGCTTCATTTGATGTCTCTGTTGGAAATTTAACAGGTAAGGCAGTAATTACTGCATCATTACACTCCAAAACATCATCTCAACAAATTCAGATAGGTAATAATGATGCTCATCTTCCAGATGATCTTATTTTAGAATTAAATTTACCCACCGATGACATGCACGTAAATTCTAAAATGCCTTTTTCTGTTTATTTAAGAACATCTGATAATTACATAATTCGAGCGCCATTTGATATTGATGTTAATTTAGAATATGAAAAATCATTGGCTACTCCAAATTCTGATATTTTAACAATAAAAAAAGGTGCATATTATGCCTGGGGAACTCTTGAAACTCATCAAAAAGTTGGAAATACTTTTTTACGTGCAATTCAAAATGAATCCAATTTAGATACTGCAAAAAGTGTAAAGATATCTTCAACACTTCCTACCTCATTATCTATTAACGTCTTTCCAAAACTAATTAATGCCGATGTTAAAAAACAAATAGATATTTTTGTAAGTGTAGTTGATTCTGATGGAAATCCCACGATTACTCCTGAGGATATTAAATTAAATTTTTTCTCAAATGATCAATATTCGGTTGGTGAAAAATTAGATAAAACTATGAAAGAAGTCAAAACTGTAATTAAAAAAGGAGAATTTGGATATTATCTTAGACAAAATTTAGATCTTTCTCATTTACTTGCTAATGATATTAAAATTGGTGTAAGTTCAGAAGGATATGGAATTGCTACTGATACATTTTCAACAGTAGGAAAGTCAATTAACATTGATAATAATAAAATAACTGAAAAAGATATTCAATTATTCATTCCTGAAAGAATACCTAGTAATGCTACTAGTATTGTAACTTATCAAGTAATTGCAGTAGAAGATGATGACGATGATGTTGATGAAAATGGAAATACCATTACTGAAGAAACTGAAGATGCAGAAGATGAAAACAAAATAATTTTAACTATTGATGATCTAAAAGATGGTGAATTTTACCCAATTCAAACAAATGAAAATTACTATGCTGATGGGTATGTTAAAAAATTAAATGTTATCTCTGGTGATTCAAAATTAGTTACAATTAAGGATATTGGTAAAATTGAGGTAGGTAATTCATTTGGTACTGCAACAATTGCATCAGGACAAAAAAACGGACCTGTTTTGATTTCTGCATCCGTTCAGGGTGTTGGTTCTGATTCTGTTTTAACTGAAGTTGTTAATACACTTGAGCAAAAAGAAGCTAGGATTTTCTCACCTACTGGTCAGAATACCATATTGTTTGATCGTGAAGGAAATTTTGATGTATTTTTGATTGCAATAGATAGCCAAGATAGACCAAAAGTGCTAAAACATGATTCAAAGTATCTTATTACGCCTACAAACGGCATAATTGAAATAAAAAAGGACACAACTTTTGCATTTGCAACACTTCGTAGTGATTCGTTTACAATAACTGCAGATAAAAATTTTATTGATTTGAAAGTAGTTCCAATTGGGGAAGGTGCTGATTTATCACTTGAAACTAAAAAAACCTTTGTTACTCAACCATCATCTAAAATGTTAGTTTTACTTCCTATGAATAAAATAAATGCAAATCATGACAAAAATTTTGGCATAGTACAAATTGTTGATCTACAAGGTAATCCAATAATTCCTACATATGATGTAAAATCTAAAATTATTTCGTCTAAAGAAAGTCTAGTACAAGTAATTAACGATCCTGTTATACCTTCAGGCATATCTTATGCCTTATTCCCAATTGAAACTACTGGTGTAATTGGCAATTCAGTAATTGCAGCAAGTGCAAAAGGTGTGATGGGAACTGAATCTGAAATTAGTACTGATTCTTCATTGACAAAATTAAAAATATTTACTAGTGGATTGGCTGATCAAATTCCAGTTGATACACCAGTTGAAATAAAATTATTTATTGATGATGAAAATGCTGAATCTGTTCCAGGCGCATCAATTAAAATAAACACAGATGAAAATTCTCTGGTTTTCCCTGATGTGATACAGACTGGTCCTGATGGAAGTGCAATTATTAAATTGACTGCAACAAACGGTCCTAGTGTTTCATTAAATCTTATTGCGACTGCAGAAGGTTATTCAGAAGGCAAGGATACTTTAACAATTAATGTTGATTCTCCCGATAAAACTTTGAATACGGTGGATCTTGATTTGCCTGAATGGATTGTATATGTGATTTTAGCTGCAATACTTTTGATAGGGGTATTGGTTGTATTATTTTTGAAAAAATCAAAAGCCCCATTAGAAGAAGATTGGGAAGAAGAAGAGCTATAATTTAATAAATTTTAGTTATAAATTTACATAGAAATATTATATTGTAACTGTTTTATTCTTTGATGTTCTCTGTATGGCTTAGAGTTATACGTGTCAAGTTTCTTTTAGCCTCAGTTATAGCTGTATGCCTTGGTCTTGTAATCAATTGGAATCAAAATTTTACTATTGATCTATTTGATGCTTTTTTGACATTTGCTGGTGTGATGGCACTTCATGCAAGTGTTGACTTGTTAAATGATTACTGGGATTACAAAAGAGGAATAGACACCATTACCAAACGAACCAAAATGAGTGGAGGAACGGGTGTTTTGCCAGAGGGATTACTAAAACCATCCTCTGTCTATCGTGCAGGAATTGGATTTTTAATTTTAGGTTCTTTGATTGGATTTTATTTTGTATTCAACGATGGAATAATTATTGCTGCAATTTTGGGATTTGCAATTTTATCTATCTATTTTTACTCTACAAAAATAGTAGACTCTGGACTTGCAGAATTTTTTGTTGCAGTAAAGGGAACGATGATAGTTCTTGGAACATTTTTTATTCAATCCAATCAAATTACTATTGAATCAATTTTAGGAGGAATGGTTGTGGGCATTTTATCTTCTTTGGTCTTGTTTATTGCATCGTTTCCTGATCATGATGCTGATAAATCTAAAGGACGAAAAACTCTGGTGATAGCAGTTGGTAAAAAAAGAGCAACATATGTTTTCTGGATTTTTCCTTTAATTTCATATTTTGTGATTTTCACTGGAATTTTTCTAGGTGCTTTTCCAACATTGTCTCTTATTACTATACTTGGCATCCCATTATTGATAAAGGCAGGTCTTGAACTCAAGAAAAATTTTGATTCTGTAGATGAATTAATGCCATCAATGACTAATACCCTAAAGTTTAGTAGAATCACTGGTGTGTTATTTGTTCTAAGTTTTTTATTTGATGCAGTGTATTGATCAACTAGACATAAATTCAGTAACGTTTAACAATTTTTATGATTGCAGGATTTGCTACATCTGAAGGTACAGCAAAATTTGTTAAAAATTCAAGCGTAAATTCTTTAAATTTTAAAAAAACACATGGTCTTGAATTATCTAATGTTGGTATTGGTACCTATCTTGGTGAACCTAATGAACAGACAGATGAACTTGTAAAAAATGCAGTTAAACAATCTGTTCTATCTGGCATTAATGTGATTGATACTGCGATTAATTATAGAGCACAAAAAGCTGAACGTTCTGTCAGAAAAGCATTATCTGAATTAATTGATGAAGGAAAAATTACCCGTGATCAAATTTTCATTAGTACAAAAAATGGGTATATTACAAATGATGCTGATATACAACAAGAATTTTGGGAATACATTAAAACTGAATATACCCAAAAAGGAGTATTACAAGAAGGTGATGTCTCCTCTGCATATCATTGCATGACTCCTAGATATCTTGATGATCAACTAGAACGTAGTTTAAAAAATCTTGGTTTAGATTGCGTTGATTTGATATATTTACATAATGCTGTAGAGGGTCAAATCAAAGACATCTCAAAAGAAAAACTTATGGAAAATCTAAAACTTGTCTTTGAGTTATATGAACAAAAACGGCAAGAAGGAAAAATAAAATTTTATGGTATGGCCACATGGGAATGTTTTCGAGTCTCTTCTGACAATCCACAGTATCTTTCATTAGAAGATACGGTAGAATTAGCCAAAACGGTTGGCGGTGAGAATCATGGATTTAGATTCATTCAACTTCCGTTTAACATGTATTATGATCAAGCATTACTTGCAAAGAATCAAACGCTTGCTGGAAGACATGTTTCTATATTGGAAGCGGCATCCAAGTTGAATGTTGGTGTATTTACAAGTGTACCGTTAATGCAAGGACGATTACTAGCTCCTGGTGCTATGCCTGAGTTTAATGATCTAAAGCCTTCATTACGCGCATTGCAATTCATTCGTTCATCGCCTGGTGTATTATCTCCATTAGTAGGACAAAAATCATCAGCGCATGTTTCTGAAAATCTGGAAATAATGAAAATCCCACCAATGCCTGAGGAAGAATTTCTTGCATTGGTTAAGAAACTAACTTCATAATTTCAAAAATTGTTTATTCATGCATTCAAGTAATGAATTCTATGGAAAGATAATAAATGGGTGATTTGAGATTATACTCAGAAACTTGTCTTCAAAGATTTTTGATTATTCCGCTATTTGTAAAACAATTTTGTCATTAGACCCCAAAATTAGATTTGCTGGTGTAATTAATGAGCGAGGTAGATTGGTTGCCGGTGGAATGAAAGAAAATGTTGAACCACTAGAAAATGAAAAAGATGATGAGATGATCTTTATGGAGCTCGCATTAAGAGTAAAAATGAGAAAAGAATTTGATAAACAATTAGGTCCTGTAAATTTTGCATTAGCATCAAGAGAACGTGCATTAGCAATTAGTTTTCTAGTTAATGATGATATTTTGTATGTTGTTTCAGAACCAGATGCTGATTATGGGGCACTTCCAAAGAAAATATTAAAAATAATTCATTCATAATCTTTAACCTGACTTTTGATTTAATCCAACATATCTATAAATAGAAATGATCAGTGAAAAAATTTGTGCCAATAGATCCTGTTTGTGGAATTGAACTTTCTGAAGAATTAGCTGTAACTCATGAATATGATGGAAAGAAACTGTTTTTTTGTTGTAATGGATGCAGAAAAATTTTCATTAGAAAACCAAAAAAATGGAAAAAAAATATCTAAATTGGAAAAGCTCCGCACATACGACAAAATTTTGATTTTTCTACATTGAAATTGCAATAAGGGCATGACTTGACATCTTGTTTCTTTGTAGGCACTTGATACAATTTTTTATAAATTTCATAGTAATGCATGGATTCCTTTGTTCTTATTGTGACTCCGTCAGTATCTTGTATCTTTTTTTTCTTTTCTAAAAATATTTGATCGTTTATTACCGAATCGAACAAATTTGAAAGTCCTGCAGTACCTGATCCATCCTGCATGGGGGATTTCTCTCTCCATACAATTTGAAATGGAATACTTTTCTCAAATGTTTTTCTGAGAATCCATTTTCCATATCTTTTTGTTTTTTCATCTCTTACTTTGAAGTTTGTTGGAATTGTTTTTGCAAATTCAATGACATTTTCATTCAAAAATGGTGATTCTACTGTTATTCCTAATGCTTTACCTATCTCTTGGGTGGGAAAATGCATTATAGAACATACCCTTTGTATCTCTTTTTCTAAATTCTCTTCGGATTTTTTTATCAAAAAATTATACCCTGCAAATAATTCATCTGCGCCATCGCCTGTAATAATTCCGGAACTATTTTGTTCCTTTGCCCATTTTATTGCTAGATACATGACAACATTATTTCGGATTTCAATATCGTTAAAATTTCTTAGAATTTTTACGGTTTCTTCTATGGCATTTAAAATATCAGTGGTACTTACTTGGTTGATTGTTAATGGTATACTAAACTCCTTTGATACTCTTTGAGAGTATGTAAGATCACTTGCAACAAAGTCTTTTGCTATTATTGCAATTGAGTTTGGTTTTCGTTCTTTTAGAAAATATGCTATAATTGTACTATCTAGTCCTCCAGATATTGCAATTAAGTTTGATTTGCATGACTCACATGATTCTTTTAAAATTTCATACAATTTTTTAGAAATATCTTCCAATATGTCAATAGTATTTTTGAAACTAAAATAGGTTAGCCTAATTAATTATTGATTTGTTTGCTATTCAGGCTACTTTGTGTATTGCAAACTTTAAATCCTTTATCGAAACTTTGTGGAGTAATGTTACTTCCCGCAGAAATTGAATCAAAGACATTGATTCCTGCATTAAGGGCAATTCTTGCTAAAAAATTAGCTGAAGATCATAATATTCGTGAAGATGAAATTTCAAAAATGCTTGGAGTTACACAAGCAGCTATTAGTAACTACATCCGTGGAACTCGTGGCGATCCCTCGTTGATTGCAAAACTTTTGGCAGAAAAACAAGTCTCTACTCTAATTGATGAGTTAACTGATAATTTGTCGTCAGATATGGCTTATACGCCATCCAGTCTTTCAAAATTTATTGGTCTTTGTAATTATATCAAATCAAGCTTATTGATCTGTGAAATTCATCACAATTTAGAATCCAATATAGACGAACAAGTTTGTAAAGAATGTGAAAATATGCTTCTAAAGGGTCCTGGTAGCGTCTACTAGGTTTTAATTAAAATAATTTCTATATTTGAAGTCATTCTTCCAATTCCTGCAGCTGCTTCAGTGTCTAATTTTATTTTCTCTACTTTTGAATTACCATGCAGCATCTTTTCAGTAATGATATTTGCAACTGCTACTGCATTTGGAATTGAATTGCCTACTGCTCGAAGTATTACCTTTTTTTTATTTCCTAGAATTGGTAATACGTCTAGAGCTACTTGCATTACTGGGTCGTTTCTGATGTGAAGTATAGTCGTCTCATGTTTGTTGATCTGCTCTTGACCGTATTCTTTTTTAATCTCTTCCATGAGCATTATTCAATAATTCGCAATTTTGTGTTCTATTAAGTTTTATCGACGATTGATTCACTTAATCAAAGTATTCTATTGGTATGTTTTGATAATCTCCGTTAGGGAGTACTCTTCTTATGGTGATTGGTATTACTTTCTGTTCTAATTCCTCCATAGAAATATCTAGTGATATTCTGGCAGTTTTTGGAATTGGGATGAATGGAGGTGCTCCTAATGATAACTGTAATGCTCTTGCCCCCATAATTCTTGCCTTCTCAAATCTTGTTAGTGTTGGTGGCCCAATTGTTATCTTGCCCTTTTCACATGGGATCTCTATTGGATCATGTTCTGAAATTGTTTCAACAACTTCTCGCGATTCGATTTCTTTGATTCTTTTTTCTAATGCCTCTTGTTGTTTTTCAGTTAGTGGTTCTAAACCTTCATTTTTTTCAATTAATTTTCGATAAGTGTCTAATGCTTTGTTTAATCCAGTATTTACTTCTACATCCCCTTCAAAAACTTCCTCTACTTCAGGAGCTTCTACGTATTCTTCTGGCTCTTCTACAATTAATTCAACTTCGTTAGAATCCGACAAGTACCCAAATTCTTTCAAAGCGTTATATAATCCAATAATTTTAAACTACGAATTGAGCTCACCTTCTGTCTCACGAAAACAGATAATTCTGGAAATTAAAGGAAAAATAAAGATCCGTTGTGATCTAAAACGTCATTTATCTCCAAGGACAGTTGGGACAATAATGAGATCTTTGCCATTAGAAGGACACGCTCATTTTCTGGGAAAAAATATTGCTTATTTTGAAACGATACTTGATTCTGGAATTGAAAGATCCACAAAAGAGTTCAAAAAAGGAGATATTGCTTTTATGTCTTCTACGGGTAGCGTATGCTTTTTTATTGATGACGCTTCTCCTGGAAAAATTATGACTCCTATTGGAAAAATGTTGGAAAACATTGATGCATTAAAAGATGTAAAATCTGGAGATGTTTTTTGTCTCTATGAGGAAACTGCCTGATAGATATAATGCCCACTATATCCACCAGTACGTTTTACAATTCCTTTCTTTGTTGATTCTATTAAAAATACATTTGCTGCTGAAATTTTAACTCCCGTCTGTCTTGCAAGATCATGTACTGTTACGACTTTAGAGTTTTTGATTATTTTGATTGCTTCTGCTTCATTTACCATTACTGTAATTTCTGCTTTACGTGGACCGCCCTCACCTCTATCTTTTCGACTCTTCTTTGAATCCTTTGGATCTTTTCCATCCTTTGAATTTTGAGTCTTGTCCTGTTTTGCTGGACTAACTTTTTTTGTTCCACCCATATTGTCAGAAAAAAATATTCCTCTTATAAACGATGTATAATCTTGATTTTTTAAATCACATATTGAAAAACTACGTTGGCAAAGTTGTTTTTTCTCAAATATAAATAACATCTAATTTATCCATAATCATGGGTATTGTTTCAAAAGGTGCAAAATGTAATGTCGATGGCTGTGACAAAGAAGGAGCCCGTTCATTAAATACCACCAAAGTAGAAAATGCAGGATTGCGTGTAGTTTCTGTTGGTAAAAAGACTGTTCTTTGTAAAGAACATTATAAAGAATGGAAAAAAGAATCTAAAGATGATAGAGATCTAGAACGTGCTCGCTTTGACAAGTTTTAGGTTTTCTTTGTTTTTCTTGTTTTTTGTTTTTTAGATTCAGTAGGTTTTTTCAAATAATCTGCTTGAAGTTTGTCATAATATTTTCCTAACTTCTTGTACAGTCTTTTTGGTTCTCTTGATTTTTGATTACTAAGAACGTATAATGCTAAAATAGGAAATGCAATTGTCGCATCTGCATAAACTGTAATCATGTCGTGATGAGCATCTTGTACTTTGCCCCAGCTTTTTCCTTCTTGTAGTGTTGCACCTGATAATCCTCCTGTATCTGGTCTTGCATCTGTGATTTGTATCACATAGTCTTGACCCCCATCATTTCTTTGTAATATTTGATCCAACATTGGGCCTGTTTGCTGAGCTGTATTCTTTGGAACTCCACCTCCAAGCTCTAATATGCCTGATTTTTTTGAATTATACAAAATTGCAGCCTGTTCAATTATTTCTTTGACAAAATCTAATTTGTATACCTTATCGTGTAATCTATGTACTGCTAGATTCATTGCTATGGATGAATCCTTCATTGTGGAGATGTATACTGGAACATCATATTCGTATGCTGTAGTGATGAAGCTTTTTTCCGGATGTTTGGCCTTTTCTTTACTCATTTTTCCCAACAAATTACAAAATTCTGCAGTCGTAAATGGTTTATCTATAAAATCATTTGCAAATAATTTTTGAATGATTAAATCTTCAGCCTCTAATGTCTCATGAAATTTTATGTATACGTCTCTAATTCGTACAATTTCATTTTCATACAACTTCATGTCGTCAACATCAAAATGTCCCTGTTTGACAGGCAAACCCCAAGCAAAATGATCCTCATGATAAACATTGGCGCCAGTTGTTATGACCCAGTCTATGAATCCCCGTTCTATCAAAGTTTTGATAATTCCGCCAAACCCTACAGGTGTCATTGCTCCTGATACTGTGAGGCATATGGTTGCATCTTCTTTGATCATTTTGGCAAATAGCTTTGCAGCTTCACCTAACTGTCTACCGTTATATCCTGAACTTGCAAAAACATCTACCAAATCTTCAATTGTCATATTTGGATCTAATTTTATGTGAGGAATATCTTTACCATGAAATTTATGTGGGTCCACTTCTATATGCGAAATTTAACTGTAAATAATACTTGCGCTCTTCTTTTTACCCACTATTTTAAAATTATTTTTTGAATTGATAATTACTAGATGGTTTTTTCTAAACAAGTTATGTTTAATCATCTGTATTCTATTTTTTTAATTCATTAGTTTTGGAATAAACAAATACACCAGTAAAATTATTTCAATTCTTCCAAGGATCATCAAAAATCCAAATATTATAGTCATTATAGGACTAAGTGCTGAACTGACAGTTCCTGCACCATGCCCTGTGGTTGTAATAGCAGAAACTCCATCAAAAAATGCATTCTGAAAATCATATCCTATTGTATACAAATATGTGGCAATTAGAAGTGGAACAATTACAGACACTGCCAAAATTATAATCCCGACTATGATGTCTTTTTTATCTGATTCCGATATCTGAGTATTTTTTTGATTAAAAATATGTCTAATCTTTGCTAGATGCATAAATCTAAAAATTTTGATTCCCCCAGCAGTAGAAAATCCACAACCTCCAATTATCATGGCAATAGTGATAATTGTAAGTGCTAGTGGATTTATGTTCTCTAGATTTGTTGTTTGAAATCCCGTAGTTGTACTTGCTGAAATCATATTAAATACTCCCTCTTGCCAATTTAATCCCATTGATAATGTGAATATGATACAAAAAATAACTAGTAGACTTAGATACACTAATACCTCTTTAGTTAATTTAATTGTAAGAAATTTTTTTCTAACAAATGCATAATGTACACTAAATGGTAGTGATCCAAGTATCATCGCAGTCATCAATACTGTATATTTTGGTGTGTTAAAATCATCAAATATTTTAGAATCTGGACTAGTGCCGCCTGTTGATAATGCACTAAACGCTAATGCAAAATCATCTAATATTTCACCTTCACCTAAATAAAATAACAATAAAGCTATTGATATTGCATAAATTGAAAAAATTATTGTAATTGTTGTAAGTAAATTTTTTAGATGTGGGACATTTCCTGAAATGAATCCACGCATCATTTTGATTTGCCTTTCTGAATAAAATACAGTTACAATCAGATAGATAAAGCTCAAACCTCCTACAAATTGAGCATATCCACGATAAAATGTAAAACTTCTTGGTAAGTCTTCAGGGTTTTGTACAAGGGAATACCCTCCAGTTGTAAATCCTGCAGAACTTTCAAAAAATCCATCTGCAAATAATTCTACAGGGTCATTAGATCCAAAATCAATTACAAAAAGTTGGGGTATCATGCCAAACAGTACTAAAATTATAAAACTTGCAAAAACCAGAATTGCAGTTCCTCTTAATGTCAAAGGATGTTTTTGACCATAAGAATTCATGAAAAAACCAGAAATTATTAATAAAATTGACATTAGGTATATTCCCGTTGCAACAACAGAATCATTTAGTACCGTTGCAACAATTCCTGGAATGAACATTAATACTCCAGTAAATTGCAATATGACGCCAAGATTCCAAATAATCCCCAAAAATGTGGATTGTTTTTGTTGTTTGATTAATGATCTTTTTACAAGATTGGCAATCGTGTCCAAATAAAGCATTCCAACCACCATCTCGCTGTTTGACAATACTGCCAATTTTCGAATTTTTTTCTCACGCATTATTGCAAGCGCTTCAGAAATAGTTTGATTTTCTCTGATTGTGATTAATGGAAACACCATGATGTCTCCTAACGTCGTCTTTGTTGGGTTGACAAATGACTCACTTAATTTTGTCAAAATATCTTCGTCTGTAACTATTCCTAATGGATTGTACAATTCATCAACAACAATAATTTCATCTAGATCTTTTTTTTTTAAAATTGTACATGCTTCAGAAACCCTAACATGTTCTGATAACATTAAAATATTAGTTCTATAATATTGTGATACTTTTTTATTAAAATAATCTGTTTGATTACTCTCTTGGGACATTCACGCTTCACCTAGAATCCCTATTGATTAAGTTTGTGTCATGTACTTAGAAAATAAATACGTTGTACTAATGATGATCTCTAATTATCTTTCCAGATGTGATTTTTAGACTAGACTTTAAACTAGTTCAATTAACTAATAGTATAGATTAAAATGGAAAGTTTTGATGCTGGAAAAGGCTTTACCTCCTCTGAATTATTGAATTTTATTAATACTGATAATAATATTATAATTTGTGACTTGCGAAAAAAAGAAGAGTTTGCCAAAGGGCATATTAAGAAATCTAGTTTAGTAAAATATGCTGAAGGTAGTTTAATTGATGTTCCAAAACATTCAAAGATAATTTTGATAAGTAAAGATGACGAACAATCAAAACAGATGGTATCTGCTTTACGCTCTCATGATATTGATGCCTATTATTTGATAGGTGGAATAAACAATTGGCCATACCGACTTTATTTTACAAATATTTCTTATGTGGGAACAGGGTACCCATAACATATTATGAATATCATCGATTTGCATGACCCTCAAAGAATTAACCGAAATCCTGATGAAGTTGAAGTGTTGATTTCAGCAAGTAGTTTTGCTGAACAAGAATTTCTGATAAACACTGTAGAACTCCGATTATATATTGAAAGAAATGATGAACAATTAGGGCCTTATTCGTTAATCACATCTTTTGTTAATACTGATAAGGGTTCAGTAGAGATGGTTTATGACGAAGGATTTCGTGGTGCTGATTCTCTTAAACGTGCATCGCATTTTCTTAAATCTAATTTAGGTGTCTCTGGATTGATTTTACGTTCAATAATTACTCTAAGAGATAAAATTGAAAAACAAAAATAATACTTTTTACTTTGAAAAAATTCATATGAATTCATGCCTAATCGGAGTTCTTTATTTTTAATGTAAAACAATATTGTATCAAATAATTCAAAAAGTAAACTTTTCACTCATATTTTATTATGATTCCGGATTAAATCCCCCTTATTTTTAGTAATATTATGAAAGGTGACGTATTATTACAAAATATCAAAGTTAGTGGACTTGTTCCATTATCTGCAGGAAAAAAAGCAAAGGAGACCAAATTACTAATTCGTGAAGCAGTACTGACTAAGCTTGGTAAAAACATCCATAATGTACAGAAGAGATGTACTGGAAAACCCCTGTCTCTTAGTATTGCGTTTTATCTTCACAAGGCAAAATATTCAAAAAAAGATCTTTCTAGTCTCTCTGAGATAGTTGTTAAAATTCTTGGCGAGGAAATGTCGACTAAGAAAGATGCACTAAAAGGCTTAGAAATCATAACTGATCCCAGTTTAATTTGTAGAGTCATACTAGAAAAAAATCTAATTAAAAAAGATGCCAAAGAAGAATTTTCATTTTCCATATATGAGTGGGGGTGATGATGGACATACTATTTCTAAAATACTCGGCTGATTTTTTTGGTAAATTTAGGCATGATCTAAGCCTTTTTCATTCTTATTTATGAATAAACTAGCCAAAGATTTAATTCAATTATTATTTGGTTTGAGATTATGCGTATACTGCAACTGCACTGCGACAGCATAGAGTACACTCCAACAAAAAAAGAGATCAAGAGTGCCGAAGAGATTGTTCCTGAAACAAAAAGGTTAGAAGAAGTTGTTGTTGTTTTTGTAGCAATTGAAAATGGCGATGATTCATCTGTTGCTCAAAGTGCAATTTCACAAATAAAAAATTCCATGACAAAAATTGGATGTAAAAAATTACTGTTATATCCATATGCTCATCTTAGCTCCAATTTAGCAGCACCGTCAACTGCATTAGCTTTACTTCACGAGATGGAGTCTTCTGCAGCTGAACTTGAAGTATCTCATTCTCCATTTGGTTGGACAAAATCTTATCATCTTAAAGTAAAAGGACACCCATTAGCTGAAAGTTCAAAAGTTGTAACAAAAGAAAACATTGGTGTAAAAACATCGACTGAAGAAAAAGAGATGACTTCTGAAGCACTAAAAGGGGAATCAAAAATCACTTCGTATTGGAAGATACTTTCTCCTGACGGTTCTCTTGAAAATATTGGAGATTTTAATTTCTCAAAATATCCAAAACTCGAAGTACTTGCAAAATATGAATCAGCAAAAAAACGAGCAGTAGACGAACCACCACCACATGTTGCATTAATGAAAAAAATGGGAATTGCAGACTATGAACCAGCATCTGATTCTGGAAACATGCGTTTTTTCCCAAATGGTCGTTTGATAAAATCTCTCATTGAAAGATTTGTTACGGATAAAGTTAAAGAATATGGCGGTTATGAAGTTGAGACTCCAATTATGTATGATTCACATCATCCAAGTATGGTTAGTTATTTCAATAGATTTCCAGCAAGGCAATACAATATTGATTCTGAAGGAAAAAAATTATTTTTAAGATTTGCAGCCTGTTTTGGACAATTTTTGATGGCCAATGAATTTCAAATGTCATACAAGAATCTTCCTTACAGATTATACGAATTAACTCGCTATAGTTTTAGACGTGAGCAATCTGGAGAATTGGTAGGATTAAGACGTCTACGTGCATTTACTATGCCTGACTGTCATGCATTTTGCAAAGATATGATACAATCAATTGAAGAAATCAAAGTCAGATTTGATTTATCTCGCAATGTTCTAAAAGAACTTGGAATTATAGAGTCAGATTATGAAATGGCAATTAGATTTACTGAGGATTTCTATAATGAAAACAAATCATCAATTAATGAATTAGTAAAGAAACATGGAAGACCGGTGCTTGTTGAAATGTGGAAAGAAAAATTCTTTTATTTTGTTTTAAAATGGGAATTTAACTTTGTAGATTATATGGGAAAAGCATCTGCCCTTTCTACTGATCAAATTGATGTTGAGAATGGAAATCGATACGGTATTGAATTTGTAGACGAACATAATGCTCGAAAAAATCCTATAATATTGCATAATTCTCCAAGTGGGGCAATTGAGAGAGTAATTTATGTAATTTTAGAAAAAGCAGCTCAGGAAATTAAAGAAGGAAAAAAACCGCAGTTTCCATTATGGCTTGCACCCACACAAGTTAGAGTAATTCCACTTAAAGAAGAATTTTCTAAGATTTGTGATAGTCTATCTGATAAATTATCGTCTCAAAATATTCGTGTAGATATTGATGATAGGAATGAAACTATAGGAAAGAGAATCAGAGATGCTGAAAGAGACTGGATTCGCTATACTCTGGTAATTGGAGAAAAAGAAGCAAATTCGGAAAATCTAAGTATTAGGGATAGGCAAACAGGAAATGTTAGAGAATTGACATTTGATGATTTTATTAATGAAATTAGTGAACAAACAAAAGGCAAACCATTTACAGGGTTAAATCTTCCAAAATATCTTTCACAAAGACCCCAATTGATGGTGTAAAAATGAGTTTTCTTGATTTATACATGAATAGAAATCCAATGATCACTGCTTCATCTAGTGATTCTGAGCCTGTGGCTACAGTGTTTGGAATTCCGTTTGATTCAACTCATTCATACAAGCCAGGATGTCGATTTGGACCGGATGTCATTCGTGATGCTTTTAACAATATTGAGATATTTCATCCTCAGTTTGGTATTGATTTAGAATCTGTCAACATTGAAGATCTTGGAAATACCACTCATACGGTTGTTGCAAGTGAGATGATTGACATGGTTGGTAAGATCACAAAAGAACTAGTTGAAAAGAAAAGACAATTGTTCATTTTAGGAGGTGAACATTCTCTTACATTTGGTACATACATGAGTTTTCCAAAAGAAACTGGCTATGTCGTGTTTGATGCTCATTATGATTTACGTGATGAATTTGCAAATACAAAGCTAAGTCATGCTGCGTATCTGAGAAGAATTGTAGAACAAAGAGGCGCAGATAATATCTTACATGTAGGTGCGCGTGCTTTTGTTAAAGAGGAGCTTGAGTTTCTAAAAGAACATAATATCAAAACCATTTCAGACAAACAAGTGCGAGAGGGGAATGGTCCTAAAATGCTAAAAGACTTTACATCCTCTTTTGATTCTTTGTATACTAGTTTTGATCTTGATGTGTTAGATCCTGCATATGCTCCGGGTGTTGGAAATCCAGAAGCTGCTGGTATGACCTCTAGAGAATTATTTGATTTAATTTATTCACTTGAAAACAAGAATGTAACTGGTGTTGACATCGTAGAATTAAATCCTCAATATGATAACGGTGCTACTGCCTCAATCGCTGCAAAGATAATCTCTACATTGATTGCTATGAATTTATCTCGATTAAATAATAAATAAATTATTTTTTGATGTGATAATTTTGAAATTTAAAATTAACAAAAATAAAATCAATATGTTGAAAATATCGTTTGGAAAATTACCATGCTAAATAATCTAAGAGAAACATTACGACCAATACTTGAAAAAATTGGGAAGGCGTTTGCATCTACTAGACTCTCACCAAATTTTTGGACAGTTGTAGGTTTACTATTTGCTCTTGCATCTGCAGTAGTATATGGACTGGGAATTGAATTTGGATTAATTATTGGTGGTATTTTGCTACTTGTATCTGGTTTTTTTGACATGGTTGATGGACAAGTTGCAAGGGTAACTGGAAAAACTTCAAAGAAAGGATCATATCTTGATTCGATGTTTGATAAGATTGCCGAAGTTGCAATCTTTTTAGGATTGCTAATTGGTGGATATGCCGAACCATATCTTGTAATGATTGCAATCACTTTGTCTTTATTGGTAAGTTATGCTAGAGCAAAATCTGATGCCCTTAACATCAATCTACAAGGGATAGGCATTGGTGAGAGAGCAGAGCGTCTACTTGTTATTGCAATAATTGGAATAATTGGATATATGGAACCTGCAATAATGATTGTTGTAGTGATTGCAGGAATTACGTTAATTCAAAGAATGATAACTACTGCTAAAAATATTAAAGAATAAACTTTTGATATTTTCAATCATATTTAATCACTAACGTTTTTTTATATTGAATAAATTTAGTATATTGCCCAACAATGAAGAATACTAGAGCATTGATTGTAGTACAAAATGATTCACTGTTTCACGATCTGAGAAGGGCAAAATTCAAAATAGTTTATAATTAATTTTAAATTAATAATCAAATTATATTTTAACGAAAACTCTAACGTAGTTTTCCACGTTGTCTTCTACTGTCTTCAGACCTAATTTTTAAAATCTTAAAGTGAATTGCACAGGAAATGCAATACCATTTCAAAACTGTTGGTGATGCAATATATGCTCCTTGAGCTCGTAATTCTTTTGCCAAAGTGTGTTCAACTAGATTGATTCTGCCAGTGACTTTCTTTGCTTTATCTTTTGGAACGGTACAACCACAATTTGTACACTGTACTGTTCCTGAGGATCCTTTGCCTCCTTTGGTACGACCTCGACTTGCACGTTTAAGTGGCATGAAAATCATCGATTCCCCCTCCTTATATTCTTGTGTGCCTTGAATACCTCCAATCTAAAATGTAAGTAATTTCTTACATTATCCAATATATCATGATGATGCAATTACTTGCTATTACACAAAATATGTCTGGAATGAAATTCTAAACTATTTGATCGATAGATGCGTGTTTCTAGATTCTTATCCTTTTTGTTCTGCCTTTTGAAATCCGATCATGTTTTAATGCCCGAACAAGTATTGTTGAAATATAATGCGTGGCCTATGTCATGTTTGCTTTAGATCAAATATGGAGTTAGTTATAGTGAAAGGAAACTTGCTTTGTCAAGAATGTTTTAATAAAAAAAATGCAAAAAACTAAATCATTACTATTTGAACTTAATTTATGAAACTGGCATTATTTTCACACTGTGCAATTGATTCAATTACACTTGAAGGTGAAACTCATGAACAAATTGGAGGTGCAGCTTGTTATGCTGGTTTAACTGCGAGAGAACTTAAATTTGATGTATCTCTGTTTACAAAATTTGGTAAAGATTTTCCACAACAATATCTAACTCAAAATAAAATTAAATTTGAGAATGGTTTTTCTGAAAAACTCACCACTAGATTTGCAATAAATATAACAGGCTCTGATAGGACTTTAAAACTATTAAATGAATGTGAGCCAATTGAATATGATGTCGTCAATGCCGATGGTTCATTAATTACGCCAATCTTTCATGAAATTTCATCTGATGTATTTTCTAAAATTAAAAAAGATTCTAATTTTATTCTCGTTGATCCCCAAGGATTTTTACGTAGAGTTGATTCAAACAAAAATATCGTTTTAGAAAACACTGATCTTGATCTAACTAGGGTCAATGCAATAAAGGTCAATCCTGAAGAATCTCAAAAAATTGTAACTGGAACAAATGATGAGATGATGATTGCATTACAGAGAAAAGGTGTTGAACACGTCATTTTTACAAACAAAACTGAAGTATCATTACTGGTGAAAGATAAAATTTATTCTATTACTTTGCCAAATAAGGAAGTTTATGACACCACTGGCATCGGCGATATTTTCTGTGCAACGTTTTGTTGTACTATGCTAAAAGAAAAAGACTTTCTTTGGGCTTTGTGTTTTGCAGGTGGTTCAGCCCAGGCAGCACTTGACTCAAAACAGGTTGGCCTTCTAAAAATACCACAAAAACATGCAATTGAGACTAATGCTTCATATTTTTACAATTTGGTAAAGTATAGAACAATTTAGTACTTTATCCTTTTATTGAACTCCTAGTTTCCTTTCACTGTGCAAATAGGTATCTATACTTCAGGTACAACTGACTCTGCAGTAAAAACAATTAAAAAAATTCTAGACAATGAAGACATTGAATCTTTTATAATTACTTCAAAATCAAAAACAAAACCAACTGACTGTGTTTTGGTGCTTGGAGGAGACAAGGGTGTTAGAAATTATTTCCATAGGCACTTTGATTCTCTATCTCCCGTACTTGGAATAAGTGAAGGTGAATCTAGTGGATTTTTGGCTCAAATTGATCTTAGAGAGTTTTCATCTTATGTAAGAATACTAAAAAAACAAAATTACACAGTTGAGGAAGTGCCTCGACTTGGAGTGAAAATTGATGGAAAAAATGTCTATCCTGTCTTAAATGATGTTGCAGTATTTTCATCAAAAAGTGCAATGCTAATGGAACATACACTACGTGTAAACGATGAAGAGGTTTGGCACGATAATAGTGATGGAATCATAATCTCTACTCCAATTGGTTCATCTGCATATTCCATGTCTGCTGGAGGTCCTATGCTCTTTCATGATTCCGATGTGTTTGAAATAATCTCTGTCAACTCTTTAGATATTACACGAAGACCGATTATCGTATCTAACAAAAGTTCTATTCAAATTAGTGATATTTCAGCTAGACTTCACTGTGAGGTTGTTCTTGATGGTCTTGATAGATACAAAGTAAATAGCATGGTGGAATGTACCCAGTATTTGCCACCTGCAAAAATTATCCGTCTAAAAAAAGACTCTACTGCAATATCCGCACTTGCAAAGAAAGTTCATCTTGCTGAAGAGTTGCTTAGTATGCCGCCTAGTTCTAAATTATTACTAAAAACATTAGAGTATGAAGGTGCACTAACTCAAAAAGATCTTGCTAATAAGACATTACTACCAAGCAGAACTGTCAGGTTGGCCCTTAGTCATTTATTAAAAAAAGGCTATGTGAAAAAGAAAGTCTCCATTAGAGATGCCAGACAAAAAATCTATGAAATATCAAAAATAGAATAATAGAAGTTCTATTTTTGTGATGCAGCTCTTACAAATGCCTCAAATGCTGGTTCTGGATATCCTGGTCTGCTATTAAATTCTGGATGAAATTGAACCCCTAGATAGAATTTATGAGTTGGAATCTCCAACATCTCCATTCTCTTACCCCCATCACTATCTGCAGAAAATATCATCCCATTTTTCTCAAGTTCTGGGATGTATTCTTTATTGATTTCATATCTGTGTCTATGCCTTTTACTAATCGTATCTGCATTGTATATTTTATGCGATATAGTATTTGGTTTTATTTTGACATCATTTGCACCTAATCGAAGTGATCCTCCCATATCTGAAATATTTTTTTGTTCTGGAAGTAAATCTACAATTGGATTTTTGGTGTCTGCTTTTATTTCAGTAGAGTTTGCATCTTCTAGTTTCAAAACATTTCTTCCAAATGCAATTGCTGCTAGCTGAAATCCAAAACATATGCCAAGGTAAGGTATGTTTTTCTCTCTTGCATAGTTTGCAGTTTTTATTATTCCTTCAGAACCTCTGGTTCCAAATCCTCCTGGTACCAATATCCCGTCATATTTTGACAAAATACCGTAATCTGTAATTGTTTCAGAATCAATCCAGTCAATTTCCACTGAATTTCCTAATTTTGCACCTGCGTGTTTTAGTGCGTGATTTACACTAACATAACTATCTGCAAGTGTAACATATTTTCCAACCATTGCAATTTTTACTTTTTTGTCTTCATGATTTATCATAGAATCTGCTATTGCATTCCATTTGTCCCAGTTTGCTGATGCATTTACCATTCCAACTTTTCCAAACTTTGTAAATAATGAATCCATGATCCCTTGATCATATAATATCTGTGGTACTTGAAAAATTGATTTTACATCATGACATGATAACACGTCATTTGCAGTAACGTTTGTAAATAATGCAATTTTTTTCTTTGTCTTTTCTTCTAAAGGAGTGCTGCATCTTACAGCCAAAAAGTCTGGTTGAATTCCTATCCTTCTTAATTCCTGTGCACTGTGTTGCGTTGGTTTTGTCTTTTGTTCACCTACTACATCAAGTGATGGTGCAAGTGTCACATGTACAAAAATTACATTTTGTGGTCCTTCTTCCACTCTTATCTGTCTTAATGCCTCTAAAAATGGAAGTGATTCTATATCTCCTACAGTTCCTCCACATTCAACAATTAAAAAATCAAGTTTTTCTTCTTCTGCAATTTTTCTAATTCTATTTTTTATCTCATCTGTAATATGCGGAATGATCTGAACACAAGCTCCTAGATACTCTCCTCTTCTTTCTGCTTCAATGACTGTCGAGTATACTTGAGCTGTTGTGATGTTGTGGCTTTTTGGAATATTTTGATTTAGGAATCTTTCATAGTTTCCAATATCCATATCGCATTCACCGCCGTCTTCTGTAACAAAGACCTCTCCATGAGCAACTGGGTTCATGGTACCTGCATCATAATTTAGATAAGGATCTATTTTGATACATGATACTTTTTGATCTGCTAATTGTAATAATTTTGCAATTGATGATGTTGTAACGCCTTTTCCAAGCCCAGACATTACCCCCCCTGTAACAAAAATTAGCTTAGTCTGCACATTAAGAAAACAATTCTCCTGTTTTTGTATGTTTTGCTAAACAATTCATAATCTGTGCGATCTAATACTTTGGCATACTATCTTACATTCGTACTAAATTCTTTAATTTTTTTAACGAGTGTTTGGCATTTTTACCGAGTATTTTTTATTTCATAATGTCGTTAGTTAAATGAGAACATCTAGTTAGTGGTCTTTACCTAAAATAACGTTCCCCCCATTTCCCTTCAAAAATGATAGACCACTATTCTTTAACGAAAAAACACTGACATTTTTTCTTTATAATCTATTTAAACTAAAATTAATTTTAACTTTAAATTTAATTTTGTCAGTATTATGTAAAATGATTTTGTATTCATGCTCAAAGTTTTCATCATTCTTCAATAATATTGAGATTTTTCAGAGTCAAAATATGATGGTCGAGACTGATGCATGTAATCACGAGTATGTTTCTAATGGGACAATTTCCTGTAGAAAATGTGGTAAAGTTCGTCTCTAAATCTAATTTATCAATTATTCTTGATGTTTTTTAGTGTTATTTGAGAATTGTATGTTTTTTGAGACTCTTGGTAAATGATGCAATATTTTTTTCAAGACTGTCCTTTGGAGTCTTTTCAATTAGTTTCAAAAATGCACTGCCTACAATCACTGCATCGGCTCCTGCTGCAATGTATTTTTTTACATCTTCTGGCGTTGAAACACCAAATCCTACTCCTATTGGAATTTTCCCCTTGGCTATTTTTTTGACTTCTTTAATTGCCTTTAGTGTATAGTTTTGCACTCCTGTCTTTATTCCAGTGGTGCCATAAACTGCAACTAAATATAAAAATCCTGAAGATGTTTTTACAATTTTTTCTATTCTTGATTTTGTAGTGTTTGGAGATATCAAAAATATGGTGTCTGCCATATTTTTAGCTGATTCAATGTATTCTTTTGATTCTTCAATTGACATGTCTGGAAGAATAAATCCATCAATTCCAGCTTTTTTAGCTTCGGCAATAAAATTTGTATATCCTTTATGATACAAAATATTTGTATATGTCATTAAGACTAGCGGAATATCTGTTTCATTTCTGATCTTTTTTACAATGTTAAAAAAACTCTTGATTTTTGTTCCATTGTTTAGAGATACAGTGCTTGCATTTTGAATTACTGGCCCATCTGCAAGAGGATCTGAAAATGGAAATCCTAATTCTATTATGTCTGCCCCTCCTTTGATTAGCCCTCTCACTATTGATATGGTTGCACTTTCATTTGGATATCCTACCATTATGTAGGTGATCAACGCTTTTTCATTTTTTGCAGAGAGTTCTGCAAATTTTTCATTAATTCTTGTCATTTTTATTCAAATACCTTTGGACTTCTTCTACATCTTTGTCCCCCCTTCCAGAAAGTGTAACTACTATTGATTCTGATTTTTTACTCTTTCTTGCAACTTTCATTGCTTCAGCTATTGCGTGGGCTGACTCTAAAGCTGGAATGATCCCTTCTGTTCTTGTTAACATCAAAAATGCATCTATGACTTCAGCATCTGTTGCAGAATGATATTTTACACGATTTGTATCTTTAAGATAAGCGTGTTCTGGACCAACTCCTGGATAATCCAATCCTGCTGAAATGCTATGTGTTTCTGTAACTTGTCCTTCGTCGTCTTGTAATAGATAAGTCATCATTCCGTGAAGTACCCCTTTACTCCCAGCAGATAATGTTGCGGAATGATATTTTGATTTTAACCCTTTACCAGCAGCTTCTACTCCGATGATATCTGTATTTGTATCAACTAATGGATAAAATGTTCCAATTGCATTTGACCCTCCACCAACACAAGCAATTACAGTATCGGGTGTTTTATTTGATATTTTTTTCATCTGGGTTTTGATTTCCTCTCCAATTACACTTTGAAAATCTCTTACCATTACAGGATATGGATGTGGACCTACTGCAGATCCTAGTAAATAATATGTATCTTCAACATTTGTAATCCAATCTCTGATTGCCTCATTGATTGCATCTTTGAGTGTCTTAGAGCCTGATTTTACCGGATGGACTTTAGAGCCTAACATGTTCATTCTGTAAACGTTTAGCTTTTGTCGTATAGTGTCTTTGTACCCCATGTATACTTCTGATTTCATTCCTAAAACTGCGCATGCCATAGCTGTTGCTACTCCATGTTGACCTGCGCCAGTTTCTGCAATGATCCTTTTTTTATTCATCTTTTTTGCAAGTAGTGCCTGACCTAGTGTGTTGTTTATTTTATGAGCTCCGCCATGTAACAGGTCTTCTCTTTTTAGATAAATTTTAGCACCACCGCATTTTTCTGTCAGGTTTTTTGCATAGTATAATGGGGTTGGTCTTCCTGCGTATTGTTTTAGATAGTAATCTAATTCTTTTTTGAATTCTTTGTTCTCTTTAAATTTAAGATAATTTTCTTCTAATTCTTCAATTGCAGGAACCAGCGTTTCTGGAATGTATTTGCCACCAAACTCGCCAAATTTTCCATCTTTAGGATATTTCAATATGAATTCACCAATTTTCTGACATTTTCTTCGATATTATCGCTTTTCATTATACTGGAACCTACTAAAAATGCATCAGCGCCACACTTTTTTAAATATTGAATATCTTCCACAGTCTCAATCCCACTCTCAGTAATTATCGGTCTTGTTTTTTTATACCCTTCAAGTACTTTTTGAGTAGTTTTAAGATCAATTTCTAATGTATCGAGGTTTCTGTTGTTAATTCCAATCAAATCAGCTTTAGTATTCAGCGCATTTTCAAATTCTTGTTTTGTATGGACCTCTAGTAATATTTTCAACCCTTTATTGTGGCCATATTTGATGAATTCGTCAATGTCATTGAGAAATCCCTGATCAAATAATGATTGAATAACTAACATGTAGTCTGCTCCTATTTTTTCAGCAGCATCAATTTGTATAGTATCGATCATGATGTCTTTCATTAGTAATGGAACATCGACTGATTGTCGTACCTGTATGAAATATTCTGGAGAACCATTAAACAAGTGAGGCTGAGTTAACACTGATAATGCTTTGGCACCACCTGCAATCATTTGATGAGCTATGCTTGATGGGTCTGACAACGTTCTGATTTTACCTAATGATGGGGATGAAAATTTTATTTCAGTAAGAAGTGTTGCATGGATGTTTGTTTTTATTATTTGTAAAAAGTCCTTATTTGATTTTTGTAATTTGATATCTATATCATATACTCCGTCATCAATTGCAGCCTGAGAATTATTTACTAATTTTCTCAGTATATTTTCAACCATTTGTTGTCTCCTTTAATTTTGAAATATCTCCAGTATCTGCAACAAATCTTTCTAGTAGCTTCATTGCCTTTCCTTCTTTTATTATATTTGATGCCAATTCCACTCCTTCTTCAAAATTCTTTGAGATATCTGCAACAATCAATCCTCCCGCTGCATTTAGTATTGTAGTTTCAGTCATTGCTTGACTTGCTGTATTGTTTAGAACTCTTACAAATGATTCTATTGCGTCTTTTTTTGTTTGAATTTGAATGTCTTTTAATTTTGATTTATGTAATCCTACAACTTCTGGATCTATTGCATTCATTAACACTTTATCGTTTTTTAAAATACACACTCTGTTAGTTGCACTAGTTGAAAATTCATCCATTCCGTCATCTGAACGAACCGTCATTATGTTTTTAGATCCTTTTCTTTTTAGGATTAATGGTAATCTATCAAGATACTCTGTTGAGGATACTCCAATAAGTTGGTTTTTTACTCCTGCTGGGTTTGACAAAGGTCCTAAAAGATTAAACGCTGTTCTCTTCCCTAATTTCTTTCTTGCATCTGCAACATGTTTCATTGCAGGATGAAACTTTTGTGCAAACATAAAGCAAATGTTATGTTTTTCTAAAACATTTGCAATTTGAGTGGGTTCTTGGTTCAAGTCATATCCGAAATATTCAAAAATATCTGCACTTCCTGAAATTCCGGAACTTGATCTATTTCCATGTTTAGCCACAATTCCTCCAGCGGCTGCAACTACAAATGATGCTGTTGTTGATACATTGAATGTTTGAAGTTTATCCCCTCCAGTTCCGCACATGTCTATTATCGTTCCATGATTTCTAGGCTCAACTTTGAGGGAAAATTCTTGCATTTTGTCTAGCATTCCCAATAATTCATCATCTGTTTCTCCTTTTTCAGTTAAACTGGATAAAAAATTCAAATTTTCTTGATCATTTGTTTTTCCAGAAAGAACATCGACCATTACCGAATTAATCTCATCATATGTAAGATCAATTTTTTGCTGTAGTTTTGAAATTAATTCTGATATCATTTTCTTTCCTTTACCTGTTTTATGAAATTTGCCAGAATTTTTTTCCCATCCTCTGTCATAATTGATTCTGGATGAAATTGTACTCCTTCTATCAGGTACTCTTTGTGTCTTATTGCCATTATCTCTCCATCATCTGCAGCAACGGCTGTGACTTCTAACACATCTGGAATTATTGTCTTGTCTCCTACAAGCGAATGGTATCTTGTTGCTCTAAATGGATTTTTGACATCCTTGAACAGCTCTGAATTTGTATGTTCTACTTGACTTGTCTTTCCATGTCTGACACATCCTGCATTTGTAACTTTACCGCCAAACGCATGAATAATTCCTTGATGTCCTAAACACACTCCTAGTATTGGAGTGGTTGGTCCAATGTCTTTTATTACATCACTACATATGCCAAAATATTTTTTATCAGTAGGTGTTCCTGGACCTGGTGATATTATTACTGCGTCATAATTATTTTGTTTTATTTTCTCTAATGTTATCTTGTCATTTCTAATGACATCGCAATCAACTCCTAACTCACCCAAGTATTGCGCAATATTGTAAACAAATGAATCATAATTGTCTATGATTAAAAATTTCATTTTGTTGCCTCTCTTAATGCTTGAAGCATTGCTCCAGCTTTATGTTCTGTTTCTTTGAATTCATTTTCTGCAATAGAGTCTGAGACAATACCTGCTCCTGATTGAACAAATCCCTTGTTTCCTTCTATGAATATACTTCTAATTGCGATTGCAAAATCACAGCATCCGTTATAAGAAAAATATCCAACTGCCCCTGCGTATGGTCCTCTGGCTTCAGTTTCTAGCTCGTCGATTATCTCCATTGCTCTTACTTTTGGCGCACCTGAAACCGTTCCAGCGGGAAAGACTGCCCTAAACGCATCAAACATGTCATTTTTAGGCGCTAAATTGCCAACAACATGCGTTACTATGTGCTGAACATGGCTGAATCGTTTGATCTCCATTAATTCTTCAGTATGAACAGTTCCATATTTGCAAACTCTTCCAATGTCATTTCTTCCTAAATCTACTAGCATTGTGTGTTCTGCCAATTCTTTTTCGTCATGGAGTAATTCCTCTGCTAATTGGTTATTTTTTTCCTCATTATCTGTAATCTTTCTAGTTCCTGCAATTGGAAATGTCTCTACCTTATCATTAGTTATTCTTACAAGCATTTCAGGAGATGCACCAATGATTGTTTTACTGTCTTGTTTTAAATGATACATGTATGGTGATGGATTTAACTTTCGTAGTGTTTTGTATAATGTTAGGTTATCTCCTTGTGCATCAAATGCAAATTTCCTAGATAGTACTACCTGAAATATATCTCCATCATGTATGTACTGTTTTGCCTTGTTTACAATATCTGAGAACTTTTCTTGATTCATGTTTGGTTTTATTTCTGTTGCTTTAAAATCTCCAAATGAATCTTCATTGATTTTAAATTGTTCAAATCTATTTTGATCATTATAAAAATAAAATAATTTTTTGTGTATGTTGTCGTATAGTATTCCATCATCGTAAATTCCAAACTCCATTAACGGTTGTGGTGAATCATGTGTGTCTGGAATATTTTCTACTAATCTTATTGCGTCATAATTTACAACCCCTACCGCACCGCCCAAATATCTATAACTTTGATCCTCTGACTTTCCTAGTAGTTTTTTTAACTCTTCAAATGGATTACTTGTTTGAATGGTCTCTGTTTTGTTATTTTTTATTATTTCAACTTTATCTGAATATCCTTTGAGAATTATTTTAGGATCAAATCCCATAACTGATGTTTCAGCCAATACTTCGGGCCCTGATAATGATTCAAATAGAAATGAATGAGAATAATTTCTTGATATTTTATTATATATTTGAAATTGGTTTTCAGTTAGCTCTAGAGGTATTACTTTTGGTTGGGATTTTCCAAAGATATCCACCCATAGACAAAATTTTACTTGTTTATTATTTAAATTGATTAGTTGTTTTTTGAGTTATTTTTACAATATAGGCATCAAAATTTTGTATAGTTACGGTATAGTACGGTACCTTTATATGGTTGACTGTTGTATTCTATCTAGATATGCCAAGTGCAAAATCTACTATGATGCAGGATCTTTATTTTAAAAAAAATTCTCTAGTACAAACTAGTGTGACTGAAGTTGAATGTTATATTTGTGGTAGAGGATTACGTGATGGTTGTAGTATTTCTGCCAAAACACTACCAAATGGAATGGCTTTGTTTTGTGAATTGCATTACTCATTACAATAATTTAAAACAAAATTAACTGTGTACTAGAATTTCATATACTAGTTTGTTTAGGATAATCTATGTCTAGAACCGGTGTTATGACTATTCTTGGTGGCGTTTTATTGATTGTAATGGGACTAGCCCTGATAGGTCTTTTCTAATTTTAACCATCTAATAATTATTTTATTGATAATTTTTTCTTAAATGTTTAATGAATTTAATTCATTTTTAAAATCTGTCACCCCCAGACTTTTTCTTTAAATGTCCATTTTTTATTTAAGATAAAGTTGCTAAATGCTGCAGTTACAACAGCTGACACTAGCGCAATTGGATAAGACATGGTTAACTCATCAACTAGATAATACACCATTCCAAGTTGAACCAAAGCACCGATAGAGCTAAATCCTGCAAATTTACCATATTGAATTATGGTTCTTTTTACTGTAAAATCTCTATCCTCAAAAGTCCAATATTTGTTTAATATGAAATTACTAGTAATTGAAAACATGATTCCAAGTATGGTTGCATGAAGATACCACATATTCAAACTCAATGAAAACAAAATAGACATGATGTAATTTACTCCCAATCCAGAGGCTCCTACTGAAAAGAATCTAGCAGCTTTTGAAACAAATTTTACTGATGTTCGGTTCTCATTTTTCTGTTCTCTTTTTCCATGTCTGTAAAGCTTCCATACTGCATGTCCAAATTCTAAAATTGTTTTGATTTCAAATTTACTCTTTCCATTTTGTCTATCTAAAAATGTATATGGGATTTCCTTTATGGACACTCCTTTTACCTTTACTATCATTTCTAAAAGAAGTTTGTATCCTATGGCATCAAAATTAATTCCTTTGATCACATCTTTGTTAAATGCAAAAAATCCTGACATGGGATCTGATTGTTTAATCCCCAATCCCTTCTTTGCTATCATAGTTCCAATTTTACTGATGATTTTTCGTTTTAATGACCATCCTTGAATACTGCCTCCGTTAAGATATCTTGAGGCAACAACTATGTCTGTTTTTGATTGTTTTAAAACTTCAACAAGCTTTGGTATGAGTTGTGGAGGGTGAGAAAAATCACTATCCATTACAATGACTATCTTACCTTTAGCTTGCTCTATTCCATTTAGTATTGCAGAGCTTAGCCCTTCCTTTGTTTTTCTATTTATTACATTAATTGTGTATAGTGTTTTTTCTTTTAATGATTTAAAATAATCTTCAGCAATTTTACCTGTTCCATCTGGTGAATTATCATCTACTACTATTGCTTCTACCCTGGTATTTTTTGGCAAATGTTCTTTGATCAAATGTAAAATTCCTTTGATATTTTCCGATTCATTGTAGGTAGGAATTACTATGGATACTTCAGCATTCATTACATTAGCCAATATCCATACGCTAATTCATCTCATAATAAATTTTTAAATTGAAAAATTTGACTATTTTGGGCGTAACCACTCACGAATTTCAATCTTTGTTGCCTCTTCGTTTGCTTGCATGTTTGTATATGGATAAATTTTAGAATCAAATTTCATTATCTCTCCTTCAAAAGTTTGTATTATTGTAGATTCATCAAACGTGTTTTGTAATTGTGGACCTCTGTCAAGATCGATCCGATAATGTCCGTCTGCTAAAATAACTGTTTTTTCAGTGATTGTTGGATAGTACAAAATAGATGAATAATCCTTTGGGATATTTTCTCGTTCAAACACCCTATACAATATCCAGGAATAAACTGGACTAGTTAGTACGGTTACACTGTCATCATAATTTTTTAAAATATATGATAACGCTTGAAATTGATTACGTGATATGTCATTAATAATCAAAAGCGTTGTACTGATAAAACCAAAAACAATCATTATAGCTACAAGTCCAACATAGATATTTTTATTTTTAATTATGCTTTCTTTGTGAATTGAATCTATCCATATGCCAGCTGCAATACAAATTACTGGAATAATCATCATTAAGTGAAAGTATTGCTTGTATCCAATACTGCTAAGAAATATCGCAAATGGAATGAATCCCAACAAAAGAAACTTGTCTCTTCGTATTACAGCAAATACAATTCCAGCTGCTCCTAATATGAACATCAATGGATCAATAACTGCAAAGAATCCTATTATGTCTAATATGCTATTTGATCTTTGTGTTTGCCATAATACCCCTTCTTGCCAAAGATCAAATTGATTAAGCATTATTGCATTGATTGGCCATATTAGTGGAATTAACAAAAATGGAATCAACAACAATACTATGTCTGAAATCTTTTTTCTATCTGAATACACAATCCATATAATTACAAAAATCATTGTGAATGCGGGTATCTTTGTAAATACTGCTAAACCTATTAAACATCCTGAAAAAATAATATATGTTTTCTTATGTTTTGTTTTGGTAGAATACAATGCTAGTAAAATTGCTCCTAACACCAATGGTAGTAAAATCGAATCAAGTAGTATTCTTTTAAAAATCCATGTGAAAGGTAATACCGCAAAGAAAGTTGCTGATAAAAATGCTGCAATTGTATTATATCGAATTTGAACAATTTTATAGATTAGAAAAGTATCAATCACAGCTAAAATACCCATGAATGTTCTTGGAATCATGTATAGTGACTGTAATGATTCAGCGTCAGAAGATGGTTCAAAATTAACATAGTTTGTTATGGCAAGAATAGACGCAACTACAATATGACCGAAATAAGGATGATCATATAGATTGCCTTCTTGTGGGTTTCCCGTATCAAGAAAATTTATTGCATGTCTCATGTAAATTCCCTCATCAAAAAATATGTCTGGATATCCTACTGGATTCCAAAGATGTGTAAACCCCGAAAGTAATAGAGGGATTATTAAGAAAAATAATTTGTTCAATTCATAATCCTGCCCTAAATATGAGATTTCTTTTAAATTAAATAAACTGTTGATTTTCGATTACTTGTTTTTAGTTTCTCATTGGGAATATATCCTAAAAGAATTAAGTTTCGCTTAAAAAGCTCTAAAAGCTCCATGTTTTTTCATAATTTTTAATTTTTAAAAAAAATTCTGAAAATAAAATAGAATCAAAAAATCGTAGAGCTTTTAGAGCTCATTGAATCGATACATAATCTTTTCAGACCTATCATCTCATTGATACTTCATTTCCTATTGATGCTTGTAATCCCAGTCCTGCACCTGGTTCTGAAGTTATGATCATTAGAGTTTCACATTCAAGACATAAAACAGATGGTGTATAATCCGTATTTTCTTGAGTTGGACCTGTAGATGCTAATACTGCATCTTCTACAATATTTTGGCTATTGCAAATCATACACGTAATAGGTTTTTGAGAAACACGTTTTATTTTTTTAATATAATAATGTACCATATTGTAAATCTATATACTTCTAATTCTTAAATTAATTGATTTTATCTTTAGATGATTATTAATATCTGAGTCTATTGCATACTCATAAAATAAAGTTAGATTCTATATTATACATTGACAATTCCAAAAATTGAACTTGCAGATGATCTATCTGTTTGTCGAATTTTAAATGGAATGTGGCAAGTATCGGGTGGGCATGGACAGATTGATCCAAAAGACGCAGTTTTGGATATGCTTGAATATCATAAGAATGGATTCACTACTTGGGATCTGGCTGATATTTATGGACCCGCTGAATCATTTATTGGCGAATTCAGAAAACAATTACCTCCAAAAGACTTGCAAAACTCGCATGCATTGACCAAATTTGTTCCAAATCCTGGGCCTATGAGCAAGTCAATTGTAGAATATTATATTGATCAATCATTACAAAAAATGAACACTGAGATAATTGACATGATCCAGTTTCATTGGTGGGATTACAATAATCCTAGTTATCTTGACGCACTTAGTAATTTAACAAAGTTACAAAATGATGGAAAGATCAAACATCTTGGTCTTACAAATTTTGATACAGAACGAATCAAGATAATGATTGAGCATGGTTTTAAGTTAATTTCTAATCAAGTGCAATATTCTATTTTAGATCAAAGACCAGAAAAATTAATGACGCCATATTGTAAAAAACATAATATTTCTATTCTCGCATATGGTACTTTACTTGGTGGGTTTTTATCTGAAAAATATCTGAATTCTCCAGAACCTCACAGAGCAGATTTGAATACCTCCAGTCTACAAAAATATCACAACATGATTGATGCATGGGGCGGATGGGGGTTATTTCAAGAATTATTACAAATTTTATCTAAAATAGCAAAAAAACATGATTCAAGTATCGCAAATATTTCTACAAAATTTATTTTGGATAAACCTGGAGTTGCAGGAGTTATAATTGGCTCAAGACTTGGTCTCTCTGAGCACCGGCAAGATAATGCGCGAGTTTTTGATATTGTTCTTGAGAATGATGATCTAGCCCTGATACGCTCAGTGACTAGTAAATCCAATGATCTTTTTGGTTTGATAGGTGATTGTGGAGATGAATATCGCTAAAAAAACGGTAAAAATAAGATAGTAATCAAAACCAATCAGTTATCCATTGACAACTGAGCATCAATACTCTTTTTGACATACCATTGATGTTTGGTATTATTTGATTACTACCTGTACTAGTAATGTAATAATGAATTAAAAATCCTACTGTGACAATTCTTTACATTTGTTTATTTTTAAACTAAATTTTGTATGAAACTAAAATTTAATCTGATTTTTCTTCAATTTGATAATTTTCTATAATATTTTGAACATTGTCTAGAATTATCTTTTTAATTGCATTACTTTCCATGCCTGATGTTTTCATAAGTTTGATTTGATCTAAAATTGCAAACTGCACTCTTCCTTGAATCTGATCTATCAAGCTAAATCCTTCTTTTGGAAATTCTGTTATAAAAAACTCTGAATTGTCTTTGTTCATTTTACATTACTGCAAATATGCTGGAATATTTATTTGATGTACATACATTTGAGAATATTTTTATTCGTTCCAAATTGGTTGTTTTTTTAACCAGGAAATTAAATCTCTGTAAAGACGACTCTTTTGTACATTTAATACATTGATCTCCATATTTGTTGATAATTTTGCTGTCTTGGTATAGTTGTCATATTTTGCAAAAATAACTTTGTCAAGGTATGTTTGTCCTTGAATCTCTTTTTTTGCTAATTCTTCTGATTCTGTCATTGCAAAGCATGCAAAGAGAACTCCATCTACCCAATACGCGCTACCTGATTCAAGCGATGCCATCATGCTAAGCAGATCATCTAGACTCAATTTTATCAAATCTCTAACAAAGATGGTTTTGTATGGTTCATGAATGAAATCTGTCATTTTCTATCTTGTCTTTATTGGGTTAATTTTAAGCCTAGTTTAGAATGTTTTTCCTTATTTATGATAAATTATGAAATTTTTCTATGATTTCAATTAACTTATCCTTAAAATCAAATGGGATTTTGATAAACTCTGCAATGTCTCCTGTTTCCTCAGATCCAATAATTACAATTTGGTCTATTTCAATTCCTGTCCTTTCTTTCCACATCAAAGAATATGCAGTTGCTTGCATGAAATATTTTTGAACTTTATCATAATGTTCAACTAGTCTACTTCTACTGGTTTTAAAATCAATAATTGATAAATCCCCATTATATTCTGCAATACAATCACATGTACCTGCAATTTTGAACTCATCGCTATACAATGGAAGTTCAATTCCACGAATATTGTTCATTTTATGCAAATACGGTTTTAATTTTTCAAAATGATTTTTTGGAATATCTAGAAAATCTCCTACTGATTCTTTATTTTTTAGATAGTCCTCACATAATTTGTGCGTCATGGTACCATGAATTTGAGCATCTTTCATTATTTGATCTGCTAAATCATTTCCTATTCTTTCTCTCCATTGATCAAGACCTGTCATGTCTGATGTTTTTGATAGCACTGTTGTGATCGATGGATATAGCAATCCTTGAGGTGTTTTGTAATATCTGACTCCATCTATTTCTGTTTGGCATGCTTGGAGTATTGATGTCATGACGTGGGTATATTGCAATATCTTTTTTGTTATGATGTGATAATAAAATTAAGCGGTTTAATGTTAGTTTAATATTTAATCAATTTTGAAAACTTTTTTCAATCTCTTGAGCTAGTAATTCTAATCTGGTTGTATCTCCCAATTTCCTATACGTTAACTTTTCTAATGTTTTGATTATACTAATCGCTGCTCTGTATTGTGGAATTTCAGGCTGATTTAACTCTCCATACATTCCCATTCCTTGAATGCCGTTTTGTTTAGCGAATCCTAGGATCAATCCATTGAATCCTGTAATTATTGACTTTTGAGGTGTTGTTAAAACGCCTAACCCTTGCATTTGTTTAGTTAACTCAATTGATGTTGAAGTTACAAATGTTTTTGGATTTTTATCAAGTACCCTATTTGTGTGAAATCCTCCAAGTGTGTAAATGAATTTGGCAGAATATTTTTTTGAAATATCAATTACATCTTGACACAAAGCATACAGTTCAGCCGTGTCTTGCGGTTGACCTGTTCCTCCACCAAAAACAATTAATCCATCTGCATATTTGTATTCCCAACTTTCATTTGGTAAATTTATGTGACCTCCCTCATCTACAACATATGTTGGATATGGCGTTTTTGCAATTCTGAATTTTTTTGTTTTTAAACTATTGTTGATGAAATTAACTACGATGCTTCCAACATTTCCCATATCTTGCATTGCAGCAATGACTATAGGTTTTTCAATTTGTGGCTCTTTAATTTGAGAAAACTCCATCGTTTTTTCTAGAATTTACTTACTTAAAACTTAAGATTTGTATATTATATAAAAAATTCAAACAATGTGAATCATACATGATTATTGGAAAAGTTGGTAAGGATGAAAGGAAAATCAAATTTAATCTTGATCTAAAATGTTCAAAATGCAATAAAAAAGTGCCTGGAGGAATGAAGACTGGAGAAAATTATTTTGATACGGATGAATTTAAAATTGAGATTGCAAATTTCAAGAAAAATTATCTCTGTGGTGTATGTAGGGATAAAATACGATAATAAAAAATATTTTCAGTTTTTTATGATTTATGACTTATTTTTATTACCATACCACGTGCACTAATTCTTTGAGATTTCTTCGTGGTTTTGGAAATTTATCTTGTTTAGGATATCCGATGCATAACACTGATGATGGAATCAATTTTGTATTGATAACCTTCATTACTTTTTGTTCATCAAACATTCCGATCCATATAGAACTCAATCCCAGTGCTTGAGCTGCAAGTTGTGAATACGCAGCAGCTAATGTTGCATCCTGTATCGCAAATTTTTTGAGAATCTCTTCAGGAAAATCAAATTTAACTCGAGAAGGATTTTTACAAAAAACTAGAACTAGAGGTGCATTTACGTATGGTTGATTATTGCATGCTTCTACCAACTGTTGTTTTTTTGCTGGACTTTTAACATAAAATATTTCAAATCCTTGAAAATTTCCAGCTGTAGGGGCTGTATCTGCGGCTGCTATTATTTTATCAATTTTTACAGTCTCTACAATTTTATCGCTAAACTTTCTAGTTGAACGTCTTTTTGACATTACTGTGAACAAATCTGTATTGATAAATTCAGTCGGTGAAGTTTTTAGAATTTCAAAGAGTAATTGATTTCTGACCTCTCCGTCCTTCTGACTCTTTATAGATGGTTCATATCCTGTTGGGTATATTTTTTCAGGATTTTCTTTTGAATCCATGTATTATGCATGCAAAATATCTTATTAAGTAATTCTTAAAATTTTTCTAATTATTCTAAATTTTATTTGGATATTTGGTGTATGGGGGAACCACAACTGTTACATTTCTTACTTTCGATGTATTTTTGAATCGTCTCTTCACCCCATAACAAGGCATTTCCTTTGTGACCTTTTTCACATTTTATCTTAAATAATGTGCTTGACATTGTTAATTTCCTATTTAATTCTAAACTTAAGGATATTGTTTTTGGATAATGTATTTTATTGACTAGGCCTAGCATTACCTGCATCACTTGATTCGTCTTTTTTCTGAAATACCCTATACTCTCCAATAATACCGCTGCATTGCTGGCATGTATATTGACCTCTTTCTACTAGAATCAAATTATCTGAAACCTGCTCACTAGTATTTTCTTCTAGATGTATCTTTGGTGGACTGTCAAATTCTTTTTCGCAGTTTTTACAATAATGTTTTGACATTTTTTGTTCTTCGAGTTTGCCTATTGGTGCTAAAAATAATTTTCCAACTCCTAAATCTGCTTTTTTGGCTTGTTCTTCAGTCAACTCAGCTATGATGTAGCCTCCTGACCCTTGTAGCTTATGTTCTGCCATTACTGATCTTCTTTTTTTGGTCTTAAAATGCTATGTTTTTGAAAATTGTTTATGGTTTAGCTTTTGCTCTTCTTATTTGATATAATAACGAACAACTTAAACCTAGAATAAATAATCCAATTCCAAACATGCTCAAAAAAATCATGTTTGTGGTATCATCTTGAGGGTTCAACAGTATTGTGGCACCAAATAATGTTAAGGCTAAACCTGCAATTAATGATAAAATACTTGGACGCCTAAGTTCATTGATTTTCAATCAATATTGTCTAGTTTTGTTTTAATTTATTCTTAGTTATGATGTGAAGTTTGAAACTTGGTTAGATTAACTTAAACATATATCGTCAGATTGATTTTTTGTTAAGTCTAACCAAGTAATTCCCAAGAATCATCTACAATGGCTACAAAGTATTATCATGAGGAATTTATGTGATTTTTTTAGATAATAACGGATTGGTCATTCTATAATACCAGTTTTAATTAATTACGATGTTGAATGTAATTTTTTAACTAAATCTAATTTGCTTTCTTTTGATTGTATTTATCTGCAATTTTTTCATAGAAGAATTCTTGTCTTTTCAAATCCTTTTCTGAAATAATTCTATATTTTCTCATAGGTACAAGTCTTGATATTTGTTCATATGTGTTCATATCTCTAACATCTGCAGCATGTGCAATTTGTAATAGGGGCGATTTTTCTTCAATCATTGGTTTTACTTGCTCATATCCTCCGCTTTGCGGCATTCCTGTACGGTATAATCCAATGTTCTTTTTACTCTTTGAAATTTGTGGATCTTGATAACAACAAATGGAATATTCTCCATTCTCTCTTTCTATGATTGTTAACCTGGTAAATTTGTCACTCCAATCTTCAATCTCTTTAGAGACTTCTACGGCTTCCTTTTTATCTTCAAAAACCATCGATACAACTAGGCGGTCTTTTTCATATGCCCATGATATTCCATAAAAATTTCCATGCCACTCTATATCTAAAGACATTATTATTTTACGAGTAATTCTCAAATTAACACTTTCGAATTACATATTTGCTGTTTTTTTTGAATCTGCTATTCTTGAACAATTTTTCAAAAATGTTAAATCTAATTTAATTAAACATCTGAACTACAAGTTTTTGGATATAAAAAATATTAGCAGAATTTTTCACATTCACATTTTCTGCTGGTAAACATATTTTTCAGGTATTCTAGTTTTGAATGGGATAGTGATGGTTTTTTACCCACAATTTTGAATAAGGTAATTCCCGTAGCAGAACTAGTTCCTTTTAATGCCCATGATCCATTTTTCATCAGATATGGTTTTGGATTTTTCATGGTCACTTTCTTACGTATTTTCATATCGTATGCCTCTATTGATGTCATGACTAAATAATTCAAAATTTGTATTACTATTCCTAAGTGAATTTTTTCACATAAATAAGCTCAAAAATAGTTTTTTTACAAAAATTAGAGCCTATTTATTTTTCTGATAATGAGTTTATTCGATTCAATTATTGAACATTAGTTTTAATTTTTAGTTTGAACTAAACAAATGTTCAAAGTTGTATGATGCTTGGTTTTATATCACCTACATTGAATGATATTGACGCCTTCGTTTAGTGGTCTAGGCATGCTATAAACGACTACTATTCCAAGACGTCAACTTAAAATTTCATCTAGATGTTCCTTTATTGCTTTTTTAATCTCATGTTTTTTTAATTCAACTTTTTTATTGCCAATCTTTAGACTATCTGCATCATCAATTGATGATAATCTATGTGATAGGAAATCTGATAATAATTCTAGATTAAAATCATTATTGTTTTTGAGATTTATTTTCAAATATTTTTCTTGTATCCCGCCCTTCTTTGTTAATCCTCCTGATGGAAAAATTCTAATATCTTCATTAACTTTATTTTCATTTTGTTTTTTCCCAAAAATTATGTTGTCAATATCGTTGCCTTTATGAAAATGTAAAATTGTAATCATAAATTCCATGATTTATCATGTCTTATCTAAAATAAAGATGCTTGTACTATTGTTTTTTCTTTAAAAGTGCCTCTTCTGGAGTTTTATCTTGATTTATTTTCCAATGCCATTCATGCTGTTTTTTCCAATGCTCGTCTAATTGTTGAGATGAGGGTTCTTTTCCTAATGGTGTTCCGCAGATCTTACATTGTATCATATTTTTTGTATGCCTATAGAAAGTTAAGGTTTGTTATGGTTGTCCTATTTTTTGTGTTTTTTTACGAAGTAAAACTAGGAAAAAAATAAATTCTCTTAAAATATTTTTTTGATTATGTGATAATGTTAATTCTAGTTTTTTAGATAGTTCTAATGATATCTGGTATATTTGTCCTAGATGACTTCCTAGTATGAATGCGTCTAATGATTTATTTGGAATTTCTTTAATGTTATTTTTATACAGATTAGTTGCATGTGTGTTTATCCAGTTAGTTTTAAAAATTAAATCTGATGTTAATCTGATCAATTTTTCATCTAATTTTCCTTCAATTGAGTATAGAATTTTATCAAGCTCTGTTTTGTCTTGTTTGTTTAGTTTTGTCATGACTTTGATGAGTCTATCTCTGTTCTCTTTTTTGGTTTGATGATTGGGTGGCACTGAGATGGAAGGTTATCTTCATTTTCCATAATCTGTTTTATATTCTATAAAAATTAAAAGTTATCTTAAATAATTTTAAAAAAATTGTGCCTAATTTATCTAGGCGTCTTTATTCTTTTTTGTTTTTTGAGTTTTATTTCTTCTAAATTCTTGTGATTTCTGTTTTTTTCTTTGATGTTCTAAATTCATTATAAGATAGGTTTTTCCTGCTTCACATAGTTTCATTTCCCCCGTGAATTCATCATGAACTGATTCTAATGAACCATCTATCAAAAGTCCCCCCACTATTTCCCATACTTTCTCAATCGGTATTTCAAATTTGTAAGAAAGTGTTGAAACTTTGGTATAATATCCATTTTTTGAGTTACGTAAAACAAAATCTCTGATTTTATCTTCATCTGTTTGTGTTTTTGGTCTAGATGATCTGTCTCCAAATTTTTTAAATGGCCTTTTATTTTCTGGCAATACTTTTTTTATAATTTGCTGCTATTTTAGGACTTGGAACTATAAATCTAAAGACTTTTTCAATACCTCATCTGTTGTTTTTCATGAGTGATAAGGCAAGAAGAATAGAAGAACTAAGAATGAAAACTGGTCGAAGTAAACGCTGTCTTGATTGTAAACAAAATCGTTGTATTCCTAATAGCTGTCAATGTGGTTGTCACTGTAAAAGCTAATTGTCGTAAAAGACCTTGTTTATCAGACCTGAATGACGATCTTCACTGCTCTAGTCTGAGAAAGGTTGTGGGCATTGTTCATTTCCCAATCTAGTCAATCCGCATTACTGTTATTTTTTTATCACTAGATAATTTTTTCATTTGTGTTCTCTATTTAGTTTAAATTTAGAATGATTTTGAATCCATTTTTTTTGATTCCATCATTATTATTTTGTGGCACTTACAAAAACAATTCGCATGAATCATATCATGTGCATTTCTATATTCGCATTCTTTAGTATGCTCCATGCTGTGATGTGATTTTTACTCACTTAAAGTTTAATGTACTATGGTTGTTTAACTTGATCATTTGGTGGTGATTGAGTCTGGATCATTATTTCCTGGAAGGTATTTTTCACCTAGTTTCTCCTTCATTTTTAAATCAAATTCTTCTTGTAGTCTTGTCAAGTACATTTCTGCTTCAGTTTCATCATCTGGAATTCCAGTGTTGACATCATAATTGAATCCAGTTGCTAAGTGATAAAATTCTTCAAAGAATTCTTTACAATCTATGACGTCTGTTTGTGAATCTACTGCAACAACTAAGCAGTTGTTTTCCTCTCTAAATTTTAAACAAATCTCCTCATCAATCATTGTATCTACTAATACTGCCATGATATATGGTATTAATGATACATCAATTTTTTTTTGATCATTTTTAGAGCTAGTTATCCATAATTCATATCCATCTGCAAGATAATCAAAAGTGTTCACTACAGTTTCTCTGATGTCGCTATTTAGATGAGCTAACTTGGACTTCCATGATATTTTGTCTTTATTTCCAGGTTCTACATACAACATGTCAAATTTTATATCTTCATGAATTTGCTCAAATTCCCATACTTGCTTATTTGTTAACATGGGAGAATATTTCTCAATAAGTATCTCTGTTAACTGATCCAATGCTTTGGATTTATTGGACCGTTGTTTATGCTTATCTTCAAAACAATACGACTCTTATTTTTGATTACATTTTTTAAAATTAAAAATCTGTATTTTATCTAATCGTGAATATTTGATTTAAAAAATGCCAATGTACATTCTGCAAGTTCCTTATGTGTGTGTTTTTTGATCGTATGTTTACAGTTTGGGCATATTCCATGATCTTCTTCAGTAAAATCATCCCCAATCTGTTTCATACAGCACTCCATTAACTCTGCTGTAGAATGTGATTCCATGGATAGTTTACAGGTGGGACATTCAGTCATTTCTTGGACATCTCTTTAAAACAATACTCATAATTTAAAAAATTATGTTGTCTTAATTATACCTATTTTATGTTTGGTTGATCAGCTCATTTTTTCAAATTTAAAAATTAATTGACTGTTAGAATCAATTTATTATAAGTTATATTGTGATTTTAATAATTCTGTTGTAGATTTAATGTTATGAATAAATTTGATACTCTTCTTTTGGAATGCAGTTCTTGTAATGTTAAGGTGATTTTTGATTTAATAGATGATATTGAATGTGATTGGGGTTCACATGCAGTAATACAATGTCCAAACTGTGAAGAACTATTTTCAATTGATAATCGATGTCCTGCATTTTCTAGTATTGTTGTACTTCTTGAATTAAATCCAGGTCTACTCAGCTCCATAGAAAAATCTAATTATTTATCAAAATCACACCCATGTTAGATGATCTCATTTCAAAAATAATTTTATGATTTAAAATATAGTGATCTTTATTATTTTTTAAATAATTCTAACTCTTCCAGAATTTTACCCATAGCATGTTTCCATCTCCTCATGGCTTCAACATCGTGAGGTCTATTTTTTTCAAATTCTTCTTTTTGTTTTAATAATTCTTGATATCTTTTATCATCAATTTTTTTATTTTGCATATGTCTTATACATACTGAATATCTCTTTATTATTTAATATTGATTAATTATGTCTAAACGTATGTATTTTGAATCACACTTATCTTGTAATATCATATAATAAAATAAGTCCTATAGCTAAAGATGTTGTTGCTACTGCCATTGAAATAATTAATCTTAAATTCATAAATTATTTTGAATTTATCTAAAATTAATAGTTTAAGGGAAAGCAAGCAAATTTGATGTCTTTACTGCTTCAGTCCCTTTGGGGGATATGTTAAAGCCATCAAATATGCAAACAGCCTTGCTTCCAATATTTTTTATGATTTAATTATGAAAAAACTGTTAAAATAAAACATGTTTTTTTAATTGATCAAAATGGTTAGAAAAAATGATCCTTCAGAAATCTGTTAATTGTGGCTAAAAATTGCATGTTTTTTAGGAGTAAAAATTGTTTTTCAAATTAAACACCCTATTTCTTTTAATCTGTTTTGATATGGAGATATTGAGTCATCGTGTTTGACGGCATTCCTACGTTTGCCTAATCGACCATTCCCTAGAATTCATAGCCGTCAAACATATTCTTAATTTGATAAATTATACTTTAATCCGTTTATTTGCTTTAATATTGTAGAAAATGTTCAAAAATCAATAATTTTATTCCCATATGTTACTAGGAATTTTAATGAGTCAAAATAATACTATTACTTGGTCTAAAGATTATTTTTTAAAATTATCTGATTTTAAAGCGGATTCTAATCCGGCAGCATTTGAAGATTCTCATAGTGTCATCAAATACTCCTATCTTTGGACCGTAAATTCTGAAGATCTTGGTGATGGAATTAAATTTTTTATCGAAAATATTGTTTTGACTGCTGAATTCTATCCAATGTTATCTTGGATAAGACAATCACAAAATACAATATTGCTTTTAAACCATGAACAAGGACATTTTGATCTTGCAGAATTACTTAAACCTAAAATAACTAGACACCTTGAAGATGCTTTCTTTGGGAAAAAATTTTCTACCCGTGGACAAAATCAAGAACAACAAAAACAATTTGCACGAGAAAGTTCAGGATTAATGATAGCAAATGAGATTGAAAAATGGGAGAAATATCTTTTTGATGAGCGTCAAGAATATGATGCACAAACAAATTATGGACAAATACCTGAAAAACAACAAAAATTTGATGATATGTTTAAAAAATTACGAATGTAATTTTTCCATCAATTTTTATAATCTTGCTGTACTGTGATTTGGTGATTCTATTCTTGTTTAATAATTTTGTTTTCAGGAATTGAACTGATGTAATTGACAAGACTGCGATAGTATTTTAGGTGGAAATCTAAATCTCTGATTTCAGTTTGTTTTAGTTCTTCTAACTCTGGTCCGAAATCTCTCTTATCTGATTGTATATGATTTAATGTGTTTTCATTTATTTCAATCATATGAAACAAACTATGTAGTACTTCCCCTTTTGTTAGTGTTTTATCACATGATCTTTTTAGAAGTGATTCAACCCATTCCATATCGTTTTATCTTAAAATCCGTATTTGTATTCCAGAATGGATAAATTCTTACTATTACTCTAATTTTATTTAGTAATTCATTGTTTAAAACAAAAAATGAGGCTAGTCTTTTTTTGCCTTCTTTTTCCTATCCATTATTTCTTGATTTCGTTCTATATCTGAATGGATTTCAACATGATCATACAATGCTTCTTTTGAATCAAAAATTTGTTCACAATAATAACATTGGTGCATTATACTTTTACGATGTTCTTAAATTAATTACTTTCTCTATTTTTATGCCTGAACGACACATAGGTCTACTGGATGATTCTATACAAAATCATTAATGAGTTTCTAATGCAATCTCTGTATTGCATGATGGTAATTTTCCTGACTGTTTTTTGAATTCTTCAATTAACTGAATTTGTCTTTCTTTTGGATTATTAGTGAATTCACGTTGATATGATTGTGTTTTCTGTTTGCATTCATTTCCTTCAAATTCAGTTTCCACGTATTTTGTGAATGTCTCTTCTAAATTGCTGCTTTCGCCTATGTAGATTACATCTTTGTTTCTGTTATACAATACATACACACCTGGTATTGCTTTGACAAATTTGGCACTTTCTAACCAGACTCTCATTTTATCTTCTAATAATTCCATGATTTACTGTGATCTTACTTGATATTAAACTACATCGCATGTAATTGATAATAGTAGAACCTTCATGCTTTTAATATTAAAGAAAATTAGGTTTAATCCTGTCTCTTTTAGAAAAATTTCCGGAACAATTCTCTCCACGTGATATTCAAAAAAAGATAATTTTTGAAATTGAAGAGAAATTAAAATCAGGTTACAAGAAAATTATTTTATGTGCTCCTACAGGAGTAGGCAAATCTTTAGTTGGAGCTACGGTATCTCGATATTTTGATAGTTCTTTTACGATTACAGCCTCAAAACACCTTCAAGATCAATATATCAAAGACATTCCATTTCTTAAACCTGTAAAAGGAAAACAAAATTTTGCTTGTTTAAAAATGATGGAATCTGAAAAAGTAGATAATACTAGAAGAGCTATGCGATGGGGATTGACATGTGACAAAGGACAATGTCAGGAAAAAATAATCAAAAATGGAAAAGAGGTAGTTGAAGTATGTAAATTCAAACCAACAATCAAACAAGTTGATGAACATACACAAAATGCCGAATCCTGTCACTACTATCTTCAAAAATATGATGCCCTTGTCTCAAAACACTCCTTGTGGAATTATCATGCTTTTTTTCAAATTATGAAATTTAACAAAAAACTATTTGAAGATTATCTCAATCGGAAAGTTTCGATATTTGATGAGGCACATAAAATTGAAGACCAAATAATGCAGTTTATAGGATTTGATATTTTTAATGGCCAAATTGAAGAATGTAATCTAAATTCTGGAAAATATGATTTTTCAGATTTAGATTCGATGATTCAATTAATTGATGATATTGCATATTCTTACGCAAAAAAAATTAAAGACATTAAGGAAAGTGATTCATTTCAAACGGATCCTGATTATGAGTCTATAACAAGATTAGAGCGAAGATATGATAGAGCTGCACAAGCTAAAATTGATATTCTTACTGGAAAAGATAATTTTGTTATAAATGATCCTGTTAAAGATTTGAATGGGAACTTTAGATCAATTTCTGTAAAACCAATTGACGTATCTTCATTTGCAAATTCCTTTTTTACTACAGAATATCAAATATTCATGTCTGCTACAATTGATAGATTTAGCTTTTGTGAAAATATGGGATTAAACCAAGATGATGTTGCATTCATTGATACTCCAAAATCTCCATTTCCAATCGAGAATCGACGAATTGATCTTTTGAACATTAAACGACTAAGCTACGGTTCTACTGAATCTGATGAACTTGAAGTGATAAAAGTAATTGATAGAATAATGGATGAGCATTCTGGTGAACGAGGATTAATTTTGACTTCTTCAGTTCCAAGATGTCAAAAAATTCTTAGATATCTTTCTCCAAAAAATACAAGAAGAATTAGAATCTGTCATAGTTATAATCAAGATGGAAAAACTCAAGATGAAATTATTTCAGAACATGCATCTGACCCTACTGGTGTCTTGTTATCTTCTTCACTTTGGGAAGGTGTAGACCTTAAAGATGATTTATCTAGATTTCAAATTATAGCTAAAGTTCCATATCCAAATTATAAGGAAAAAAGAACAAAAGCAAAAATGGATAAATTTCCATTATGGTATACAGCGCAAACTCTTACTAAGTTATTGCAAGGATTTGGTCGTTCAATCAGAAGTGAAAATGATTGGGCCAAAACATACGTACTTGATACGGCAGTAAACAATGTGTTATTCAAGGCCCAAAAAATGATTCCACGTGCATATTATGATGTATTGGGTTTAGAGAATATATGAACTGAAAATTGTAAAAATGTCATATTAATTTTTAAAAATTAAATGCTTCATAATTCGGCAAACTCATCAGCAATCAGATATAGCTTTTTGATTAATCATCAGCAATTGATAATTTTCATTCAGTGATATATTGGTATTATTGCTACAAAGCATAACTTTTTGATATCCCAAAAACTATTGCCTCATTATGGCTAACATGGATAAACTGTATAGAAGTATTGCATCCAAAGTTATTCAAAGATGTCACGGCAGCATCAAAATTACAAAACATGGGAAAATCATTGAAGTTTATGATGTGAATAGACATATCTGGAGCAAGGGGTTGGCTGGATTAATCATCAAAGAGGAATGTAAAAATGCAGACCTCAAAGAATGGGAGTTTGCACACGTCCGAACATATATCATTCAAGAACTATTACAATGATCTAATAGGTTACTTTACGAATCAAATGCGGTTCCTTTAGCATTACCTGGTAGTCTTTAGCAGCTGTCAATTCAACTTCTTTGAGATTATGATTTGTAATTACAGTCAATGCCTCACATCTTGAACATAGGATTGTCTGGCCATCTGATCTTCGCTCAAAGACAATGTTTTTTTCTAATCTGTCGTCTTTTTGGCATCTAGGACAGAGCTTCGGCTCTTTTAGTATTGTGATTATCTCTTTTATATAGATGGTTCTTGACATAAGACATTTTGTTATTCTCTAACAGAAAAGAGTTTGGATTTTGTTAATTGGCATCCAGCAATTCTGATTCAAATAAAACCGTTCTAAAATTATTTGAACCAAAACCGTTGAGTATTCAATATATTTCTCAATCTAGCCAATCAACAATATTTTTTGTATTCTCGTTGAAATATGTCTTTGTGCATTTCAATTATATTGATTTAAAAATTAGTTTAGTTATTAGATATAGATATGACTGAAGACATTTGTGATTTTTGCAAAGGCCTAGGCTCAATATCTTCCCATGACTGTGTTTATTGTAATGGCACTGGAGAATGGAACCAGGCAGCACAAGCATATGTTAAAAACCACATCTGTCAATGCATAGTACTTGACAGAAAGTTTTGCCCGGTTTGCAACAAGGCATGTCATCATGATACATCATTGAATCCAAAACAGAGAATTGATCCTGGATATGGTGGTTCTTCAATTCCTGAAATAACGGTAATTGCTTAAACTCTTCTAAAATTATGTAACTATCTCATCTAGACGGCCTTCATCTTGGGCCTGTCTTATTTCCATGGCTATTCTTTTGCCAATTCCGAATGTTTTTCCGTACTGATATTTTGTGTACGGGCTAGTAGTTGCAACAATTGGATTACCTGGAACTCGTAGTGATACATCATAGACTACCAACTCCAGATCCTTTGTAATTACACTCTGCAGTGAAAACGGACCTATGATTCCTGGGGCATATTCCTTTTTGACTGCAGATACAAACTTGTCACCCATCTTGATTACTTTTTCAAGCAAAGATTCTCTGATGCTAGCTGGTGTGTGCCCCACTTCGATGTTTTGCAAATCGATGTTGATGTCTAGTTGCTGTTTTGCGGGAAGTGCATTAAAGTCATGAACGTTTGTTTGTAGTCTTCGCTCAATTCCAATAAAATCAACTTGCTTTGATATTGGCGTGTGAAAGAAATTAAAATTCATGTATGTGCCAATTGCAAGTTCTTCGATGCTTGCTTTTTCTAGGTCTTTTCTTGAAATTAGTCCTTGCTTTATTTTTGCTTCTGATTTTTCTTTATAGTCTTTGTATGATGATACTGTGAAAAATGCCCGCTCTAGCGGTCTTTTTAATTCCTGGACCTTTACGATACAAGGCTTGTTGATGTTTTTTGGGTCTTTGAATAACTTTGGAAATTTTATTTTTGCTTTCTCTAGTAGAAAGTACTGGTTTCTTTTTGCAGTTCTCTCTTCTGCTTGGAATAGTTTTCTGTTTCCAAATATTGGAACCTTAAATGAATTCTCCAATGTTTTGTATCCAAGATATACTGTAAGGGATCTGTGAGGAACTATTATTACATTAGAATCTCGCATATCTTTTTGATTTTTAGCTGATGCCATGTCTTTGAATTTATTTAACACAACAATCTCATCTGCTATTCTTCCAAATCTCTGATACGGTCCTTCCCTGCCTTTTTGGCAGTAAACCCGCGTCTGAAAGTTTTCATCTTTTGCACCATCCATCACTTCAAGTGCCGAATGACTTCCCATTACGCCAATTTTTACATCAGAATATCCGTTTACAATTTTTTTAATTTCAGAAGCACTAATCATAAAATAACTAGAATACAGGAACTAATATAGCTAATTTTCAAATTATTACCTAAATTATCCAATCACAAGATTTTTCTTGATAGTCATTACAATGATGGTATGTTCTATTCCTTTGAGCTACAGATGGCTGGAGTTATCTTGCTTACTGCCATGATGGTATGTGGAATCTCTTTGTGGATTAAACGAAGACGTGAGCAGCAAAAATTAGATGCTGCAGATGAGGCACAATCTAACTAGTGCTAAAATCATCGTACCATCTAATAGATAAAATACCGTGAATGATTAGATAACTTACAATGAGACTGATAGTTGGCATTACTGGCAGTACAGGTGTAGTCTACGGGGTTCGTTTATTGGAAGTCTTAAAAAAATTAGGAGTAGAGACTCACTTGATAATGTCCGAGTGGGCAATCAAGTGTCTTGCAATGGAGACGGAATTTCAGATAGGATATGTAAAGTCACTTGCAACCACAACTTCTGATGAATCAAACATGGCATCAAGTGTTTCTAGTGGAACCCACAAGGTAGATGGAATGATCGTTGCACCATGCAGCATGAAAACATTATCCGCAATTGCAAATGGATATGATGATACTTTGGTTGCAAGAGCAGCAGGTGTAACAATTAAGGAATCTAGAAAATTAATTTTGATGGTTCGAGAAACCCCCCTTTCTGCAATACATCTTGAAAACATGTTAAAGTTATCGAGACTTGGAATTGTAATACTTCCACCAGTTACAGAATTTTATACAAAACCTAAAACAATCGATGACATTGTAAATCACGGAGTTGGGAAATGTCTGGACCAGTTTGATCTGGAGCACGGTTTATACCCTCGTTGGGGTACTTTCAAATTATAATTGACTAAAGTTGTTTTTGAAAAGATCATAAATGCTGACAGAAAAAAAGTTTTTGACATTACTACAAACTATGAAAATTTTCAAAAAATTCTTCCACAATACTATCCCTCAACTAGAACCATCTCAGTTAGAGGAAATCACTCACTTGTTGAAGAGCACTTGATGCTAGGAGGACGTGAATTTGTAATCATGGCAAAGCATGTCACTGACGAACCTGTCTTGCATGAACTATTCATTGTTGGCGGGGATGCAAAGGGTACTCATATCACAACAAGATATGAGCAGCTTCCAAACGGAACCAAATTAATTTTAGAGATTGATTGGAAGTTTAAAGGACTAAAGAAACTGGGTTTTGGCAAAGACAAGATTCCACAAGAGTATTCTAAAATGATTGATGAATTTGCTGATATTGCTGAGAGTTAATCTTTTTTTTCTTTATCTTTGAGGTCTTTTAGTTCTTTTTCGCCCTCAATCTTTCCTTTCTCAAATTCGCCCTTTGCTTTTCCCAAAGTCTTTGCAAGTTCGGGAATTTTTTTGGCACCAAAAATGAATACCACTGCAATAATTATGATAAATATCCATTCTTGACCTTGAATGAAATTTGAAACTCCTTCAAACATTCTGATTCCTTATTGTTGATTTTGGATTTAAATGTTCGACATTTTGCGCTCACTGCGCTCAATTACTGCCATGCCTATGAGGTATAATGCGATCATTGGTCCTGCAATAAACCACATTGTAACACCACTCCCATCTGGAGTGATAACAGCTCCAAATATGACGATTGCAACAATTGCATATCTTATGTTACTTCGCCAAAATTTTGAATCAACTATTCCAATACGAGATACTGCATACATTACAAGTGGAAGCTGAAATGATACTCCAAATGCCAACAAAAACTGTAAAACAAATGTAACAAAATCAATTACATTTAGAAATGTAACTAGTCCTGCAGACTCTCCGTATGTGTAAAGAAAATCTAAGATGTATGGGATTACAAAGATATATGAAAATATGCATCCTGTGATAAATAACAGCAAAGCAGGCAGCGAGATGTTTCTAGCTATTTTGATTTCTTTTTCTTTTAGTGCCGGCGTGATAAATGCAACCGATTCTCTGATGATTATTGGCATACTTAATGCAATTCCTGTAAGTGCTGCAACGTAAATCTGAGCAAAGAATGCTTGACCTGGTGCTGTTTGAATTAACTGCACATCTGCTGGAACCAGAGTCTCTCTCATGTGATTTGTTATCTGTGCGGCAATGTTGTTTAGTGGGTCTGGAGTTGGATAGTATAATTGAATTCCGTTAATCTGAATTGGTTCTGCATGAAATGATATTAGAAACATTGTGATTACTCCCACTGATATTGCAATTCGTAAAACAATCTTTCTTAGTTGTTTTAGATGTTCATTAATCTCCTGAATATCTGACATACCTGTCTTCGTCTAGACTGACATGTATCTATTTGCCTGGAATTGGAAGTAATTTTGCTTCAGGTAATCCTGCGTTTTTGAGTTCCTCTAGACTCAAGTCTTGGAACTCTAAAGATATGATTGCTTTGGTCTTGAATTTTTGTTCCATGCTTTTTGCTAACGCTGCAATGTCTTTACTGGAATAGATTTCCTTTGAATCTTTAAGAAATATTCTCTCACCTTTTTCCATCTCTTTTCCTCCAAATTTTTCTTGTAGAAAACTGGTAATTGATGGTAACTCTTTTCTTGGAATATTGTTGTGATAGTATGTGATTCCCTTTACTGATTCATAGTCGTACGGTGTGCCGTTTCTATACATGAATAGACCTATGAAAATCGCCTGTACCTCTGGTTCTCTTACACATTTTATCTCCCAGTTTAGTAGTTTCTCTTCGTTATACACAAATTTCTCCATCTCGTCTGGAGTAATCTTCCAATATCTTGATCTTGACAATCTGTGGTATTCTTTTCTAATCTGATATAAATTTCAATGTTTGGCGATGTTTTTGCGTCGTTTAGTAATTACAACTTCTATGACTAGTCCTGCAACTACTACCATCAAAACAGTAACTGCAGACCAAAGTATCTGGACTATAGGATCAAATGTCTGAGTCATAGGTGCAGTATCCATCATTGGTGCAGACTGCATCATCGTATCTGCAGATTCTCCTGACATTCTTGCCATCTCGTCAACTGGCAATGATTCCATTGCTACGTCTGCAGACTCTTCTGGCATTGACTTGAGTGCCATCTCTGGAGCATCTGGTGGCATTGGACTATTCACAGATATTCCTCCATCGGACACCACATTTCCTTTTTGAATTAGTTGTGATGAAAACCATGCAGCAATTGACGCGCCACCAAGTGTTGCCAGTCTGTGAATTCTTGTAAATGAATTAAATAACGACTTGCTCTTTTTTGCCGGCTCTGACATCATTGCAGGCAAGATGACTATTGCAAGCTTGTCTACAGTGTAAAACTTCATGTCATGTGACTTTGTGTTTTTTCCGATGTTTGTAATTTTTACTACTCCTGCGTCTTGCATCTTTTTTAAATGATAAATTACCAGTGGTAATGAGATTTCTGTCTTTTGTGATATTTGATTTGCAGTTAAGGAATCGTTAAATAAAATTTTTAAAATTGCCCTGCTTGAATCTGAACTAAGTATCTCGCCAATTGATTTTAGCTTTGAATCCTCTGTGGATAAAATTTCAACTCTGTCTGCAATGCCTATCGTGTCGCCTTCGGTATCTTTTACAGGCTCTCCAATATCGTCTTTCATTGAACCAATAAAATTTTGAATCTCTTAATAATGCTTGTTGTTAAATTGAAATTTAATCAAACCTTATCTACAAAATTTTCTATTGTATAATCATGAAACATTCAAAACAAATCTTTACAGCCATGATTGCTGTACTGGTGGTCTCTGTAACTGTGGGTGCAGTCTCTGTTACCCCAAATGCAGTTGCTCAAGAAGAAATCACTCCTTTTCCATCAAGGGAAAAAGTGATCTCTGTTACCGGTAACGCAATCTCAAGCGTAAAGCCAAATCTTGCAAACATTAGTTTTGGTGTTGAAATTCAAGAAAAAACTGCCAAAGATGCACTGGCTTCAAATTCTGAATTGATGAACAAAGTGATTGTTGCCATAAAACAAGTAGGTATCACTGATTCAGAAATCAGTACATCCCAGTTTAACATCTATCCTGTATATGATAATTATCAGGACAAGGAGACTGGAAGATATACCCAAGAACTAATTGGATATAGAGTAAGCAACATCATCCATGTTGAAACTTCGAAGCTTAACAGTTTAGCTGCTATAATTGACGGCGCAGTTGAGGCAGGTGTAAACAGAGTAGATAGCGTATACTTTTCACTGTCTCCAGAACTTGCATCAAAACTCAAAGATGAACTTTTAGAAGAAGCAGTTCTCAATGCAAAGTCAAAAGCAGAAATGGCATTAGCTCCGCTCAATTATAAAATAATTGGAGTAAAGGCAGTCTCTTTATCTGAATTTTCAGTGCCATACCCGATGCCAATGTATGAAATGGCATATGATGGAATTGCAAAATCCTCAGCACCAACACCAATATTTTCATCTGATCAAGATGTCAATACAAGTGTAAACGTTGTCTTCCTAATTGGAAGCAACTAATTTTTTCTTTTTTTAATCGTCTATACTTCCGCCCTGTCCAAACAAGACTGGCATGGTGTATGTACTTGTGATATTCTCTATCTTTCTTAAAATCTCTACAAACCTGTCTAAACCATATTCTGCATCATGTTCTACTTTGACAAAAATATCGTATTTACCCCAAATTCCGTTCACTTCCATTACTCCCTTTATGCTTCTCAGGTGTGTGATTACCTCCTTTTCATGTCCTGGGTTGCAAGTAAGTAAAATGTAAGTTTGCAATACACTGGTATTGGTTTCTCAACGATATAACCTATCTGTTATTTTTTAATTTGGAGATTGTTGTTCTAGTTTCTCCAATTAGAACTGTTTTTACAGATTCTGAATGAAACCAGCATAAATTCTCATTTGATAAGCATTGGTAGCACTTTACAATGGAATCAAGTGATCTTGATAGTTCTTCATTTCTTAATGAATCGTTTTCAAAAGAATAATTCATTATTTTGTATAGAAAGTATGTGCATTTAACTAGATGTCATTTTTCATAGTACATACAATTTTAGAAATTCCCGCAAATGGGAATTTTTTTCATGTGATCATAATTCATAAACCCTTAAGTTCATACACTTTTTTAAAAAATCATTGAAATCCGCCACAATTATTGTGTATGTTCTTGGGGCAGTAGCTCTTTTGGGCGTATTGGCAGGACTGCACCAAATTGTAACATATCAGGCTGAAATCGCATTTGAAGAATTTGATTCAAAACAAAAGTCATCAGATATAATAAAAACACAACCTCCACCTAAACCCGTATTGGAAAACAAGACTGCTGCAGAAACGGAAAAATGATTCAATTTTAAAATCTTGTAGGAAGATAGATTAACCTCTTTTTGATTTTCCAACTTGTTGGCTACCTTTGATGTTCATGTAACAATTGAAAACAAACCAGGTATTAGCGATCCTGAGGGTGAGACAATTCTAAATGATCTGGTATTGAAAGGTGGAGATTCATCAATATCCAAAATAAAGACTGCAAAGATGCTAAAATTTACAATCAAAGAAAAAGACAAAAAATCTGCACAAGCAAAAGTGCAAAAAATATGTGACGAATTAAGAATCTACAATCCAATGGTAAGCAAAGTCACAGTTGACGTCTTTGATGCATCTTAAATTGTTCTAGTTGTAAATAGCGATCAATTAATTATTGATTTTTGGGTTTTTTGACTAGACTCAAATTAAATATCTCTGTTGATAAATCAAAGTGTGAAGGTAGGGGTCATAGTTTTTCCAGGAAGTAACTGCGATCGTGACATGTATCACGTTCTAACTGATGTTTTTAATCTGGATGCCCAGTATTTTTGGCATGAAAAAGGATTGCCCAAAAACATCGATGCTGTAATTCTTCCGGGTGGATTTTCTTATGGTGATAGACTAAGGTCGGGGGCAATTGCAGCTCATAGCCCAATAATTAACGATGTAAGAAAGATGGCAGACAAAGGAATTCCTATTTTGGGAGTTTGCAATGGGTTCCAGATTCTAGTTGAGGCGGGTTTACTGCCAGGTGCACTGCTCAAAAATACATCGCTGAATTTTATGTGTGGTTGGACTAATTTGATAGTTGAAAACAACAAGACTCCATTTACAAACAAATTAAAATTAAATCAAAAAATTCCTATCCCAATTGCAAATGGCGAGGGTAGATATTATGTCGATAATGACATGCTAAAAAAATTAAAGAAAAATAATCAAATTGTTTTTAGATATGAGGAAGTGATAAACGGCTCTACTGATAGAATTGCCGGTGTTTGCAACGAGGATGGAAACGTTGTTGGAATGATGCCTCATCCAGAAAGAGCAGCCGAGTCTGCAATTAACCCAATTGACAATAAACCGTCTTCTCTAATTTTTGAATCACTGATTAAAACGATTGGTGTTAAAAATTGAGTCTAGAGCCCCAAGAACTAGATGACCTTACATCAAAGATTGGACGAAAACCAACATCTACTGAATTACAAATTGTAGCTGCTGAATGGTCAGAGCATTGCTCGTACAAGTCATCAAAGAAACATCTCAAAATGTTGCCAATGAAAGGGCCTCTGGTAATTTCTGAAAAGGGATATGATTCTGGCGTACTTGATGTCGGGGATGGTTATGTAATTACAGCTCACATTGAAAGTCACAACCATCCGTCTGCAGTTGAGCCATATGGCGGAGCTGCAACTGGAGTTGGTGGTGTTATCCGCGATATCTTGTCTGCTGGAACTAGGCCCATTGCAATCTTTGATGGTTTGAGATTTGGAGACATTGAAAAAGACCTGCAAGCAAGATGGCTTTTTAAAAATGCCGTTACTGGAATTGCTGACTATGGAAACTGTTTAGGGATTCCAACAATTGGCGGTGAGGTTGAATTTGACGAATGTTATACAAATTATGCCCTAGTTGATGTTGCAGCAATTGGATTTGGCAAGAAATCAAATCTGATAAAAAATCATGCAAAAAAAGGAGATATTGTAGTGTTACTTGGAGGCTCTACTGGAAGAGACGGCATAGGTGGCTCCCAATTTGCATCTGATTCCTTAGAGTCTGAAAATAGATCAGCAGTCCAAATCCCAGATCCGTTTATTGAAAAATTAATCATTGAGGCAATTCTTGAGGCAAGAAACCAGAAACTAATTCACGCAATGAAGGATCTTGGCGGCGGTGGACTATCATGTGCTGTTTCTGAAACTGCCGATGCTCTGTCTATTGGAATTGAGATGGATGTAAACAAGGTTCACACTAGAGAATCTGACATGAATCCTGATGAGATAATGGTATCAGAGTCTCAGGAGAGAATGTTAATTGTTACAAACAATGAAAAACTAAAAAAATTAGAAGAAATTTGCAAGAAATTCCGCATATCTTGTTCTGTTATTGGCCATGTTACTTTTGATAACATGATGCATGTAAAGCAGGGAAACAAGACATGTGCAAATCTTCCGACTGACGTTGTTGCAAACGCCAAACTTTTAGACAGGCCATCAAAAAAACCTACATATCTAGAAAAAATAGAACAAGAAAAGAAACTCAAACCAATTTCTGATTATTCAAAAATGATGATGAAATTTCTTGCATCGCCAAACATTGCAAGCAAAATCTGGGTGTATGGTCAATATGATCATGAGGTGGGAATAAGGACTGTAGTAAAACCTGGCAAAGACGCATCTGTACTTCGATTAGATAATGGGAAGTTTTTATCCGCAAAAATTGATGGCAATCCAAAACACTGCTACATCAATCCAAGGGAGGGTGCAATTGGTTGCTTTGAGGAAGCATGCCGAAATGTTGTCTGCACTGGTGCAAAACCAATTGGGATGCTTGATCATTTGCAGTTTGGAAATCCAGAAGATCCTGAAATCTTTTGGACATTTTTAGAGTCTCTAAAAGGAATTACTGATTTTGCAAAATATTTTGAAATTCCATGTGTTGGCGGAAAGGTCAGTCTGTACAATGAGACTCCAACAGGTCCGATAAAACCTACCCCTATAATTGGAATCTTGGGCTTGATTGACAAGGCACCATTATTTTCTCATAAGATAGATGCTGGTGATACCCTTGTGATAATTGGTGACACAAAAGATGAGATGGGTGGCTCTGAATATTTTGAATACATCCACAAGTTTGTTGGCGGTAAATGTCCTGTTGTAAATTTTGCAGAATCAAAATCTCACATGGATATCGTACTTGATGTGATTGGCAAAGGATTGGTAAAAGCAGCACATGATTGCTCTAAAGGCGGTCTGGCAGTTGCAGTTTCAGAGCTTTGCATGACATATCAAATTGGATGCAATGTATCTTTAGAAAAAATCCCTGGCCCAAAACTTGAAATTGACCGAACATTATTTTCTGAAACTCATTCCAGGTATTTGCTGGTTGTAGACAAGAAAAACCTCCAAAAACTAGACGGTCTTCTCAAAAAGAGCAAAGTATCTTACAAAATGATTGGAACATTTGGCGGTGAAAACATCAAACTAAACAAAGAAAACAAACCGATCATAGATCTAAGAGTTGATAAGGCTCAAAAAACTTGGTTTAATTCGTTAAGGGAGTTGGTAGTTCATGGTTAAGGAGAATTGTGGTGTAGTTGGAATTTTCAGTCTTAGTGGAACTAATGTCGTTCCGATGGCAATTGATGCACTAAGAGCTTTACAGCATAGAGGACAAGAAGCCTGGGGTGTTGCAATCCCAAACAAGGAACCCCTAAAAAGATTGGGCCTTGTTTCAGGAGCATCTTCAGAGTTTAAGAAAATCTGCGAAGAATATGCATCACCTGCAGTAATTGGCCATGTTCGTTATTCCACAATGGGACGAAGTACTTTGGAAAATGCACAACCACTCAAAGTAAAGGACCTGTGCATTGCTCATAACGGAACTATTGCAAATGTTCAGGAGTTATCAAATCTTGTAGGTGGTTGTTCTTTTACTCCACAAAATGCAAGTGATACTCTGGTTGCAGCACAAAGATTGGTGTCGCTAATTTCTGAAAATGGTCAGATGGGAAAAGCGTTATCTATTTTAAAAAATGAGATGGTTGGCTCTTATTGTTTTACATTTATCTCTGATGATAATTCCGTATTTGCTGCAAGGGACCCAAAAGGATTCAGACCAATGGTTTTGGGTTACAAGGAATCAGATGACACATACATTGTGGCATCAGAATCTTCTGCAGTTTCAGCAGTTGGCGCAAAACTGCAACGCGATGTAAAACCAGGTGAGCTTATCAAATTAAGTAAAAACGGATTAGAGACTGAAAGATTCTCTGAAGACACATCAAGGGCCCACTGCTCTTTTGAATTTACATATTTTGCACATCCGTCAAGTAACATGGAGGGTGCAAACATCTACATTTCAAGAAAAAACATCGGTCGATTTTTGGCAAAGAAATTTCCAATAAGAGATGCCGACCTTGTAATTCCAGTTCCAGATTCTGCAAGACCTGCAGCCTTGGGATATGCACAAGAGCTTGGAATTACTTTTGATGAAGGGTTACTCAAGGACAGATACAGCAAGAAAGGGCCATTACGTAGTTTTATTGAGCCCCACCAAAGCGACAGAATTGAGATCAATCGATGGATTATCCCAATCAAAGAAATCATTGCAGGAAAACATGTCGTAGTAATTGACGACAGTCTAGTTAGGGGAACTAGCTCAAAGGCAATTATCCAAGCATTAAGACGGGCAGGTGCAAAAAAAATCAGCATGGTAATAACATATCCTCCAATCAAATTCCCATGCTACGCTGGAATTGATTTTCCATCTCAAGATGAACTTGCAACATTTTCTGATGGTAAGATACTCAATGAGGTTGAATTGACTGAAATGGTAAGAAAGAGCATCGGCGCTGACTTTTTGGGATATAACGATGCTGAAAATTTGGCAGCGGCAGTTGGAATCCCTAAGGATTCGATGTGTTTTACATGTTCGTCTGGAAACTATGATTCCCTAGGAATTACCCCAGAGTTTAAAACACGTCTTGAGATGAAGGGAGAATAAGATGGAAACTGCATATGTTCTGGTAAAAAGCCAAGTGGCA
>Ga0207952_1000045_pt1 | contig 161632 bp, 118 predicted proteins | sample SubbioR12Aug_8Ca_FD_184831 | JGI IMG/M metagenome (GOLD analysis project Ga0207952, IMG submission 184831) | Serpentinite rock and fluid subsurface biosphere microbial communities from McLaughlin Reserve, California, USA - CR12Aug_8Ca (SPAdes) | ecosystem: Environmental > Terrestrial > Deep...
ACGCAGCAGGAACAGGAACAGTAAATGTAACCCAGACCAGCGCATTTGGTTGCGACAGCGCGATGAGCAAAAGCGTAACCATCATGCCGACTCCGGCACCTGTGATCTCTGGTCCTGACAGCAACTGCTCTAACCGCAATGCGATTTACAGCATCAGCACTATTGCAGGCAGCACTTATAACTGGAGTGTAACAGGCGGAACTATACAAGGTTCCAATACCAATAACAGTGTAAACATCCTTTGGAATGCAGCAGGAACAGGTACAGTAAATGTGACCCAGACCAGCGCATTCGGTTGCGACAGCGCGATGGTTAAGAATGTAACCATCATGCCAACACCGGCGCCTGTAATCTCCGGTCCTGACAGCAACTGTTCCAACCGCAATGCGATTTACAGCATCAGCACTATTGCCGGCAGCACTTATAACTGGACCGTAACTGGCGGAACCATTCAAGGTTCCAATACCAACAACAGTGTAAACATTCTTTGGAATGCAGCGGGAACAGGTACAGTAAGCGTCACCCAGACCAGCGCATTTGGTTGCGACAGCGCCATGGTTAAAAATGTAACCATCATGCCAACACCGGCCCCTGTGATCTCTGGTCCTGACAGCAACTGTTCCAACCGCAACGCGATTTACAGCATCAGCGCCATTGCCGGCAGCACTTATAACTGGACCGTAACAGGAGGAACCATTCAAGGTTCCAACACCAATAACAGCGTAAACATCCTTTGGAATGCAGCGGGAACAGGTACAGTAAATGTAATCCAAACCAGCGCATTCGGTTGTGACAGTGCCATGAGCAAAACCGTAACCATCATGCCGACACCGGCACCGATTATCTCTGGTCCTGACAGCAGCTGCTCCAACCGCAATGCGATTTACAGCATCAGCACTATTGCAGGCAGCACATATAACTGGACTGTAACAGGCGGAACCATCCAGGGTTCTAACACCAACAACAGCGTAAACATCCTTTGGAATGCAGCGGGAACAGGTACAGTAAATGTAACCCAGACCAGCAGCTTTGGTTGTGACAGCGCGATGAGCAAAAGCGTAACCATCATGCCAACACCGGCCCCTGTAATCTCCGGTCCTGACAGCAACTGTTCGAACCGCAATGCGATTTACAGCATCAGCACCATTGTCGGCAGCACTTATAACTGGACCGTAACAGGCGGAACCATCCAGGGTTCCAACACCAACAGCAGCATCAACGTATTGTGGAATGCAGCGGGAACAGGTACCGTAAACGTCACCCAAATAAGCAGCTTTGGTTGCGATAGCGCGATGAGCAAAAGCGTAACCATCATGCCAACACCGGCACCTGTAATCTCCGGTCCAGACAGCAACTGTTCGAACCGCAATGCGATTTACAGCATCACCACTATTGCAGGCAGCACTTATAACTGGACCGTAACAGGTGGAACCATCCAGGGTTCTAACACCAACAACAGCGTAAACATCCTTTGGAATGCAGCGGGAACAGGTACAGTAAATGTAACCCAGACCAGCAGCTTTGGTTGTGACAGCGCGATGAGCAAAAGCGTAGCCATCATGCCGACTCCGGCACCTGCAATCTCCGGTCCTGACAGCAACTGTTCCAATAGAAATGCGATATACAGCATCAGCACCATTGCAGGCAGCACTTACAACTGGACCGTAACAGGCGGAACCATCCAGGGTTCCAATACCAACAACAGCGTAAACATCCTTTGGAATGCAGCAGGAACAGGTACAGTAAATGTTACCCAGACCAGCAGCTTTGGTTGCGACAGCGCCATGAGCAAAACTGTAACCATCATGCCAACACCGGCACCTGTAATCTCAGGTCCTGACAGCAACTGCTCGAACCGCAATGCGATTTACAGCATCAGCACTATTGCAGGCAGCACTTATAACTGGAGTGTAACAGGTGGAACAATACAAGGTTCCAATACCAACAACAGCGTAAACATCCTTTGGAATGCAGCGGGAACAGGTACCGTAAATATTACCCAGACCAGCGCATTTGGTTGCGACAGCGCCATGAGCAAAACCGTTACCATCATGCCGACTCCGGCACCTGTAATCTCAGGTCCTGACAGCAACTGCTCTAACCGCAATGCGATTTACAGCATCAGCACCATTGCAGGCAGCACTTATAACTGGACTGTAACTGGCGGAACCATTCAAGGTTCCAATACCAACAACAGTGTAAACATTCTTTGGAATGCTGCGGGAACAGGAACAGTAAATGTAACCCAGACCAGCAGCTTTGGTTGCGACAGTGCCATGAGCAAAACCGTTACCATCATGCCGACACCGGCACCTGTAATCTCAGGTCCTGACAGCAACTGTTCGAACCGCAATGCGATTTACAGCATCAGCACTATTGCAGGCAGCACTTATAACTGGACCGTAACAGGAGGAACAATACAAGGTTCCAACACCAACAACAGCATTAACGTATTGTGGAATACTGCGGGAACAGGTACAGTAAACGTCACCCAGACCAGCGCATTTGGTTGCGACAGCGCGATGAGCAAAAGCGTAACCATCATGCCAACACCTGCACCGGTTATCTCCGGTCCTGACAGCAACTGTTCGAACCGCAACGCGATTTACAGCATCAGCACTATTGCAGGCAGCACTTACAACTGGACCGTAACAGGCGGAACCATCCAGGGTTCCAATACCAACAACAGCATCAACGTATTGTGGAATGCAGCGGGAACAGGTACCGTAAATATTACCCAGACCAGTAGCTTTGGTTGCGATAGCGCCATGAGCAAAACCGTTACCATCATGCCGACTCCGGCACCTGTAATCTCCGGTCCTGACAGCAACTGCTCTAACCGCAATGCGATATACAGCATCAGCACCATTGCAGGCAGCACTTATAACTGGACAGTAACAGGCGGAACCATACAGGGTTCCAATACCAACAACAGCATCAATGTATTGTGGAATGCAGCGGGAACTGGAACCGTAAATGTAACCCAGACCAGCGCATTTGGTTGCGACAGCGCCATGGTTAAGAATGTAACCATCATGCCGACTCCGGCCCCTGTGATCTCCGGTCCAGACAGCAACTGTTCGAACCGCAATGCGATTTACAGCATCAGCGCCATTGCTGGCAGCACTTATAACTGGACCGTAACAGGAGGAACTATTCAGGGTTCCAATACCAACAACAGCATCAACGTATTGTGGAATGCAGCGGGAACAGGTACCGTAAATGTAACCCAGACCAGCAGCTTTGGTTGCGATAGCGCGATGAGCAAAAGCGTAACCATCATGCCGACACCGGCACCTGTAATCTCAGGTCCTGACAGCAACTGTTCGAACCGCAATGCGATTTACAGCATCAGCACTATCGCAGGCAGCACTTATAACTGGACCGTAACAGGCGGAACCATTCAAGGCTCCAACACCAACAACAGCATTAACGTATTGTGGAATGCAGCAGGAACAGGTACAGTAAATGTAACCCAGACCAGCGCATTCGGTTGCGACAGCGCCATGGTTAAGAATGCAACCATCATGCCGACACCGGCACCTGTAATCTCTGGTCCTGACAGCAACTGTTCTAACCGCAATGCGATTTACAGCATCAGCGCCATTGCCGGCAGCACTTATAACTGGGCCGTAACAGGCGGAACCATCCAGGGTTCCAATACCAACAACAGCATCAACGTATTGTGGAATGCAGCAGGTACAGGTTCAGTAAATGTAACCCAGACTAGCGCATTTGGTTGCGACAGCGCGATGAGCAAAACTGTAACCATTATGCCAACTCCGGCACCGGTTATGAGTGGTCCGGATAGTACCTGTTCCAACAAAATATACACCTATTCGGTTCCAGCTGTTATAGGTAATTCTTACAACTGGATTGTTACTGGTGGATCATTTGTTGGAAGCAATACTGCAAGTACTGTACGAGTTCAGTGGGGAAGTATGGGAGTTGGGTTGATTAGTATCATTCAAACCAGTGCATTTGGCTGTGATAGTACAATTGGAAAAGTGGTTACTATTATGCCAACGCCAGCTCCGGTAATTACAGGACTTGACAGTGTTTGTGAATTCAAGAGCAATTTTTATACAGTTCCATTAATTAGTGGAATTACTTATGATTGGGTGGTAAGTGGCGGAACGGTTATAGGTTCAACCAATACCAATCAGATACAGGTACTTTGGGCAGATGCCGGAATCGGTGTTGTGAGCATCAAAGAGACAAGCACTTTTGGTTGTGATAGTATCATAAACCTTAATGTTAAAATCATGCCGACACCCCAGCCTGTAATAAGTGGTCCCGACAGCGTTTGTTCCAATCGAATTTACACCTATAATGTTACAACTCCGTTTGGATATGCCAACATCTGGTCCGTTTCCGGAGGTCAAATTCTCGGAGCAAATAATCTGAATTCCGTAACTGTGAAGTGGGGAGGATTTAGCCCTGGTAATGTTTTTGTAACCCAGTCAAGCGCCAGTGGTTGCGATAGCACTGTTTCTTATTATGTAGAAATCTTGCCAACTCCTGATCCAGTAGTATCCGGTTCATCTCCTGTATGTCAATACAAAACATATGAATATTCTGTAATTACCACACCAAATCATACCTATCACTGGTCTGTTAATGGCGGAGTAATTGTAAGTAATCCCGATAGCAGTGTCATTTTCGTGAGATGGACAAGTCCTGGAAATGCAACGGTAACCGTAAATGAAGTAAGCGAATTTGGCTGTGACAGCGCGCTAACCACACCAATTCTGGTAAATCCAACACCAACTCCATTCATTGTAGGTCCTGACAGTACTTGCGAGACCAAAGTATATTCTTACCTCGTAACAGCTATAAGCGGACATTCCTACCAATGGACAGTTTCCAATGGTACCATAATTGGTTCACCAAATGGCAGCACAGTACAGGTGAAATGGGGTACAGCAGGAATTGGCAGACTGAATATCAGACAAATAAGCGGCTTTGGTTGTGATAGTAATGTAAATATTGATATCACTATTATGCCGATGCCAAAACCTGTAATTGCAGGCCCGTTGGCAACTTGTGAGACCAAGACATACAACTACTCAACGCCAATGGTAGCAGGACATAGCTACACCTGGTTTGTAACCGGGGGCACTATAATGGGCCCGGATTCCAATAATACCGTAAATGTAAAATGGAACGTTGCCGGTGGTGGAGCCATAAACGTGTTGGAAACTTCGGAATTTGGCTGTGGAACAATAGCCAGCAACAATATTACCATTCAGCCAACACCAGTGCCAGTAATTGGTGGTCCCGACAGCATTTGCTGGAAGAATATCAGCACTTACTATGCTGGTAAGGTGAACATGATGAAATCCTGGAATATTGTAGGTGGACGAATTATTGGACCGTCAGTTCTGGATTCCGTTAAGGTAACATGGGATTCTATTCCAGTAGGTATTGTGGAACTTAAATTGACCAATGCCTTCGGTTGCGACAGCACAGTGCAGAAATTTGTGAATCTGTTACGCTTCCCGCAATTGATCATCTCCGGCCCATCTGTAATGTGTCTGAGCCATGAAGATTATTTCTACACCGATGGATATGCAAATACTGTGTATACCTGGACAGCTCCGGGTGGCGTATTTACCAATCCATCCACCCAGAATATCACCAGCATTCGTTACGACATGCCTGGCAAATACAAAATTCATCTGGATTACAAAGCAGGCAACGGTTGTGCCGGATTTGCTGATAAAGCAGTTCAGGTATTTGGATTTCCAAAACCACAAATTAATGGAAGAGTTAAAGCATGTGCGTATTCCGATGGAAATCTCAATGATGAGAATACCTATTCCGTGAAGAAAACTACTGCAGATAGTCTGGTTTATACGTGGAAAGTGAGTAATCCTGCTAGCTATATCCAGACATCTAACAACGCCATTAATGTAGATTGGGGCGGACCTGGAAGATATCGGATTGCGATATATCAGGTAAATCCAATGACTGGTTGTCAGGATTCCTCTGAATTCTTCGTAGACGTGGATTCTCTGCCACATCCAAAGATAGATCCGAGCAGTATGATGGGTTGTGCCCCATTGACAGTAACCTTTAGTGAAAGCACAGGCAATCCGAATTACATCTGCAACTGGCACTTCGACAATGGAAACGCCATGAATAAGGCCAGCGTTACCAGAACATTCGCCAATATTGGAAATAATAACGTGAAACTGGTTGTAACCAACGAATACGGGTGTGTAGATAGCACTACCATGATAGTGCCGTTATATGCAAGACCAAAAGCGAGTTTTGATATTCTTGATCCGGATCCGATTTACACTACTGATACTGTGCATTTCAAAAACACATCCACCGGAGCAGTTGATTATTTCTGGGATCTGGATATGGGAGATTATTCCTATAACACAGATACCATGAAACAATACCCTGATCCGGGCAAATACAAAGTTTGGCTTTGGGCTTATAACGCCAGTGGCTGTGCCGATTCGGTGAGTAAGATTGTAGATATACGCGTGAAACCATGGATTTATGTACCAAACGCTTTCACTCCTAATGGAGACGGCCTGAATGATGTCTTCGGTGTGAAAAGCAAATACATAGAATCCTTCGATTTGATGCTCTACAACCGCTGGGGTGAAATTATATACAAAACTCAGGATATAAACTTCGAATGGGATGCAACCTATTTAAGTAAGGAAGTTCCGTCGGGGGTATATGTATACGTAATCTTCGGCCGTGATTATTATGGTAAATCGGTTTATTTGAAAGGGGATGTTAACGTTCTGAGATAAGAAAAGCTGAAAAATTAGCAATATTGAAATATTGGAATTGTTGGAGAAATAGAAAAATGGAATGAAATAAAAGTTAAGTAGAATAGATAAATAGAGAAAGGGGTGCCACATTCAATGCCATACGAATAGGTACCCTGAGCGGAAGAGAATGGAGAGACGACTCTACCGAAAACAAAATGTCTCAATTACCTTAAAACCCTGCATTCGCAGGGTTTTTTGTTTTAAAATTTTTCATGGAAATAAGTCTCAGTCTTATTAAACACCATGAATCAATAATGTATTTCTCACCACTTCTTTAGGCATAAAAAAAGCCCCAAATTGGGGCTTTTTTTCTTGCGGACTGGACGGGACTCGAACCCGCGACCTCCGCCGTGACAGGGCGGCATTCTAACCAGCTGAACTACCAATCCGTTCCTTAAAAAGGACTGCAAAAATACGTACTTGAAATGTTACTTTCAAGAGGAATTTAAAAATTATCGGAAGAAGTATATTCCCCTAGGGTTTCGGTTTTTCTTTCCAAATAACAAAGCCGAAACTGATAGCACCATAAAAAGCCGGTGAACCATATGTGCCAGGCTGGGAACTCAGAAACAAGGGGTTGCTGAAATTGTCAACCACAAAAGGGGCACTCCGTTGGATATCGTTTTTGATGGTGTACATACCAAAAGCGGGTCCCGCTTCAGTTTCAAAGTAAAAGGCAGGGGAAATCGGCATCCGAAATCCCATACCGCAATGTCCGCGTAATGTGAAAGTATTATAGTGAGCCGAGGTTTCTTCATAATGAGTAGCGCTTTCCCAGTCGCGCACCCTTTTGATATTGTAAGCCAATGCAACATCGGCATCGAATTCCAGTTTGCGGGCAAAAAGACCAAGCGCCAAAAATGGTTTTACACGGCTATCATGAAATCCTTTGAAATAATTCCGGTATTCCACAAGACCTTGATAGCCTTTATAATCGTATCGCTGATAGTTAACGGTAGAGTTTGTTCTGAAATAACAAAGCCCAAGTTCCATTCCCAGGGTTTTATTATCTGCAATGTCCTTTTCTATCCCAAACTGCACCACATACCTTCCAATATTGGCAAATTGCAAAATATTCCATCTTGCACGGATGTCGTTGCTGCGAGGGTTTCCGAGGTTTTGAGCGCGGAGTAAAATGGGGCTCATAAACAAAACAAGCCCGCATAAAATCAATTTGAATCGCTGCATATTAATTGGCCGAAACAGGGATTACACTCAATTGTTCCAAAGTACCGGTACCGTATTTATATTGGTATAATCCATTGCTGCCCACCACAATAAAATGATCACCCTGAGAGATTACATCAAAACATGGTACCCTGTTTTCAAATTTTAACTGTTTTGGATTCACTGGATCCTTAATGTCAAACCATTTAAAGCCATAGGAACCTTCCCCAACTACCAGATTGTCCCCATCCGCATCCAACCCGTGAGGTTGTTGCATAGGAATTGTAGTAAGTCTTTGGGGATTGGTAATATCGCTAAGATCTACTACCTCCAGTTGGTTTGCCGCGCGATTGCATCGAGTGCCATCGCGCAGGGTTACATATGCATAATTTCCCTGGGCTACAACGGGATCACAGCTCACTACATGGTCATAACGGCTTACATAGCCGGGGTTTGCCCCATTGGTTACATCATAAATTAACATTCCGGAAGTAGTGCCTACCAAAAGGTATTTTCCATAAGGAAACAGGGTTTCCAATCCGCTGCCCGGATTCAGGATAGTGGCCAGTTCCGCAGAACTGTCGGCAGAAATATTATAAACTTCAATGGCATTGCCACCTGCAATGCGATACATATAGTCGCCCATAATAGTCATGGCCGCCATGGAACCACCTTCCCCTGTAGATGAGTTGCCTGTATCTGAGGACATGCTTTTATCCTTGGAGCAGGAAAACAACAACAGTACTATGGCTGAGGAAATCAAGATGAGATTTTTCATTGGTTTTTCCAGCATTTAGGGGATTTTAAATTGGTATAAAGCCAACCGACAACCACGCCTTTCGCAGGATCGGGGCATTCAAAATAGGTGCGGCTGGACCATCGGTTGGTCATATCTGCCTGGGGTGGATATTGTTGGTATTTGGTATCCAATTCTACGCTTTGGGTTATTCTCGGGTGGTCCATGTCACTGACATCAATCACTGCGATTTTCCCGGCGTAGTCTGCATAAAGAAAATTACCTTTCATGGCAACATCGATATTTCCCGGTATTTCCAAAAATGCTTTGTTTAAAGGTTTGGAAGGATCTGTGTTGTCAATTACATGAACTCCACTAAATGGTTTATTAACCAACAATAAGTTTCCTTTCACATAAATTTTACCGGTTTCAGAAAGCGGTTTGGCACTTGTGGTGCGAATCAGGTCTTTAAGTGTACCTGATGATGCATAAATGGGTTTGAAGCCCATATAGTTGTAGGAATAGTACATTCTGTTGTCGCGTGTGCACCCGGCGAATAACAAAACTATTCCAGCGAAGAGGGTAAAGTATTTTCCCATAAGTTGGAGGTTGAATTGACCAATAATACAATTGAAATCGCAGATACCCCTAGATGCATCAGAATTTAGATTTCAAATTCATCAAAGGAGCATAGCTGTTACCATGTTTTGTGAAAATGATTCATGCGGTTTGTCATTTTTTTTGCTTGCCAGGGCCGCAAAAAAATCGCCAAACCGCCAGCCCAAGCTCCATTTTAAATGGTGCTATTTTTATGGAATCTAAATTAATACCTACTTAGTATATACCATATAATCCAATATCCCTGTAATTAAAAGTTAAAATATTCTGAATATTTTAATAATTAAAACGATTTTTATTTTACAACTTCAGCAATGAATGAATTTAATTAAGAGTATCTATTTTTCTGGAAGGATATGCCAACAATAAATAACCCAAAAATGCAGCTAATGCGGATGCAATCAGTATGGCAATCTTGCCCAGGTCTATCATGTTTTTCTCATCAAAAGCAAGATTGGTAACAAAAATAGACATCGTAAATCCAATTCCTCCAAGAATGCCTGCACCAAGCAGTTTCCGGTTGGTAATGTTTGTTGGAATTTGGGACCATTTCAATCGTTGACTGCCCTTGGAAAATAAATAAATCCCTATAGGTTTCCCAAAGAATAATCCAAGAATAATTCCCAAACTTTCAGGTCCCAAAAGGTCAGGTATCATTTCTGATCTAATTTCAATTGCCGTATTCGCAAGAGCAAATATGGGAATGATAAAAATATTTACTGGTTTTTGAAGAAATTTTTCCAGAATATGTGCGGCGGAATTATGTCCTCCGCCTTCAAATGGAATCGCGATAGCCAGCAATACTCCGGCCATGGTAGCATGTATGCCTGAGTGCAACATAAAATACCACAACAATATCCCCAATGGCAAATAATACCAAAGGGATTTCATTTTTAATTTATTAAATAGCATCAACAAAGCAAATAAAGCCAATGTTAGAATTAAATAAAATCCTGAAAACTCAGTACCATAAAAAACTGCAATTAAAATGATTGCACCCAAATCATCCATGATTGCCAGTGCAGTTAGAAATACTTTCAATGCATTGGGTATTTTATTCCCCAGCAGGCCTAATATAGCAATGGCAAATGCAATATCAGTTGCCGTTGGAATCCCTGCCCCAATAATCGTCTCCGGAGAATTTACGTTGCAAATAAAATAAATCACCGCCGGTACTATCATACCTCCAATTGCTGCGATTACAGGAAGTATTGCAGTTTTTTTATTGCTGAGTTCACCAACCAGAAATTCTCTTTTTATTTCCAATCCAACCAATAGAAAAAACAAAGCCATCAACCCTTCATTAATCCAGGCAGAAAGACTGTGTTCTAATTGCACAGGTCCTGCGTGTACAGGCATACTTGTGTCCCAGAAATTGCGGTAATCAATACCTCCAATACTGTTGGCAGTAAAAAGGGATATCAATGTACACAGTAAAAGCAGGATACCTCCGGTCTGGCTACCTGTAAAGAAGCCTTTAAAAAGTGCGGTGATTTTAAATTCGCTAACCTCTCTAATTTTTCTTACCATGAATGCTACGAAGTTATATGTAATTTTGTAAAGTGTCGGGAATTCATGAACCATTTATGCAGCGTTGTATTGACCTTGCAGCTCGTGGGCTGGGACAAACGTTATCCAATCCTCTGGTAGGTTCGGTGGTGGTATATGACGGTGAAATCATTTCAGAAGGCTGGCATGCAAAGTTTGGGGAAAGACATGCAGAGCGCATGGCTATTGATGCAATAAAACACGATGCCCGGTTGAAGAGAAGTACCTTATATGTAAATCTGGAACCTTGTTCCCATCACGGTAAAACCCCTCCTTGTGCCGATTATATTCTGTCTTGCGGAATCCCTGAGGTTGTATATGGAATGGAAGATCCCTTCGAAAAAGTTTCAGGAAGGGGATTGAAATTATTGCGGGAAAATGGAGTTCGTGTAATTGGTCCCGTGTTACAAAAAGAGTGTGAATTCTTAAATCGCCGGTTCATCACATTTCAGACTAAAAAAAGGCCATATATTATATTAAAATGGGCAGAAAGTGCAGATGGATTTATTACCAACGATAGCAAATCCAGAATTCAAATTAGTGGAAATGAAGCCAATATTTTACTGCATAAATGGCGATCCGAAGAAATGGCAGTGTTAGTAGGAGCGAATACCGCCGTGGCAGACAGCCCTTTGCTGAATGTGCGCAATTGGGATGGAATTACTCGTAACAGAATATTTTTTGACGGAAATTTACGCGGGGATTACAAAAGTGGATTTGGTAAAACTCTGGTTTTTAACAGAATTGAAAACTGGGAAGATGGAGATATAGAGTATATTCAATCCCACAGTGAAAATTTCATTCCGGAAATGCTGGAATTATTATATAATCGACAAATAAATTCGGTATTGGTGGAAGGTGGAACCCATACGATAGAAAAATTCAAAGAACTTAAAATTTGGGATGAAATAAGGGTAATTCGAAGTAAAAGCATCAAGTTGGAAACAGGAATTGCAGCACCTGAAGCAATTGGTTTGGAAAAGCAACATACAGATTTGGGTGCCGATATAGTATATTTTTACAACCAATGATCTGGCTATTACTGAGTATTGTTTTCAGCACTGCGTTGTTTGTGGTTTTTAAGTTTGCAGCCAGACATGGAATTCATATTCTGCCATTAATTGTAATCAATTATTTTATATGTTTTATTACCGGAAATCTAATTCCCGGGCATTCATCCGTTTTTGAAAAGGATATACTTTCAGGTAATTGGGTTTTTCCTGTAGCCTGTATGGGTATTTTGTTCATCACAGGGTTTTATTCCATGGGTTTTGCAACCAAAAAAGCAGGGGCTGCGTCCACCTCTGTAGCTGCAAAAATGAGTGTAATCATTCCTGCATTGGTATCTATATTTCTGTTTAGGGAAAAATTAGAAATATTGCAATATCTGGGAATTATCATTTCTATTTTCAGTGTATACTTAATGGTGGAACCAGCAGAAAACAACAACCGCCTGCATAGGGGTCTTGGCTTGTTGTTGTTGGTGTTTTTATCATCAGGAATGGTGGATACAGGTTTAAATCTTATTGGACATTATTATGGTAAAACCACCGATGTGTATACAACATCCACCATCATGTTTGGCACGGCTGGAATTTTGGGTCTTATACTTTTTTTTATCATTAAAAAGAAGGAGACATTTGGCTGGAGAGAAGTAATATGCGGTATATTTTTGGGCTGGTTGAATTATACGAGCCTGATTGCAATTTTGAAAGGGTTGATTTATTTTAAAGGAAGCACTGCGTGGTTTCTTGCAGTGAATAATATTGGGATAGTGGCTTTATCGACCATAGTCGCTGCCCTGTTTTTTGGGGAGCGATTACACAAGTCCGGTTACTGGGGCTTGGTACTTGCATTGGTAGCAATTATTACATTGAATTTTCATGCTTTTTTCTGACACATATAAAGAGATTCAATCATCGGCACAAGATTCTTTGCGAGAGCGGGGGAGTAAATTTATTGCATTTGCATATCCGGTAAAATCAGAAAATGAGGTAAAAAAATACCTGCATGATTTGCGGTCCGAATATTCCGATGCGACACACCATTGTTATGCGTATATTTTAAATCCGGACAAAAGTGCACAAAAAAGCAGCGATGACGGAGAGCCTTCCAATTCAGCAGGGAAACCTATTTTGCGGACAATACTTTCCATGGACCTCACGAATACGCTGGTAATTGTAGTGAGATATTTTGGGGGTACTATGCTTGGAATTCCGGGTTTGATTCAGGCATACGGTGATGCGGCCAAGCTTGTCCTGAAGAATGCACAGGTAATAGAGCAATATATGGAATCTCATTTTGAAATTCTGGTTGATTTTGAATTAGAAAGCCATGTATATGCGCTTATTAAGAAATTGGAAATTCGAATCATCAGTCAGGATTACTCAGATAAAGTAATATTGAAAGTGGCCGTTCGCAATAGCAAGCTAAATGAATTTAAATCCGCAATGGACAAAAATTATAAAGTTGAAATAAAAGAAATTAAAAAAGGTTAATAGATGCATAAAAAAATATTATTTACCATGGTATTAATGGTTTCAGCAAATGGGCTTTTCTCACAAATCAAGGCAAAGGTGTTTGTTGAAAGTAATGCTGTCCTACAGGGGGTTCCGTTTAAAACATCTGTAATACTAACCGGCACTAATTCAAATAATAATATTCGAATAAACTTGGATGGAAATGAAACAGATAACAATGCAGATAGTTCAGTATTTACTATATATCCGGTAATGCCGGGGGAGTACGTAAAATCAATGTACATTCAAGTTTTGGATAAAGATGTTTTGCTTTATTCTGATTCTTTCCATATAAAGTATATTGTATATCCACCAATTGCCTACATAAACAGCGATGAGAGCAATATTATTTACAGGAAAATAGCCACTCATATGACCATTACGGTTCCGGGAATAGATCCTAAAAATGTGATGATTTCTGCTTCTATGGGTAACGTCAAAAATCTGGGTAAAGGGAAATATGTGTTTTATGTAAATAACGTGGATGACCGGGTAATTGTTAATGTTACTGCTCGGATTGGTGACAGGTTCATACCCATGGGATCTAAAATATTCAGGGTAAAATCATTACCTGAACCGACAGTTAGATTTGAAACGGGTTTGGACTCCAACAATCAAAAGTTAATTTCATATCTGTATTTTTCAATGCCAGGAGAATTGTCATATTTGCAATTGAAGTTGGATTCCTTTCAGTTAAAATGGTATTCTTCCGGAAATTGTAAAAATTATTCAGGCAATTATGATAAATTAAAACAAGTTGTTAATTCAATTGGAAATACGTTAAAACCAGGAGATGTGTTAATAATGGAAAATATCTATTTTTCCTTAATATCGGAAGCGGATAAAATATCTGTTACAGGTAAATGTTTTCTTATTTGGAATTAATTTAACATTTCTTTTCTCATTTATCGAGAATTCGAAAACAATTTAAATTTCAAAAACTTAATTGTCCTTCCCATTCCCAACCACATTTTCTCATAATATGTCTGAATTTCCAATATCTCAGGAACCACTTGTAATTGATATACATTGGTAATGTTTTCCAAAATTTCTAAGCTTTCTTCCGCAATCGTTTCCAGGGTGCTTTCATAAAATAAATCTGAATCTGTTTTCAGGTTTATCACACAATTGGGTTTGGCTATATTGCGATACCGGTTGAGAAATACCTGAGAGGTTAATCTCTTTCTCAGTTTTTGTGGCTGTGGATCCGGAAAAGTAATCCAGATTTCCGAAACCTCGTCTTTTTCAAAATGTTTTTCAATAAAATCTATTTGAATTCGCAAAAAACGCACATTTCTTAAATCTTCTTTCAATGCCGTTCCGGCTCCTTTCCATAATCTGTTTCCTTTGATATCAATACCAATAAAATTCTTTTCGGGAAACATTTTGGCAAGGCCAACCGTATAATCGCCTTTGCCACAGGCTAGTTCCAGTACAACCGGATTCGTATTCCCAAAAATTTCATGCCATTTCCCTTTGGTATCGCTATTAAAATCCAGGGTATTGGTAAAACTCTCGAATTCCCTGAACTTTTCCGTTTTATTTTTACTCATCCGCGCTGCAAAAAAACAACAGGAACCCAAATTTCTTTTGCAAATTTGCATAAATGTTTCTGTCGACCGAATTGCTTTTACAGGCGTACATTTCCGGAGCCTTTCCCATGGCGCATCCGGAGCAGAATGGCGCCATATATTGGCATACTCCGGCGGTGAGAGGTATTATTCCCCTCGACCACAGATTTAAGGTTCCGGCTAACCTGCGCCGCTTGTACAAGCAACAAAAATTCGATATTTATGTGAATCGCGCGTTCGAGGAGGTTATCCGCAAATGTGCGGAATTGAGGGAAGGGGATACCTGGATTTCTGAAGAAATTATCGATGCTTATGTGGAGCTCCATCATCGCGGTTTTGCACATAGCTTCGAGGCCTGGCGCGATGGAAAGCTGGTTGGTGGACTCTATGGAGTGGCAATCAGCAAAGCTTTTTTTGGTGAGAGTATGTTCTTTTTGGAACGCGATGCAAGTAAAGTAGCCTTTGTTTATTTGGTAGAATTCCTTAGAGAGAAGAACTTCAAATTATTGGATACCCAATACTTAAATCCTCATTTAAAGCAGTTTGGGGCATATGAAATTAAGCACGACACTTATATGGCTTTGTTGGATGAAGCACTAAAAGAGGTGCTTATGTAGGGGTTTTTCAAATATAAATAGACCTTTCTCTTCCCATGCATTCAAAAAAATTAACCATATTTGTCTGGTGGAATTGCTTTGTAAAATAGGTGAGCTGTCTTTCAAAACTGATTTGAGGCATGGACGTGATATTTCCCTGTCTTTTGGTCCCGGAGGGGATAACCCATCCGCATTTGGAATACCATCAGCAAAAATTGCACCTATTCGAATTGGTGATTTTGTTGGAAGTGTAGACTTGGGCAGCGGAGCCAATTGCGATGTAATAGAATTCTGTGCACATGGTAATGCTACCCATACAGAATGTATCGGGCATATTACTCCAACTCATGAAAATGTGGGAGATTGTTTGCATCAGATTTTTTTTACTGCGGATTTGATTACGGTTCAAATGGAAAATATTAAGGGAGAAAGTTTGATTACTAATTCTATATTGAAGCAGATTCCCGATAATCGGGCTGAGGCAATTATAATCCGCACGCTTCCAAATGACATGGATAAAAGAAGCAGAGAATGGTCCGGGAATCAGCCACCATACTTTCACCCGGAAGCAATATTACAATTGAGAAATGCAGGTTATTTACATCTGCTCACAGATTTGCCATCGGTAGATCCTGAAGAGGATGAAGGTCTTTTAAAGGCCCATCATGTTTGGTGGAATTACCCCGATGCCCCTCGAATGCAAAGCAGTATTACCGAATTGATTTTTGTAGCTGACGACATTCCGGATGGCCGATATTTATTAAACCTTTCTTTTCCAAAAATTCGCAGCGATGCAAGTCCGTCGCGTCCGTTTTTATTTCCTTTAATTCCGGTATAAATGAAATTTCCTTCGAGGGAACAATGGCTTTATTTTTTCAATATTCTGGTATCCCGATGGGTGAATTCCGGAAAAAATATTTCGGCTTATTATCCTGAAAATATTCTCTGTATAAAATGGGATGAGATTGGAGATCTGGCAACGTCTACCCATGTGTTTTCGCTGCTACACAGCAAATTTCCAGATGCAAAAATAGATGTGATTACAAAGCCATATTCCGCAACATTGTTACTTGGAAATCCAAATATAAATCAGGTTTTTACGGATATTTCTGCATGGAATAAAAAATATGATTTTGTGATTGAAATGCGTGGAACATCGAAAAGTTTATGGAAAATTTTCCGTTATTTTCCAAAAGTACGATTGGACAGAGGTACAGTAAGAGCAAGACATCGCGGCATGCAATTGCATGAGTATGATACCAATTATGAAATTATTAAACCGATAATTGGGAATTTGGAAAATCGCCATCCCGAGATTTTTATAACGCAAAATGCTTTAAAGAGAATTGAAGAATTTATTAACCATAATGGGTTAGTGAGGTATGCCGTTATTCATGCCGGTGCACGAAGAGAGTTGCGGCGATGGACCGATTCCGGGTATGCGGAAATATGCAACTGGTTATATGCCGTAAAAGGACTTCAGTTGGTTTTTGCAGGTACCGTTGATGAAGAAAATCAAATTCAAAAAATTACTGAAAAATTAAATGTACCATTTACCCTTTTTACCAATCATTTTGATTTGATGGAACTTTCAGCATTATTACAAAAAGCAACATTATTTGTGGGAAATGAAAGTGGTCCTCTTCAAATCGCATGTGCATTAAAAACCCCATTGGTGGCTCTTTTCGGCCCTGGTGTTCCCACCGTGTTTTATCCTAAAACCAGCAATAGTGCCATGATACACCATGTACTGGAATGCAATCCCTGCGATCAGATTCATTGTGTTCACCCTGAAAACACATGCATGCAACGAATTACTGTGTTGGAAGTAAAAACCGCAATTGAGAGCGTTTTAACAAACGCAAACAGTTAAAAAAATATGAATATTTTTGCATTTTATAAATTTATTATAAGATTCTGATGAAAGACGTTATTGACATTATAAACCAACTGGCACAACTGGAATTGCGGATAAAAGGAACTGCAGATGAAGGCGCATGTGAAAGAAATTTTTCCCGCATTAAAGAGTCCTTAAAAAATATGGGATATGATTATAAACTTCCCCTGTATGAAAAATATGCAGAAACCAGTACCGATTTGGAAGCGACGATTACAGGAACAAACACTGAAAATCTGATTATCAAAAATATTGTGAAACCTATAATTTACAGGGACAACAAATTGGAACAAAAGGGAATTGTGATGGTGGAGGCTGCGAATGAAAACCATTAATTTTGGTATTGATCTGGGAACTACAAACTCCCTGATAGCCCGCTATTCACAAGGTAAAACAGAGGTATTTAAAAATCCGGTTGGGTTTAAGGAGACGTTGCCCAGCTGTGTGGCATTTCGGGGCGAGCGAATTATAGTAGGAGACAAGGCAAGGGAATGGGTGCAAAAGGATCCGTTAAATGTTTTTTCTGCATTCAAAAGAAAAATGGGTACAGGAGAAAAATATTTTATTCCTGCCAAACTCGAATCTATTTCGGCTATTGAACTAAGCGCAATGGTTTTGCGCGAGTTGAAGAATTTCATCTATTCCGGTGAAAACCCGGAGAGTATGGTTATTACCATTCCTGCAAGTTTTGATACCGTTCAAAGCAATGCAACCAAGCAAGCCGGTTATCAGGCAGGATTCAAGGAGGTGGTATTGTTACAGGAGCCTATAGCTGCCAGTCTTTCTTTTTTCAACAATCGAGCCCAAATAGACCAGGGAAAATGGCTGGTGTATGATTTGGGTGGAGGAACCTTTGATGCCGCAATTATTGAGGTGGTGAACGGTGAAATGAAAGTATTGGACCATCAGGGAGATAATTTTTTAGGTGGTGTGGACATAGACCATATTATGGTGACAGAATTGCTCATTCCCAAATTGATAGAGCTAAGTGGAAAGCCGGATTTGGCAGATCATATTGCAACTCGCAACGGCCCGTACGAACGTTTGTATTATATTTTGTTACAAAAAGCTGAAGAATGTAAAAAGGAATTAAGCAGCCAGCTTGTTTCTGAAATTGATTTTACATTTGAGATTCCGGGTGAGGCGCCGATGGATATTTTTATGGAAATACCGCGATCGGAATTTGAAATATTAATTGATCCGATAATATCCAATTCTACAGGTATGATTGCGGAATTGTTAGAGCGGAATGAATTGGAAAGCAAAGATATTTCAGAAATTATTTTAATTGGTGGCAGTACATTAATACCCTTGGTGCGAGAGAAGCTGGAATCTGAATTTGAAATTCCTTTAAATTATTCCGTAGATCCAACCAATGCTGTTGCAATAGGTGCAGCTTATTACGCCGGTACCAAAATGGCCCGATTGGAAGAAAAAACGGAAGAACAGGAGCAGGGACAAGAAATTCCCGATGCTCCTTTATTGGAATTCAAACTTGCATATAACAATTCCACAAGGGATAATGAAGAATATGTAAAGGCAGTAATTCTTGGTAAAAATCCGGCGGTGTTTTACCGTATACTTCGCCAGGATGGAGGCTATGATAGTGGTCTGAAACAATTAAAAGGGAATGACTTTGGTGAATTTGTAAGTTTGAGAGAGCAAACTGTAAACGTATTTCATATCCGTTTTTATGATGAAAATCAGAACGAAATAAAAACGGGATCTAATAAGATAGAAATCACCCAGGGTTTGTACAGCCTTTATGGACAGCCACTTCCGGAGGATATTTGTCTGGAAGTTGATGATTTGGAAAACAATACTACAATTTGCGAACTGGTATTCAAACGCAACAGCATTTTGCCTTTGAGCAAAACGATTTATAAAGAAATTTCGCGCACCATAAAAACCGGAGAAAAGGACAGTATAATTATCAACCTTTTGGAAGGCGATCACACCACACATCCCAATGCAAATAAGATTATCGGTGTTATAGAAATTGCGAATGACAAACTCAACGGACAAGTGGTGCGTGGAAGTGAAGTGGAAATAAAAATAGAAATTAGTGAAAGCAGGGATGTGCATGTAAATGCCACCATATTATTTACCAATCAGGAGTTTTCTGAAGTATTTAGTCCAACGGAAAAGTATGTGAGTATTTCGAAATTAAAAGAGGAAATTATTCAATTGCGGGATGAGTTTGAAATTGCGCTGCATAAGGCGGCGGATGATGAAGATTTTGAAAATGCCCAACATATCATGAATTCCATTTCGGATTTGGACAATTTGCAGAAAGATGCTTTAAAACTGAGGGATGGGGACTTGACCGATACCCGATATCAGTTGGAAGAGCAAAAGAGAAAAATTGCGAAACACTATTACAATACACGAGGCAAAAATACGCGGGTGCAATCGGAAATGATGGAATATACCGACAGCCGAAATGCAATCAGGAACTGGTTGGATACTATTGATGATATTCCGGAAGATTTGCACAAAAGATTTGATAAAATTACCGAAAAAGAGCATGATATTCTGAAATCAAATAGTTATTTTTTAATTAAAAGTCAAAATAATGCTTTGAATCGCCTGGCTTGGAGAATGATTTTAAAATCCGCACATCTCACCACCACATATTTTCATATTTATGCAGAAAAGGATGAAACGGAATTTACCAATTATTCTCTGGCTAAAAAGGCCATTTCACGAGGAGAAAAGGCACTTGACAGGCAAAATTTTATTGAATTAAGCAGTGTGTTGAGTGAGTTGATGGGGCTGTCCAAATCCTCGCAAGCAGAGTACTTTATAAAAGGAACCGGTTTGGGGTAATGCCATACCATTCGCCATTACATATTCTTGAAGCCCTGCATCTGGATCCTGAAAATTTAGATGATGAAGGAATTACGCGCCTTCGAAAAAAAATCCTGACAGAATTTCAAATTACCAGCGATTATACCATTAAAATTGGAGGAAAAGACTTTACAAAAGATGCGGTTTTGAAGTCTGTTGATGCATTAAGGGAGTTGGAAGGTAAAAATGCGCATTTGTTTATATTTCGAAATAAGGATCTGCTTGCATTTTGTGAAAATCCGGAAAAGGCGACCAACCCCTATCAGAAGGTATCCAGCGTAATTGGAGAAAATGAAGATGCTGTATTAAAAGGAATTTTAGTGGATGCAGAACTGGAATACTTTCAATTTATTCTCCGAAACAACCATTACAAACATGCTTTTGCTTTTTATAATTGGTTTATGGGTTTGGAAAATACCTATCATTTCAGGATGGAGGAGATCATTGTAAGACATACCCGTAGAGTGATTTCCCATTTAGAAATAGAGGATAAAAATGTAATCAGGACCGAATACAAAAATTCCCAGTATTTATGGATTGTAGAAGGGAGTTGGGTTGAATTTTACAATAATTTGAACGAAGATTTTGAATTCCTGATTAACGAACTGGCATTGTGTATGATCAACTTTGCCGTTGCTTTTCAAGGAGTTCATGTAAAATTTCTGGTGCGAATGAGTAAAAAAATGCTCATGATGCAATGTGATGAAGAATATAAAAATATTTTAAGAAGAAATCACAAAATATATGCAGAAAACGATGAATCATCTTTGAAATCTTTTGGCTTTCGGTCTGTATTTGCAATTATTTGGGTAATAGTTTTGATTTTTCGGTGTAACAATTCCTGTAATTCTACTTCAGATTTTTCGCGTCACAACTATGACAGAATAGATTATCAAATTCCAAAAGACATATTGAATTCTGAAAATTACCAGCGGCTGAAAAGAATGGCGGATAGTCTGCATCAAGCAAGATTGGGAACCAATAATGCGGATACTGTGAGAATAAAAGTAAAGAAATGGAAGCCGGATACCACGAAGATGCCTGCATGGTCAGGAGATTCCCTAAAACACTGACATCCGGATGGATTAAGTTGAAAGCGAGGCTGTCAATCCTTAATTTTGCCAACTCATGCACCGCGCTTTTGAAGTGACTGTATTGGGCACATCCAGTGCTTCTCCTACCAAAACCCGACATCCCAGTGCGCAATTTGTTCGCATGGAAGGAGATTATTTTCTGTTGGACTGCGGGGAAGGTACACAGTTACAAATGGTGCGGTTCGGTCTGCGTATGCATCGGATACAGTATGTATTAATTACCCATATGCACGGAGATCACTTTTTTGGTTTGCCGGGATTGGTCACGAGCATGGGGTTGTTTGGACGAACGGAACCACTCACCATTGCCGGACCTGCGAATCTCGAAGCTACCCTTAAAACTATTCTGGAATCCGGGGATACAAGATTGCCGTTTGATTTGGATTTTATAGTGTGTAATCCATTTGTTCCTGAGATTATTATCAAAAATGGAGGGTGGCAAATTGAATCTGTACCTCTCAAACACCGCATTGACTGTACGGGATATATTTTGCGTGAAACCGGACCTGAGTTAAAGTTGAATGTGAAGCGATGCGAAGAATTATCTATTCCGATTTCAGCATATGAATCCATCAAATACGGTGCAGATTACAGGTTGGACGACGGGCATCTGATTGCAAATCACGAACTCACGTTACCGGGAAATAAAAACCGGAGCTATGCTTACATCAGCGATACGATATATGATGAAAATGTAGCTTCTTTTGTAAGTGGTGTTGATTTGTTATATCATGAATCCACCTTTTTGCACGATTTGAAAAAGAGAGCATTGGAAACATTTCACACTACAGCTAAGGAAGCCGGAATAACAGCAAAAAACGCCGGAGTTAAAAAACTTTTAGTAGGGCATTTTTCGGCCCGGTACCATACAATAGAGGAATTAACTCTTGAAGCCAGAGAAGTATTCCCAAATACTGAAGCGGCGGAAGAGGGTAAGACTTATCAGGTGTAATCAGAACTTCAAATCCATGATTCCTAAAATAAACACAAGGTACCTTCGTTAATAAGTAAAATCGTAGGAAATGCAGGCCACAGTTAATTTTGCCTGAATTTATATGGCAAAACAGCCAAAAAAAGAAAATAGTAAAAAAGACTTTGATTCAGATCACGGTCCGGAACCCGGAATAAAAGTCACCGGTGAGGATGTGCGTGGAATTGCAACTTTAAGAAATGAACAGGCGAGAAAAATCGCAGGATTTTTGTTATTGGTTTTTACTGCTGTTTTGCTCATTAGTTTTATTTCATTCTTTTTTTCATGGAAAAGCGATCAGGACTATTTTTCAGGTGGTGCAGACTGGGAACAATACAAACAGATGGATGGAACCATCAGCAATGCCATGGGACTTTTGGGCGCAAAACTCAGTTTTTGGTTTATCCAAAATGGATTTGGAATTGCTGCATTTTTTCTGCTTCCATGTGTTGCTTTATTCGGCTTGCATTTTTTATTTAATTACAAACCATTTCAGTTGTTGCAGGTTTCTCTGCACACTTTAATTATTACGGTTTGGGCCAGTTTATTTCTTGGTTTTGTATTTCAATGGACACCTTCTTTACAAATTTATGGAGGTACTTTTGGATACTTTGGAGTTCAAAAATTAAACCAGGCTATTGGCGGAATTGGTACGTTTTTAGTTTTGTTCGCCTTTGCAATTATTTATTCTATAGTATTTCTGAATTACAATCCATTTTTAAAAATTAAGTGGTTTCAAAAGAAGGAAAAACCTGAATTGAATTTGGAGGATACGAAAGCCCAGGTTGCCACAATTGAGGAAGAAATTGAAGAGGATTTGCCGAATGAGGAACCGGAAGAAGAAGAAATAAATTTAGCTGATTTACCCCCAATTACGATAAAAGAAAAAGAAGAGCCGGTGCGGGAAATCGAATTTGAACCCGCTGCAAAAACCTTAGTTTTAAATGTAGATGATTCTTTTGAAATTGAAGACCGTACCAAAGCGGAAGATGAGCTCGTAACCGAAAATACAGGTGAACTTTTACCTGAAAGAAAAGGAATTGATACGCTTTATGACCCAACTGCAGAGTTGAGTAATTATAAATTTCCTTCTTTGGATTTGCTGATGGATTATGAGCAAACAAAACAGGAAATTGACATGGCTGAAATCGAAAGTTCCAAAAATCTGATTATTGAAACACTGAAGAATTATAATATCGGAATTTCTAAAATTAAAGCCAGTGTAGGGCCAACGGTAACTTTATACGAAATCATTCCTGCTCCAGGTGTAAAAATATCCAAAATTAAAAACCTGGAAGATGATATTGCTTTAAGTCTTGCGGCACTTGGAATTCGAATTATTGCACCTATTCCGGGCAAAGGAACTATTGGAATAGAAGTGCCCAATAAGCATCCGGAAATGGTGCCAATGCGCACAGTTTTGGCAAGTAAGAAATTTCAGGATTGTGATTTTCAATTACCTGTGGCATTGGGCAAAACCATATCCAATGAAATTTTTGTTGCTGATTTGGCAAAAATGCCACACCTGTTGATGGCGGGTGCAACTGGCCAGGGTAAATCCGTTGGGTTAAATGCAATACTGGTGTCTCTGCTGTATAAAAAACATCCTGCATATATAAAATTCGTATTGGTGGATCCCAAAAAAGTGGAGCTCACTTTATACAATAAAATTGAAAGACATTTTCTTGCAAAATTGCCCGGTGATGGAGAGGCAATAATTACGGATAATCAAAAGGTAATTCATACTTTGAATTCCCTATGCGTGGAAATGGACAACCGTTATAAATTATTACAGGATGCCATGGTACGCACTATTGTGGAATACAATGCAAAATTCCTTGGCAGGAAATTAAATCCTGAAAACGGGCATCGGTTTTTGCCATATATCGTGGTGGTAATTGATGAGGTTGCGGATCTGATTATGACCGCCGGAAAAGAAATTGAAACTCCAATTGCCCGGTTGGCGCAGTTGGCCAGGGCAATTGGTATACATCTGATTCTTGCAACACAAAGACCATCTGTGAATGTAATTACAGGTATGATAAAAGCGAACTTCCCATCGCGAATTGCATTTCGTGTAACCAGTAAAATTGACAGCCGCACAATTTTAGACAGCAATGGGGCGGACCAGCTTATTGGTAAAGGAGACATGTTGTATCATGGTGGCAATGACATGATTCGACTGCAATGCCCATTTGTAGATACACCGGAGGTGGATCGCATCGTGGATTTTATTGGAGAACAACGGGCGTATCCAACCGCATACATTTTGCCGGAGGTGAAAGATGAATCAGGGGGTGGTGGATCTGAAGGTTTTGACCCCAACGAAAAAGATGATTTGTTTGAAGATGCCGCCAGAGTTGTAGTTTTGAGTCAGGTGGGGAGCACCAGCATGATTCAACGCAAATTAAAAATCGGATATAACCGGGCGGGCCGGCTTATGGATCAATTGGAAGATGCAGGTGTGGTGGGTCCAAATCAGGGCAGCAAAGCCAGACAGGTACTGATTCCCGATGAATATAGCTTGGAACAGTTTTTGAATAACTTATAAAAAAAATGGAGATAAATTTCTTTAAAAGTGCAGGTATACTGGGTTTGACCTTCATGTTTACCGGCGTTTTACAGGCTCAGAGTGATGCAAAGGCAACAGCCATATTGAATAAGGTAAGTAAGCTCTATAAGTCTTATTCTACTATTAAGGCATCATTTACGGTCACCACCACTTCTGCTGCGGGGAAATCTACTTCTTCCACAGGAACAGTATGGATTAAAGGCAGTAAATACAAACTGGATTATGCCGGACAGGAAATATTTTGCAACGGAAAATTTGTTTGGACCTATAACAAAGCGGACGCTGAGGTAACCAAAGAAAATCACAAAGTGAAGGACAATTCCATCAATCCTGCCGATATTTTTACCATTTACAACAAAGATTTTAAAAACGCCTATGAAGGTCCAACCGTAAAGAATGGAAAGACTTACGAGGTTATAAAAATGGTGCCAAAAAGAAAAGTAACTTATTCTTATTTAAAATTAGAAATTGATAAAAGTACCAATAAAATTCAAAGCCTGATTCAGCATTTTAAGAATGGGACAGAAATCACCATGTCGGTAAATTCCATGACACCAAATACAGCATTAGCCGATTCTTTTTTTGAATGGGATGCCAAGTCCCATCCGGGAGTTTCTGAAGTGGATCTGACGAAAAAATAACTTTTGATACAAACAAAAAAAGCCATTCATTTTTAATGAATGGCTTTTTTTATGAATGTTCAATTTAAATTTTTTACAATAATTAAATTGTAAAATTGAATTGAGATTAATTTTAAATTTAAATCACCTCTTTCATGCGTTGTCCAATTTCAGCAGGACTTTCCACCACATGAATACCACATTCGCGCATGATTGCCATTTTTGCAGCTGCAGTATCGTCTTTACCACCTACTATTGCCCCCGCATGGCCCATTCTGCGACCTGCCGGTGCTGTTTGCCCTGCTATAAAACCTACAACGGGTTTATTTCCATTTTCTTTGATCCAGCGTGCTGCTTCCGCCTCCATGCCACCGCCTATTTCACCAATCATTACAATTCCTGCAGTTTCAGGATCATTCATAAATAATTCTACCGCTTCTTTAGTGGTCGTCCCAATTATTGGATCTCCACCGATACCAATAGCAGTGCTTTGTCCCAGACCGAGTTTGGTTAATTGATCCACTGCTTCATAGGTGAGTGTTCCGGATTTGGATACCACACCAATATTGCCCTTTTTGAAAATGAACCCTGGCATAATACCAATTTTGGCTTCTTCCGGAGTAATAATACCCGGGCAGTTGGGCCCGATTAAGATTGAATTTTTGCGTTCAAGGAATTTTTTCACCATAACCATATCCTTGGTTGGAATTCCCTCCGTAATGGCTACAATCACCCCAATTCCGGCATCTGCCGCTTCCATGATGGCATCGGCTGCAAATGCAGGCGGAACGAAAATAATACTCACATTCGCACCTTCCTGTTTTACGGCCTCAGAAACGGTATTAAATACAGGTCTGTCTATATGCAGGCTGCCGCCTTTACCCGGAGTAACCCCACCAACTACTTTGGTACCATAGTCTATCATTTGAGTGGCGTGAAAGGTTCCCTCATTTCCGGTAAAACCTTGTACAATTACTCTGGAATTTTTGTTTACTAAAATGCTCATGAATGCTGAAAAAAGTGCCGCGAAAATAAGTAAAAAACCAGCCTCAGGGAATAACTGATGGAATTTTAAGTAGCTTACTTCTCAATCATCCCGGTCAGCTGCGGATCATCTGGTTTTACTTTGCTGGGAAAATAGGCGAGTAGTTTGCCATTTTCATCCAAAAGGAATTTATTGAAATTCCACATTACTTCTGCATCCAGTACCCCATTTTTAGCCTTTTGAGTTAAAAAAGCATACAAGGCATGTTGGTTTTTCCCTTTCACTTCAATTTTTTCAGTGAGCAAAAAGGTTATTTGATAATTTTTGGTGCAAAATTCACGAATTGCTGCAGTATCGCCTGGCTCCTGTCCGCCAAACTGGTTGCAGGGACAGCCAATAATTACCAGTTTATCTTTGTACTTATTTTGCAATACCTCCAAAGCTTCATATTGTGGGGTATAACCACATTCGCTGGCTGTATTTACAATTAATATTTTTTTCCCTTTGAAACTCGAAAAATCAATGGTCGATTTTCCATCTAAAGTTTGAATGCGAATAGGATACAGAGAAGATGCTGCGCTCGAGTCCTCGGGGAAAATGGCCGTTTTGTTCTGACCTGATATACAGGCTTTTAATGTGAGCACCAGGCCACCTGACAGTATAAATGCAAAAATTCTGCGAAACATGGAATTGCAAAAGTAACAATAGTTGTTCCGGAAAGTTCTGAGCATAGATCGTGTTTAGGATAATTTTCCTATACCATATTTCAATGCAGATGGGTGAAAAAGAAGTCAAAAGAACGCCAAATAATATGTGCAAAGGGGAAGATTCTTTAAATTCGTAGTTTCAAATGAAAGCTTTCCGAATATTATCAGGTCTGGCGTTGGTAGCAATGTCTTGTAAAGAACAACCGAAAGGGGTGAAATTTACAGAACCTGAAAAGCCCTTGCTCGACACTACCTATGTTATTGGTACAGTGCCCCCTGCACAGGATAAAATTGTAGCACTTTTTGATGTTACCGGAGTGCGATGTAACAACTGCCCCGAAGCTGCTTCTCTGGCCAGAAAAATTGCAGATACCCTGCATCCTGGGCGTGTTGTAGTTGTTGCACTTTATCCTAGTTCTCTTCCCAGTCTTACATCGCCCTGGCCGGGTTTTGAACCCTTGACCAGTGATGCTGCGGATGCAATAACCGGTAATTTGGGTGCTATTCCAAACCTACCAATTGGCGCAGTGGACCAGATAAAACCTGCCGGAAGCTATTATTTGGACAGAAGTACCTGGAATGGGCATGTAAACAATCAATTGGCGAAAACCACTCCATTGAATATTGATTTGCATACACAATGGATAACGGCAGACAATAAAAGCAGGGTAGAAGTAAAAGTGACTTATACATCAGCCGTTACGGCAAAACATCTCATTTTTATCGGACTAATTGAAAGTAATGTGGAAAGCAAACAATTGGATAAAAATGCTCCCGGTGGTTCGCTTGAAAATTATATACATAATCATGCAATGCGTGAATTAATTACCGCTTCAACAGGCGATACATTAAATGCACAATTAACAGCAGGAAGGGTTTTTGAAAAACAATATTATGTAAAAACAAAAGATACCTGGAAACCTGAAAATATCGAGGTAGTAGTTTGGATTGTGGATGCCACTACCAAAGAAATAATTCATATTTCGAAAGAAGAAATAAAACCATGAATTCGGATTGGGCGGAAATTTCCGAATCTTTTGCCCGATACCTTCTCCTGGAAAGATCACTTTCCGGTAACAGCATTGAAGCTTACAACAATGATGTTCGCAAATTACAGGAATGGGCAGCATTGAAAAACATCCATAAATCTCCGCTGGAATTTGATATAAATCTCTTGCAGGATTTCTCTGCTTATTTGGCCGATATGGGTTTTTCTGCAATGTCGCAGGCACGGATAATTTCGGGAATCAGAGGCTTTTATAAATTTTTGGTCATGGATAACAGACTTGCAGAAAGTCCGGCAGATTTTTTGGAACCACCCAAAACCGGAAGAAAATTACCTGTGGTTTTGAGTGCGGATGAAATAGATGAAATGATATTGCAGATTGATCGCAGCAATCCTTCCGGAGAGCGGGATGTAGCGATGATGGAAACCTTGTACAGCTGTGGATTGAGAGTATCTGAACTTGTGGGTTTGCAAATTACCGATGTGCATTTTGATGAACAATATTTGCGTGTGATTGGAAAAGGAAATAAAGAGAGATTGGTTCCAATTGGAAACCGCGCATTAAAACATCTGAAAATATATACCCGTGAAGTTCGAATCCACCAAAATGTGCAGCAAAATTCCAGAAATATTGTTTTTCTCAATGTGAGAGGTGGAAAACTCAGCAGACAATCGGTATTTTTATTAATAAAGAAGCTGGCATTAAATGCAGGAATTAAAAAGGTTATCAGCCCGCACACTTTCAGGCATAGTTTTGCAACACATTTGGTAGAAGCAGGTGCAGACCTTCGTGCAGTGCAGGAAATGCTGGGCCATGAAAGTATAACAACAACCGAAATTTATACCCACCTGGACCGCAATTATCTTGCAGAAACGATATTAAAATTTCATCCCAGAAGTAGTTGAATTCTAAAATTTAAGAGCAGAAAAAACTCTTTTTCCTTTTGCAAAAAAATTCCAAACCAAGCCGGATTTCATCACAGTTTTAAATTCTGATAGTGTTTTTGAATTTGGGGTTTCTTTCACATCCAATTTCATTTTTTCATAAGCCCGGTGTGCTTTCCAAACTTGAGGAATATGGCTCCATTTCCCTTGCAAAATAAAAAAGCAGGCAGCCAATCCATCGAGTAATTTTCTTCTAAAAATAATTTTATTTTTTTCTGATGGATGCAAATTTTTATACAACATCAACAAATTATTTCTGAAATTCAGAAAGGTTTTTCTCGGTGATAAATTACTCAAAGTTCCGCCGCCCATATGATAAACTACACTTTCGGGACATACATAATTCTTATATCCCAAAAGCTGCAATCGCCAGCACAAGTCGATCTCTTCCATATGCGCAAAAAAATGTTCATCGAGGCCTTTGGCTTTTTCCCAAGCTTCTCTTTTTACCAGAAAACATGCGCCTGTAGCCCAAAATATTTCGCAGTTGTCGTTATATTGATTGAAATCCGATTCTACATGGCCAAATATTCTACCCCTGCAAAATGGATAACCGTATTGGTCCAGAAATCCTCCGGACGCACCGGCATATTCAAATTTATTTCTGTGATAAAAATCCAATAATTTGGGTTGTACAGCGCCCAGATCCGGGTGCGAATTTATCAGTTGAAATAAAGGGTCAAGCCATCCGGGTGCAGGTTCCGCATCGCTGTTCAATAAAATAAAATAATCTGCTTTTCTATTTTTTAGAACTTCATTATATCCACCAGCATATCCTAAATTTTTTGAAAGTACAATACACTCCAATTGAGGTAAGTTTTCTTTTACCCATTCTGCACTACCATCTGTACTGGCATTGTCGGCAATTACCACATTTACACCAGGTAAGGCCGAATTTTCCAATACTTTGGGTACCAGAAGTTCCAGCAGGTTTTTTGTGTTGTAATTAAGTATTACAATATCGATACTTACCTGCATTAATTGTTGTCAGTTTGTCTTTTGGCGAAGGGATAAAAAATAAATCTGGCGTGCTCTCCGTATACAAAAAATACGCACATAAATTGTTTGGGATCTCCGTATGCAATTTTAAAAATATCAGACTTGTCTTCCGGAATAATTCCTGCTTCGATAAAGTCTTCCAACATAGAAACATGGATTGAAAAAGGCACTTTGTATTCGGAAGCATCAAACAATAACTCTCCAATATCCATGGTGCCACTGTGTGCCACATAAATGGGATATTCGGTATAACCGCCATCCAGCATTTCCCGGGTAATTTCCATTAGTTCTGTGCTGAACCCTGAAATTTCTGCTTCGAGTAATTTTAGTTCTTTTTTTAGCGGATCATCCATGAAAATTATTTTCTTACAAGAACCTTGGAAATTTTGGATTCCTGATTATTGATAATTTTCACAAAATAAAGGCCATTTTTATATTCGTTAACAGGGATATGGATATTATTGTCCATAACTCTGGACGTATAAACCAATTTTCCCGAGGCATCAAAGATGGAAACGGACGCATGGTTAATAGTTCCTGTAATTGAAATTTGAATCCTATCTGATGCCGGGTTCGGATATATCTTTACTTCCGGTTCTTTTGGGGTTGATTTTGTTGAAACCGAATTTGAAAGGGGTATGCACCACATTCCACGGCCATGAGTATATACAAACAGCACCCTGTCGGCACGCATTTTAATTTCATGAACTGCAACATTGGGAATTCGCATTTCTTTAACCCAGGTTTTACCACTATCTGCGCTGTAGTAAAGTCCAAAATCTGTACCTGCGAAAATATTTTTATCTGGAAACATGGGATCCACCGCAACAAAATTTACTGGTAATCCAGTTGGCAAATTTCCTGAAATATTCAGGAATTGTGGTTTTGCACTATCCAGTCCTGAAACCCTCCAAACCCGACCCTGATTGCTGAAATTATTGAATCCGATAAAAATGGTATTCTTATCATTTGGATGTACAACAATAGAATTTATAAAATCACTGGTAATGATTGCCGGAAAGGCTGCATTATGAGAAATTTCACTTCCGGGAGTAGCATCGATTGCATTATTAATTCTATACAATTGAGCCGCAGCGCCACCCACGTAAACCACAGGATTGGCTTGACCCGAAATGCCAATTGCTTTAACTGAAGCATGTAAATTGGTGATTTGGGTCCAGTTATCACCACCATCTCTACTGCGATAAATGTATTTATCTGTGCGGTAATAAAGTTGCTCCTGATCAGCAGAATTAACTGCATAGGCATTGATAAAACTTACTCCATCATTTGTAAATCTTGAATCGCTAATATCGTCTGTAAAAGATGGTATTATGGTTGGATCAAAATTGCGTATTCTTCTGATTCCCGCATTTTGGGTTGAAAAATAAGCTACACTACCATCTTGTAAGCCAATATGGGCATAGGCACCATCCGCACCGTAGAATTTTTGGCTCGTTAAAACCCCGGTGGCAACATGGGTTCCATTGTCCTGAGCCCCACTAATAGATGCATATCCATCAGGTCCAAAATTTCCGGCATAAAACTGGGTAACCTGATAGCCATTGTTCAGGGTTGCATTTAAAGCACCTGACGAATATTTGTATTTATAGATGCCACCATCAGTTCCTACCAGGAAATAAATGGTATTTGTATTAAATGATGCAAATGCATGATGGTCTGAATGCCCCACTGTTTTGGCAGTCCAGGTACTTCCTCCATTGTTCGTTTGTGCAATATTTACACCACCGGTTACTACCTGATTGGAGTCATTTGGATTTACACCTATCATTACACAATATGCCTGATATCCGGCACCAATTGCTGTTGGCGCGGTTTGCGCTTTCCATGTTCTGCCACCATTGCTGCTTTTATAAAAGGCTTTTGGTGGGTCGTTAAATCCAAAACCTTCCACCAATGCGTATACCACATTTGGATATTTCTGACAATTTGCGAGTTGTATTCTCCGGTAGGTTCCGCTTCCTGGCCATCCGGTTATAGCCACATTCTTAAATGTACCTTTTTTTCCCCCGCTGTCACTGTAATACATGGGATTTCCATTCATGGTGGCCATAATTCTGTTATCCGGAAGTACCAGTATGGAAGTGAGCATATTGCTTCCCCCGAATAGCACCTGTTCCCAGGTATTTCCTCCATCGGTGGTTCTAAACAAACCTTTGGAATTGGTGCCAACAAAAATGGTATTTGAATCGGTAAGGGAATGTTTGATGTCCCAAATGGTTTCAAATCCGGCCAAACCAACTGTGGATGGAATTACGCTGAAAGTTCTTCCACCATCTGTGCTTTTATAAATTCCGTTTCCATCAACATCCGCCGAATTCGCACGTCCTTCACCGGTTCCATAATAGACAATATCCGGGTTAAAGGGGTTTGAAACAAAACAACTGGCCATAAGGGATGTTTCCTGATCATTTAAAGGACTCCAACTGGCACCTCCATTCTCACTGCGCCAAACACCACCTGAAATTGCTGCAGCCAGAAGAAATTGGTCATTCCTTGGATCTACCCATATACTTCTGGTTCTACCACCGGTGGTTTTTGGGCCCAGTTCCAAAACCGTATCAATCAGGTTTTCTGAAGCCCTGCTGCGTATTTGAGATTTATCCCAGGCAGCCCATTTTGCGCGCATCCAATGCGGATAACTGCCATCGGCGGCCTTTTTCTGGTTGTACCATTCTTCGTAAAACCCCGGATTTTCACCATACTCTCCACCGGAACGGCCCGATTTTATGTTTGCAATTTGCATAGCTCCGGCTGCAAATGCCAAAACAAATGCCACAAACGCAAACTTGTTAAGCCTTTGAAAATCAAATTTCATGTAAGGTGCAAAAATAACCAATATCCCCGCTTTTTCCTTAAATCCGCCCTTCGCGGGCATTTTCCTGACAAATTTTTGTCAATGAATCATAATTTTTTCGGTTTGTTTCATTTTATCCGTAATAACCCGCACAAAATAATAGCCAGGGCTCAATGCAGATGCATCCACCGATTTAGAATGGCCCGTAAAAGTTTCGGATAATATCCTTCTCCCTCTGGTATCATATATTTCGTAATTCGCACTAACCGGAACTTCGGATAAGCGAATCTGAAATGTTCCCTGATTTGGATTCGGAAATACTTTTATTTCGGCACCTTGATGAAACAGTGGATTCGCGCCTTGCAGCTGCAATACCCACATTCCCCTTCCATGGGTATACAAAAATAAAACGCCGTCTTTTCGCATCTTAATTTCGTGCACCGCAACATTGGGAATGCGATTTTCTTTATTCCAGGTTTTTCCGCTATCGGTGGAGTAGTACAAACCAAAGTCGGTTCCTGCAAACAGGTTTTTATCCGGAAATCTTGGGTCTGTTGCCACATGGTTCACCGGAAGGCCAGGTGGAAGATCTCCACTAACATTTGTAAAAACAGGGTTGGAGCCATCTAACCCGGTAATTCTCCAAATTCTGGGTTGAAGGCTATAATTGCTGAATGCAGCGTAAATGCAGTATTTGTTTTTTGGATGAATGGCAATTGCATTTAGAAAATCATCCGTAATAGCAGCGGGTACAAAACTGTTGTAAACCACCTCAGTTCCCTTTGCTGCAGTAAGCGCATTTTCAATTTTATACAATTGCGCGGCACTTCCTCCACAATACACCACCGGATTGGTTTCATCGCTTATGGCAATTGCTTTTAAGCCACTGTGCACATTGGTGAGTATATCCCATGCATCGCCACTGTTGGAGGTTCGGTACAAATAGCGATTGGTGCGGTAATACAATTGATTTTGATCTGCCGGATTCATCCCATAGGCATTAATAAAATCTGTACCATCTGTTCTAAAACGCTGATCCAGTATTTTTTTAATATCCCCACTTTTTGGATTATTGTATGCATTGAAATTTCGTATTCTCCTGATTCCGGTATCCTGCGAAGAAAAATATGCCACCGATCCATCTTGCAAACCGATATGTGCGTAAGCACCATCAGCGCCAAAAAACTTTTTAGTTGTTAAAACACCGGTTCCAACCTGTGTGCCATTATCCTGAGCCCCGCTAATGCTTACCGCGCCTAAAGCACCATAAGATCCGGCATAAAACTGAGTAACATTATATCCATTATTCAGATTCTTCTTTACAGCTGTATCATTCCAGCTATAACGGTAAATTCCGCCGTCTGTGCCCGCGAAAAATTCATTACTTCCATCAAAAGCCGCAAAACCATGATGATCAGCATGCCCTATTTTTTTGGGATTCCAGGTGAGTCCGCCATCATCGGTTTGGGAGATTTTTACTCCCGCAGCGACCACGCGCGTGCTATCCGTGGGATGAACACCCAACATCAGGCAATATCCCTGATAGCTCGATCCCACACCCCGCGGTCTGGGCATTTTTTGCCAGTTTTTGCCCCCATCCCTGCTTTTATAAAATGCAATTGCAGAATCCCAAAAATTCACCGCTTCCACAATAACATACATTACTTCGGGATACTTCTTACAATTTGACATCTGCATTCTGCGATATTGTCCGGCATTTGGGAAAGCTGGAAATGTAACAGCTGTAAATGTACCCGGGTTGCCATTGCTGTCACTTACATACACCCTGTTGGATTGCATGGAAATAAAAACCCTGCGGTTTGGCAACAACAAAATATTATTTACCTGACTGTTGCCACCGTTGAATACCTGCTCCCAATTGTTGCCTTTATCGGAACTGCGCCACAAACCATTGGTTTGGGTTCCTACAAATATGGTATTGCTGTCATCCGGGGAATGTTTGATATCCCAAATGGTTTCAAAACCCTTTAATCCAATGGTTGAACTGAGTACTTTAAAAGTTTTGCCGCCATCTGTGGATTTATAAACTCCATTTCCATCTACATCGGCGCTATTCGCTCTTCCCTCACCGGTGCCATAATAAATTTCATCGGGATTGAAAGGGTTGGAAGTAATGCAGGAAGCCATTAGAGAAGTTTCATTGTCATTCAAAGCTTTCCAGGAACTGCCCGCGTTTTCGCTGCGCCACATTCCCCCACTTATGCCGGCTGCAAGAATTATATTTTCGTTTCTGGGATCAATCCAAACCGATCTGGTACGACCTCCAATGTTATTGGGCCCAATTTCATAAACTGCTTCAATTGGGTTTTCTGTAGATCGGTTTCGAATTCTCTTATCCCATGCTGCCCATTTCGCGCGCATCCAATGTGGGAAAACGCCGTTAGCCGGCATTTTTTCGCGCAACCACTGGTCATAATATCCGGGATTTTCTCCTTCTCCTTCTCCTTCGGTACGTAATTGCAATTCTCTCAACCCAAATCCGGCATAAATGAATGCAATAAAAATACTGCAGGCAATAAGGAAATAAAATCCGGAAAATTTATTTTTTAATACCATCGGAATCAGGCGTTTGCCGCTTCAGGTATTACAATAGAAATATCAGTAGTTTTTATTTGGTTATAACCACCGTATACATTTTTAATTCTGTTAAAACCATGTGCTTTTAAAATAGAACAGGCAATCATACTTCGGTATCCTCCTGCACAATGAATTTCGTATTCCGCTTCGGGATCCAACGTATCTAACTTATCCTGCAGGTCTTCCAGATTTAACAAATGCGCATTTTCAACAATGCCCTGGGCCCACTCTGAAGGTTTTCTTACATCCAGAATATTCACTTCCGAATATTTTTTATCTAACGCGAATTCTTCCGGAGTAATACTGATGACCATATCCAATGGTTTGTGGTTCTCCTGCCAAACATCCATTCCACCGCTCAGGTATCCTTTGATATTCGAAAATCCAACACGGGTAAGTCTTACAATGCTCTCTCTTTCCTTACCCGCTTCGGCAACTATCACTATTTTTCTATCCAAATCAAAAAGTGTGGCAGCCCAAATGGCATATTGGCCATTCAAGCCAATATTGATTGCTCCCGGAATAAAGCCAATCTCGTACAAGTCGGGAATTCTGGAATCCAATACCAATGCACCGGCTTTTATTTCATTATCAAATGCAGCCAAATCCAAACCTTTGGCTTCTTTTAAGATGTCATCTATCAGGCTGTAACCGTTTTTGTTTAACGAGGCATCTTCAAAAAAGTAGGAAGGGGGTGCTGCAATTCCATCGGTTACAACTTCAATGAATTTATTTTTGTCCATTGCCTGAAGGGCATAATTGCTCTGTTTTTCCTTTCCGATAGTGCTGGCTTTTTCAGGGCCCAAACTCTTGCCACAAGCACTTCCGGGGCCATGTCCTGGATATACCAGAATATGGTCATCCAGTTTCAGGATTTTATTATGCAAAGACTCATATAGCATTCCGGCCATGTCTTGCATAGACATATGAAGTCCCGCCTGACAAAGGTCTGGTCGGCCAACATCTCCAACGAACAGCGTATCACCGGTGAAAACTGCTCTCGCATCTCCGTTCTCATCCTTTAACAGATAACAGCTGCTTTCCGGAGTATGGCCCGGTGTGTGTAAAACCTGCAACTGGGTATTCCCTAAATTAAAAATGTCATTGTCATGCGCAACAATACATTCAAAACCACATTCTGCATTGGGGCCAAAAACAATGGTAGCGCCGGTTGCTTTTGCCATGTCCAGATGCCCGCTCACAAAGTCAGCATGAAAATGGGTTTCAAAAATATACTTGATTTTCGCGCCCCGTTCACTAGCCATCTTCACATATATCTCGTAATCGCGGATGGGATCAATTACCGCAGCTTCGCCTTCACTTTCCACATAGTACGATGCCTGTGCCAGGCAATTGGTGTATATCTGTTCAATATGCATGAATTTACAAAATTACGCAGCAGATTTCACTTTTTAAAAGACAATTATCTCGCTTTGGCCGTAGGCAGGTAATTTTAAGACTACTGCTTACCACAGACTCAGATTTCCTTTCTTTGCATTTTTGAAAGACGCGAGTATTATTTTATTCCTTTTGGCTGCATTATTCTCAGAAATTCTGGGAACAGTAGGAGGCTTTGGCTCTTCTGTTTTTTTTATTCCAATTGCTAACTTTTTTCTGGATTTTCAGAGTGTTTTGGGCATTACGGCTCTATTTCATGTGGTAAGTAATATTTCTAAAATTTATCTTTTTCGCAATCAGTTTGATTGGAAAATTATCTTGTGGATAGGGTTGCCTTCTGTAATCCTTGTTATTCTGGGAGCCTTGTTGAGCGCGGCATGGGGAAGCCATTTACTGCAATTGATTTTAGGTATATTTTTATGCATATTTTCAATATTTTTTTTAATAAAACCAAATCTTACACTAAAACCAAAGCGGTTGAATATGGTTGGCTACGGGGGACTCGCCGGATTTTTAGCCGGGTTAATTGGTACGGGTGGCGCTATTCGCGGTTTGATGCTGAGTTCTTTAGGCATTTCCAAAGAATTATTTGTGGGCACTTCAGCAGTTATTGATTTTGGCGTGGATCTTTCCAGAACCGTGGTTTATGGATTGGAAGGGTTTATACATTTACATGATATGGTTTACATTGCCGGACTATTTGTAGTGGCATTTTTGGGGAGTTATATTGGGAAATTAATCATCGATAGAATGAAGCGGGAATGGTTCCACCGCGTAGTATTGATTTTCGTTTTTTTCAGCGGATTGGCTATGATGGTGAAATACTTTAATCCAACACTATGAATATAGTTGAAACTGCAATAGAAAAGGATCCCGGGTGTTTCCAAATTGCGGAAATAAGGGTAAATAATTCCAGTTGGATGTATTTATACAGCAACCAACATATCAATACATTTTTAAATGCAAAAGTACTATTATTCGGTATGCCGGTATTTCCGGAATTACATACTGAATTGGGGTGGATGGAATGCATTACCGACTTTGCAACAGCAAATGGATTTCAAAAAATTATCGGCCCTCTGGAAGGAAATACCTGGAATGATTACAGATTCGGTTACACATCAGACAAGGCACTGTTCCTCACAGATGTGAGCAATCACCATTCGTTTGTAGAGGGTTTATTGAATTCCGGGTTTCTACCGAAATTCCATTATTTTTCATCCAAACTTACATCCAAAGAAATAAAATCTCCGTTTATAACAGGTCGTAGTTTTTTTGAAAATGAATTACAAGTAGAGGAATTGGATAAGGAAGATATTTTAAAATTGCTGCCGGATTTGTATTCGCCTGTATGCAACATCTTTTCTGATAATTTATTTTACAGTCCGTTAAGTAAGGATAATTTTTATTCAAAATATCAGAAACTGGTAGAAATATTGTTGCCAGGAGATTTGTTTTTGGTACGGGATAAGCAGGATATAGTTGGGTTTTGCCTGAGTTTGCGAGATTTACTGAACCCCCATCAAAATGGAATGATAGTGAAAACCATAGGAAGAATATCAGATAAAAAATATGCTGGATTGGGAGCATGGATTTCTGAAATTATTTACAAAAAATTTGTAAGTAGCAATTATGAATATATGATACACGCCTTTATGCATGAAGATAATAATTCTCTGAGAATTTCGAAATTCTATCAGGGTGAAATTATAAAGAAATACGCCATTTATGAAAAAGACATTTAAAATAGCCTTGCTTATTCTGGTTGCAGGATTGCTGGCCGCATACTTTCTTGCTCCTTTCGGCAAAAGTGGTATTGACGATAAGAAATCCGTAGAATATTCCATGCAAATAAATGTATCCAGAGATTCCGCCTGGAAATATTTAAGTAACAGCAATTCTGCAAGGGAATGGAGTGTGTTTGTACATCATATTTCTACACTAAATGCAACTGAAGTACCAGATGGAAAACCAGGAAGCAAAAGGCGATGCTTTTGTCGCGAAGATGAAACCGGACGTAGGTGGGATGAACAGATTCTGTCTGTTCAGCAAGATAGTTTTCGAACCATCAGTATAGAAAATATGGTAAAATTTCCGATGACTGCAAATCATTTGGAAACACAACAGATTTATAAATCCATTTCTGAAAATAAATGTGAAATAACCCTTCGATTATATTACATCGGTAATAATTTCTCTTTTTGGGATGGATTAAAAACAAGAGCTGCAGCTTATACCATACAATCTATTTTCAGAAGAAATCTGGAAAATATGAAAGAGATTTTGGAGGGGAGGAAACGCAAATACGAATGGAAAGAATAGCCAAGGCCCCTTTGGCGGAGCCATTGGGGCCTTAACGCGGCTCCAAAATAGACAGGTATTTCTGAATAGATTCTATTTCAGTTTCTACAATAAATTGGAGGAACTTTGTTTTATTTCCGTCCCTTTGTGCAGCTTCCAAAGCATCATAATATTGCAATCTGCTTTTGGAATCACCTTTGATATTGGCAATAACATAGCCTTCTCTCAATAACAGAAGATTCATGATAAGCCTGGCTGTGCGACCGTTTCCATCCACAAATGGATGGATGGTTACCAGTCTTTCATGCATTTCTGCAGCCAGAATAATCGGATGCAATTGTGCTTGGTTGCTCAGGTACCATTCAAAATATTCTTCCATTTTTTTGGGAACCAAAAATGGCTGAACCGGAACAAATTCACTTCCACCTATATTCACCTGCACATTTCTGTATTTGCCGGCGTTGGCATTGTCTATTCCACGCAATACCAATTGGTGTACCTGTAACAATTTGGAAGCATTTAGCGGGTTGTTTTTCGAAATTAGATCAAGTACAAAGGCTATTGCATCGCTGTGGTTTATGGCTTCCAGATGCTCGCGCATGCTTTTTCCTGAAATGGTGAGGCCTTTGTTTACCACCAAATCTGTTTCTCTCAGTGTCAGGGTATTTCCTTCAATTTTATTGCTCTGAAAAGTATATTCCAATTCGAGCGCTTCCACAATTTTCCTGCTGTTCAGGTGTCGCAGATGGTGCAGCTTTTTTTTCAAAGCATCTGCTTTTTTTAGCAGGGCTTTCATTCCATGTGGCATGGAATAGGCATCCGAAGTTTGCAGCTTTTGAATTTCACTTTCTGCAAGCAATAATGCTTCCATGGCATGCGGCTCATCGCGCAGTTCATATAATATCCGGCTACCCGCCCAGCGTACGAGAAGGTCTTTGGAATCGAGATCCAATAACTCTGCAATTAGCAATACCTGTTTTTTATTTGGGATCCGCTTTCCGCTTTCAAAACGACTGTATAAAGCCGCATCTATACCAAGCCCAATGGCAATTTCGCGAGAGAGCTTGCAGGCTTTTGTGCGCTGTTTTGCGATATGGGTGGCAAAGGGATTCATGATAGACAAAAAACAACATGACAAAAATAGTCAATTTATTTCGCATTGCCAAACATACCCGAAAATGGCTATTTAGAAATATTAATAAAGTTTAAAGATGTTTTTAGAATGTATCGCGAAAAAGGATTTAAGCACCCACACCCTTGCGAATCAGGTTCAAAGCTCCGCCGGCTTTAAACCATTCGATTTGCTGTGCATTGTACGTATGATTTACCTGAATTGTTTCGCTGCTTCCGTCTTTGTGATGCAATACCAGCGACATGGATTTTCCTTCTTCAAAAGTGGTAAGTCCAATTACATCTATAATATCCCATTCCTGGAATTTATCGTAATCATTTTTATCGGCAAAAGTCAATGCCAGCATGCCTTGTTTTTTCAAATTGGTTTCATGAATTCTGGCAAAAGATTTTACCAGAATTACGCGCACTCCCAAAAATCTGGGTTCCATAGCTGCATGCTCTCTGCTGCTGCCTTCTCCATAATTTTCTTCACCCACCACAATGCTGAATTCACCAGCCGCTTTGTAAATGCGCTGTACTGCCGGAACACTTCCATATTCCCCGTTCAATTGATTCAAAACATTATCGGTTTTATCATTAAATGCGTTAACTGCACCTATCAACATATTGTTGCTGATATTATCCAAATGTCCGCGGTATTTCAACCAGGGACCAGCCATGGAAATATGGTCGGTAGTGCATTTTCCTTTTGCTTTTAACAACAATCGCAAGCCTTTGATATCGCTACCTTCCCACTTCGCAAATGGGGCCAGTAATTGTAATCTGTCACTCGTAGGACTTACCAAAACTTCCACTTTACTTCCGTCTTCTGCAGGAGCCTGGTATCCGGCATCCTCCACGGAGAAGCCTTTTGCAGGCATTTCAAAACCTGTCGGTTCATCCAGTTTCACCTGTTCTCCTTTATTGTTTTCCAGGGTATCAGTAAGAGGATTAAAAGCCAGTGTTCCAGCAATTGCCAATGCGGTTACAATTTCAGGACTCGCAACAAATGCATGGGTATTTGGATTCCCGTCGTTTCGTTTGCTGAAGTTTCGGTTAAAGGAGGTGATAATGCTGTTTTTGCGAGTTGGATCATCCGTATGTCGCGCCCATTGGCCGATACAAGGTCCACATGCATTAGCCAGAACTACCCCGCCGATTTTATCAAATTCAGCCAAATATCCGTCGCGTTGCACGGTATAACGCACCTGCTCACTTCCCGGAGTAATAGTGAATTCTGATTTTGCTTTTAATCCTTTTTCTGCTGCCTGTTTTGCAAGAGATGCTGAACGGCTGATATCTTCATAACTGCTGTTGGTGCAGGATCCTATCAACCCCACTTCCAATTTCTCAGGCCATCCGTTTTCTTTTACGGCTGCAGCAAATTTGCTGATTGGCCATGCCAAATCCGGTGTAAACGGACCATTCACATGGGGTTCTAATTCCGATAAATTAATTTCAATTACTTCATCAAAATATTGTTCCGGATTCATATAAACCGCAGCGTCTCCTACGAGATGTTCATGAATGGCATCCGCCATATCCGCAATATCCGCGCGATCTGTTCCACGCAGGTATTCACTCATTTTAACATCGTAACCGAATATGGAAGTAGTTGCTCCAATCTCAGCACCCATGTTACAAATGGTACCTTTTCCGGTACAACTGATACTTTCGGCGCCAGGGCCAAAATATTCCACTATTTTATTGGTACCGCCTTTTACTGTAAGAATTCCGGCAACCTTTAATATCACATCTTTTGCGCTGGTCCATCCATTCATTTTGCCGGTTAGTTTTACGCCGATAATTTTTGGGAAAAGCAATTCCCAGGCAAATCCCGCCATAACATCGCTTGCATCAGCCCCACCTACGCCTATTGCAACCATTCCGAGTCCACCTGCATTAACCGTATGCGAATCCGTACCAATCATCATTCCTCCTGGAAAAGCATAATTTTCCAATACCACCTGGTGAATGATTCCCGCACCCGGTTTCCAGAATCCAATTCCATATTTGTTGGAAACGGATGAAAGGAAATCGAATACTTCTTTATTCTTATCCAATGCAGATGCAAGATCCGCGCTGGCACCATCTTTTGCCTGAATTAAGTGGTCGCAATGCACGGTACTTGGTACTGCCACTTTTGGCCTTCCACTCTGCATAAATTGCAACAAAGCCATTTGCGCAGTGGCGTCCTGCATGGCAACGCGATCTGGTGCGAAATCTACATAAGATTTACCTCTTACAAATTCATGGTTCACATCCCCATTCCAAAGGTGGGAATACAAAATTTTCTCAGTAAGTGTTAATGGTTTGCCAAGAATATTGCGCGCAGCATCAATTCTGGAAGGCATTTTGGAATAAACGGAACGGATGAGATCGATATCGAAAGCCATAATCTGCCGCGAAATTCGGTAATTTCAACCAAAATCCCCAGCATCATTTGCAAATAATCATGGGCTATAATTTTCTGAATTCCATATTTTAAAAAAATGCGAATTTTCATAGGAACGAAATGCAATCGAATCTGCTTCTTTGAGATAAATTCAATCAGGTATTAAAAAGAAAATCCCAGGTGAAAATGTGAAAACAATATTTAATAAAAAACTTAAACGCTTAATATTTCAGATAATATTTTTAATAAAATAAAAATGCAGAAGCCCTTGTTCCCAAATACTGAACGTACATTAGACAAAACTTCTTTGCAAACTTCAAAATCTATTTTAATTTAATTAATCTACTGTTAATTCACACTTGTGGGTGAAATTCAATTGCGGATTCCTGTCAGAATTGTGTAAGTTTGAGAAAAATGCCGGGGTAAATCAGACACAGCGTTGTATCATTTTTTACCCCAAAATATGCGCCTATGAACAAAATATTTACAACCCTGATTGCATCCCTTTCATTCTTTACTTCCCAACTACATGCAAGCGTTCCGCCCGTAGCGCAATTCAATGCCAGCTCATACAGCGGTTGCGCCCCATTAACTGTAACTTTCTACAATTCCAGTTCCGGAAACGGAAGTTATAACTGGACTTTCGGCGACCCTGGTAGCGGCCCTGCTGATAGCAGCCAGGCGTGCAGTCCAACCCACACATTCATCAATCCCGGTACTTATACGGTTACGATGAATTATTTTCTGAACAACACCACCTACACCGCTACTGCTACGATTACGGTTTATCCCAAACCCAATCCTTCCATTGCAGGAATGGACACCATTTGTGATGGATCCACTACTACCTACACAGCCAGCGGGATGACAGGTTCCGGATTTTTCTGGACCATCAATGGCGGAACTATAGTAGGACCAAATAATAACAATACCGTAAGTGTATTGTGGCCCACACCGGGAACGGGTTCCCTCACCGTAACGGAAACTACAGTAAACGGTTGTTCCAATAGTAAAACCATTAATGTTTTGGTAGCCAGCCAGCCCCGAATAGGTAATTTTTGTCACCAGACAGGAGGGAGTTCCGGTAACCAACCGGATAAAGACCGCAAAGATTGTCTCTGCGCATTTAATCTGAATACCCTGTTTGCAATTGACAATACGAGTCAGTTGTTTAACCCTGCACTTTACAATTTTCAATGGACGGTTACCGGCTCAGGATCGCTTTTTAGCGGTCAGGGCACCAATACTGCCGTGATTCAGGTAGGCGCAGGACCAACCGTTACCGTTACTCTGGTGGTTTGGAATGATTTCGGTTGCACCGATACACAAACCTGCATATTTGATGTTTGCCCTTCACCAACAGCTAGCTTTAAAGCTGATACTGCATGTCAGGGTGGAACAACCCATTTCAATGCATCTGCTTCTACCATACTTTCACAACTCACCACATTTAACTGGGATTTTGGGGATTATTCTACCGCTACTACAACCACCCCAATTACCAGTCATTTGTATGCAACTCCGGGAATTTATACCGTAAAATTGCGCGTTAAAAATGCGAGTGGTTGTACCGATGATACCACCATAAAAGTTCTTGTAAATAGTGGTACTCCACCTCCAATTCTTTGCCCGGGAACCGTTTGCCACAATACCAAACATTGTTATTCAACGCCGTATTATCCGGGTGCTACATACACCTGGACTGTTACAGGTGAGGATACTTTTGCGCTGAGCTCCAATGACACCGGTATTTGTGTAACCTGGGGCGATGGGCCCTTGGGAAATATAACTTTGGTTGTAACCGGCGGACCTTATTCCTGTGGATACAATTCCATCGATATACCTATTTTCCCGAAAGACCTTGAAATTACTGGCCCGGATACGGTTTGTTCCGGGGCTACGGTGAATTATCAGGTACCTCTAATTCCCGGTAGTTGTTATAGCTGGATGCCCGTGAATCCGAATATTCAGGTAAGTTCCAATGCCGGTAACCAAATTTCTGTACAAGTGCCATTTAATTTTGTTGGCACATTTAATATCATCGCAGATGTTCGGAATGAAATTACATGTTGCGATGGAAAAGATACATTTACAGTTGTGGTACAAGGTCCAATTGTTTTGGATACCATTCAGGCAGTTTGCGAATATTCAACCCAAACTTATACCGCAAATGTTCCCGTAACATGGACAGTTTATAACGGAACCATAAATGCTTCATCTCCAACGAGTATTAATATTACATGGGGAGGTGCAAGTATTGGTACCATTCACGCTGCGGCAATCAATCCCAATTTGGTTTGCAACAATACCATTGTTGCACAAGTGCAACTGGTACCATTACCGCCAAATCCTGCAATTAACGGACCTACCATGGTTTGCGTTGGAAAACCAGCGAATTACAATTATATCACATCCCCTGCAATCGCTGGTTCCAATTGGTCAATCACACCGTTTGCATCGCATACACCGATAAATAATACCGACAATGTGGTTTTTGCAACACCTGGCAATTACACCATTACGGTGAATTATTTTAATATCAATTACAATAATTCCGGAACTTTTAATTGCTATTCTACATCAGTATTAAACGTGTTGGTTGTAGATACTCTTTGCCCTGTAATTTCCGGCCTCGGAAATACCTGCATTGGTTCCACACAAACCTATACTTTATCTTCCAATCCGGGAGGAATATGGCAATGGCAAATTATAGGCGGTCAAATTATTTCTTCTACACCAACAAGCATTACCATACAATGGGGAAATATCAATCAGGGACAGGTGAATATTCAAAACTCATTGTGTTCCGGTTTCTGCAGCAAATTGGTAAATATTAATGCAATTCCGGTTGGATTAATCGTAGTTTCAGATTCTACTTGTAAAGGAGATTCTGTAAAATTAACAGGCCCTCCGGGTTATACATATTCGTGGAATACAGGTGCTACAACTCAAAGTATTTGGGCAACATCCACAGGTTTGTATAGTCTCGCAATTACACAATTAGGTTGTACAGCAACATTGAATTACAATTTAAATCCAATGCCAAAAAAGCCAAAGCCAAATGTGTATTTAAATTACAATTGTATGATTGCTCCAAACACTCCAATTCCTTTTCAGATTATGGCAACCCAAAATCCGAACTGGAGTTATTCCTGGAGTCCGCAAACTGCAATTCCTGCAAATAGTGATACCAATTATTTGCATTATACTACCGTTCAAAATAGCACGCATACCGTAATTGTTACCAATCAATTCGGATGCAAAGACACAGCTTCAATTACAGTTACTGGACCATGTATTGATACGGTAATTTGTTTGAATCCTCCTTGTCCTCCGCCTTGCACCTGCAATGCTACTTATACAGTAAATTATAATCCGTGCACCGGATATTTTTCCATAACACCAATAACCGGTGGACCATATTCCGGATATTATTGGAATTTCGGAGATGGAGATTACAGCAATTATGCTTCACCCCAGCACTGGTTTTCAACAACAGGTAACCATACGGTTACGGTTGCAGTTTGGTGCGGATGTAACTGGGTTTCACAAACGGTTGTAATTAATGTTCCATACATTATTCGTCCAAGACTAAAACACAGTTTCCCATTTTCCTGTAATTACAATACCATTAAATTGGAATATAAAACAGGTGCAAGTACAGTACTTGGTGTTGGCCTGAGTTATCAGATTAATTGGGGTGACGGACCTACGACTTCTATTTCGGGATTACCGCAAAACCATACATATACAAGCGCGGGAACTTATATAATTTCATATACCGTAAATGCAGTTTCACCACCTTGTTCTAAGACCGTTTACGATACTGTTACCATACTTCCGTTTCAAGCCGATTTTGGTTTTTGTGATAGTGGTTGTGTAGGGCAGGCGGTTCAATTTTATGACAAGAGCACTTCATGGTCGCCAATTGTAGGCTGGTACTGGACATTTGGCGATGGATTCAACTCCAATCTGCAAAGTCCATTTCATATTTATAATGCAGTTGGACCTTATACTGTAACGCTGGTAATAACCAATTTCCAGGGCTGTAAAGACACCGTAAGTTACACCATAAATATTACTACTTTTAATGCGGGAACTCTTGCATTTACAGTAAATGGATCTCCTGCTACCGGCAATGTATTTAAAATATGCGATGGTGGATTTGTAACTGCTACTGCAGCAAATGTTCCTTCATGGACTTATTCCTGGAATAATGGTGCATTTATTTACAAGGATACCTTCAGAACCAGCGGTGTTTATTATGTGGTAATTGCAAATGGAGATGGTTGTACAGACACACTAGGGCCGTTTACGGTTATTGTTAATCCAAATCCAAATGCAACCATTCTTGCGGCTGACAGTGTTTGTGCAACAGGGAATCTCACCTTAAATGCATTGAACGGATTGGGATATTCTTACAATTGGAATATCAATAATGGTGCATTTACAGATACATTTAATCCATCTACTTTCTATAGTTTACCCGCAGGTGCATATAACGTGGTACTCACCATTACCAATGCATTCGGATGCAAAGCAGCAGACACGGCAAATATGATTTTAATGCCTGTTCCGGTTGTTACTGTTTCCCCAAATTTCATTGCTTTTTGTCAGGGAAATACTGCAGCGCTCACAGCAACGGTAACGGGCTCTTATTTAAATCCAATTCAATGGAATAATGGAGATACAGGAATGACAACCGTGGCTTATACCCAGGGACTTTATACGGCCACGGCAACGGATTGGTTTGGTTGTGTGGGAAGCGGCAGCAGTTATGTAGTAGTAAATCCGCTTCCGGATTTGAGCAATATTCCAAAAGGATGTTATAAAATATGTAAAAATCAGGGACCGGTAAAAGTGTGTGGTCCAATTCCATTATTGGGCGAAGCATTTAATTACAATTGGACACAAAACGGAAATCCTTTCAGCACCAATCAAAGTGTTGCGATCACTGCAAATGGAACTTATCAGTTAATAGTTACAAATACCATTACAGGATGTACGGATACTTCTGATATTTTTGATATTCAATTCGTTCCCGGGCCATCAGCGGTTATTGGTTCGCCTACACCGAATCCAACTATTTGCAAAGGTTCGCAGGCATGCATTACCATTGTTGTACAAAATCCCGATCCGGATATTATTTACAATTGGTATGTAGACGGAGATCCGCTGCCAATTGAAACGTCAGATACCATCATTATTTGCACTCCCGGAATTTATATTTTGGAAGCATTTAAAAGCAATTGTTGCAAAGCATATGATACTATAATAATTGAAGAAGGAGATTGTTGTTTTGATGTTAAAGATCCAAACTTTCATTTAATTCAGGATAGTACGGTTTATACTACAACTCAATGGTGGGACGGTAAATATTATGTTGCAGGTCGTGTTTACGTTCGCAATAAAGCAGTGCTGGACATGACTACCATTGATGTGGTTTTTGACCGGGATGGTGAAATTATTTTTGAAGATAGTTCTGTTATTCGTGCAAATAATAGTGTATTCCGACCATGTGATATGCACGATGTTTGGGTTGGATTTACCTTTAAAGACAGCAGCAGCGGATTCATACACAGCAATACATACAAGAATGCAAAACATGCAATAGATGTGAATACTAAAGGTCCGGAAGGAGTGAAAATCACGGACAATGTATTTACAGATTGCCATATCGGCGTGCGAATCAACAGGGGTTCCAGAATTTACAACCAGGGAATTACGAATAATTCTTTTGTGATTTCTGATTATGATTTTACCATTAATACACTATATCCGAATTACGATTATTTTGGAATAAAACTGGAAAGTGTGAGAATGGATGAAATTGTTTCGCAAAACCAATTCAGGAATAGCGACAGAACGCAACAAAACAATAAATTTTATGGTATTTATATGCTGCGATCCCTTGCAAATCTGAGTGAAAATAAATTCACCAATATGTACAGAAGTTTTGATGTTGTTTCTAATATCGGTTTGGTGAATATCGAAAATAACGAAATTGAAAAAGACTTTCAGGGCAAGTTCCCGAGTGATGTTCAGATACGCCTCACCAATTGTACACTGCCAACTTTGATATACGCCAATGAATTGCGGAATTCAGATAATAAATGGGCTCGAACTACAGGTATTTATGCCGATGTGATGAATGGAATGAATATCCGCGATAACAACATCAAAGGTTTTGATATCGGTATCTGGACGCGCAGAACTACAAATTCTGTGGTGAATGAAAACGATATCGACCTCAGCGGGGATATTGGAATTTTGGATACCGCAAGTAAAAATATCGATATCAATTGCAACATTGTTCGCATGAAAGATTGTGTGGTGAAATTCCCGAATACTTGCAACGCAATTGGAATTTATATGCAACAGGGTGATAGCATGAATGATATTTATACCAATTGTGTATTTGATACCCGACGTGCAATTATGGTTCAACGAATGACCGGAACTGCCACTATTCCGCGAATTGTAAATAACTACTTGTACAATTACCAATATGCAGGTGTTGCTTCCATCAATCACTTTGGAGACATTGGCGGAGTAGGGCGCGATGGAAGAAATACTTTTACCAGTAACAATGCCGGAGGAGGTGCATTTGATATTACCGCCGTTGGTGGAATCGTAAATCAACGCTGTAATTTTGGTATTATTCAAACTGCTGGTACAGTAAATTCAAATCCTTGTCCGGGCTTAACTATGTACAACAGCTCGGCAGCCTGCGGTCATCAGATTGTAAATCCCAAATATTATAAATTAAATCAATGGGATATTTGCGATCAGTATTTTGGTAAAAGTGCAATCATAATTATTGAACATGATGGTGGACATGATTGGGGTGTAGACAAAGGTAAAATTGCGACCATACAACTGGCAACATTGCAAAAGCAGGAAGTTATGTTGGTAGCAATGGTGCTTTCAGAAGAAAAAGATAAAAATAATTTTGATCTCTGGATGAATCGAATTCGCAATGAAAAATTGCTTACCAGTTTTGAAATTCATTGGTTGGAATGCCAATGGAACTACGACAATGCGAGTACGAATGTCGCAATTCAGAAATTATCATCCTTTGCAGTTGCAAATGAAGAAGAACAGCAACAAAAAGATATATGGATGACCATCTGGAATGCAGAAATAAGCGATAGAATCGATGCCGCTGCATTTGCCAATATGGCATTAATTGACAATAGCAATACCTCACAATCTTCGCTGGCGAGGGATGTTATGCAAAGTGCCAATGGAGATAAAGATCACAAATTTGCAGTACCATTTGTGGAACCGGAACCAGAAATTGCCGGCAACCTGAATGATGCGTTTATTCATTTAATTCCGAACCCTGCAAGTGAAAAAGTAAATGTGGAATTCAGAATCAAAGGAAGTGGGGAAGCGCAGGTGAACTTGTATGATGCAGTAGGAAATAAAATCGACCGCCAGGCCATGCAACTCACCCAGGGCCGCTACCAGTTCGACCTCCGAAACCTTTCACCAGGATTATATTTGGTTTCTGTGCTCGATACCGAGACGCAGGAAAAACATGTGGCAAAATTAATTGTTGAATAACAAAAAAGAGGGCGATTATTTCGCCCTCTTTCTTTTATTTTATAATAATTGTTTCATTTTATATTAATAGGAATAATGAATGAAAAAAAAGCAATTATATTTTTTATTATATTTTGTTATCACTTTTTGACTTGATGCAAAAAGTAACCAAAAAGATTAAGGCTGCCATGCGTTAAAGTCCCACGCTTGCTTGTAGCGGAAAGCCCGTCCGTACCGGCACAGGCGGACCATCGGCGATCTTCTCCCATTCGGTGGAAGCTCCCTCAATTTTTTGCCCCTGATACCAACGCTTAGGAACTCCAACGCATGGAGACCAATCGTCCTATTAATAAAAATAAATTTATTGAAATTATTTTTTATTAATATATAAATGGGTTTGGTTATTTTATTGGAAATAGAATTAATTCCACTTTCATCTTTGTACTGAACCAATGATAAAATGAGAGATTAATTTAATTTGTGAAAATAATGTTGCAACCCGGTGATGGCCCTCCCGGAGAAAAAGCGTAGAAAAACAAGATGATGGATTTGTGTGAGGGGGCGGCCCGGCGACAGCAAGGGCGCGGGAAGCCGATTCAGTTTTTGTCAAATAGTGAGTTTTATTGTTGCAACCCTTCGACAAAAACCTTAGCGGCGTGGTAAATCCAAATCGTAGTTTTTTAGCTTTTTATCCGAGGGCCTAGCCTTTGGTTCCACCTTTGGGCAATGCCAAAGGTGGTAAAATTAAATTCAAACCAGCGCGATTGGTACTCATGCTTCATCAGGTACAACCATGAAAACTCCAACCGTATCCATTATCGCGTAATACAAAAAACCTGGAATTCTTAATCACTTGTTACATTCAATCTCAAAATGAGCAGCAAAGTTTTGAATATTCAAATGCAATGAATATCATTGATGTATCAACATTCAAAACACGTACTAATTCATGAAAAATCTTATTCTTGCATTTATTTGCTTCACCCTGTTTTACAACAATGACCTCATGGCGCAGCCACCGGCTGGTACTCTTGACAAGACTTTTGGTGGAACAGGTATTGTGATCAAATCTCTGGGCACATATTCCGATGCTGCTGTTTCAGCGATTATTCAACCATCCGATGGAAAAATCCTGATTTGCGGGTATTCGGATACCGATGTGGGAGCCAACGTGATGGTTGCAAGATTTAACCTCGATGGAACCCTGGACAAAACATTTAATGGTACTGGTAAAATCATTACACCGGTTATGGTTTCCAATGATGATTTGGCAAATGCAATTGATGTGCAAAGTGATGGCAAAATTGTAGTAGGGGGGTATGCCTATAACGCTACGGGGCAATTCGATTTTCTTGCATTGAGATATACAACCTCCGGTGCATTGGATAATACTTTTAATGGCAAAGGATACAATACCATTTCTTTTGGTTTGGCTACAAGTACCAGGCTGTCTGCAATTGCCATTCGACCCGATGGTAAAATCATTCTCGGTGGTATTGTGGATTCCATAAAAAATTATTTTGCCTTCGCCAGGTTAAAAACAGACGGGACATTGGATCCTACATTTCACAGCGATGGAAAATTTACTCTCCCCATAAGCCATCCGGGAACTGAAATGGGGAAAATTGTTTTACAATCTGATGGGAAAATTGTGGCGGCAGGCCATGGGTCCGCTTCTGCTATTCTTGTACGGCTGAAACCGGATGGCAATTTGGATTCAAGCTTTGGAGTCAAAGGCACAAGCATGATTAAACTCGGAACTTCCCTTACTGAAATCTTTGGTTTGGCTATGCAGGCAGATGGAAAATTTGTAGTTGCCGGAGATATTACTGCCAGTTCAAAATATTCCGCAATGGTGGCCAGGTATAAATCAAATGGAACATTAGACAGCACGTTTGGAACAAATGGTGTATACAGCACCAATTATGGCGCTTCCACCTATGATATGTTTCAAAGTATAGCCATTCAATCTGATGGAAAAATAGTGTCTTGCGGGTTCACTTTTCCGGGAAATTATGCGGATATGGCATTGTTGCGATTGAATAGCAATGGCAGTGTAGATACTTCTTTTAGCAGCGATGGAAAAGTAGTTACTTCTGTGAGCGGTGATGATGATTTTGCAAACTGTATTTTGATCCAAAAAGATGGCAAAATTTTGGCTGTAGGGTACGATTTTAATGGATTTTTTTACGATGTATCTTTGGTGAGATATTTACCCGTTTTTACTTTAGGGAAAATAGATCTGCATCAAATGAACGGTCAGGCATTTGTTTATCCCAATGCCATTCAAAAAAGCGCCACACTGAGATATGAGTTGTTTAATGAAACCTTACTTGGTATTAAACTATTCGATATGCAGGGAAAAGAAATTTCAGTACTTCTCAAAGCCGAATTGCAAAATGCAGGGGTACATGAAATTCCTGTGATTCTGCCTGACGATCTGGCCCAGGGAAATTATGTGGTTGTTCTGGAATCGAACTCGGACAGAATCGCCATTAAAATTCAGAAATAGGAACTGAACGAAAGCGGTTGGTGCTATTTCTTTGCGCGCCGAGACGAGACCATCAACCGCTTCCGCCTAACCCCAATTGAGGGATATTTAGAATATTATTGTATACCATCTAAATATTCTTGCGCACATTTCCAATTCTTTTGATTATCGCCATTTCTGCCAGTGGTTGTGCTACTCTGTTCAATTCAAAAAAGCAGCATATCAAAATCATTGCCGGAGATGAAATTAATAAAATTTACGTCGATACCCAAAGAGCGAGAGCATTAGATTCCATCACCTATCTGGTAAAACGCGGTAAACAACCAATTAAGCTAACTATCTATACAGACAGCGGCATTTTTTTGGATAGTATAAATGCAAAAAATTCCACCATGTTTTGGCTGAATATTTTTAACGATGGAATTGGATTCATACCCGATTGGAAAAATCCAAAACGATATGGATTTCGAAAATATAACACAGTAGAATACGCAAATAATAAAATCAAAATACATAAATATAACAGTTTTACATACGGAGATATTCGTTTCAATCTCAGCTTCCCTTTCATCAATTCCATATATACCAATCAAACTGATACCACAAAAGGAAAGCAAACCGGTTGTTGGGGCATTGAAGGTGGCCTGGATTATTTCATTAACCGCAACAATTATCTGAGCTGCAATATGGGCTCGGCAAGTACATTATTTCTGGGTTTACCGCATGCTTTACATGGAGAATTTTCAGAATATTTCACCAATTATTTTCAATTGAAATACATGCATCGACTTCAAAATACAGAAATTGGTATTGGTGTACATTTGGCAAATAATGTATACCAAATGGACAACACAGGCCCATCCAACAAATTGTATCCATACAGAATAAATAAAGGATTTGGCCCCAATTTATCTATTCAAAAAAAAATAACCGGACGTTTTTATCTCGGTGCGCTATACCAACCCAATTTATTTCGAATGGAAAGAAATACAACATTTGAGTACGGTCATTTTCTGAGTTTTTATTTTGGTTGGCATTTTCCAACCGGATTTAATTTGCCGTATTTTTGAATTTCACTGTTCCACCTATTTTTGCATAATGGCCTATAACCAAATTCTGGCGAGCCGCATCCGGGCGAGATTTGCCGCCCTTTCCAATGTGGAAGAAAAAGAAATGATGGGAGGTCTCACTTTCATGTATAACGGGAAAATGTGTGTCGGCGTCATTCAGGATGAAATGATGTGCCGTATAAATCCGGAACTGCATGACAAAGTAATCCAACAATCCGGTTGCAGAACCATGGATTTTACCAAACGACCCATGCGCGGATATGTAATGGTAAACGAAAGCGGTATGCAAAGCCATGCCAATTTTGAATACTGGATTGGGTTGTGTCTGGATTTTAATCAAAAAGCAAAATCCTCCAAACGCAAATAAAAATATACAGGCAAAAAAAAACTATTATTTCTTGTTGTCTATGATCTGCGATTTTTACAAGCAATATGTCTGTTTTCCGCATTAAACCTTTTCCATTTTTTTGCATCTAAGGCATTATGCGCAAAACCTTACTCCTGTTTTTATCCGTTTTTTTTCTGCAATTTTCTCATGCACAAAGTCCAGAAATTACAAGCTGGATTTTAAATACCGACAGTTCAAAAGGATATAACAATATTCTTTCCAATGTGCAAATGGTTCAATATTCCGCCAATAATGTTTACGTAAGCTCCACCTGTATTCCCGGATATGATATTGGCCCATGGGCGGGGAATCCCAATACACCTGCCAACCAGAATTTTGTATTTAAAATAACCCGTAATCCACAAAAAAATACCGGTACTTTAATTGCCACAAATCTTGGTCACATCGGTATATGGACTAATGGTGTGTCCATTTTTAATCCCAAAGATGCAATGAGTTATAACAACCAAGGTGTTTGGAATCAAAATGCCATAGTGGTGGAAGGTCCTTCCTTTGATGATTGTCTGGGGCATCCGGCGCCAAATGGGGAATATCACCACCATTTAAATCCCACCTGTTTGTATAATGATTCCAATGCAACGGTACATTCTCCAATTATTGGTTTCGCATTCGATGGATTTCCAATTTATGGTGCATATGGGTATTCTGATACGCAGGGAGGTGGCGGTATTCGGAGAATGCAGAGCAGTTATCACAAAAGAAATATCACCAAAAGAACCACCTTGCCGGGTGGTGCCGCTGCATCTTCCGCAGGGCCGGATGTTTCAGGCACTTATCCGATAGGATATTATATAGAAGATTTCGAATACATAAAAGGTTCAGGAGATCTGGATGAACACAATGGCAGATTCTGCAAGACACCGGAATATCCCCAGGGTATGTATTGCTATTTTGTTACACTGGATAGCAACCTGATTGCAGAATATCCATATGTTCTTGGTACAACTTATTATGGAACTGTGCAGTCCGGAAATACCGGCCCGGGCAGCGGGCACAATACCATAAGTGAATCGGTTACTGTGTACAATGGTACCAATCAAACCCGGATGCCGGAATCGAATGCCATGCGATTATTTCCGAATCCGGCTGGTGAAAAAGTTGTGTTGTGGTTGGAAAATGGGATGCCAAGTAACCTGAAACTGGAATTGCGAAATTCCTCTGGGACACTTGTATTTTCTCAAGATTTCATTCAGCCTATGGTGAGCAATACTTTGGATCTTAAAGAACTTGCACCGGGCATGTATCACTTAAGCGTTTTTTCAGGATCTATGCGCTGGAACAGGACTTTGCAGATACAATAAATCACCGGCTAACTACAATCAGGGTTAGATGACTGCCGAAAAAAACATTTCGGATAAATTTGTCGGAAAAGAAAATATGATTATTTTTGCCGCCGCAATTACCCTATGTTTTCTAAATCCTGTGAATACGGAATTAAGGCAATCATCTATATTGCTAACCAGTCTTTGCAAAAAAGAAGGGTAAAATTGCAGGACATTATTGGGGAAGTTGGATCCCCTGAAGCTTTTACAGCAAAAATCTTACAGGAACTTGCCAGAAATAAAATTATTATTTCGCATACCGGACCATATGGCGGGTTTGAAATGGATGTGAAGAATATGAAAAAGGTACGATTAAGTGAAATTGTATATGCAATAGACGGAGATGCCATTTATAATGGCTGCGGGCTGGGTTTAACCGCCTGCTCAGCATCACAGCCTTGTCCCATACACCATAAATTTGTTAAAGTAAGAAATGAGCTGAAAATAATGCTCGAAACAACTACCATATATGACCTGGCAGTAGGGCACAAAAATGCCGCTACCTTTTTGAGACGATAAAAAAATTTGACCACATTTAAGACAATAAAGTCCGAAATATAAAAATCAAATGGAAAGTAGAAATTTATGGGGAGAATCAGGAATCTGGATTACCGTCCTGTTAATTGTGATTCCCGTTTTGGCGGCAACCATCATTATGGTTGTAAAAGCCGTTGTAACGCTAAACAAATATCTGCGAGAACAAGAGTTGGAGAAATTCAGGAAATATGTCAAGGAATTAAAGCCTGACGAACTTGAAAAATTGGAACGAAGGAAAAAAGAACTCGAATTTGAGCTCAGCCACAATGAACTCAGTGGTGATGCCACACCAAAAGACAGCAGAGGACTAATAGACTATGTTGACGAGGTTGCCGAACTCCGTTTTGTAGAAACCAAAAAGAAAAGTCAGCCACGGCCATCTATTGATCCTGTACTAACCAGACTTATTCTCTGGTATATCGGATGTGCCACATTCTGGCTGTTGTTTGGTACCACCATTGGAGAATATCTTGGAATTAAATTTTCAGCGCCTGATATAGATCATTACAGTTGGTTGAGTTTTGGCCGCCTGAGACCTGTTCATACCAATGCCGTTTTTTGGGGCTGGGCATCGCTGGCCATGGTGGGGCTTGCTTATTATGTGGTTCCAAGGGTTAGCAATGTGCAGATATACAGCATTCGATTGGGTTATCGAACCTTGATTTTAATAAACCTGTCTGTGATTTTGGGAAGTATTTTTTTAATGGCAGGAATCAATAATGGAGGTGGAGAATACCGGGAATACATATGGCCGATAATGGTATTGTTCGGAACAGGAATTATTCTGTCTTTGTATAATTTTTATAAAACCATTGCAAAAAGAAATACAAAAGAAATTTATGTGTCCAATTGGTATGTGATAGCGGCCATGATGTTTTTGTTGGTTATTGCAGTAGTAGCATATTGGCCGGGGTGGCAGAATGGCCTTGGAGAAACCATTGTACAGGGATATTATATGCATCAGGGAGTTGGTATGTGGTTTATGTTATTCAATCTCGGATTGATGTATTATTTTCTTCCGCAGCAATTAAATAAACCTATTTATTCTTACAGTCTGGGAATACTTGCTTTCTGGACACAAATTCTTTTTTATACGCTTATAGGAACGCACCATTTTATATTTAGCGCCATACCCTGGTGGATGCAGACCATAGCAATTGTAGGTAGCGCAGGAATGATAATACCGGTAGTTGCAGGAACCACAAATTATCTGATGACGTTTAAAGGATCCTGGAGAAAATTATCCGGTAGTTATACCCTTCCTTTTTATCTCATTGGTATTATCTTCTATTTTACAGGTTCTCTGCAAGGAACTGCAGAGGCATTCCGTTTTACGAATCTCGTCTGGCATTTTACTGATTTCACGGTAGCGCATTCTCACCTAACCATGTATGGCATTATCACATTTATGTTATGGGCATTTGTATACACCATTGTCCCCAGACTTACTGGTAAAGAACCTCCGCAGATTTTAGTCGGTGCGCATTTCTGGCTGGCATTAATCGGCTTGTTGTTTTATACGATTCCATTAATGGTTGGTTCCACATTACGGGGCATGATGTGGATGGATGGAAAGCCTTTTATAGACAGTGTGGAGTTGATGGCGCCTTTCTGGTTGTGGCGTGCAATTGGAGGTACATTAATGTGGCTTTCCCATATTCTTTTTGCATACAATGTCTATGTAATGATAAAGAAAAAAGATACCAAAAAAATACCCAAATCATCGAAAGAAATATTAAAGATGAAAATGGAATTGGAAATGGAAAATCAAGTGGAAATAATTAAATAAAATCGCATGCATTTTTTTGATGATCATAAAAAACTTTTCAGGATGGCACTTGGCCTGTTCCTGGGGCTCACCATAATAATTGCAGTTATTCCTGCATTAAAAAATCAGGCAAATAATGCACCGCTGCCAAATTCAGAACCGCTTAGCAAAGCAGCTGAAGAAGGCAAAAAAATATTTATCGCAAATGGTTGTGTGGCCTGCCACACCCAACAGGTGAGAAATGTGGATATGGATAAAACCTGGGGAAACAGACCCGGAATTGCAGCAGATTATGCAGCCAATACCAGAATAGATTTTTGGAGGAATACAGCCACTCTCATGGGCACTGAAAGAACCGGACCGGACCTGACAAATATAGGTATACGGCAACCTGGAAAAGAGTGGAATCTCTTGCATTTATACCAACCACGTGCGGTGGTGAACAAATCCATCATGCCTGCTTATCCCTGGTTGTTTGATGTAAAAAAAGAATTGGTAACGGGCGATGTGGAATTGATAGTACCGGATGAATTTAGAAAAGGTGTAACCGGTAAAATTGTGGCCACCACCGATGCTTTAAACCTCCTTGCATATTTGCAGAGTTTGAAACAAACGCCGTTGCCACAAGGTATGCAAGAGAGTGAATTTTTATATAAAAAGAAAAGTGAAGTTCCCTCAGCTTCCGGTGCAGATAAACTGCCCGACGGAAAAATGGTTTATGCAAATAATTGTCAAAGCTGTCACCAGGAAAATGGGGAAGGTCTAAAGGGTGCATTTCCACCATTAAAAGGAAGCAAAATTGTGCACGGAAATGATCTGGAATTGTATGTTACGATTATCATGAAAGGTTATGATGCAAGAGAGGAATATGCTTCCATGGGAGCAATTGGAACCATCAACCATTTTACACCGGAAGATGTGGCTGCACTGATCAATTTTGAAAGAAGCAGTTGGGGAAACAATGGAAAAAAAGTGAGTGCCGCTGAAGTAAAAAAAATTATGGAAACCCTCAAATAAATAAAATAATTTACTGATGAAACGCGGAATATTAATTGTTTTTTTTGCAGTGCTTTCACAGCATTTTGCACTCTCATGCGATGCCTGTGAGAAACAGCAGCCAGCCATCACCCGTGGGATTACACATGGTAACGGACCTAATAACAACTGGGACTGGGTGATTGTGATTGTTATGGTGGTTATTACTTTGGTAACCCTTTGTTTTTCAATATGGTATTTAATAAGGCCGGGTGAAAATCAATCCCGACATATCAAAAGAACCATTCTGAACTTGCAATAATTAATTATTATGAATAAAGAAAAAAGCACAATCTATCTTTTTGTAGATGACGATGCACAGCCTATTGCCGAATTGGTCACACCTGTACAATTTGAACTGGATACCAGAAAATTAACCGATGGGGAACATACACTTAAGATTGTTGGAAAATCTCCTACAGGAAGGGAGGGAATAAAAAAAATAAAATTCATGGTTCGGAATGGTCCTGCAATTGATTTGTCAGGAATTAAAGAAAATGATGTCGTAGATGGTGTCATCCCATTAATGGTAAATGCCTACGATAAAGGAAATCAGAACAATTTCAATATTGTTGGCAGTGAAACTCCTCAGAATGTACCCAACTGGCTGTGGATTTTGCTGGTTGCTTTTCTGGGTTGGGCAGTTTTTTATACCATTACTAATTTTAATTTATCATGATGTATTACAGAAATACAAAAAGAGAAATAATTTGTTTGGATGATATTAAAGAACTGGTGGATTCCTTCTATTCTAAAGTTCGTGAAGATGAGGTTTTGAGTCATATTTTTAATGATCGCATTCAGAATCGCTGGCCGGAACATCTCGAAAAAATGTACCTTTTTTGGCAAACGGTATTGCTTGAAGAACACACTTATCTCGGGAGTCCATTTTTACCGCATGCGCAACTTCCTGTTGGTATAGAGCATTTTAACCGTTGGATGGAATTGTTTAATAAAACGGTGGATGAGAGATTCGCAGGAATTACAGCTACAAAAGCCAAATGGCAGGCAGAAAGAATGGCTGAAATGTTTCATTCCAAAATTGAATTCTACAAAAACCATCATCTAAAACCTTTGAAATAAAAAAAGCGCATTTATTTATGCAGTTTCATTAAAAACTGCAAAAGTTATACTACGTCAAACCAGGCACGTTAACCGTTGACAAACATTCCGGAATTATCCTGAGATGGGTAATCAAGTCAATACCAGTCTTTCTGACAATTCCATGACGAACCAATTGCTTAAATTCGAGTCTTATCATTGAATGTCAAGGTTTTATTATTTATTTTTTATTGTTTTTTTTATTTTTAGTTCATCCAAAACTTTTGGTCAATGCACAATTGAAGGACCAAGGAATGGTTGTGTAAATGATATAATTACCTATACCATTAAATCTTCCGCTGCGCCTGCTTCATATAGTTGGAATTTTGGCACTTATGGAAATAGCAGCAATGCAGCTCCGAGTATTAAGGTTACGGCTACCGGATCCGTTACCATTACCTGCGAAATTACCATGTCAAACGGCAGCAAATGTAAAGACACCCATTTGTTAATGATTCAACCCAATCCGGTAGGAAAACTCGCCATAGATCCATCTTCCAATTTATGCGCGAATGGAAATCGTGTTTGTTTGAAAGATGCAAGTACAAAAGGTGCGGCTGATATTGAAAAAATAATTGTGTTGTGGTTTGACGGAAGTACATCCAAAACGCAAAAACCTTTGGGATTGATGTGTCGTTCCTTTTCGGGTGCAGGCACATATTCCTACAACCTGGAAGTGGCAGATGCTTTCGGATGCAAACACAATTCCACAGCAACTGTTACCATCAATCCATCACCTAAAATTCAGGGAAAATATTCATCCATCCCATATTGTGATTCAGTGCAGTTTTGTTTTGATGGTCTTACGAATGGCGGTACAACCGGAATTACATATGAATGGTATAACAATCCCGGAAAATCTGTTATATCCACTAGTAACGTCATTTGTAAAACATATAAAGCAGGTGAATACGGTTCGTTTAAATGCAAAGTAACCAACAGTTTTGGATGCCCGGATTCCTTTTATTTTTATGGCAGCGCACCGGTGCGAAAAATTGTGGCTAAAATAAGCGGAAGAAAATTTTGCAAAAAAGATATGACGCCATCCAATGCATTTTTTGCATCCAATGAATTTTTAAATTGGTACATCAATGGAAAGCTAATGGGTACGTATGATACGCTTCCATTAAAAATGATTTCCCATGGCTGGAATTATGTGAAAGGCGAGCAGCTTCCACCATGCAAAGGAGTGGTATACGATTCTTTTTATGTAACAGATGTAACAGCATCAGGAATTGCATTTAATAACGTACGGGCAAAAGTTATTGATACCGTTTTTTTTCTGGATGTTGGAAGTTATTCCCCGGGTACAAAAATTTACAGATTATGGAGTTTTAATGACGACGAGGCTGATTCCTGCACCACATCTATAAAACAGAATTTAAATCCATGGCAAAATTGCAACTACAGTTATGATAGTTTGGCCAGACATTATTACCATAAAAAGAAATGTTTTGAAGCAAATTTATATGTTTATGATAGTGTTTCAGGTTGCTATGATGATACCACGATTGAAGTGTATCGATATGATTATTGCAACGAGCTGATTTCGCCGGAGATAGTCTGTTTGGGGGATCCGGTTATATTTAGTATGACAAAAGCGGCATATTATAAGGCGGGGACTTTAAATTTTCTTTATACCGATACAGGTAATCCGCGAAATGTATATACGTTGAAACCCTCACCTGTTTTATTTTATACGTACAGTTCCGTTGGATATAAAAGTCCCATTTTTAAGCGCTTTTATTATGATGAAATTGTATGGAAAGACAGTGCCGGAAAAATAGTAATTGACAGCATGAGAAAGGACGGTTGGGTTTCAGATACTTTTTTTAATGGCGTGTTGGTGAAATACAGGCCAAATGCCTCCTTCTCTCTTGTAAAACCGGGTCTCTGCCCACCATGGAAAACAACGCTTAAATTCATGGCCAGTACCTGGGAGGATCCGGATACCATGGTGGTGAATTGGGGAGATACCATAGAATATTTCACCAATTATTCCGGGAAATTAGGCTATCTGGACAGTTTAAAGCACCAATATAAAAAGCCCGGTATTTATGATATCAGCGTGAAACTGAAGCCTAAACAAGGGTGCACCAATGAGTATTTTGGATTTTTGGGAATTGGCACCCATATGAATTTTACACCTGAATTAAATTGCAACTGGCGGAGGGTGAAGTTTAATGAAAGCGTAAAAATGTATGGGGATACCAATGAAATTCAGACTGACTCCAATGAATTATTCTGGGATTTTGGAAATGGTACTTATGGAGTTGGTTCGGATCCGATTGCCAAATATTCCAAAACTGGCACATATAAAGTCACCTTAAAATATCTGAAAAAAGGTGGTTGCAGCGATTCATTTTCCCGGGATATTACGCTTAGCGGTCCGGTTGCTGCAATGAAAAATGCGCCAATTATTTATTGCAGCGAATTGCATACGTTTTATGATTCTTCTTACATGAGTGGAGTTACAAATGGCGATTTTATTACCAAAAGAATTTGGAATTTTGGCGATGGCACTGCCGATCTTTTTGGGACCAGTATTTCTCATATTTATCCAACAGGTGGAACCTATGTAATTCGTTTGGTTGTGCAAACCAACAAAGGTTGCAGCGATACCATTTATCAATCTTTAAAAGTATTGGGACCTGAAGTTTACGCGAAAATAGGCACCGATAGTTCGGGATGTCCTCCACTGTATATTCGGTTTGATAATTATTCTAAACAATGCGGCAATTATATCTGGCAGTTTGGAGATCCTATGAATAACATTTATTCCACGCATGCAGATACATCCGTGAGTTTTACTTACACCAAACCCGGTGTTTATTTTGCCAAATTAATTGGTGGCGATAGTTTTTTTAACCCAAATACCGGCAACCGGTATTTTTGTTCTGCTACCTATCCCAAAACAGGGGATAGCGCGCTGATGATAGTGGTATACCCAAATGCAATTACCGATTTTGAAATGCCGGATTCTGTATGTCCGAAAATGACATTTGAAATTAAGAATACCAGCCCTGTTCCTGTAAAAGAGTATACCTGGAAATTACCAAATTACACTCAAAATAATATTCCTTTTGGCAGTATTTATTACAGATTTGAAGATACCGGAACCTATGCTATCGGCGCATTTCCACAATTGGATACTTCCTATAAATTCTGTCCGGATTCTGCATGGAAAAAATTAAAGGTGGTACAGCATTTTACTTCATTTGTGCATGATTGTAAAAAGAGTCATGCACCGGCCATTCATTTTAAAAATACTTCAGTTCCACAATCGGATATTTACCGGTGGACGGAAATGAATCCAGTAGATTCTTCACAAAAAGACCTGGCATATTCCAGGGATATCAATCTCCAGTATAATTTAGATACGGGGAAACATATTGTTTGCCTGAATACCACCGATTCTGCCTATTGTTATTATCGTTCCTGCACCACGCTGATTGTAAAGAATTATTTGGCCATTGCCAATGTATTTACTCCGGGAACGGATGGTTTTAACGATGTTTATAAAGTTCCATTTGACGGGTATCAGGATTTTGAAATGAAAATTTTCAATCGGTATGGGGAGCGGATATTTTATACCACCAATCCAAAAATATATTGGAATGGGAAGGTGGAAAACAAAGGTGCAGAGCTGCCTTCAGGCACGTATTTTTACCAAATAACCTTCAAAGAAGAATGTCATAAAGAAAAAACCATGATCAATGGTTCTGTGAATTTGTTGCGGTAATTATTGCGTGAAATTACAATTATGGTGTTCAACAATTTCTATTATAAACAATCTTAAGTTCCGATATTTTATTTCTGGATTTTGCATCTTTTTTACTGTATGTTATTTTTCATTTATTGAGCTATTATATCAACATTCGACCCTTTCAGGGTCGCTGTACTTCTATGTAGAGAGTGTTTAAGAACATTCGAATCCTTCGGATTCGTTTCCATTCATTTCATGTATTGTTTTCTTAATCCTGAAGGGATTACATGTCCTTAAAAAAAATAAGTACCTCCGGCGTTCGACCCCTCCAGGGTCGGGAAATCAGAGCAATGCTGTTCCAGCATTGTGCGACCCCTTCGGGGTCGCTGTCTTTTTACGTAGAGAGTTTTTAAGTACATTCGCATCTTCCGGATTAATTTACTTGAATTGCATGTATTATTTTCTTAATCCCGAAGGGATTATATGTCCTTAAAAAATAAAAGTTCATGGCTTTCGACCCGGAAAGGGTCGCATCTTCTACTTGTTGAGCAAAAAGAACATTCGAATCTTCCGGATTAATTTACGTGAATTGCATGTATTGTTTTCTTAATCCCGAAGGAATTCCATACTCTAAAAAAAACAATATCGCATCCGACCCTGTAGGGGTCGCACAATGCTAACCCCGGGTCCCATCCCGGGGTTAGCATTGTGTTATGATTTGTTTGGCGATTTTTTTGCAGCGGTAGCAAAAAAAATGACAAACAATGAAACGAACATGGTTTAAAAAGCTGCAATTAGAAATAGGTTAAATGAAGAAAAAACAGAAAATGATAACAGCAATATATCTACAGCGGTATAATCATTTATATTTTATTCCGACGCTGTAAGGACCCCATATTCCCAAACCCCGGGTTTCAACCCGTGGTTCGCAATGCACCAGAGCTCTCCACACACCTGAATTATTACTGAATCATTTCTTAACTGTTGTATAAACAAAAACATACTGTGATGTGTAACAGGTAACACAATAATATTTCTGTAATCAAGTCTTAATGAATTGATAAGACAAGGAACAAATGCCGGTATCAATGGGCAAATACATTTGCCCCGCTTAATTCAAACAAATATGAAAAGACAAGTTCCTTCCCTGATCCTATGTTTTATGTGTATGCTTGGCATACATGTAAAAGCACAGATTAATCTGCTGCAGGATTACAAAAACAATTATTCCGCTAACATCGGAACCTTTCAAAACGTCAAATTTCGCGAAAGCGGATTCTCCGGCATGTTCCCAATTGCCGGTACTAACGGAAAAGAATTCTGGATCTGTTCAGATCGCGGAGTGAACATCGACGCCGCAAATGCAAATCCTTCTACTTGCCGCCCTACCTACGACAAAATTTTCTCCTTTCCTTCTTATGCACCAAAAATTCACCGCATCAGATTGAACGGAGATTCTTTGCAAATCATTCAGACCATAAGCATCAAACGTCCTTCAGGTACTGGTGCAACAGGTGTTTTAAATCCGGATGGATTTGGAAGTACATCTACAGAAAAAGCATCCACAGATACCGTATTAAATTGCGCCAATTTTAATTCCAAAATTGCTGCCAAAGATATTTGGGGTATGGATGCCGAAGGCCTTGTTGTAGATAAAGATGGCAATTTCTGGATATGCGAAGAAAATGGTCCTACCATCTGGAAATTAAATAAAAATGGTGTTTTAATAAAACGTTTTACGCCATACGCCAATCTTTCCGGTGCACAGGCACAGGATGTTCAAATAGATGAAGTATTTAAATACAGAAAAAACAACCGCGGTTTTGAAGGAATTGCATTGGCTCCAAATGGAAAAATATATGCAATTATTCAAAGTCCTTTGTTGTATCCAACCCAATCGGTAGGTGAAAGCACAAGAATACATCGCATCTTGGAAATTGATCCTACCAACAATTCTACCAAAATGTATGCGTATTTAAATGATGGAATTATTGGCGCATCAGGTTCCAACCAAATTCGCCTCAAAGATTGGAAAATAGGAGATATGGCTGCAATTAATGACAGTACTTTTCTTGTATTGGAAGCTGCATCGCGCGGTACTTCCGATTACAGAAGAATTTATCAAATCAATATTAATAGTGCAACCGCAGTTTCCTCCGGCTTATATGGTTCGTCAACTTTAGAAGGCCTTGCAGATGCAAGTGGCCTTGCCACTTATGGAATTGTTCCGGTGAAGAAAACACTTTTTATGGATCTGGATGCAAATGGCTGGCCATCCACTCTGGAAAAAGCAGAAGGATTGGCAATCATTAACGACAGCACCATCGCCATTTGTAATGACAACGATTATGGTCAGATTTCAATTGGAGAAAATGGAATTGCAACAGCAACTTCAGTGGTAGGACATGTCTTAAAATATGGATTAAAAGGCAGCAATAAATTGCAGAATTTAAAATACAGCGGTCCGGTTTTATTTCAGGGAGTTTCTGCTCAAAACAGCAGCCAGAGTCCCTACATTTTGCCAGCAGAAGCGGGTTCAAATTATACTGCAATACTCACTGCGGGGGATAATGTAAATGGATATAAAATGGCTGGGATTCCAGATGGAATTGGCGCGTTTGACAATAACAACGGAACATTTACAGTGCTTTTAAACCATGAACTTGGCAACACTTCCGGTATTACCCGCGCTCATGGTTCAACAGGTGCTTTTATTTCAAAATGGAATATCAATAAATCGGATTTGTCTGTTAATTCCGGTGAAGATTTAATTAAAAATGTAAATCTTTGGAACTCAGGATCATCTTCTTATACACAGTATGGCTATTCCAATCCATCCACACTTGCCAGATTTAACAGATTTTGTTCCGCAGATTTACCTGCCTCTTCTGCATTTTATAATGAAGCAACAGGTTTTGGAACACAGGAATTAATTTATTTAAATGGTGAAGAAGCCGGTAACGAGGGACGTGGATTCGCGCATATTGCTTCAGGTACCAATGCAGGAACTACATGGGAACTTCCAAGACTCGGAAAATTTTCGTGGGAAAATGCACTTGCAAATCCTGCAACCGGAAATAAAACGGTTGTTGCAGGAACGGATGATGCAACTCCAGGTCAGATTTATTTTTATATCGGAACCAAAACAAATTCAGGTAATGAGATCGAAAAAGCCGGTCTTACCAATGGCAAATTATTTGGTCCGGTTGTTTCAGGAATGCCAAACGAATCCAGCGGATCATTTGCTTCTCCTGGAACAACTTTTACAATGGCAGACCTCGGAAACGTGGAGAATATTACAGGCGCAACTTTGGAAAGCAATAGCAATTCTGCAGGCGTAACACGTTTTCTGAGACCGGAAGACGGAGTCTGGGATCCTATGCATCCAAGCGATTTTTATTTTGTCACTACAAATGGATTCGGAAGCCCAAGCCGACTTTGGAAAATGCATTTTTCTGATTTGGATGATTTAACAAAAGGAGGCACTATTACCGCTGTTTTAGATGGCACTGAAGGACAGCAAATGATGGACAATATTGGTATAGATAATTCAGGACATATTTTTATTCAGGAAGATGTAGGAAACAACAGCCACAATGGAAAAATTTGGGAATACAATATCCAAACCGATAGTTTGAAAGTCGTTGGAATACATGATTCCACCAGATTTCAAAACGGTGGAACAAATTTTCTTACCCAGGATGAAGAAGCATCTGGAATTGTAGATGTTCAAAAAATTCTGGGTCCGGGTTGGTTCATATTAGACGATCAGGCACATTACGGCATTTCCGGTGAAGTAGTGCAGGGTGGCCAATTGCTCGCATTTTTTAATAAATCTACTTTTGATGCAAATCCGGAAGCCAATGCTACCGGAAATTCCAACCAAATTTTAGACGGAGATATTACTCCTTCCGTTTCGGATTATACCGATTTTGGAAATGTAAATCCGGGAGAAAATACCAACAGAACATTTGTATTGGAAAACAAAGGAACCGGTAACCTTTTGGTTACAAAACTTGAAATAATAGGTACAGGTTCGGCGGCATTTTCCACTCCCGGATTGCCTTCATTGCCATGGAATATTGCAGGTGGAGGTTCGCAATCTTTTACCATTCAATATGCCCCTGTTTCTATTACAACTTCAAATGCAATGGTAAAAATAACTACCAATGATATTGACGAAGATGTTTACAATTTCGCAATCAAAGGGAATGGTGTATGTACTGCATATACCACCAATATTTCTGTGAGTCCTGAATATCCGGTTGCCGGTCAAAACCAATACACTATTTATTTGGGATACGGTGCGCAAACTGTAGAATTGGCTGCTGCACCTGTTGGAAGTTTTGCTCCATTTACTTATACCTGGTCCAATGCGGCAACAACTTCAAATACCACAGTAGGTCCAACTTCAACAACCAATTATTCTGTTGTTGTAACCAACAAGTATGGCTGTACTTCTGCAACTTCCCAAACCATTTATGTAATGGATGTGCGCGATGGGAATAAAGACAAATTGTTTATTTGCCACAACGGACATACTTCTACAGTTTCTATCAACGCAATTCCTACCCATCTTGCACACGGAGACAAACTGGGAACCTGCGATAACAACGGTCCTGCTCCTATGAAAATGGATGAGGCTACTGAAACTTTTGCGCACTTGTTCCCAAATCCTGCAAGTGATATGGTGAGTATAGAAATGCATTTGGAATCAGCTTCCACGATAAACATTTCTATTTCAGATATCAGCGGAAAAATGCTGGAACAGAAGCAAATGAATGCAACTGAAAGTGGTACCCTCACTTACGGTATTTCTACTTCCAATCTACCCAATGGAATTTATTTCGTGTCCATTTCCAACGGAATACTTTCTGAGAAAATCAAATTAGTAGTAGTTCACTAAAAGGGTTGTAATCTGGAGAAAAGGGCGCGAAAGTGCCCTTTTTTTTATTCCTATATTTGCCGCTTGCAACAACCCCGCATTATCCTTGGCATCGACCCCGGAACCAACCTTTTAGGCTACGGTATCGTAGAAATTCGTGCCGATAAAATGAAATTGTTGGGTGTGGGTGTGGTGCGCCTTGCCAAACTGGAAGATCATGGTGAAAAACTACTTCATATTTTCGAAAAAATTACCGGTCTTGTAGATGGATTTCAGGCCACAGAAGTTGCTATTGAAGCACCATTTTATGGCAAAAATGTGCAGAGTATGCTCAAACTGGGAAGGGCACAGGGTGTTGCAATTGCCGCTGCCATGAGCCGTGGTTTAAAGGTTTATGAATACTCCCCCAAAAAAATAAAACAGAGCGTTACCGGAAATGGAAATGCCAGCAAAGAACAGGTAGCTGCCATGTTAAATAATATCATTCAGTTTGAAGATGTTCCGGAAACCACCGATGCAACGGATGCGGTAGCCGCTGCCATATGCCATTATTTCCAACTCAACCCTAAATTATTCGGTGCCAAAAGCGATAAAGGCGGTTGGAAAAAATTCATTTCCGACAATCCGGATAAAATAAAAGGCCTGAAATAACCAGCTTCCAATTATTTATTTTAACACAACTGGATATATCGTATTTCCTTTTTCAGAAATAACTTCAAGCAAATAAGGAGCTCTTGGCAATTGCGCCACAGAAATAGAAGTACTCGCTTTTTCAGCCGTTCCTGTAAGTATTGTTTTTCCTGTGATATCTCTCAAAATATACTGCAATTTTAAACCGTCTTTTATATCTATATAAATGGTATTTTCTGCAGGATTTGGATAAATGGTAATGCCATTATTTTTTATTTCAGTTATGCCGGAGAACTTGGCTTCCACTTGTTGGGTAATGCCGCAGGCACAACCCTGTTGGCTCCAGGCTTGCAATTTTGCAGTAAATACTCCATTGGAATTATATCGGTGAAAAGGCTGTGCCAAATTACTTGTATCACCATCGCCAAAATCCCAATGGTATCTTTTTAATCCGGTATTTTTTGGTTTGAAATTAAATCCATTATTGCCTGCGGTAACATCAAAATCCGAGGTGAATGTACATTCTGGCAATTCATAAATAGTTACCTGATTTACCTTGTTATTGCCACAACCATTATTATAAGTGCCAATGAGATTTACGTTAAAAGTTCGGGTAATTCCGGGCGCATATAAATGCCAGGCATCTGTTCCAAAACTACCGGTATTGTCTCCGTAATTCCATTCAAAATTGATGGTGTCTTTTCCAGCAGATTTATTAATAAAAAAGGCGGTATCTCCATCACATTCATTGCTGGTAATAAAGTCAACAGTGGGCTTTGTTTTTACCGTTGCTTTGGCAGAAATGGTTTTGTTGCAGGTAGAGGTTTTCAATGTATATAATACATTATAATTCCCGGCGTTTGTATATGTATAAGATGGTAATTTCCCCGTTTTTGTAACACCATTTCCCAAATCCCACTGAATACTTGGTGTTTCGGTACTGCTAAATGTATAATTCAATGTGGAGGAGTCCCCAAGACAAACAGGTATAATTGAAAGACTTCCATCCAGTGTGCCCATTACAATAGTTTTGTATTTGGTTGCATAACAACCCAAAGTATCGCCTAAAGTATAGCCAATAGTTCTTTGGGTTGAGTCTCCGCTATTAAAAACAAAGGTGTCTTTATTTATTGGATTAAATGTGCCGAGATGCCACTGATTCCATTCTTTTCCTGCGCTGGATGTTCCACCGGATATTAATATGACATCCGTATTTTTGCAATTGTTTTTCCATGTAAAATCCGGTTTGGGATTGGGAAGTATTTTTACTTTTCTCATTGCAGTGTCACTGCAATTTCCGTAGGGATAAGTGGCTTCCAGAATGATATTGTAAATGCCTGCAGTGGTTAGAGAATTGTTTTTTGGTTCAAATCCGGAATAGGTGCTGTTGTCCGGGAAATACCATTTAAATGCAACTGTTTTATTAACAGTATCCGTAAAATTTCGAACCCGCAAAGGCCTGTTTTCACATACATCTTTTAATACCGTAAAATCCGGTTTTGGCCCTTCTAAAATGGTGAGCATTTGTTTGGTAATGCTCCAGCACCCGCCCATATAATATGCTTTTAAAGTGACTTCATAATCTGCTGCAACGGGAAATTTTGTAGTAAAATCTTTAAGCGTATCAACCACTGCACCGGGATTTAAATACCAGTAATAATGCAAGGCTATTTTACTATCCGCATTAACAGTATTGTTTACAAACTTATAGGAATTATTGCTTTCACATGCACTGTCAAATGGCCGTGTAAATGCGGGTTTTGGCAAATAATTGACTGTAATATACATGCTGTCTTCAAATATTTTACCGCATGTATTGGTAGTTAATTTTACATGAAAACTTCCGGTATTATTAAATTTATAGGTCCAGGATCTTTGTGTGGATGTGTCTTTGTGATCCACTTTCCAGGCTACAATTCTGCTGTTATCACCGTAAGAACTCAATGTGGCATTTACCGGCGCGCCATTGCACAACAAGCCCGGTGCTTTAATACCATGGGAAAGGTCCACCGTTTTTACAGAAGTGTCTTCCACATTTACTGCCTTCCAGGCTTTATAAGTATAATCCAACTCATAAGAGCAACTGCCATAAAGGTCCTTTGCCGCTTTTATTGCACCCTTCATGGCGTCTTTAAATGTAGCCGAGGGAGTGATATAATAGAAATAACTTCTGTAAGTAATTTGAACAGCTTTCCAATGGCCAAGACCGGATAATTTATATGCATAACTGAATTCATTGGTTGCAGTATCTCCGTTTACCATGAGATAAAACCAATAATTCTGAACCCCGCCGCTTCCATGGCATCCTTTCGGAAAATACTGACCACCATAAGCTTTCGGATCATTGAATTTATGCGGATTTCTCATGTACCGAATTCCGTTCGAACCGGTCCAAACTTTTTCTCCCAGATACCAGTTTGCCGTTGCGCTGTCATTTACAAATTCGGTCATATGTCCACTGATATCTGCAAAACTTTCATGCAATGCACAGGCTTCTCCACTGTATAGCAGACCTGCATTTTCATCTGCAATTCCATGTCCGAATTCATGTCCTACAACATCCAAAGATGCACATGGGCCAACGCCGGAAGAAGAACCAACTAAAAATGTGGCAAAATTGCTTCCCAAATTCCAAAATGCATTTCCGGATCCGGATGTCGCAACCGATAATATTACACCACCTTTACTGTCGTAACTTTTCCGGTTAAAGAAAATTTTCATGAAATCGCTTACCAGTTCTGCTGCGTAATGTATATCGCCACCAATTTTTTGTGAAGAATTATTCCAATAATTATCCGCGTCAAAATAATCGGTTCCAGCAGTATTGCGGTAAGTTTCTATATTGCGTTTGGTTTTTTCGCGCAAACGAAAACTGTCTTTCATGATAAAATCAGTGGTAAAATTTTTTACTCCTTCATAATGGGTATTTGCTTTTCCTGCAGAGTCTGAATGTATTTCCAGTTGTATGGTACGAAACATTTTACCCGTTGCAGCATCTACCAAAACCTGTTCGTGTAAATATGGATTTTCCAGGGCAACTTCCACTGCGTAACAATAAATCAAAGGAGTTTTACCATCATAACTTTCCGGATAAGAATAATAATCCGTTATGGTTTTGGGATACCAGGTGGCATCCGGATCATTTTTAATGAACTTTATTTCGCGTTCTTTTTCCGGATTTTCCCAACGGAATTTCACCCCGCTACCAAATGATGCAATCACCAGATCTCTTGCAGCAGTGGGGGATGTAGCAGGTTGGTTGTTCTCAAAACGATTGAAATATTCTCCATTAAAAGATTCTACAATTCCATTTTTTATATGCACGATTAACATGGAATGCAATACTTCCACACCCCGGTAATATTGCTTGTATTTGTTATGCGTAAATCCGATTTCATCTTTTTCAGAACGATACAAAACGAAGGTACTTCCCTCCGGTAATTGGTATTGGGAATTCAGCCAGATAAAAAAGTCATTTTCTGAAATTGGTGTTTCCGAACTAACCTCTGCATAACGTGGCAATCCGGTTCTGCTGTCGTGCATCAGTTCAAATAATTTTACCTGATTTTGTCCAAACAAAGATTCTTTGGGAATCAGAAACAAAATACTGGATAAAACAAATGAGTAAATTTTTCTCATAGTGGGTGGAAATAGGTGTTTAACAAATATAAGTTTTAGGCATGGTTTTTCCAATAGCATCGACCATTGCAATTATGCCACATATAAGACACCTTTTTAGGGAAAAGGTTGCATGTTTTACATGCGCTCTACTACTTCAATTCCCAGAAGTTGCAGGCTGTTTTTAAGTGCTGTGGAAGTCATTTCCGCGAGTTGAAGTCTCAAACTGCGTTTCTGTACATCTGTTTCCTTTAAAAAGGTCAACTCGTTATACAAGCGGTTGAACGATTTAGCCAGATCCAGACAAAAATGGCACAACACTGCAGGGGAGTAGGATTTACAAGCATCTTCCACTGCTGCGGGCATTCTGCTCAAAACCTGAATGACTTCTTTCTCCGGAGCCATCAGGGTATCTCCGGGCTGTTCCAGCTTCCAGGATTCACCGGCCTGTTTTAAAATGCTCTGAATTCTGGCATAGGTATATAAAACAAATGGTCCAGTGTCACCCTGAAAATCAATGCTTTCCTGCGGGTTAAACAACATCCTCTTTTTTGGATCCACTTTTAGAATGTAGAATTTCAATGCAGCCATCCCCAGTTTTTCATAAAGTTCGTTCAGTTCAAAATTCTGCATGCCTTCTGTTTTACCAAGTTCCAAGGTTTTCTGCTTGGCAGTTTCATGCATTTCCTGCATCAGATCATCGGCATCCACCACGGTTCCCTCTCTGCTCTTCATTTTGCCATGAGGAAGATCTACCATTCCATAACTTAAATGATGCATTCCTGCTGCATATTCCCTGCCCAGTTTTTTCATGATCAGAAATAAAACCTTGAAATGGTAATCCTGCTCATTTCCAACCACATATATACTTATTTGTACTTTGTGTTGCTGGTATTTCAAATCGGCAGTGCCCAGGTCCTGTGTCATATATACACTGGTGCCATCACTGCGCAATAATAATTTTTGATCCAGTCCTTCTTCAGTAAGATCTATCCAAACACTGCCATCGGGTTTTTGAAAGAAAACATTTTTATTCAACCCTTCGGTAATGATATCTTTTCCGAGTTTATAGGTATCACTTTCATGGTAAATCACATCGAAATTGACACCCAATCTGTGGTATGTAAGTTCAAATCCGGAATAAACCCAACTGTTCATTTCCTGCCACAGGGCTATGGTATCTGGATTTCCGGATTCCCAACTGCGCAACATTTCCTGCGCCTCCAGAATTAGAGGTGCATTTTTTTCGGCAGCTTCCTGTTCCATACCTCCGGCAACAAGTGTATCTATTTCAGCTTTATAATGTTTGTCGAATTCTACATAATATTTCCCAACCAGATGATCTCCTTTGATGCCTGAAGTCTCCGGTGTTTCTCCGTTTCCAAATTTCTTCCAGGCCAACATGCTTTTACAAATATGTATTCCTCGATCGTTAATCAGATTGGCTTTCACAACCTCAAATCCATTGGCTTTCATGATTTCTGCAACACTGTAGCCAAGTAAATTGTTGCGAACATGTCCCAGGTGCAAAGGCTTATTGGTATTGGGAGAGGAATATTCTACCATTACCGTGCTGCCGGTTTGGTTGCTTGAAAATCCAAATTTCGGATTATGTTGGTTGTCTTTTAAATATTGCAACCAGACTGTATCATTGGTAACCAGATTTAAAAATCCCTTAACCACATTAAAACTTTCCAGTGGCGCTCCTTTTGATGTCAGGTAATCTCCAATGGCACTGGCTGTTTCCTCCGGTTTCTTTTTGCTAAATCGCAACAATGGAAAAACAACATAAGTAAAATCTCCCGCAAAATCTGCATTGGTTTCTTCCAACTTGACTTCTTCAGGTTCATGTTGAAATAATTCTTTTACTGCTTCCCGTATAGAATTTGCGAGTACCTGTTCAATTTCCATAAACAGCGCAAAAATACAATACTAAAGCAGGTCTTCATAATTAGAATTAAAAGGAATGCACAACTACTGCGCCAGTTGGGGATTGTTGCAGAATGCGGATTTAAAATTCAGCCTGTGCGCTGAGCTTCTTATCAAACATATCTTTCATCGGTTCCCAATAATATTGCTTCCAGCCATCGCGTATCGATTCAAATTTTTCTGCAGGAACCCCATAATGGGTAAATTGCATTTCCGTTCCATTATCATTAGGAAAAAATTCGAATTTAACTTCTGACACATGGTCCTCAGGCCAGCCTTCTTCATGGGCAATCCACGTTTTCATGATTCGTTTGAAAGGTACCAGTTCCATGATATGACCCTGGATATATCCGTCATAAGAGCTGTAACTCTCCCCTGGTTTATCGCCAATAATAGACTCCGATTGGGTGAATTCGCTGTGTAAAGCGCTGTCCATTATCGCGTTGTAAACCTCTTCAGGAGTGGCGGAAAATTGCACCTTCTGATTGATCTCCATGGTTTTCATAAATAACTCCTTTTTGGACTATCAAAGTTATACAAATATTCCATTAATACAAGAGCAAATATGTTCAGGATTTATCTGCCTCTTGCGGGTATTGTGCGCTACCGGATAATAATGAAACTTTGATTTATTATCGAAAAATTTAATGGAATTATTAATTTTAAAATACAGTTAATAATTGCTTTCAGCTTTTTATTCGAGGGCCTAGCCTTTGGTCCAACCTTTGGGCGATGCCAAAGGTTGAAAATACATTTGTCTAAAATGGTAAAAGATAAATTTCGAAAGGCTTGATTTTATATGTGATGGTAACCACTCCCTTTATTAATTTCAAAAGCCCGGTATATTTGTTCCACCAAAACCAGCCTGGCCAGATGGTGTGGCAACGTAAAATCCGTAAGGCGAATACTGTTGTATTTATCCAATAGCTCTTTAGAAAAACCATGTGCCCCTCCTATGGCAAATACCAGTCTTCCCCGGGATTGCGATAGCTTTTTCTCGATAAAATTTGAAAAAGGAATGCTCTGCATACTTTCCCCATTTTCATCACATAAAATTAAAATATCACCGGTTTTTATTGCCTTTAAAATGTTTTCGGATTCTTTGACTTTTTGCAATTCCGGATCCCTGGTTCTTGCGGCTGGTATTAATTCCAGTTGCAGTTTAAATGGGCCCGAAGTGCGCTGAATATATTTATTGCAGAGAGAATCTATTTCTTTATCCGGATGGTTTTCTATGGCCAGAATAGTTATCAATTGGCTATATCCGAAAATAAAATTCTTAAATTAATTGGAATTTAAAATATCCAGAATTTTATCCAATCGGGGGGTGAGAATGATTTCGGTTCTTCTGTTTAAAGATCGTCCGTCCGGAGTATCATTGCTCGCCACAGGCTGTGTTTCACCTCTGCCGGATGCCGTAATTCGGTTGCTGTTCATTTTGCCTTCTTCTGTCAAAATTCTAATAATGCTGGTTGCACGCAACACACTTAAATCCCAATTGTCTTTAATTTTTTCAGAATTCATCGGTTTATTGTCTGTATGCCCTTCCACGCTTACCTGCACATCTGGTTTCTGATTCAATGCTACCGCCAGTTTCACCAGTGCTTCCTTTCCCTTGGGGTCTACAGCAATGCTGCCGCTTTTAAACAATAATTTTTCTGCCATGCTCACATATACTTTTCCATTTCTGTTTTCCACTTTTATATCCAATGCATCAAAACCACTTAGTGCTTTGGTGATTTCATCTTTCAATGCTTTTACCGCACTGTCTTTATTGTTGAGCTCGCGCTCCAGATTTTTTACTCTGGTACTGGTTTTTTCAAGTTCATTGCGCAACTTTTCTACATTAATTCGCTCCAGTTCCACCCTGGCCAGCGCATTATTCAATTCAATTTCCTTGTTCTGCAGCATTTTGTTTTTTGCTTCCAGTTCTTCAGCCAGTTTTCTTTTCTGTTCGTCCAACTGATTGCCCAAACTCTGAATGAATGCCTCATTTTCAGCCAGTTCATTATGGCATAAATTCAAACTGTCGGTGAGCAATGCTACTTGTTTTTCCAGTGCTGTGCGTCTGCCATCGAGTTCGGCAATTTGGTTTAACTGGCCTGCACTCAGAGTTTCACAATCTTTTAATTTATTATTCAGCTTTTGTTCCGAAATACTTTTCGCAGTTTCCAGCTCTTTGTACTTTTTCATCGATACACAGGAAACCATCGAAACTCCAAGCGCAATCCACCATAATTTCATGCTTCAAAATTATTCTGAACATGGCAACTTGGTGTATTTGCTTTTTCACATGTGCAGACATTTGGACATTTCGGCTGCTAGTATAGATTTTCTCTACGCCAGCTGCAAGGCTCCAGGGTGAATTTATCTTCCTTAACAACCCCGTGCCCGTTGACATTGGAGCTCACCGGGCCATAAACGGTATACATGAATTGAATTCCGGATTTTAATACCAAAGTGGAACTGTCTTTTACCGGAATGGTTATGGTTTTCAAAGTATTCCAGTGATTAATGATGGTATTTCCCCGTTTTTCTACCGTTTTGGCAGAAATGGTAACCCGCAATTCCACGTCTTTGATATTGATGAAAACGATGGTGGAATTGGTATCCTTACAATCCGTATTGGATACTGGAATCACATGTTGCGTGGGGGATGGATTGCCCAACTTCTTTTTAGAACCACATCCAAATGTTACGATGAATAGGGTAAACAGGAGGAAGGAAATTGTTCTCATAGATTCAAACTTACAAATTTTTCAAATGGCACCACCAAATTTTTACATTGGTATCGAAAGGCCTTATTAAAAATCCAATTTGTAATAAAATAATGGAAGTAATCCCAACTGATATTCCTGACGATTGTAAGGGGCATCCGAAGTATAGGAATATTTCAATATGTTTTTTCTGTTGGTTACATTGACAATATCAATTGCAAATTCATGGGTTACTTTTTTCGCATTTATTTTATAGGAAACCCTTAAATCCAAACGCTGGTATGCACTGCCGAATCTCAATGTATTTTTTGCCGCATCCACCTCTACATATTCTCTTGCCCTGCGCGACCCCAAAGTGTCCATCGGAGAATATCTTCTGGCTCCGGCCATGGTGAGTTTACCCCCGGCATTCAATATCCCCGATTTACCAACTTTCCATTCTTTTGCCACCAGGGCATTAAATGCATAATTGGTGTTAAAATCAGAGTTTCTTTCTACTCCGTCACTTCCTGTATATTTTGCATCAAACAAACTAAGTGTGGTTATATAATAATAACCGTGAGTAAAGAATTTTTCCAACGTAAATTCTACCCCGTAATTTTTTCCTGTTCCGGTATTTTGTAATGTATCCGGGAAAAATCTACTAAAGCCGCTTCCTGTATTTGCGAGACTAAATGAGCTCTTCTTAACTTCAACCGGAATATTGCTCAATTGCTGGTAATAGGTTTCAATTTTAATGCGTTTGTCTTTTCTGAAATTCAAATCATAACCCAATACAAAATGATTGCTTTTTGTCATTCCCATATTTAAATTATGCGGTTTTGTATTTCCCGGTAAAATAAAGAAATACGTATATGCAGGTTGAATCTGGCTGTGGACGCCAATTCCAAGATTCAGTGATTGTTGTTTATTCAATTGATATCGTATTCCTAATCTGGGTTGTACATATTGTGCATGGGTATATTTCATTCCGGATTTATTGTCGGAAATACTGAAAATCTGAGAGGTGACACCTGCGCATACAATCCATGCTGCAGTTGGCTTCCATCGCAATTGAAAATAGGGTTGCAACATCAAACCATTTCCATTGGAATTCCACCTGGTGGACCACTGCCAGTATTTTGCATTGCCACTGGAATCAAAATTTAATGCACTGTCACGGAACAAATAAGTATAGCGGGTAATTTGTGCACCATAACGCAATGACGTTTGGCTGCTTATTTTGGAGTTGATAAATAAATTGGTTCCGGTAGATTGAATTCTGAAACGGTAATTTAAATTCGGTACCAGTGAATCTAATACATATTTATAAAATACATCTCCCTTTTTTTCGAATGTATCAATAGCATGCCGGAATACCAATTGATGTGCGGCATTCACTTCCTGGCTGCTGGAGGCCACGGTAGCGCGGAAATAACTCCGTGTATTCAGGTTCCACATAAATGTTCCGCCAATAACTCCCATTTTAGAACCAAATTTTTGATCGCGATCGTCATCGCCATACAGTTCACTATTGCTTTCGGTTTTATCGCTGATTATAATATTGATTTTACTGCTTCCGCCGATACCAAAAAAGGATAAATTTCCTTTATTTTTTAATGGGAAATTCAATTTAAATGATGCATCCTGGTATTGAGGAACGGCATCTGTTCCGATTTTAATATTTAATGCGCTGAACATGGCAAGTGTGGAATAGCGATAGGTAAATAAATACGACGCCTTGCTTTTATTGCTAAACGGCCCCTCAGCCATTAAATCCCATCCCAAAAATCCAAATTGTGTACTGTATTCGCGTTTTTTATTGTTGCCACTTCGCATTTTTAAGTCAAATGCACCTGCAGTGGAATTCCCATATTCTGCTGGAAAAGCACCGGTAAAGAAATCACTGTTCGCCAGAATTTTATTGTTGATAATGGAAACAGGTCCACCGGTAGTTCCGGGAATGGCGAAATGGTTGGGATTGGGAATATCAATTCCTTCCAGTCGCCACAATACTCCTTGCGGGCTGTTGCCCCGCACTACAATATCATTTCTGGAATCGTCGGCTCCCTGTACGCCTGCAAAATTGCTCGCCATTCTGGCCGGATCCCCTCTACTTCCCGCAAATCGGTCGGTTTCATCCACGGTAAACAAACGAGCGCTAACCACGGCATTTTCATTATTGGTTTGGCCTTGTTTTGCTTTAATGGAAATAGTAACCTGATTTATTGCCAGGATTTCTTCTTCCATTTCAATATTCAGAATTACTTCCTTTGCTGATGTTATTACAACATTATTTAAGATAATCGGTTTGTAGTTTTTAGCGGTAACCTGCAGGTCTGTTCTTCCCAGGGAAATATTTTCCATGTGAAACTCTCCGTTTACATCTGTAATGGTATATCTTCCGACATCTGCGCCAGCGGAAACAACCATTATTTTGGCAGCAGCCATCGGTTGGTGACTTTCTTTATCGCTAACAGTTCCGCGAATATTCTGGTATTGTGACCAGCAATTCATGGTCAGGCTTAGAAAAATGACAAATAAAAATGACTTCATGGCAAGATTATAGAAGCGAATTAAACAGCAAAAATTGGATCCAGATTGCAATTTTATCTACAATATAGAACCACACTGCTAATGTGAACGGAAAATCGCAAATGTGTATTTTAATTAAAAAAGATTTGTGAATTTCACTTCATGAATTCATTTATCTGCGAAATACACGGATACTTATCAGCTTACTAATCATAAAGTGCAATAAAATAAACGCCGAATGGCTATAATGCGCCAACAAATCCGGACTGGTCAGTAAATGCCATTATTATTATTATTATTTCTAATATTGAGAGATTTAATTATAATAATTACTGGTATATGATCCGGTATTATTAAAGAAGCAGCCTGTGTAATTTGCATCAAATGTTTTGGAATAATGCGCCATGGGAAGGATACATTTTTGCCAATTATTATGAGAAACGTTTCAGCCAAACGTCAATCCTATACCGGGTTTCTTAATAATTTCAAATGAAATTTACTGTAGAATAGGAAACGATTAAATTTTATGGTATCGACAATTCAAGACTCATCACGTCCGAAGATAAGTATTATTTACAATCGAGATGACAAGGCTTACCTTATGGTTAAACAACCACTTCTTTATATTTTCCTTTACTCTTGCGAATATTACATGCCACTACCTTGTATTCAGGGCACATGGCTTCACTATCCGTAACGCTGCTGGTGATATCATTCATCCGCATTTCCGGAAAATGGAAAGTGCTGCTCAAAATTCCGGGTTTTACATCCGTGGTAATTCTCGCTTTTATATCCACTTTTCCCCTGGCACTTATTACACAAACCATATCGGATTCCTGAATTCCATGTTTTTCTGCATCTGCAGGATTAATTAACAAAACATCTTCTGTTAAAATTTCTGCATTTTTGGTTCTGCGTGTCATCGTTCCGCAGTTATAATGTTCCAGCTCTCTGTTAGTGGTAATGATATACGGAAATTCGGCACCATTTTTTACAATTTCTTCGCTCTCTCTCCAATCAGCAGACATGAATTTTCCTCTGCCTCTTTTGAAGGTTTCCAAATGTAAAATTTCAGTATCTGTGCCATCGGCAGCAACAGGCCATTGTTTGCCGTTCTCACCCAATTCATCCCATTTCACGCCTGCAAAAAATGGTACAATTTGAGCAATTTCCTGCAACAAATTATCGGGATCATAGTCGGCCTGATCATAACCCATTCGGTTCATAATATCCGCAATAATTTGTCCGTCTGGCTTGGTGCCTTCCAGAGGCTCAACCACTTTTTGAACTCTTTGAATTCTGCGCTCGCCATTGGTAAATGTCCCGCTCTTTTCCAAAAAAGAAGCAGCAGGCAAAACCACATGTGCATATTTACAGGTTTCAGTTAAAAATATTTCCTGAACTACCAGCAAATCCAATTTTTGCAATGCTGCAATTACGTGGTTGGTATTTGGATCTGTCTGCGCAAGATCTTCTCCCATCAACCACATCGCTTTTAATTTATCATTCAAGGCAGCATTATACATCTGTGGAATTTTATACCCCACATAATTTGGAAGTTTTACTCCATAAAATTTCTCGTATTTCTCATGATTTTCAGGCAGTGTTACATCCAGATATCCTGCACCCTGGTGGGGTTGGCATCCCATGTCTGCCGCACCTTGTACGTTGTTTTGTCCGCGCAATGGATTTACGCCAACACCGCGTCTTCCAATATTGCCCGTAATCATTGCAAGGTCTGCAATTTGCATTACGGTATAAGTACCTTGTGAATGTTCGGTTACTCCCAATCCGTGAAAACTCATGGCATTAGGTGCAGTTGCATAAGCAATGGCAGCATCGCGAACCAGATTTCTGTCCACTCCGGTTATGCGTTCCATTTCTGCTACATCCAATCCTAAAATATGTTCTTTAAAAGCCTCATATCCCTCAGTTCGAAGTTCAATAAAACTCTTGTCTTCCAAACCTTCTTTTACAATATAATGCAGCATCATATTGAGCAATGCTACGTTGGTGCCGGGTCTTAATTGTAAATGGTATTTTGCGTATTTCGCCATTTCCGTGCGGCGCGGATCTATTACAATTGCCGTATTTTTCATGGCAAATTGTTTCAGTTTTGCACCGGTTACAGGATGTCCATCGGTAGGATTTGCACCAATTATCATAATTAAATTGGTGTATTTTAAATCTATGATGGAATTGGTAGCAGCACCGGTTCCAAACGTGCGCTGCAATCCAAGTGCAGTGGGAGAGTGGCATACTCTTGCACAGCTGTCAATATTATTGGTTCCAATTACCGCGCGAATGAATTTTTGCATGATATAATTCTCTTCATTCGTACATCTTGCACTGCTGATTCCCGCTATATAATCAGGACCAAAATCTTTCTTAATGGAATTTAATTTATTTGCAATAAAATCATAAGCTTCATCCCAACTTGCGGGCACCAGTTCGCCATTTTTACGAATCAGTGGAGTTCTCAATCTGTCAGGATGGTTATAAAAACCGAAGGCAAATCTGCCTTTCAAACAAGTATGGCCTTCGTTTACTTCGGCATCATAGGGTGCCTGAATACTTTTAATTTCACCGTTAATGGTGGCCACATCCAAATTACAACCAACACCGCAATAGGTACAGATAGTTCTGGTTTTTTCGGTATTCGCAATGCTCTTACTTTCAAAAACATCGCTAATGGCACTGGTCGGACATGCTTGCGCGCAGGCCCCACAACTCACACAATCGCTCTCAAAAAAATTAACCTCAGATCCTTTTACAATATGGCTGTCAAACCCTCTGCCGGCCATACTCAAAACAAATTGACCCTGAACTTCATCACAGGCTCTGACACAGCGAAAACAGTTAATGCATTTGCTCATGTCCGTAGTCATGTACGGATGACTCAGGTCTTTTTTGCGTTCAAGGTGGGTTTTCCCCTCAGGATAGCGCACATCGCGCACTCCAACTTTAGCGGCAACGCTTTGTAATTCGCAATTGTTATTTACTTCACAGGTAAGGCAATCCAGCGGATGGTCCGTTAGCACCAATTCCACAATATTCTTGCGGAGTTTCTGTATTCTTTTGCTATTTGGATAAATCCATGTATCCGCAGTAACCGGAGTATGGCAACTGGCCTGACTTCGCACTGCACCATTCTCGTGCAGGGCTACATCTACGCTGCACACACGGCAACTTCCAAATGGCTCCAGATTTGGGGCATCACACAATGTAGGTACCAGGTCATTACCCAGATTGCGTTTGATAAATTGCAAAATCGTTTCACCATCGTGAATGTCATACGCTTTGCCATCAATAAACGCTTTCTTAATGTCTGTATTGGACTGGTTCCCATTGGGTGTGCCGGAACCCGTTTCTCGCGCTTCCGGGCGATTGTTGTTATTTGTTCTAAGATCAAAAGTCATGTCGCAGACTGCTTCTGACCGTGCAAGTTAGCATTATTTATGGCAGTCTCCAACAATATTTATTCATGTCTGTGAAACCTGAACCGGCGGCCATAACACAGGATTGAATTACTTTTGTAGCTAAATGAGCCATTCCGGTATTTTATTTCACACAAAAAATATTTTTCCCTTTTGACCTTCGACGATTTTGATTTCAACTACGACTTGCTCGACGGCCTCGATGCCATGGGCTTTTTTCAACCAACTCCCATACAGCAGGAAGCAATACCTTTAATTCTCGAAGGCCGCGACCTCATTGGCTGTGCCCAAACCGGGACCGGAAAAACTGCCGCATTTTTATTGCCAATACTCAATAAACTTTCCGATGATCCAAGTGAAAATACAGATACCTTAATAGTTGTTCCTACCAGAGAATTGGCTATTCAAATCGACCAGGCACTTCAAGGGTTTTCCTATTACACAGGTGTTAGCTCCGCGCTGATTTATGGCGGTGGTGATGGTATTGATTTTGAAAAAGAGAAAAAAGCTTTAAAACACGGAGCAAATATTATCATTGCTACTCCCGGAAGATTGATGTCGCATCTCAACATGGATAATGTGAAATTTCAATCCCTGAAACACCTCATTCTGGATGAAGCAGATCGAATGCTCAATATGGGTTTTATTGATGATATTCTCAAAATAATCACCTTTCTTCCAACTGACAGGCAGACCATACTTTTCTCGGCTACCATGCCACCGAAAATCAGAGATCTGGCCAAAAAAATCCTTATCAATCCGGCAGAAATAAATCTCGCTTTATCCAAGCCTGCTGAAGGAGTCACACAATCGGCATATTTGATTTATGAGGCTAACAAACAGCAACTTGCCGAAATTATTTTAAAGGATACCAAATACAAATGCGTAATTGTTTTTGCCTCCACCAAACAAAAAGTGAAGGAGTTGGAAAGGGATTTAAGACGACTTAAAGTGCACGCAAAATCTATTCATTCCGATTTGGAACAAACTGAAAGGGAAACTGTGATGCTGGATTTCAAGAATAAAAAATTACCGGTATTGGTAGCCACAGATATTGTTTCGCGTGGAATTGATATTGATGATATTGATCTGGTAATTAATTACGATGTTCCCAGAGATGCAGAAGATTATGTGCATCGCGTAGGGCGCACTGCCAGAGCGGATTCCAAAGGTGAAGCTATTACTTTTATTTCCGAACGGGACCACCATGCATTTTCCCAGATTGAAAAATTAATCGGATATTCTGTAGAGAAAAAAGATTTACCTCCGAATATTCCCAAAGGACCTGATTATGCACCAGGCATTAAAAATCAAGGTGGGAATTCCAAAGGCAAAAAAAATTGGAACCGTAAAAAAAGATAAAATTAACTTCACCTTCTCTAAAATAATTTTATTTGTGTTAATTCCGGATTTCGAAAATGCGAATAATTAAATTCAGGCCATTTTCTTCCCTCAAAAAAACGATCTCTGCTCTGGGTAAATAATTGCTTTGCAATTTCCGCTACCGGCCCGTCACCTTTCATTCTGGTGCCAAATCTGCTGTCGTTTAATTTGCCCTGATGTACCTGTGAAATTTGATTCAGAATTTTGTTCTTTTTTAATGGATGTTCCTGTTCCAGCCATTCAGAAAATATTTCACCAATTTGTCCGTTTAATCTAACCATGGTATAGCCGGCAGAAAGAGCTCCTGCCTCTGCTGCGGCTTCCAGTATATTCGGAATTTCGTGCATATTTAAACCGGGAATTATAGGTGCATTCATCACGCCTGCAGGAATTCCATTTTCTGTCAATACACGTATGGTTTGTAACCTGTTTTTTGTTGTGCTGGTTCTGGGTTCCATACTTTTGCGCAAGGCTTCATCCATACTTGTAATACTCACAAAAACGCCTGTTAAACCCAGCTCTGCAAGTGGTTTCAACAAATCCAGATCCCGCAGAACCAAACTGTTTTTGGTAATAATTCCAACCGGATGCCTGAATTCTAAAAAGACCTCCAGCAATTGTCTGGTAATTTTTAATTTGCGTTCTATAGGCTGGTAACAATCGGTATTACCGCTCAAACTTATGGCTTTGGGTACATAATTTTTACGGCTCAAATATTCCCGAAGTCGTTTTGGAGCATCGGGTTTTGCCATAATCTGCTGTTCAAAATCAAGGCCTGCACTATATCCCCAATAAGTATGGCTGTTACGCGCATAACAGTAAACACAACCATGTTCGCATCCCTGGTATGGGTTTAAACTGAATTCCATTCCTACATCCGGACTATCCACTTTATTCACTACAGTTTTTGGATATTCCATGTGAATATGACTCAACCGCTTTTCTAACTCAGGCATTTCATCCAAACCCTCAGGAAAATCCTGCACCAGTCTTTGTTTGGCAAATGGATTATGGGTATTGAATCCTGCTCCGCGCATTTTCTTTTTATCCCCGTTGTTAAGGTTTTTATCATCCATTTGTCCCTAATATAGGAAATATTGCATGAATTCTATATTCTTGCATCACAGATGAAACCAATTTTATTTGTCACCGGAATTCTGATAATTTCCACATTTTCCTGTAAAAAAAACAGTGCGGAAATAAAGGATTGCGACAAGAATAATTATGGAACTATTACCATTAATTTTAGCAGTACAGTGTATAGGCATAGTATTTTAATCACCTATCCCGGTTCGGGAAATTCCAGAGAAAAAATAGTGGCAAAAGGTGTTGCTTCGGATACTGTGCATCTTGCTCCGAATGCAAATAATTACCCGGTAAACGTGAGCAGCATAGATGATTTTGGTGCCGCAATAGAGCAAAAAACCGAATTTGCAACCATCACAAAATGTGGGGAAGTGAAATTTAGTTTTAACTTTTAAATCCAAGGACATGAACTTTTTTGAAGACTTGCTTTTTACCCAGTATTACGAATTAAGATCCAAAGGAAAATCAACAGCAAGTGCAAAAAATACAGGAATATTATTATTATCCGTACTCATACTTTTGGTTTTAATTACTATTTTTATGGTAATCAATGCGTTTGGAATTTTAAATAATATTTCCACACCGTGGAATGGAAAATATATAGGAAAGTTACTCGGTATTGTCTTTCTGGCTCTGTGTTTTGGGGCTATTTATCTCTTTTATGGGAATCCGGTGAAATACGATAAAATCATTCAAAAATATGAGCAATATTCAGAGGAAGAACAAAACCTGATTTATAAAACCGGAATGAAAAAATTTCTCATTCTTTTTAGCGTATTATTAATGCTGATTGTAGTATTCGCATTCTTTTAAATTTGTCCTCCACATCTCCCCATCCAACTATCCTTGCTATCCAACTATCCTTGCTATCCAACTATCCTTGCTATCCAACTATTCTCGCTAACCTGCTATTCTCGCTATCCTTGCTAATATGCTATTCTCGCTATGCTTGCTAACAGGCTATCCTCGCTATCCTTGCTAACACGCTATTCTCGCTAACCCGCTATATTCGCACCATGAATAAAATCTGGCTGGTTACGGGGGTTTCAGGAGGATTGGGAAGATCCATAGCTCAGGCTGCTGCAAATGCAGGAAATACGGTGTATGGAACATTGCGAAATACCCGGCAAATTTCCGATTTTGAAAATCTGGTTCCGGGCAAAACCCATGCCGTACTTCTGGATGTAAATCATCAGGAAGATGCAGAAAGAATTGTTCAGGATATTCTGCAAAATCATGGAGATATACATGTATTGGTAAACAATGCAGGTTATGGATTATTTGGCGCTATAGAAGAGGTAACCATGGATGAAGCACGCAAACAAATGGAAACCAATTTTTTTGCGGCCCTGAATTTGTGCAAATTGGTCATTCCCAATATGCGTAGCCGTGGAAATGGAAATATTGTACAAATTTCTTCCATTGCGGGTTTTCGCGGAACTGAAGGTTTGGGAATTTACAATGCTAGCAAATTTGCACTCGAAGGGTTTTCACAAGCCATGGCCAAAGAATTGGCACCACATGGAATTTATGTAACGCTCGCTGAACCAGGTCCTTTCCGCACCTTATGGGCAGGACAAAGCAGTATTCGCAGTCAAAAAATAATGCCGGAATATGCCCATACCGCCGGTGCCAGAATCAGAGCCATTCATACCTATTCCGGAACCCAGCCGGGGGATCCGGATAAAGCTGCAGAAGTCATTTTGCGTGCCATTTCAAGTGAAAACCCTCCATTGCATTTGCCTTTAGGTGCCTTGGCTATTGAAGGATTTCGGGAAAAAATGAAAGCGATTGAATCGGATATTAGCAATTGGGAAAAACTTAGCCGGGCAACTGAGTTCTAATCCCGGAATTCACATTTCTTGTTTTGTATTTTGAATCAATGAAATTGAATTATAAATCGAATTGGATATAATCAACCCCCTTTTGTTGCCAATATTCCAATTCTTGGGTATTGTTTAAATTCCAAACACTAATTTGTAAACCCTTTTTATGAAGGAGAGCGATATAATCATCGGTGAGTTGTTCGTCCGCATGCAATTTGAAGGATATCCCATGTACCTTTTCTTTTAAACAGATTAGCATTCCACGCTCTAAATCTCCAAAAACCCGAAGAAAAGTTTTCATTTCCGGAGCAGTCTTTTTGCCCCAATTCAAAACAGAAACCAGATCGGATTCCAACAAAATATGAGAAGAAAAATGATACTTGTTTCCCAACCTAGCTACTTCCTCTGCTTCAGTGCGCATCATACCTTCAATTCCAGCACTGTTTATACTGCAAGGAATCCAACCTTTCAAATCCACAATTAAGTATTTGTCTGGATATTTTGTACTCATGTATGCGATTAAATCCTCTAACCTGTTATAAAATAATTCATCCTTATTGCAATTTTGAATGGTTTTTATTTCTGCATCCCTGGTTTCAGGAAAGCAGTTTATGGTTGTTTCACAATTTTCTACTTCTACATTATGAGACAACCAGATGGTACCATCTTTACTAATTTGGATATCTATTTCGACTCCATCCGTTTTTTTCAAAGCTTCAGTACTTCCATAAATTGTATTTTCCCTCAATAATCCAGTTCGGCCGCCTCGATGGGCTATGGCTAATGATTTTCCGGTTAATGGTGAGTCTTTGTAGTAAACTACTTTCTTGCAAGAAAATAAAACGAACAATAAAATCAAATATCTATAAGCCATTTTCTTAATATGAATAGGTCCAACTAAGTGCAAAGGAAGGAAGCCAATTTCGAGGCCAGCCGACTTCTGTAAATGTTTTTCTTTTGTAAAAAATTACATTGTTAAATGCATATCCTCCGGATAAACGAATTCCTGAATTTTTAGAAATATATAGATCATACCTTATTAAAGGCGCAATAGATAGATTAACAAAATGGTTAAATTTATTTTCGAAATTCCACAGAGTACTTCGAACTCCATAGGAAATTGGGATTATTTTTTTGCTACTTTCTTTTAATTTATTTCTGGTAAATATTCCGGCACTAATACTAAAAGTATGTTGATCTTTCCATTGAAAAGGCTGAATCCCGGCAGAAAACTCCAACGTTTTTCGAGTTGAAATTGGCAACTCTATTCCCGTGTGTAAGCATTCCAAATAGCCAAGCCCGGTGAAAAAAGTCTGTCCAATAATTTTCTTTTCTCCAGTTAGCAAAAGCAACAGTATAAAACAGTATTTCATGGAATGCAATCAATACAACTTTGCAGCACATTGCCCCCAAGCATTTAATTTTAGGTAACCGTAATTTATTTCTTTATGTAAGGAATTCCTTCAATTCTGCATCAAAATATTGCAACGCATTTTTAATCGGCAAAGGCAGTCCTCCACCCAGCGCACAAAGACTTCCAATCTCCATGGTATTTAATAAATCATCCAGCAAATCGCGTTCAATTTTGTAATTTTCTTCGATTGCTTTTTCAAACATTTCTTTTCCTCTGGTACTTCCAAGCCTGCATGGGAAGCACTTTCCACAACTTTCATGTGCCGTAAATTCAAATAAATGTTTGATATATTTTACCAGTGGAAATTCGTTTGGAATACAAACAACGGATGCATGTCCCAATAAAAATCCCCCTTGTTGAAAGCTCTCAAAATCTACAGTAAGTGAATCGATTTTGTCTACCGGAACCAGCCCACCTAGCGGTCCACCTATGTGCATGGCTTTTATGTCTTTTTTAAAGCCGCCGCCCATTTGGTCAATTACATGACGCAATGGAGTGCCCATATCCACTTCATATATTCCGGGATTTTTAAAAAATCCATCCAGCGAAATCAATTTAGTTCCGGTACTTCTTCCCCTTCCAATTGTCGCAAATTTTTCTCCGCCTTCCCGCAAAATCCATGGAACACAAGCCAATGTTTCAACGTTATTTACAACAGTTGGTTTGTTAAACAAACCTACCTGAGCGGGAAAAGGAGGGCGCACACGAACTTCTGGGCGTTGGCCTTCTATAGAATTTAATAGTGCAGTTTCTTCGCCGCAGATATAGGCTCCCTGCGCACGAATAATTTTAAATTCAAAATCAAATCCACTGCCATGAATGTTATTTCCCAAATGTCCGGCATCATGTAATTCTTTGATGGCCGCTTCGCATACATCAATGCTTTCCGGATATTCTCCGCGTATATATAAAACGCCCCAATTTGCTCCAATGATGTAACCGGTAATCATCATTCCGAGCAACACGGAATGTGGTCTTTGCTCCAATAAAAATCTGTCTGAATAAGCACCGGGATCTCCTTCATCCGCATTGCAAACAACAAATTTGGTAGAGCCGGCTGTGTTTTTACAGGTTTCAAGTTTTATTCCCATTGGAAAACCTGCACCACCTCTGCCTCGTACTCCGGATTTTTTAATTTCTTCAAGAAGTGCGTTCTGATCTTTTTGCAAGGCGGATTTCCATAAAGCATAAAAAGAAGAAAGGTCATTGAAAGGTTCCAGCAAAACAGGAGTTCCGAAATGGCCGGTATTGTAAGTATCTACGGCAGTTCTGCTGCCTTTTTTGATGTCGCTTATTTTTTCAATATCTGCACCACTGTAATTGTAACCATTGGTATGGAAGGCACTATTTTCATGACACCTTCCCAGACAATACATACTCCCGATTTCATCTTTTCCGTATTGAGCACCCAGCTTTTCTTTCAAAGCATCCTGGGTTCCTGCAGTTAAACAGGCTGAGCCATCACATACATAAACTTTTTTGCCTTTATTTTCCGCCCTTGTAAAATCGTAAAAACTCGCAGATCCATAGGTATTTGCTTTGCCAACAAGAAAAGCATCTGCCAGTTGTTCCAATTCTTCTACGGTAGGTGTTCCGCCAGATTTTCTGGCAAGAATTCCGATTTCTTCAAACAGGTTTTCCTGCAAACCTTTTCTTCCGGAAAGTTCACTGAGATTCTTCGACATCTGCTTTCAAAATTAAAGCAATAGCGAGAGAATGGAAATAAAAATTAAAATGAAAACGAAATGGTACTATTCACCCACAATCGGGTGCCCGTCGGAATCCTGAAATTCAAGCCTGGTAACATGAAACGAAATTTCGGGTTGCAATCTGAGCCAGCGGCGGTATTTTCTCCACCATCGCATACGAAGCGAAGGGAATCCGTGTTTGATATAGGAAATAACCATGGGATGTGCGCGCAACGTCAGGTTGCGGTGGTTCATATTTTCCCATAAATAAACCACATTATTTTCAAGCCTGTCCAGTAATTGAACACTATTTTCAATTCTACCTGTGCCATTGCAACTTGGACAAATTTCAGTGGTGGTAATTTCCACTTGGGGTCGCACCCTTTCTCTGGTAATTTGAACCAAACCAAATTTACTCATGGGCAAAATGGTATGCCTCGCCTTATCATTTTTCATGGCGATGCGCAATTCATGGTACAATTGATTGCGGTGTTTCTGGTCTTTCATATCGATGAAATCCACCACAATAATTCCTCCCATATCTCGCAAACGTATTTGCCTTGCAATCTCTTCTACCGCTTCCAGGTTCACTTTCAACACATTCTCTTCCCTGTTTTTAGGATCGAATGAGGTGTTGCCGCTATTTACATCAATTACATGCAGTGCTTCGGTATGTTCTATTACGAGATACGCGCCACCACTAAATGGTACACTCTTGCCAAAGGAAGATTTTATCTGCCTGTTTACGCCATAATGCTCAAAAATGGCAGACTTGCCCTGGTGCAATTTCAACAATTTCTCACTTTGAGGAGAAATGCGCTGCAGATACAGTTTTACCTCGTTCAAAAGATCGTTGTCATTCACAACTACCTGAGAAAAGGTGTCATTAAAAATATCGCGTAAAATGGTTTGTAAACGGTTGCCCTCGCCCAAGACAAGAGATGCGGTGTTGGCATTTTTCAACTGTTTTACCAGTGAGTCCCATTTCTTCAACAGGTTGCGCAGATCTGTATCCAGATCCTGAATATCTACACCTTCAGCAACGGTGCGGATAATAACACCGAAATTATTTGGTTTCAGGCTGGATGCCAGGTCTTTCAGGCGTTTTTTCTCTGAAGGGCTGCCAATTTTTCTGCTTATGCTGATTTGATTGGAAAATGGAACCAGTACAAAATATCGGCCTGCCAGGCTGATATCGCAACTGATTTTGGGCCCTTTATTGGCAATTGGTTCTTTCAGAATTTGAACCAAAACCCTTTCACCGGATTTAAAAGCCTGGGTAATTTTGCCTGTTTTTACGGTTTGTGCTTCCAGCGTAAAACGCTCCATGTCAAAGGGTTTTCCTTTGGCATCCATCACCATTCTGGTGAATTTTTTAAGCGAATTTACGTTGGGACCGAGGTCAAAATATGTAAGAAAACCATCCTTCTCCGCACCTATATCTACAAAGGCGGCATTGAGCGCCGGAGAAATTTTTTTAATCTTACCCAGGTAAAAGTCACCTACCTGAAACGAGGAATCTACCGGTTCACGGTGCAATTCCGTAAGTTTTTTACCTGTTAATAAGGCAATTTCAATACCCGACGAATTTTTGTTAATGATTAATTCGTTGGACAATACAGAGGTCGCTTAGAAGTGATTACCTTTTTTTGTGTCTGTTCTTTCTCAGACGCTTCTTGCGTTTGTGTGTCGCAATCTTATGACGTTTTCTTTTTTTACCGCTTGGCATATCTTAAATATCTTTATTTGTTTTTCTGGTTTCTTTCGGCCTTGATCGCAAGATCTCTATATGTTTTAGAGTTCTCCCGATCTCCCATCTGCCCGTAGATGTCGCTCAGTTGAAACAACCATACCGGATTTTGGGGCTGCAAAGATATTAATTTTTCACATTTCGCCACCGCTTTTTTCCATTGGCCTGATTTCCGAAGCAATCCCAAATGGATAAAATGGGTTTCCACATTGTTGCTGTCGATGGCCAAAGTTTCGCGTAAAACGCCCAGAAACTTCATGGGTTCATTCTCGTACTCGCTGATATAAGTGATAAGCGCATTTCTCAATGGTACATTGTTTGGATTCATTTCCATTCCCCTGTCTATAAGCGTTTTGCCTCTTTGCATTAAATAATCGCTGATCAATGGATAATCTCTGAATTCTGCGCCACCAAAAACCAGGTTGCGCGCAGCACTGGTAATATTATCCTGAGTGGGATTCTTTTCCGCGATATCAGCCTCCAGCGTAGCACTTAGTGGTTCTATCCCGCTTTCGGCAGACCACTTCCACAAAGCACGAAGGGTATCTTCGGAAACCTTTTCAGGACTTATCCGAATATTTCGGGCAACAAAATCAGTAGGACGGACTTCTTTGAAAATTTCGTCTAAAAATTCTTCCCGGCTCACAGGTTTGTGAATTCCGGTAACACCAGCCATAGGCCTATTCGCGGATTTTGCAGGTTCCGCGGTGGATGAAAGCCATAAACTGCGAATAAGCATAACAGATACCAGCGTAGCTATCCCTAAAACAATCGCGATATGAGTTCGATTCTGAATCACATCGCAAAGGTAATAGATTAAAACTGCTGGTATTTTTGCTTATTTCCCTTTAACACGGGCGCTTAGCTCCTTGCTGGATTTTACTTGTCCTGCAAATTCCTTCGCCGGCTTAAATCGCGCCACAAAATGCGCAGGTACAACCAAACTGGTGTTGCGCTTAATGTTTCTGGCCACTTTGGTTTCTCTTTTCTTTAACTCGAATGTTCCAAATCCACGCAAGTAAATATTGTTGCCATTCACCATAGAATTTTTAACAACAACAAAAAAGTTGTCCAAAGTGTCTGCGATTGCCGTCTTTTCAAGCCCTGTGCGAACGGCTATCTCGTTTACAATCTCGGATTTAGTCATAAATACTCTGCTAAGTAAAAAAAATTATTTTGATTATTGCGTTGTGGAGTTTCAATCTTTATTCGCGAAATTAATAGCAGACTACCGAATCAACGCTCGGTTTTTGCCTTGGAGAACGAGTCGTGACCCCTATCAAATATGGGTTTCAGAGGTAATATTACAGCAGACAAAAGTATTGCAGGGACAGGATTATTTTATGACATTTCTCAGATATTTCCCCGATGTTTTTTCTCTTGCCGATGCTCCAGAGGATCAAGTACTTAAAGTTTGGGAAGGCCTCGGTTATTATAGCCGTGCAATTAACATGCACCATAGTGCCAAATTCATTGTAGAGCAGCTCAAGGGCAGATTCCCCGATGATTTTGACGGAATTCGCAAGCTAAAAGGTGTTGGAGATTACACGGCAGCGGCAATTTCTTCCATTGCCTTTGATTTGCCTCATGCAGCTGTGGATGGCAATGTAAAACGCGTCGCCTCCAGATTGTTCGGAATCCGGGAACCAATCGACAAACCCGCTGGGGTAAAACAAATTACCGAATTGCTAAATGAAATAATCCAATATTATTCACCCGGTGAGTTTAATCAGGCAATCATGGAATTGGGTGCATTGATCTGCACACCCAAAAACCCGGATTGCAGAAGATGCCCCATGCAGGAACATTGTTTTGCATTTGCCAATAACCTGCAAAAATCTCTTCCAGTGGTAACACCAAAGAAAAAGCCTGTAAACATGCATATAGAATTTCTTTTTTTGGAATCTAAGGGTAAAACCTGGTTGCATAAAAGAGACAAAAATGGAATTTGGAAAGGGCTATTTGAATTCCCCGCCAAAATTGTAAACCACCTTTCTGAAACACCGCCTGTCTGGATGATGGAATTCCTAGATAATAGCGATGTTTCAAAGGTTTTGGGGCATAGGGATTATGTACATAAACTGACACACAGAACAATTTTTGCAAGATTTTGGCATTTATCAGGAAAGCCCTCTAATATTGTGAAACAAAATCAAACGTATACAGAATTAAAAACTACAGAAATCAGCGGTTTCCCGGTACATCGGCTTATGCTGAAATACTTGGGTGATAACCGGATGATTTAACGAAAGGAACAAAAATGATTAACAAAGTAATTTTACTGGGAAGACTGGGCAAAGACCCACAAGTGAAGCAACTGGACAATGGCCGTGTGGTGTGTAATGTAACACTGGCCACCAATGATTATTATACCGATAAAGACGGAAACCGAAAGGAAAGCACAGAATGGCACAATCTTGAAATTTGGGACAATCAGGCACGTACTGCCGAAAGGTTTCTCAAAAAAGGAAGCATCATTTATGTGGAAGGGAAAATCAGAACAGATAAGTATGTGGACCCTGAAGGACAAGAGCGCCAAATAAAAAAGATCAGAGTACTTAATATGCAAATGATGGGCGCCATGGCGCGACCTGAAGGTGAAAATCAACGCAGTTACAGCCCAACCAGCAACCAGCCGGTTTTTGAAAATCGTTCAGAAAATGCGGATGATAATCAGAATGATGACAATGTTGATGACGACCTGCCATTTTAAATTAAAATCGTAAATTTAATTTTGTAATTATTTCCAATTCAAATTCTTAGAATTAATGTTTTTGAAGATGAAAATAATCCAAAAAGTAAAGAAAATTATTGATCAAATTCTCGTTGTAAAATTATACATGCCCACAGAACCCAAAACGTATTCCATAACAAAATTCCGGAAACATATAATTCCAATCAACCATGGATGATACCGGTCCGGTCGGAGTTTTAGCTGTTTCCTCTGTATTCAGAAGCCTGGATGGTGCTGCTATTTCATCATTGCTTTTATTGGGGCTATTCATGCTAATCTGCCTGTTACTATCTGCAATTTGTTCCTCAGCAGAAAATGCTTTTTTTTCTCATCGCGAAAGTGATTTGGAAGTGTTGCGTGGAAGCAAGCAAACAACTTCAAGAAATATTATTTATCTCCTTACTTATCCAAAGCATTTGCTCGCAACCATTTTGGTGGTGAATAGTCTGAGCATTGTTTCGTTTGTAGTACTCTCTACATTCTTCATGCATACCCTGCTCGATATTGAGAACCACCCCGTTTTGCGTTTTTTTATTGAAGCAATTGTGGTAACCTTGTTAATCCTCATATTTGGCGAAGTAATGCCAAAAGTTTATGCTACCCAGCATTATAAAAAATCCGCAGCTTTTCTCAGTTATCCCATGCGTGTTTTTATGTTTTTGTTTTGGCCTTTTACCAATTTGCTGGTTCGCGTTACCGGATTTTTGGAAAAACGCGTCAAACAAAAAGCACCCGAATTAACGCCGGAAGAATTGAGCCATGCTATTGATATTGCCGCGGATAAAGAAGATGCGGAACAAGAAAAAGAAATATTAAAGGGAATCGTAAATATCGGTCAAACTCAGGTGAGTCAGATAATGCGTTCGCGCATGGATGTTGCCGCAATAGATGATTCTCTGAATTACCACGAAGTGCTGCAAGAAATACGCAAACACAGGTTTTCCAGAATGCCCGTTTATCATGAGAAATTCGACAATATAACCGGAGTTCTTCACATGAAGGATATTATGCCATATCTGGCGGAAAATGCAGATTTCAATTGGCAGAAATTTCAACGGCAGGCTTTTTTTGTCCCGGAAAATAAAATGATTGACGATTTGTTGCATGAATTTCGGGTAAGCAGAACCCACCTCGCGGTGGTGGTTGACGAATATGGCGGATGTAACGGAATTGTTACCCTCGAAGATATCCTGGAGGAGGTTTTTGGTGAAATGCAGGATGAATTTGATGATGAAACCCAACAATACAGCAGGTTGGATGAAGACACTTACTTGTTTGAAGCCAAGGTTCCACTGGTGGATTTTTTGCGTATTGTACATTTACCGGTAACCTTTTTTGATGAAGTAAATCAGGAAACCGATACATTGGGTGGGTTAGTTACAGAAATCGCCGGAAAAATTCCTATTCAGGGAGAAGAAATTAATTATAAGAATTTATCGTTTTATATTGATGCTGCAGATATCCGAAAAATCACAAGAGTGAAAATAAAAATTCAGAAACAAACGGAGAGTAATGATTAGAAATGAAATCAATACATATTTGAAAGTAACCGAATATGGTTGTTTTTCTAATTTCAGAAATAAGTCACTTTTCAGGACTATTCAGGTTTTTTAACTGTTAATTGAATCGAAAATGGAATCTAAAAAAGTTCAATGCATAAAATTTTAAACCTGCGATATTTAATTGGAATTACCACAACCATATTCCTTTTTTCATGTGGAGGAGATAACTATGTGCCCAAGCCGCGCGCATATCCCAGAATCTATTTACCTGAAAAAAAATACTACGTTTTCGACACTTCCTTTTGCCCTTATACTTTTGAAATTCCGGAATATTCCAAAATGGAGAAAGATACCAATACGGGCTATACGCCGGAATTGACATGGTTCAATTTGAATTTCAAACCCTTTGGGGCAACGCTACATATCACGCATTACAATTTCACATCCTGGGCGTTTTATGATTCTCTGGTTTCTGATTCCAGAAAGCTTGTAAACAAGCACCTTTTAAAAGCCAATGATATTCTGGAAGAACCTATTTCAAGCGTAAATCCAAACCTGCATGGGGTGATTTTTAGAATCGAAGGCAATACGGCGACCAATTACAATTTTTATGTTACCGACAGTGTCAGAAATTTCTTTCGGGGAGCATTATATTTTAACAGAATTACGAATCAGGACAGCATAGCTCCTGTATATCAATTCATCAAAACGGATGTGGAACATCTGATTAAAACCTTTAAATGGAAATAATGGTACGTTTTTGGCGATATCTATCCAATATGAGAATTACGGTTCTTACTATCCTCTTGTTTTTCACGGCTTCCCTGCAGGCCCAGAGTCGCAATGCGAAAGCGCAAAAGTACTTTAATGCGGCTATCAAGGAATATGATATGGGTAAAAGTAAAGAAGCACTTTCCCTATTAAATAAAGCCATTAAAAAGGATCCTAATTTTAGCAATGCTTATGCATTTCTGGCAGAGATATATGAAAGAAAAAATGATTCTGTACAGGCAATTCGAAACCATAGGATGGCCATTAAAACGGATCCGGTATATCAATATAATTATTATATTTTTTCTAAATATTTATTTAGTCTGGGCCGTTATGACGAAGCGGAAAACCTGCTTAAATTATTTGATTCCGTTCCAAAAATGAAGGGCTTTGATCCCAAAAGGGATGCGGCGAGAGAGCGCACACAGGAAAATGTGGTTAAGCTTAAAGAGAGCTGTAAAATTGCAAGAGAGGATACCCGGAATATTGCGGATTTGCATATTCAAAATATGGGTCCAAATATCAATACCACAGATTGGGAATATTGGCCGGGAATGACCATAGACGGTAAATTCTTTTTGTTTACCAAAATGATTAATGGGCAGGAAGATTTTTATATCAGCACAAATGATAATGAGAAGTGGTCGAAGGCAATTCCATTGCCCGGAAAAATAAATACCCTGAACAACGAAGGGACCACCTCTGTAAGTGCCGATGGACGTTATATATTTTACACAGTTTGCAATCAGGATGGTTTTGGCAGTTGTGATATTTATTACAGCATCTACAACGCCGCAGATAATTCCTGGAGCCGAAGAGGCAATTTGGGTAAGGTAATCAATACACAATTTTGGGATGCACAACCCGCGTTGAGTGCCGACGGCAGAACATTGATTTTCGCAAGTGCCAGACCCGGAGGTTACGGTGGTAAAGACCTCTGGACCAGCAAATTTGCAAACGGAGTTTGGTCAGAACCTAAAAATCTGGGACCGGCAATAAATACTTCTGAGGATGATGAAGCCCCATATCTGCATTACGATGGAAAGACCCTGTATTTTGCCAGTACCGGCCATCCCGGATTTGGCCAACATGATTTGTTTATCAGCAAAAGAAATCCGGATGGTTCCTGGAACAAACCGGTAAATATGGGTAAAGGAATTAACACTACGGGCGACGATTTGGGAATGTACGTAGACCGAAAAGGTCAAAAAGCCTATTTTGTTTCTACCAGAGAAGGTGGATTTGGAGGGCCGGATATTTACAGTTTTGAATTGAGTCCGGAAAAAAAACCGGAACCGGTGAGCTTTGTAGTTGGAAATATTTTTGATGATGAAAATAGAAAAGAATTACCTTCTAAAATAGAAATTGTTAATCTGTTAAATAATGAAGTTATTTTTACGGATAGTACGTCTTATTTTTTTACTACTCTGGAACCCGGGAAAAATTATGCCTTGAATGCATACAGACAAGGATATATTTTTTACTCCGCAAATTTCCAACCCACCGTTGCTTCTCTTGATTCGCCATACACAGTAAACGCTTATTTGAAAAAACTAAAAAACAATGAAACCGTTGTATTGCGTAACATCTTTTTTGATGTAGATAAATTTGATTTAAAACAGGAGAGTTTTGTAGAGTTGGAAACGGTAGTAAATCTGCTTCGGAATAATCCCGCAATTAAAATTGAAATCAGCGGCCATACTGACAATACCGGTAGCGAAGAACACAATATTGTGCTCAGTGAAAACCGCGCTAAATCCGTTCAGAATTATTTGATATCCAAAGGAATTTCAGCTAAAAGAATAATAGCAAAAGGCTTCGGCTCCAGGAACAATATTGATGATAACAATACCGAAAAAGGCAGAGCCAACAATCGTCGCATTGAAATGCGAATTATTAGTGTGGAATAAATAAATATTTATTTTTAGGGATTACAGCTATTTTGCAATTTTTACCTATGGCAGATAACCTTACACCCAAAGACGAAAAACGAATTAAGCGGGCATTTCAAAATAAGAAATGGCCTGATATCGCCAGTACCATGAGCTGGAGTATTTTCAAAATCATGGCCGAATTTGTAGATGGATATCAAAACCTGGCGCGAATTGGACCATGTGTGAGCATATTTGGTTCAGCGCGCACCCAGCCGGGACACAGGCATTATATTCTTGCCGAAGAAATTGCATTTAAACTGGCACAGGCGGGTCTGGGGATTATCACAGGTGGTGGGCCGGGTATTATGGAAGCAGCCAATAAAGGCGCCAGAGAAGGCGGAGGGCCGTCGGTTGGTCTCAATATCAATCTGCCGTTTGAACAAACGCCGAATCCTTACCAGCATCGGGCCCAAATGCTTCATTTTGATTACTTTTTTGTGCGCAAGGTGATGTTTATGAAATACGCCCAGGGTTTCGTTATTCTTCCTGGAGGATTTGGCACCATGGATGAATTATTCGAAGCACTTACTCTTGTACAAACAGATAAAAGGGCAAAATATCCAATTGTATTGGTGGATGTAAAATTCTGGACTCCTTTGATGGATTGGATTCGGGATTCGCTTCGCGATAGTGAGAAATACATTTCACCCGATGATATGGACCTGTTCAAACTGGTGGATACATCAGATGAGGCAGTGGAAGTGATACTGAGTTTTTATGAGAAATACAGCATGAAACCCAATTTCTGATTATCACATTTTTACAGAAAAATGGTTCAAATGCAAGTTTAAATTCTTATTTTTCCGCGTATTTCCTGCAACGTACCAGGAAAATGCCGTCAACTTATTGAGAATGTTGCGATTTTATTTCTACTTGTTGTTTTCGTTTTTTACCCTTCATTCTCTGTTCGGGCAATGCACCATTGTTGCAAAAAGAGACTTTTGCCTGAATGATATAGGTAATTTCAATGCCAATGTTACAGGAGGCACAGTAGTTTCTTATGACTGGGATTTTGGAACTTTTGGAACAAGCAGCAATACGAGCCCTTCCATAAAATTTACAGCCACGGGCAAATTGGTGGTGAGCTGCACCGCTACACTGAGCGGAGGTCAAAAATATTCTGATACACACGAAATTGAAATTTTACCACTTCCATTTGCAAAATTCAAATTGGATAGTAGTGCCTCGCTTTTCTGCCAAAATAATAATATCCTTTGTTTTAATGATTCTTCCAAAAAAGCATCCAGACCATTATACAAAGTGAGCATGGTTTGGGGGGATGGAAAATTATCTCAATTTGTAGTACCATATTCCAAAAAATGGTGCCATACTTTTCCCGATTCCGGATGGTACACCAATATCATGGAGCTGGAAGACAGCGCAGGTTGTAAGAGCCAATACAGTGTGAATGTTTATATTTTTCCGTCAATAAAACACAACATTACTTATTCAGAATTTCCCTATTGTGATTCAGTAAAAGTTTGCATCAATAACAATGTAAGTGGGGGAAATTCGATTACCAATGATTGGTATCAAATGCCCGGTCGGATTCCTGTAACTGCTTCCGTACCGTTTTGTAAAGTAATTCAACCGGCAAAATCCTGGAGCCTGAAACTGGTGAGCAGTAACGAATTTCAATGCATGGACAGTACTACATTTTCTTATGATGTACCGCCTTCCAAATTTTTTATGCGCAAAAATCGCAATAAAATTTGTTCTAATGAATTAATTTTTGGCTCTGCAAAAGTATTTTCTTCCGGTGAAGATGTAGAATGGTATTTAAATGGAAATGGTGTTGGAAATAATATTGGAATTGATACGGTTTTTTATGCAAACCAGGATGCGCATGTGGGGTGGAATTATGTAATAGCAAAACGCATTGGAGGCTGCACCGGCTATATCAGAGACTCATTTGAGGTGTTGGGTATTCGTGCAATTGGCAAAACATTTAATTACAATCGCCGCAGAATAGAAGATACTGTTTTTATGATCGATCTTACTGCATACAAACCGGGCGGGAAAAGCAGCAGATTATGGAATTTTGGTGATCCTAAAGCAGAAAAATGTACTACCGATACCAAGCTCGGAATTGATATAAATAAGAACTGCAATTACAGTAAAGACAGCATAGCAAGACATTTTTACGGAGATACAAATTGTTATAATCCGCGCTTAACGGTTTATGACTCTTCTGTGGGTTGTTTTGACGATACTGCTCTTCGGGTATATCGCCAGGATTATTGCCCTGAATTTCAATTGCCCAAAACCGCTTGTACAGGACAGAGTTCGTTTTTCACCATGCCACTGAATATGCGCGAAAAAGTGGGGAATAATAATTTCTTAATTACCGATATAAATGGTACAATAGATCGAGATACACTCATTATGTATTTTGGATTTACCAGTTATAAATATAAAACCAATGGGACAAAAAGCCCGGTTTTGTGGAGGTATTATGATAATGATACCGTTTGGACTGAAAAAAATGGCAAAATCGTTGTGGACTTTATTCGCAAAGGAGACGGATGGGTTGCTGATACTTTTTTAAATGCGGTGCACGTAGATCCGCAATCCAATGGCCAATTTAATATGGTGATGGTATCGCAATGTGATCCGTTTAAAGTGCGTCTGGATTTTTTAGATAGCAATTGGTTGTATCCGGATACCTTATATGCACATTGGGGTGATACATTGGAAATTCTCACCGGATTTAAGGATACAATTCATCATTTAAAATCGCTGGAGCATACTTTTAAGACAGGAGGACTATATCGGATTGTAATACGTTTAATTCCGTATAAGGGTTGTGAAGGCAGTGGATATCGGGAGGTACGTTTTTCACATGAAGTACATTTTCGAAGTATAATTCGATGTCCGGATCAGAAGGTATGTTTTTATGATTCTATTCTGCAACTGGGAATCTCTGCACCTGACAACCGATGGACACCTATTGGTTTATATGGCGAATTATATTGGGATTTTGGAGATGGCACAAAAGATACCGGATATAAAATGTGTCATACATTTCCCGGAATTGGAACTTATATAGTTTCTCTGGCAGCAAGAAATACCGATGGATGTGATGTGATAGCCAAAGATACGATTAGAGTTACCGGGCCAAGTGCTAAAATCAGAATACCACCACCAGTGTATTGCAGCGAAATAAGACAGTATTTTGATTCCTCATTTATTGTGCAGCCAAATAATGGCCAAACCATCAACCAATGGTCGTGGGATTTTGGAGACGGAACGGCAAAATCCCCGGTAAAAAATCCGGTGCATGTTTTCCCCGGTGGCGGAGACTATAAAATCCGCTTGTGGGTGAAAACCAATTTGGGTTGTGAAGACAGCACTACAGCCATTTTTCATGTAATTGGGCCGGAAGTTTTTGGAAAAATTATTTCAGATTCAGTGGGTTGCAATCCGTTGAAAGTGGAATTCACCAATCTATCCAAACAATCGCGCACTTATATCTGGCAATATGGAGATCCGGCAAATACAGTTTACTCCACAAAGAGAGATACCAATGTGAATTTTACATATAAAAAAGCAGGTACTTATTATGCAAAATTAGTTGGTGGCGATAGCTTTTATAATCCGACAACAGGAAGTAAATATTTTTGTTCCATTACGTATCCGCCTGCGGGAAAAGAGGCCTTGAAAATTGTGGTATATGAAACATCGTTGGCCTCCTTTCAAATTCCAGATATTTTTTGTGTTCACGATTCAGTAGCCGTTTTAAATACTGCAGTTGGCGATGCTGCCAGTTTCCATTGGGATATGGGTAACGGAGATACATTTAACAGAAAAAAAGATACATTTTTATACAAATATGGTTCATCCGGAAAATACAAAATCAGAATGTATGGAAACTTAAGTCAGGCAACGTTGGAGGCATGCAAGGATACTGCAGAAAAGGAGATTCAGGTAGTGATTTTAAATCCTGATTTTAAACAGGAATGCAATCCATTAAAGGGTTCGGAACTTGTATTGAAGAATTTGTCTGATGTGCAATTAAACGGATACCAGTGGACTTTATTTGATCCGGAAGATTCTACAGAAAAACTGCTGGATTCCAGTTATGATTTAATCTATGATTTCGGAGATGAAACTGGAATAAAATGGGTTTGTTTGGGTTTAAAAAATGATAAAGTTTGCGGAGGTAAAATTTGCAAACAGGTATTTGTTCAGGGCAATGTTTTTATCGCCAATGTGTTTACTCCCGGTAAAGACGGATATAACGACACATACAAAGTTCCCATGCAAGGGGCAAAGGAATTTCACATGCGCATTTTCAACCGCTGGGGTGAATTGATATTTACTTCTGATGATCCCAAAGTGGAATGGAATGGAAACGTTTTCAATACCGGTGCATCTTTGCCTTCCGGTACTTATTTTTATCAATTGCAATACAAACCGGTTTGTGAGGATAAATTATACACGGTGAACGGCAGTATAAATTTGTTGCGGTAAAAGCATTTCACTTTTGTCATTCACCCCCTTGTTCTTCTCTGCCTTTAATTTTCCCTTGTGATTTTATTTTTTCTGCGAGCGCATCCATCGGATCTGCTTCTGGAGAAGGTGTTTCTGTTTCAAGAATTGGTTGTCCTGCATCCACCCAAGCCGTGTACCAAAATCCGGCAACAGAATAAATAGCCTTGCGCATTCTGCGTTCTACCATGCTGTTCATGGCATTTTTATATGCAGTACAGTATTCGCTGCTCACCACTTTTTGAATGCTGTTGCCCACAGTTTCAAATGCATATTTTTTATTCTCCATTTTCACTGAAAGGGCTTTTTCAATGATTAAAACTGAATCAATTTCAGAAAAACTTTCTTCTACAATTTTCCATAAATATTCATGTGGATTATCCAAATAAGAAACGGTGCCATTCATCAATTGAAAGCTGTCCAGAAACAATTGTGGAATGCGGCTTTCCCATAGTGCATGAATTCCTTCCTGGCCTGTTTTCTGTCCGTTATAATTCCCGGATGTGTGAAGGGGAACATGTGCATCTGCTATGTAGTGTCCAATATCCGCGCTGAGTTTCAAAATACGCGGAACATTTTTTTCGGAAAATGCCTTCGTGAGTTGTTTAAAAACCATATAGGTATTCCATGGTACAATGCCGTGAAGCTTCAGGGAATCTTCTCCATAAATCGCCACAGCCTTATACCATTGATGCGGAATTGTATCCAATGGTGCCCGTTTTTCATAATGGTCACAATCCATAAAATGTTTGCATCCTTCATTTTCGAATAAGTACCTTCGGTTATCGGGGTCCACCGCATGTTGGGTAATATATTCCAAATGTTTTTTATAAAAACCGAATAATTCGGGTGGTAATGCAAAAACCGCTCTGTTGTTGATGGTTTTATGACCTAAAAATCCCCATGCTGCAGTAGTATTTGCAATTGCAATGGAGAGAATACCTGCCAGTAATCTTTTCATATCTCCGGATTTGCAATTTCGTAAAATCCGGCAAATAAAAAAATTAAATAGAACCGAATTCCGGATTTAATCGGATCTTATACATCTGAACTGCATTTTGCAATCCGTAATACAATGCATCACAAACCAGCGCGTGGCCAATGGAAACTTCCAGTAATTGAGGAATGTTTTTGGCGAAATAATGAAGATTATTCAAATCCAGATCATGTCCGGCATTTACTCCAAGACCTGCATTTTCTGCTTCATTCGCCGTGAATACATAATTTCTGATGGCGGCTTCGGCATCTGTATGAAAATGGCTTGCATACTGTTCTGTATAGAGTTCAATTCTGTCCGCACCACATTTTTTTGCGCCTTCTACCATAAACGGATTTGCATCCAAAAAAATACTTACACGGCTGCCTGAACTTTTGATTTCAGAAATAATATCCTGCAATAAAGTTTGATTTGCAATGGTATCCCAACCCGCATTGCTGGTGAGTACATCCGGAGGGTCTGGCACCAGAGTGACCTGTTCAGGGTGTATTTCTGCAATCAGTTCTAAAAAACGTTTGTCCGGATATCCTTCGATATTAAATTCTGTGTTTACAACCTGTTTTAGATTTCTTACATCCGAATATCGAATATGTCTTTCATCCGGTCTTGGATGAACAGTGATACCTTCAGCACCCCAATTCTGGATATCCTTTGCAGCCTGAATGATATCGGGATTATTGCCTCCCCTCGCATTTCGGATGGTGGCAAGTTTGTTAATATTCACAGACAGCTTTGCGGGCATGGGGCAAAATTACAACTTACCCGGTTGCCTGCATTAATTCTGATAAATGAATTGCAAAAATACTCCGGATTTGTCCTGATTCGTACCGGTAACTGCGTCTGTATATTTCATGTAAGACAGGCGTGAACCCACCTTCCAGCGATAATTTAATTTATACTGGAACATGAAAAAACCGGAATACCCTGCGCCGTAAAAGGATGCTGTTCCGAAATCATAATACAGTTGATTTTCAAATGCAAAAATCCGGTTATAAAAATAAGGAACATCAAATAAAGTATACCTGATTTGAAATTTCAGACGATTTCGCAATAAAGATCTTTGGATATGGAAGAAGAACATAGAAGATTTCCATGTATTTCCGGTGAAATTGCTGATGCTGTATTCGCCTCTGAGTTGAATTTCGGTGCTTTTGTCCAATGCCGAAGAAAGATGCATTCTTAAGGATTGCATGTGATTTATGGAGGATAATTTCATTGGTTCAGTATTGTTTTCCGCCTGTGGCTTTTCCTGCAATCTATAGCGCAGATACCAATGTGTTTTTTTATTCATTTGTACTTCCAATTGCCATAAATTATCCATACCATAAGAGGAATTGTAAATTCGGTATTGTAACCAGGGATTGCGATACATATCGATATATTGGCTCAGAATTATTTTTGATTTTATGAACAATCGAATTCCTGAATAAACACCGGTTTCATTGGAACTATGGTTTCCGAAAGCATTTGAAAAAGGGGCAATAAATCCCGGATCATAATGGCGCCATATGAACGAGGATTCCATCCATTTCCCCAATGTGGTAAGTATGCCTGCAACTGCGGCCTTGCTTCGGTTTTCAGGGCTCAGCGCCCATTCGCTGAAGGCGTGAATTCTTCCAATTGTTTTGGATTGAAAAAAATGAAAAAAACTTTGCGACTCCTTATTTGGATCAAATAATTTGTAGAGATCTGGTGAAGGAATAGAAGCATTTCCGTACAAATAATAACAAACTCCAAAACCATACTGGCTGTTGCCGGACGTTTGTTGTAACCAACTGCCAAGCATTGACCGAGTGTTGGTTTTTTTTCCTGAAATTTCTTTTTCTGTCCGATGCAAACCATCCAAATCGGGATTCAGAAAAATCATATTTCCATTGGTGTCTGATTGTGTTCTGGAATCCAGGCGCAGATGTGAAATGGCCGTAATCCAGTCCAACTTTCCAAATTTCAGGCGAATGGCCATACCGCGGTGAAATTGGAATTCATTGATTCCTCGGTAGGCTTTTAAATTTACAGGGGTTCTTTTTATCATATTTACCATTGCGGATTTGCCCATGCCAAATCCGGAACCCATAACCAGACCCTGACCAAATCCGAGCACATAATCTCCTAAGGCAAGCGTTTTTATTTTGCCTTGATTTTCCAGAAACAAATGAGCGGAAATAAAATCCGGTCCGCGATTCCAGTATTTTTCACCGGGATCTTTTTCCATGCTGAATCCCATACTGAAATAATTGGGTAAATAATATCGGAATCGCAAGCTTTGAGAAAGGGTATTGCCCATGGAACCCTGAGGTAATTCTGTTGGCGTTTTTCGTTTTACTGTGGTAAACGACTGAATTTTACCAAGTGAAATCAGCTCTTTCCAACGCGTTATATTTTCTTTAAAATCAGGCTGAAGTGTAATGAATGGTAGCAGTATAATTATTTGTTCCGGTGGAAATCCCAATACTTGTAATTCATGAATATGAATGAAAACGCCGAATTTATTTCTGTGGTTAATGATGGAAATAGCCTGTGCCGGTGATATTAAAGGACATCGTACAAGTTCATCATAGTCAGCTTGGTTCAATGGAATTGGATGTTCTGTATAAAATAAAAGTTCCTCCATTAATTGAGAATAATCACCTTCAGATTCTGAATTTTCAAGCCACTTTTCAATGGCCTCTTTCGCTTCTTCAGGTATTTGAGCGTGCAATGGAATTTTCCAAATGAACAAAAAAAGGAATAAGAAAAAGTATCTTATTTTTTCCATACCAAAGTAAATGAAGGGGTGAAACCCAGATATAAATGATAATTCCCTGCAAACGAAAAATAAAAGTTATTCTTTTGATATTCCAATCCTGCAGAAACAGGCGAATGCCCGGTCTGCATGGCTCCGCGCAGTTTGAATTTTTCAGAAATGGAATGCAACAAAGCCAGACCGAACGCTGTTTCTTTATTTCCTCCGGTTTGAAATTGTGCAAAAACCCGGCTGTTTTTTGCGAGAATATATCCAACAGAAATATCGGCAGAAGCAGTATAATCGACTTGTTTTTGGTGTACCCATGGGTTTTTAATTACCATGGAAAAGGTGGATTTTTTTCCAAGTTTGGAATGCAATCCCAATTTCCCTTCCAGATAATGTCCGGATTCGAAACCCATTGCCTGGTGGATGTTGAGGTAACCAATGGAAATGCCGGCAGAAGTATTTTCATTCCATTTTTGTGCAAAATGTGTAAATAAAGAATTTCGAAAATAATATCCGGTTCCGGAATACTCATCTGAAAATCCTACCGCATAATTGTTCCCTGAAATATGGCCGGCAATTCCACTTCTTAAAATGGAAGTTCCGGTAAATGGTTTTGTACCCCAAAATCCAAATTCCCGGGATTTCGAATTAAAAATAGCGGCATTTCCGACAAGGGAAATGCTTGCAAATGGGTTGGCAGCATTTCCGCCAAGAGCAATGCAATTTGCTCCGGCCTGACCCTTTGCATTGCCCGCTGCCACGAGAAATACAGGGATCAACCAATATCTCAATCCAGTTGTTCTTTAAAATTTAATAGTAATTCTCTTAGGGATAATAATTTTTTTGCAAGCTCATGTTTGTGGTCTTCCACAGGTGAATTTCTTTTCACTTTTTTCGTTGCTTTCGAAATTTTAATTCCTTTGTCGTGGGTGAGGTATTTAATTTCTTTTAATACCTCAATATCTTTCAGGGAATAAATTCTGTCGCCCTTTTTATTTTTCATTGGCTTCAGTTGTCGAAAATCCTTTTCCCAAAAACGCAGTGTACTGGGTGGAACTTCCAGCATTTTGCTGACTTCCCCAATTTTATAATATTTTTTTATCGGTTTATTTTCTTCGTGTTCCATTAGTCAAATCGTTTTGTTTCGCGTTTGCTCATTTCCAACATACGCCTGTATTGTTCATCTGTTAAATCGTTATGATAAAAGAATGCAGGATTCAGCGGATTTCCATTTTTTCGCACTTCATAATGCAAATGCGGACCTGTACTTCTTCCTGTTGAACCAACATATCCAATTACTTGCCCTCTTTTCACCCTGGATCCGGGTCGTACGGCAATGCGGCTTAAATGCCCGTATAATGTAGTATATCCAAATCCATGACTGATGATTACATGATTACCATATCCCCATCCGTCATTCATGCTTTTTTGTACCATACCATCTCCCGTTGCATATACTTCTGTTCCAATATCACAGGTAAAATCCATTCCCTGATGAAATGTTGCAGTATGATAAAATGGGTCCATACGATATCCGAAACCACTTGCAAGCCTGTTTAATTCTCTGTTGGCAACGGGTTGTATGGCCGGTATGGAAGCGATTACTTCTTCTTTGGTTCTAATGAGTTTTTTTAACATCGCATAAGATTTTTCCTGGGCTTTCGCATCCAATTGCAATCGGTCCATTTTAGTATGAATTCTCTGAATTAATTCTCCCTGTGGCAATGTCAACAATTCCGCATAATCTTTTCCGCGATAATCCAAAGGAACAGGTGGCTCTGCTTCATACATGGCACGGTAAATTTTTAAATCACGGTCTTTTAAATCCGTCATTTGTTCTTCTATTTCTGAAATCTGCCTGTCAATCACATGAATTTGGCTCTTGAGTTCGCGGTTCTGATTCATTATAGCCCTTTCCCGTGGAGATGCAAACAATCTGGAAAACACGAATGCCATCAATACTCCCAGCACAATAATCATAGATGTAAAACCTATGAATCGCCAGGTGAGGTATTTAATATTGTCGCGCACCCTTTCAAACTCAAGGCTTTTAGGGTTAAAAAAATATTTTGTTTTACGCGCCATGTCGGAATGCAATTATAATGAATTGCAATCGAAGATGGAATGAGAAGGGCTGTACTAATCGTTTAGATTCCGGCTTCCAGATATTGAGCCGCTCTGGTTACGTATTCATCCGCATTTTTTTGAATTTTGGATTCCACTTCCGGGCCTAATGCCTTTACAATTGTTGCTGGTATGCCCAAAACCAAAGAATATGGAGGTATTTTCATTCCTGCAGGAACAAGTGCGTTTGCACCAATGATGCAATATTCTCCGATTTCCGCATTGTTTAAAACCGTAGCATTCATTCCAACCAATACATGATGTGCTAACCTGGCGCCATGAACTATTGCGCTATGTCCAATAATACAATTTTCGCCAATAATACAGGGATCTCCGGGGTCTGCATGTATGACTGCATTATCTTGAATATTGCTTCTTGCTCCTACTGAAATCTGATCGGAATCACCTCTTAAAACCGCGCCAAACCATACAGAAGCATGATCTCCCAAAGTAACATTGCCTATTGCGGTTGCTCCGGGCGCAATAAATACAGATTTGCCTTTTTTTATCGGGGTATTTAATATAGATGTTAAACTTTTCTGCACCATTCCGTTTCAAATTTGCTTTTTTTGCTGCGTATGCGCAAGTTACTACACAATATTGGTAAAATCTGGGGCATGGAAACCAGCGATAAATCGTTTTACGCCGGTGTAGAAATGTCAAAAGTTCAGTCATTGTCGAATGCATGGATTTTGATAGAAGATGGAAAAATTCTCGATTTTGGTGAAGGAGCAATTCCTGAATCCGATGAACAAATTGATATAGAAGGTAAGGAATTATTACCCGGGTTTGTCGATAGTCATACCCATGCGGTATTTGCCACAGAGCGATCCGATGAATTTGTATTGCGCATTAAGGGTGCGGGTTATGAAGAAATAGCAGAAGCGGGTGGTGGAATTTTAAATTCAGCCCAAAAATTACGCGACATGCCTGAAAGTTTGCTTTTAAAAAAAGCACGCGAAAACGTCAAACGCCTGATTGCGCATGGTACCACTACCCTGGAAATAAAAAGCGGTTATGGTTTGGATCTGGAATCGGAATTAAAAATGTTGCGCGTAATTAGACAGCTAAAAGCTGATTTTCCAATTACGATAAAAGCAACTTTTTTGGGTGCACATGCAGTTCCGCTTGAATTCAAGGGAGATAGAAAGGGGTATGTGGATTTTGTTATTCAAACCATGCTTCCCGCAGTTATTGCTGAAAGTTTAGCCGACCATATCGATGTGTTTTGTGATCGCGGTTTTTTTAGCATGGACGATACTGCCAGAATTCTGGATGCCGGTGCGGCTGCAGGATTACCCGGGAAAATCCATGCAAATGAGTTGGGATATACAGGCGGGGTGCAGGTTGCAGTAGAAAAAATGGCCTGGAGCGCAGATCATTTGGAATATTGCGGTCAAGAAGAAATAGAAGCTTTGCGAGGTGGGGTGACGATGCCAGTGGGTTTGCCCGGCACATCGTACTTTTTGGGAATTCCTTATGCCGCAGGCAGAAATATCATCGATGCCGGATTGCCATTCTGTCTGGCCTCGGATTTTAATCCGGGTAGCAGTCCTTTAGCGAACCTTCAAATGGTTTGGAGTCTTGCATGTTCACAAATGAAATTATTACCTGAAGAAGCCTTTCATGCAATCACGCTCAACGCTGCGCGGGCATTGAGACTAGAGAAGGAATGCGGCTCTATTTCCATAGGAAAACGTGCAGATTTCGTAATCTCTTCGCTCGAAAATTCCATCCGGAATATTCCTTATTACTTTGGACAGAATCACCTATATCGATTGTTCATCGGAGGGGAGGAATGGAACTTAAACCCCTGACAATTTTTCATCTGAAACCATTTGGCAATAGAATTGTTATTTTGCAGTAAAGAATTCAAAAAATTAAGACATGCCATATCCTGAAATGTTAGTGGCGCCTATGCGCAACGAGTTGACCCAAAGCGGATTTACAGAATTAAAAAGCCCTGAAGAGGTAGAACAAGCGATGAATGATTCTAAAGGAACCGCATTGGTGGTTGTAAACTCTGTGTGCGGATGTGCGGCAGGAGCAGCCCGACCGGGTATTTTGAAAAGTCTTGCCGGAAATAAAAAGCCTGATCAATTGTTAACGGTTTTTGCCGGACAGGATTTGGAAGCAACCAGCAAAGCCCGCGAATATATGTTGCCTTATCCACCGTCATCCCCCGCTATTGCACTGTTTAAAGACGGTCAACTGGTACATATGGTGGAGCGGTACATGATAGAAGGACGCACTGCAGATATGGTTGCAGACCATTTGGCAGCCGTATACGATCAGTACTGCTAAACAGTCTGGTTTGCGGATAGCTGAGGCACCGCGAATTTTCGTTATTTTTGTAAAATGAGGTTGAAGGGCATACTATTGCTCACTGGACTTATTTGTTTTCGCATTGCGGTAACCGCACAGGATAATCTTTCTCCTAATTCATCTTCCGGTACCATCACCGGATATTATGCTTTTGAAACTCAGAATCTTCCTAACTTTAATAACTGGCAGAACGCGATTCTTAACAAGTTAAATCTCCAGGGAGATTATTCATGGAAAATTTATTCTGAATTAAAAGATGAATTGGGGCAGGTACATTATCGCGCACAACAATATTATCAAAATATTGCCCTCGAAAATGGGGTAATCGTTATTCATACCAAAGAAGGGAAAATATTATCCTTTAATGGAGAAATAATTTCATTGAAACAATTATCCGGAAAGGTTGTCGTTACTGAAGAAACCGCAAGGGCACGGGCAATTGCTTTATTCCCTTCTGAAATGTATTACTGGCAGGATAAAATGCAGGATCAAATTCTCCAGGAAATTACCGGAAATCCGGATACCTCTTATTTCCCCAAAGGTGAAATTGTATATTGTCCTCAAAATTTATTATATGAGAATGAACATAAAATCTGCTACAAATTTCGCATTTATTCGCTGCAACCTTTATTTGGTAAAACCGTTTATATAGATGCGGAAACTCTGGAAATTGTGGCATCAGAAGACCTGATTCTGCACACGGATGTAAAGGGAAAAGCAGTTACTGCATATTCCGGTACAAGAGCAATTACCACAGATAGCCTGGCTCCGGGAAGTTTTCGTTTGCGTGAAAAAGCAAGGGGAAAAGGAATTGAAACTTACAATCTCAAAACAAGCACCACATATGGATCTGCGGTAGATTTTACCGATGCAGACAATTATTGGAATAATGTAAATGTTGCAAAAGATGAAGTAGCAACGGATGCGCATTGGGGTGCAGAAAAAACCTATGATTTTTTTGATTCCATTTTAAATCGCAAAAGTTTCGATAACAGCAATGCAAAAATTATCAGTTATGTACATTACAGTTCCAATTATGCCAATGCATTTTGGAATGGTTCCTATATGACTTATGGCGATGGAAACGGAAGTACATGGAAGCCGTTAACATCACTGGATGTTTGCGGACATGAAATCTCGCATGCGGTTACTACATACACTGCCGGATTGGTTTATAGCTATGAAAGTGGTGCATTGAATGAAAGTTTTTCGGATATCTTTGGAAATGCCATTGAAATTTGGACACGACCAACCAAACACAGTTGGAAAATAGGAGAGGATTTTACTACATCCGGTAATGGAATTCGCAATATGTCCAATCCAAATGCATACAACCATCCCAAATATTATTTGGGCAATAAATGGTATGCAGGTACAGGTGACAATGGAGGTGTGCACACCAACAGCGGGGTACAGAATTATTGGTTTTATCTGATCACAGATGGCGTTTCAGGGACCAATGAAAAAGGAAATGTATTTGATATAGACAGTCTTGGATTTTTAGATGCATCCAGAATTGCATACAGAAATTTAAGTGTATATCTCACCAAAAATTCTCAATATGCCGATGCCAGAATTTTCAGCATTATGGCAGCAGGGGATCTTTTCGGACATTGCAGCAAACATGAAATTGCAGTTACCAATGCCTGGTGGGTTTGCGGTGTAGGCACCAAATATGACAGCGGGTATGTTAAAGCGAATTTCTCTGCAGATACATTTGCGTGTAACATCAGCACCGGAATAAAATTCAGCAATAGAAGTGAAAATTCCGCCAGTTGTAAATGGTATTTCGGAGATGGAAATAATTCCGTTATTTTTAATCCAACGTATTATTATTCATCCTACGGAAAATTCAATATTAAACTGGTTGCGAAATCCTGTTTCAAAAATAAATACGATAGTTTAACTCGCATGGCTTATGTGGTAATCGATAGTACTTACGACATTTGCAACGCTGTTTTAATGCCGCAAAGCGGCACCGACAGTGTAGTAAAATGCAACGGATTTATTTATGATGATGGAGGAGAAGGCGAGTATACTGCATTGATTCAAACCAATTTAAAAGTAAAAATTCCGAATGCGACTTCCATTCGATTTCGGTTTTTGGTTTTGGATTATGAAAATGGATATGACAGTATTGTTTTGTTTAAAAACAATACATTACAAAGCAATAAAATTGGAAGATTTACCGGGCAGACCCTGCCGTTTGGAGGGAGCTGGCAAACAGTTACAGCGAGTGCATTATGGCTAAAACACTACAGCGACCCATTAGTAGAAGGTAAAGGATTTAAAATTGAATTTGAAGGAATTCGCAATCCATTAACGGTGGATTTGGGTGCAGATACTACTATTTGTTTTGGCGACAGCGCATTGCTGGTTCCTAAGTCTGGTGGTGGTTTTGCGCCAGATTATCGTTATATCTGGTCTAATGGTTCTACCGGAAATTCGTTACTCGCAGGACCGATAATCAATACCAAATACTTTGTAACATTAAAAGATGTTTGTACCAAACTCACTGTAAAGGATTCTGTAAATGTATTGGTAAGGCAGCCATTGGATGTGACTTTGGGCAGGGATACCACCATTTGTAGCGGAAATTCAGTAAGGCTTACCGCAAAACCCAAAGGTGGAATTTCCACCGCATACAATTACAAATGGAGCAATGGATTTGGAAATTTCGCAAGTCAGATGGTGTCACCGGTAACCTCTACAACTTACATGGTAGTGCTCAATGACGGATGCACTGCATTTCCAGATACGGCGTACCAAAAAGTAATTGTAAAACCGGCTTTGAAAATTATTTTATCTGCATCGGATTCTTTGGTGTGCATTGGGCAATTTGTGAATTTAAATGCTGCAGTAAGTGGCGGCGATACGAGTAAATATGTTGTAAGCTGGAATCCGGCAATGGGAAATGGATTTAGTAAAAATGTGCAAATTCTGGATACACTCAGATATATTGCAACGGTAAATGACGGCTGTTCTGTAAAAAGCGCATCGGATACATTAACGATTTATGCTTATCCCGCATTGCAATTAAATTTAAATTCGGATACCACTATTTGCCTTGGAACTTCTGTTAACATCAATGCCAATGTAACTGGAGGCCTTGGTTCCGGATACAGTTATATTTGGTCGAATGGTAAAAATACCGCTACCATTTTGGAAACACCAACAGTAAAAAAATATTTTTCACTCCGGGTTTCTGATGGCTGTTCACCGGATATTTCTGACAGTGTGATGGTTGATCTTTTTGCACCTTTAAAATTGACACGAGTTTCAGATACCGTTTTGTGCGATATTCAAACATTGCCATTAAATCTGTTAGCATCAGGTGGCAGGAATTCCACGTATAATATTTCATGGAATCAGGCGGTTACCGGGTTTTCAGTTAATCTGAATCCCCCGGCAGGTATTACCAATTACCGCGCCATTCTGAGTGATGCATGTACGGTGAAAAATGATACCACAAATTTTAAAATTCAAAAACTTTTGCCGTTAAATGCGCAATTAAATATCAGTCCAAAGGGTATTTGTATGGGCGATACTGCAAATATGAATTTTGTTTTTTCAGGGGGAAAAACTGCGTCGTATACCTGGACATTAAATGCAATTCCGGTAATATATAAAAATCAAACCATCAAGCCTGTTTTAAACACCAATTATACATTGGTATTGAGTGACGGGTGTAGCAAGGATGCATCTGCAGCAAATAATATTTTGGTTTACGATTCTGCTTTTGCTACGCTGGACGCAACGCCGGATAAAGTCTGTATTGGAGATCCTGTAAATTTCAAATACACCAGTCCGGATGCTTCTGAAGTTCGTTGGTATTTTTCATCCAATGAAGATGCTTTAGGAACCGCGATTGATTTGCCATGGATTTTTAAATCATCCGGAAATTATACGGCAAAAGCTAAAATTACCACTTCAAATAATTGCATTGGCACATTTGATTTAAACAAAAATATAACGATTGTAGATTATCCTGTTGCCGGATTTGATGCAGTTCCGGGTATCGCAACTTTTGACAATCCACAAATTCAATTTACGGATAAAAGCCAGAGAGCAACTTCTTATTTCTGGCAGTTTGGAGATGGGTTTAATTCCAACACTTCTGGCGATCAAATGCATATTTACAATGACACCGGTTGGTACAGTGTAAGTCTTGCTGTATCAGTGGATCCGGGTTGTGTAGACACTATCTCAAAAATGGTGCGTATAAAAGACGTTTACAAATTATTCAGGCCACTTGCATTTACTCCGGATGGAAATACAATCAATGACCAATTTGTAACTTCAGGTCGTGGTATAAAGAAATTCCATATGGTAATTTATAACCGTTGGGGAATGAAAGTATTTGAATCTGATGACATGCACAACGGCTGGACAGGTATAGATGAAAATGGAATAGCGTGGTCACCCGGAAATTACATTTATCTCATCAATATTTTAGATACGGATGAGCAGGTGCATACGGAAAAAGGTGTGGTAACTTTATTGCGATAAATTCAAATGTTAAATCAGATTGCAGAATTGTGCAGGCAGGCGGGCACCTTTCAATTGGGCCATTTTCGCTCTGTAGAAACGGATATGATAGTGGATAAGGGCTTAAACCAATTGGTGAGCTTTGTGGATATTGAAACTGAAAAAATGTTGGTTCAGGGACTGCAGAAACTGGTACCGGACAGCACATTTGTAACAGAAGAAAATACAATTGTTCAGAATCAAAAATCGGACAAATACTGGATTATTGATCCACTGGACGGCACTACCAATTTTTTGCATGGTCTTGGTGCATTTAGCATCAGTATTGCTTATGTGGAAGGTGGCGAGATTAAATATGGAGTGGTATATATTCCACATTGGAATGAAATGTTTACCGCGGAGAAAAATGGCGGCGCATTTCTCAACGGTGAGCCCATTGCTGTAACTAAAAACATCAGGTTATCCGACACTTTAATTGCCACAGGATTTCCATATTACGAATTTGACCATATGAAGGGATACCTGAAAACCCTGGCACAGTTGATGAAAACAACACACGGGCTTCGAAGAATGGGCTCGGCAGCCATTGACCTTGCGTATGTGGCCTGTGGACGATTTGATGGCTTTTTTGAATATGGTTTAAATGCCTGGGATGTAGCAGCCGGGGTATTGTTGATTGAAGAAGCAGGTGGTATGGTTTCAGATTTCAAAGGAGAAGGAGATTACATTTACGGCAAAAGCATTGTGGCCTCCAATAAGGAAGTTTATGGGGATTTTTTAGATATTATCCAATTGCATATTTCTGAATAAAAGCAAGAATTCCGCTATGGGATTGGGGTTATTCACATCGCAGGTTTGGGTACTTCTGTCGGAATAGCTGAGCTGCATTTGCGGCAAAGGTCAAACCATCGTATTTTGCGCATTCATATATGTTTTGGTTGATGCCGTTGATCAAAGGGGTCGGGCAGGGGGTTTTAATCAGCCTGCTCAGTTTTGGACCTGCCTTTTTTACTTTGATATATTCAGGTATTACAGGAGGGAAAAAACACGGAATGCGCGTGGCTTTGGGCATATTTCTCAGCGAACTTACCATGGCTTTTGTTTGTTTCATGGGGCTTTCCAGAATATTCACCTATCCTGAATTTCAGCTCGGTTTTTCATTTGTCGCTGCTGTCTCCATCATATTTATCGGTGTAAAAGGATTTTCTAAAAAATATACAGATTTTTTAGAAAGCATCCAGGTGCACGCTACAGGTAAGGAATCCTTTTTAAAGGGATTTTTGCTGAATCTGGCCAATCCATTTGTATTGTTTCTTTGGGTGGGCCTGTTGGCGGCAGTGAGCGTAAGTTATGAGCAGGAAGATGTCAATTATAAAGTATCCATCCTCATCAACCTGATTGCCATATTGCTTACTTTATTTGCAATGGATTTGGGTAAGGTATTTCTAAGTGATTTTCTGGGCAGAAAACTCAGCAATAAGGTGTATTTTTATGTAAACAAGTACTTCGGTCTCATTATGTTGTTGCTAGGGGCATATTTCTTTTATCATTTTATTATTCTGCTCCTCAAATATTTTCATATTGGGAATTTTTAATATTAATATTCTCCTGAATATAGTTTTGGCTCTCATCCTTTTTGGATTGGGTCTGTCATTGGCACCATCTGATTTTAAAAGACTGTTCAAACAACCTAAATCACTTGCTGTGGGTTTGTTTTCCCAAATGGTTTTATTGCCAATTATCGCTTTTATTATTGCTTCGCTGGCACCGGTTTCTCCCGAACTGAAAGTTGGGATTATGATTCTGAGCGTTTGCCCCGGTGGAATAACCAGCAATCTGGTAAGTTATTTCGTGAAAGGAAATGTTGCATTGGCCATTTCACTAACAGTTTGTAATGCATTCCTTTCCCTTTTTACCATACCGGTTCTGGTAAATCTTTTTCTGAAATATTTTCTTGCAGCGGATCAAATGATTTCTCTGCCGTTTCTGAAAACCATGACGGAAATTTTTATCATTACTGTACTTCCTGCAAGCCTGGGTGTATTTGTCCATCATAAATTCAAATCCTTTGCCCAACAGGCAGAAAAATATTTGAATTATATATTACCGGTGCTTTTGTTGCTTGTATTTCTTTTTAAGTTTTTTGCCGGAAAAGAAAGCGGTGGAACAGGCATGAAAATGGAGGAAATTTACCAACTCGCAGGCTGGGTAATTGCCTTGAATATTGGCAGCATGATTGCGGGATTTGTAGTAGGAAAATCATTCAGATTACATTTCAAAAATAAAATAACCATTGCAGTAGAAGTGGGGCTCCACAACACTGCACTGGCGTTGATTATAGCAGGAGACAAAATTGCAAATCCGGCTATGCAAAAACCCGCATTGGTATATGCGATGTTTTCATTTGTAATTACATTTTTAATTGCCTGGATTATGATGCGCATGTATGGCAGCCGGGTTCCGGAAAAATCGGAATTATAATTTCTGGTAGCAGCTTTTTTTCTAAAAAATCTTATAAAAATTTGATTTTACCACCTTTGGCATCCGCCCATACTGGTACGGACAGGTTGCCCATTTGTGGAGCCTTGCCCGAATGACAATGTCGGGCGGGCCATAGCTAGGCCCTTCAGACAAATTGCTTGAAAACTACAATGGCCCTTTTAGGAGGCGGCAAAGATTTTTGCGAAGGGGCGCAACGCGGTATATGCTCTTTGCAACAGCAAAAACTGCAGCCGCCTTGCACTCACTATTTGCGAATTCCCGCTCGCCCATGCCGCAGGCATGGGCCTTTAATGGCCATTCCGGGCCGCAGAGATATTTTCGCGAGTTAAATATGGGAATATTTAGAACATTAATTGCTCCGATTGAAACACGAATTTTCTGTGTTACGCATGACCCCGTAGGGGTCAAATATTATTAGCCCGGGGTTTCAACCACGGGAAATAATAATATTTTATGAAATGGTTTGGCGATTTTTTTGCGCCGCAGGAAAGCAAAAAAAATGACAAACAATAAAATGATTCATGCAATGGGAATAATGCGAGAATTCGCGAGTTAAATATGGGAAACATTTAGAACATTAATTGCTCTGATTAAAACACCTATTTCCTATATAACACCTGAATCCGTAGAGGTAATTTCTATCTAATCCCTTCATTTCATCAACAAATCCAAAACCTTTTCCGGAACCAAATATCTGGGTATTTTATTTTGATCCAGCAATTCCCGGATATAGGTGGCGGAAATATTCAAAAACGGGGCTTCATGGTAAATGAATTTTCCAGGCAAATCTGTTTTATACTTTTCAGAGCCACGTCGATTGTAAAGATGCACCTCACATTGTTCCAGCAAGGTTTCCACCTCTTTCCACTCCGGTAATTTTTCGAGATTGTCACTACCCATAATCAGCGAAAATGAATGATTCTCTGTCTTCAAAAATTCTCTAATGGTTTGAATGGTATAGGATGGTTTTGGCAATTGAAATTCAATGTCTGATACTTCAAAATTAGGGTTGTTGTCTATTGCCAATTTTACCATTTGTAACCGAAGGTTTTCAGGCATCAATTCACCTTCTTGTTTAAATGGATTTTGAGGGGATACCACAAACCGTATTTTATCAAATCCGGCAAACTGCATCATATAATCTGCAATGATCAGATGCCCGATATGAATGGGATTGAAAGAGCCAAAATACAGACCAATTTTTGCCATCAGGAATTTAGAAAATCTAAAACAAGTTTTTCGCAGGTAATAAAAGTATTATCTAAAACATCATTTACCACCACCACATCATATTGCGATTCGAAACTCAATTCAAAATTGGCTTTTGCAATTCTTTCCTGTAAATGGTGTTCTACCTCTGTGCTTCTGTTCCGCAAGCGGTCCATAAGTATATCCACACTGGGTGGACGCAAAAAAACAGCTAGCGCATCACCTTTAAATCTTCGTTTCAAATTTAAACCTCCCTGTACATCCACATCAAAAACTACCGCTTTATTTTGATTCCAGATTTTATGTACTTCGCTCCAAAGCGTTCCATATAAAATTCCTGCGTACACCTCTTCATGTTCCAGAAACTCATTATTTTCCACCTTGCGTTCAAATTCTTCGGTTTCCATAAAATAATATTCCCTTCCATGTTCTTCGCCCGGCCTGGGTTTTCTGGTGGTAGCACTGATAGAAAAACCCAGTTTGTCGGGCATAATCTGCAACAGATGTTTTACAACAGTTGTTTTGCCGGAGCCCGATGGCGCAGAAAAAATGACTAATTTTTCCAAGTCAGCGTTTGATTATTTTTTGGGTGAGATTTTGTGCACCGATTTGTATGGAAATGGTATAAATACCGGGAGACAATTTGCATAATTCCAAATATTGCAGGGCATCCAGATTTCCGGAGCGACTTTCATCAATCACTTTTTTACCAACGGTATTGTACATTTTTATATTTAAAGTTTCGGTGCTGTTTGCGCCTAAATCAATTAGAAGTGTATTTTCTGCGGGGTTCGGATAAACGCGTAGATTCGCCTGTGCAGCCTGACTTATGGCTCCCGGTCCAACCTGAAACTGATACCAAATACCTGTTCCAAAATCCACCGGGAAATTTTTAATTAATGTATTTCCACTTCCGTTTCGCAATTGAAATAAGCCGGTACCATCATAATTATTTGCCCACCATCCAAGACCGTCTTCATTGAGGGCATAAGCTGGAGGAGGTACTCCGTCATCCATCAGATTCAGAAAATAACAGCCATCCGGTAAATTAAAAGTATCGCGGTATAAAGTATTATTTACCAGATTTCCCCTTTGCTTAATCAAGGTTCCATCTGCTTTTTTCAATGTATAATAATTTTCTGTTGCCGCATTATTGGTGCGCAAAATCACCACAAAATTTCCATTGTGTTGCGGAACTTTTAACATTGGTATAGATTGAATTCTGTCATTGTTCGCATTTTGATCCTGCCTGTTATTGGTCCAGATAATGTGCACAACAAAAGGAGTTCCCGCAGGCGCTTCTCCGCTTAGAGCAGGTAATTCCACCTCAGCTGTTTGATTGTATTTTAAATTCCCTGTCCAGTGAAACCGATTTAATTGGTATCCTTTCCAGCCATATTCCAAATGCAAATCATGCAAAACATCTGCACCATTATTTCTGATTTTAATTAATGGTGCGCCACAAGAGGGATTGATACGTAAATATTGCAATTCATCACTTGGTTTTATTATTTCTTCCAGCGATGCATCAGTAGAAAAGTTCGCATCTGCCAATTCCAAAAGGTATAACGTGGTCATATAATTTCCCCCACCGGAATAAGATTCCATATCCATATCCAGTCGATGAACAGAGCCGGGATCCACTGGAATATCTAAATTGTATTCCTTCACATCGGCACCCGGACACCAATTAGCCCTGTCGTAAATCCACGTGCCAGCTTGCGGATAAACCGCATTTGCACCGCAGTCATCGCGCCAAACTAAACTGGTGTCTATCGTTTTGCCATCGAATTGAATGTATCTTTTTTTTGCGCAGAACTCTCCGCAACCATCCTTCCCATCATTGCCATGGCCGGTTTGGAGAATTTTATACCGTACCGAAGTGGTGAAATTTCCAACTTTAAAAGTATCCTCATTCATTCTCGCATCGAACAAACTGTCATTGCCATAACCCACACTTTTGCGCAGTATTTGTTGCACATTAACCACGCGTTTTGAAACTGGACCTTCTATCATGGTAAAATCAATATCTATGAGCCAGCCACGACCGTTTTTGGCCTCATATCCGGTGTGCTGGTGCCAGATTTCTATACTGTCGTGAAACAGCGACGCAAAATCTGTAATATCGAATCTCCATGTATGTTTCCAGGTATTGTTAAATTGTAATCCGTAGGCGGTAATAAATCTTGCTATTTCCCAATTCAGGGTGTCTTTGGTTTTTCCATGGCGTTTGCCAATAAATATGTAATTGAGGTAATCCCATTCACCGCATGTCATGCCAGGCGGGCATTTCATGGTGAGTTCAATATACATTTTGCTCCATGATTTTCCGGCGGATGGAAAAACAGCCCACTCGGAATATTCAGTATGACCTATAGCAGGATTGGTTTGAATCAGCACTGAATTGTGCGATCGGATTTTAAATGTATCTGAATTATTTGCACTCAATCCTGCAGCGAGGAAAATGAGAAAGGAAAAAATGGTGAATCTCATTCGGAATGCAAACTTACTGTTTTTGAGTTATCTTCGTTTCAACCCATCCCATTTGAGATTATTATTGCTTCTTTGATTCATGTTTCACCACGTACAAATCAAACCTGTTTCAGGTCTTTTCAGAACAGATAACCAGGCCTTTCGGGTAGAATTAAAAGCCGCTGTGGATGCGTATTTTAATAACAACCGCAGGAACCGTTTTGCAACATGTGGTTTTTGGATTCGCGCTATTTTAATGTTGTTGTTATATGCGGGTTCTTATTTTAGCATTTTGTTTTTTCATCCTCCTGTATGGCTTGCGATTTTATTGTGTGTGGCTATGGGACTGGGGCTTTCCGGAATTGGGTTTGCCATCAGCCATCAGGCTGCGCATGGCGCAATTAGCAACAAAGACAGGATAAATCGGGTGATGAGTTTGAGTTTTAATCTGGTTGGAATGAGTGATTATATGTGGCACATGAAGCATGATGTTTTTCACCACAGTTACACCAATGTTTTTGAATGGGATGAAGCATTGAAAGAAGACGAGACTTTTCGCTTTTCCGAGGAGGCCCGATGGCTTCCCCGACATCGGTATCAGCATATTTACGGTTTTCTGGCTTATGGCATTTTTACCATTGCCTGGGCGTTATGGCTGGATATCGATAAATGGATTAGGTACCGAAAATTTATTGAAGGTGAAAAACATCCAAGGTTGGAACGCTGGATATTTTGGGTTACCAAAATCCTGTATTTGTTTACCATGTTTGTAGCTCCGCTCATGGCAGGTTATTCGATTGGCGCAACTTTACTGGGATATCTGATCATGAATTTTGTGGGCAGCAGCCTGATCACCCATGTTTTGCAGGTAGAGCATCTGAATGAAAAAACCTTTCGCGCCGAAAACGCAGCAATGGTTAAGAATCTATCCTGGTCTGAAAACCAGTTGCTGGGCACATCCAATTTCAAAACCGGGCCAATTTTCAACTGGTATATTGCAGGTGTAAACCACCAGATAGAGCATCATTTATTTCCGCAGATCAATGCGGCGCATTATCCGGCTTTGGGCAAAATCATTCGCCCGATAGCGGAAAAGCATGGATTGGCTTATACCGAATTTCCTTCTTTTACGGCAGCAATTGTATCGCATTACAGGTTGCTGAAGGGGTTGGGGAGAAAGCCAAACATAGCAGCTGCGGTTGTATAGCATTTAACTTGAAATCCAATTTAGAATTTGGTATCTTTGCACCCCAATAAAGCCTATAACACATTCGTATACAGCAACTGACTCCCCCGATAGCTTACAGGGCAGTAAGTGCCTGGTGGATGTCCAGATAAAACATCAAAAAATTGGGCCTATAGCTCATTCGGTTAGAGCAACTGACTCATAATCAGTAGGTGCTTGGTTCGATTCCAAGTGGGCCCACCAAAGATCAGACAAGGGTTTCAAGAAATTGAAACCCTTTTGTTTTATCTTGCATGATGAATAGTTCCTATGACAAGCTGTTTCAGGACAAGTCATACTCCAGGAAAACAAATTGATAATAAAACCAGTTCTAAATGGGTGACGTATAGGAATGGCAAAAAACAATAAATTAATAGTATATATTTTGATTTTAATTGGCTGTGCCGGTGATACTAAAGTTCAAAAGCAACGCCTTGTATCATTAGAACTACCAAATACGTCAGATTTCATTTGGTTGAAGGTTATGAAATCTGATAAAATAAGCAACTCATATAAATTAAATTTAGTAGTAAATTTTCAACCGGTTTATTTGACTATTGAGCAATATGATAAGGCCCAAAAGCTATATTTAGATTCAAATACATGGAGTAAAGATGCAAATCAAGTTAATGTTATTTTAACGAAAAAAGATGTTCAATATAAATCTGATATGAAAGGGCCGAATTTATTCAATTTGGAAGCCGGTGCTTCATATATCTTAAATTTATTGTGTACAAATGATGATAAAACCGTAACCTTTGAGATTTATAAATGTGAGTTTTGTATACATGAATGGATGATGCAATCAGATTAGGGTCTTTTCTCCCATGGCTCATCTTTTCGAAGCGAAGCGAAGCCAATCGCCAAGCTGGACCAACAGAGGGAGAAAATGGAAATTGTCAAAAGATGGCTTTTTTTAAAACAATCCTATAAATTTGAATCAAACAGATTGATGTTTTAGAAATACGACATAAATTGTATAAGACCAATGCATCAATCCTTTTTCATGAATATAATACCATTTAAAATAAAAAAATGAACGTTAAAAAAGGCCGGTTCTGTCGCGCTTTTGCGATTGCCGTATTTGTTTTTATTCCATTTATGAGCAATGCACAGAAAAGTTGTTCTTTCGTTACGCATGTGAGCAATGTTAACGGTAAAGACAGCACAACTTGTGGTTCTGAAAATACGCCTTGTGCAAGCATTCAATACGGCATAAACAGGGCTAAAATTACCGGCGATACATTGTTGAGAATTGCTGCAGGTCATTATACTGAGACTATTGAGCTCGCAAACGGAATAAGCCTCTGGGGTGGATTTGATAACAATTGGAATTTTAATGGAACCACCACTATTTCCGGTGTTAAAGCAACTAATGGGGAATACTATGCGGTCCGCGCGGAGAATTTTTCTAAAAAAACCATACTTTCAGACCTCACCATTATTGCGCCGGATGCAATAGATGCTGGAAAAAGCTCCTATGGATTGCATGGATTTAATTGTAGCGATTTGGTATTTCAAAGAATAATTTTCAAAGGAGGAAAAGGTTCAAATGGCACCAATGGTGTGGATGGAAACGATGCCACTGTTCAAGCAGTAATAGGCAGTAACGGAGGCGATGCAAAAGAATATTCAGTCAGTTGTGACAACACAAATTCTGGTAGTGGTGGTTCCGGTGCTGTTACGCCGGGTTATAGTTCCACTGCAGGAGGAAAAGGTGGCAGAGGTGGATTTATGGACACAGATTGCAATCCATTTGGACCGGATTATAATGCCACTCCGGGAATAAACGGAAACAATGCGGTACAAACCGGCCCCAATAATGCGGGTTATGGAGGATTTGGAAGTTCTCCCTGCGCTGATGGCTTTGCAGGAAATCCAGGCAGAACAAATCATGGGCATGGTGGTAATAGTGCCAAAGACACCGACATAATTGTATCCAATTTTTGGGTTAGTAATAATGGAAGTGATGGCACTATCGGACTGGATGGTACTGGAGGCGGTGGAGGTGGAGGTGCCGGTGGTTGTGATTATCTGACGGATGCTTATGGTGCCGGCGGCGGTGGAGGTGGATCAGGTGGGATTGCATCCACCAAAGGTGGTACTGGCGGAATGAGTGGAGGCCATAGTTTCGCTGTGATACTCTATTCTTCATCAGCAAAATTTATGGATTGCAAAATATTTATTGGACAGGGTGGTGCAGGTGGCAATGGTGGGAAATCAGGGAAAGGTACTTTAGGCGGTAAGGGCGGCAAAGGTGGCTTGGGAATTTCATCCGTAGATGGAGGACCGGGAGGAAATGGAGGTGACGGTGGTGACGGCGGAAACAGCGGTGGCGGCGGAGGAGGTTCTGGTGGAGATGCAATTGGTATTTATGGAATCAACTCAAATATTTATCGTTCCGGTAATGAAATGGAAGGTGGATTGGCCGGGAATTTCGGTCTGGGTGGCATTGGCTCTCCGGATTCTTTGACCGGTAAAGATGGAATATCCGGAATTGTATTTTCATTAGCAGGGAAAATTCAAGATACAATTATTCCAAAAACTTATATTCAGGATCCTTGCAATTTATTTTTAAATACAGAAAAAATTACGCAAAAATATTCTTTGGAAGTATTTCCAAATCCGAGTCCTGATGGAATGGTGAGTATAACAAATAATCGGCTTCAAAACGCATCAGTTTTCGTTTATGAAATGACCGGAAAATTAATGCTACATCAGCAAATTCCTGCACAAAAAACCGGTTCTGTATTAATACAGGGCAATGGTCTTTTCTATGTTTGTCTGAAATATTCCAATGGCGAAATTCAAACAAAAAAAGTTTGGGTAGAATAGCATTTTCTTCCACGGTTGGCCTTTGCGGAGCTATACGGAGCGTGCCTGGTTGGTCGCATGAATTCATAGAGATTTTAGTTAACTTCTGTGGATTTAGATGAATACAAAAAGTGTAACCTTGAGAAATTAAACTAATATGTTCTAAAATAACAATTGTGGAGTTTTGAAATATTTAATACCTTTCATAACCATTTTATTTCTCTCGATAGGATGTAAAAAAAGCAATCCAAAAAACTCTTTTGGTAAAATCGAAGTAGTGCTAAATGGTGTCAATTACGAAAGGGTGGTTTATTGTGATCGTGGAGAAGATAGCGGGGTAGCTTGGTTCAAAATACATTTGGTAAATGAAATACCGCCAACCGATAATTTGAAAGATGAACTTTATATTTTTGGTCTGCTTAAACTTGGTAAGCAAATAATATATACTAAATCTGGAGCCAATGCGCACGAACTTCGGGCAATTGCAAACTTTCTGACATACAAAGAATCCGGAGAAATGATTAACGATATATATCGGGTAAATGATAGTTCGTTGTTTGAGAATAGAATTGAAATTGTTTCCGAAATTGACAATTTTCGTGAGATCAATGGGGATTTTCAAATCGAATTAGTGAGAAGTCGAAAGGGGGAAATTGAAACAAATCTTTCTGACACACTTAGATTTACGCAAGGTCATTTTAACTTAAAACTGGGTAATTAGCTTTTTATACCCCCGCGGTTGGTCTTTGTGCAGCGCAGCGGAGCGAGACCAACCGCCACCATGCGGGGCTCTCTCACTACCTTCCCATATTATCCTCCCCAAATACCGGTTGGTCTCATGAATTCTTGGAGATTTTAGCAAATTTCTGAGGTTTTTAATGCATTCAAGAAGACCAACCAGGGGAGAATAATCATACCAACTGAAATTTGGCTTTCCGAAAAATATGGATAACTTGCATATTGAATTTGTTTTAACTTTTAAAATTATAATGCTCAATGACCATTGCTAAATATTTTCGAAGAATCTTAAAATTCGGGATTTTATTCCTGTTTGTATATCATTCAACACAGATATTAACGTCTTGTAAAAAGAAACCTTCTTGCGATTGCGACAGTATTGCGCACCGTCAAGATCCGGAAATATTCAAATATTATGCATTTCAAAAAGGCAGCTGGTGGAAATTCCGGAAATACCCTGATACAACCGTGATGGACACGTTTTACGTTGTGGATCGTGATGAATCATATAATGGAAGTGGTTGTACAGATAAATTAGAACCTGGTCTGGATTTTTGTGAAGGAACCTGGAGGGTGAAATTTAGTCACACCAATGAATTGGAATTTCCCCATTCGAATCTTTCCAACATTACCGAAATAATCATTGGATTTGGCCCTCCAAATTATGAGTGGTTTCTGGACTTCAACACACAAACATCTGCTTATACCAGTGGGGATGGAAAATATTCCCTGAATAGAAATGACTTCCGAATTTACCGACTTATGGATACATTAGATATCAATATCGCAGGTAAAATTTACAAAAATGTGAGACATGTTGGCTGTTCGGATTCGGTTATAATTTCTGATTTTCTAAAGAATACAATTACCCAAACATGGTGGGCAAAAGATATCGGATTGATAAAATATGAGTTGAATAGTGGGGTGTCATGGGAATTGATGGACTTTAAAGTAATAAAATAGTATCCCCCGCGGTTGGTCTTTGTGCAGCGCAGCGAGACCAACCGCCACCATGCGGACCTCGACCCTCTACCTTCCTATGTTCTCTTCCACAAATGTTTGATTGGTCTCATGAATTCATGGAGATTTGTACTAATTTCAATGGATTTAATTGAATTCAAAAAGACCAACCGAGGGAGAAAAGTATTTTGTTTAGGTCTTTATTAAACGATCAATAATCACAAGAGAAATTATATTTTTTAGATTGCTAAACTTCACCAGGATTTATTTAAATGTAAAATTCATTCTCAATTTGAAAAAAAAATTCTCAAAAAAGAAAAAGCAGCCTTCCGACTGCTTTTTCACTTTGCATATCAAAACTAATTACTGAGCGATATTCTTCGTAATTCCGTGGTTCTGCCTGCGGACACCTGCACATTGTACAAGATGGTATCGTTATAACCGTTGTTACCATCAAATAATACCGTATAGACGCCGGGAATCAATCCACGAATCTTGAATTCACCGTCATCATCGGGAATTGCAGTGCCGGTATCTGTATAATTATAAACAGTAACAAATGCTTTGGCGGCGCGAGGTCCCACTTCCCCTTCCACTGCTCCAAATCTTGAAATAGTGAATGCTTTAAGATATGGTTTCAGGAAATAACTTCCGTTGTATTGTACAATGGATCTGCAGATATCAAAATCCAGCCATATTGCATATTTTCCTGAACTGAGATGTTCCAGTTCATCATCATCTAATTTTACGTAAGCATAGTGGCTTGAACCGGGGAATAAGTTTAATGGATAGGTAGTTCCACCAATTACTACTGAGTTATTTGTACCAAGTGTAAGGCGTATTTGTTTCACATTGCCAGCAGGTAAACTTCCATTCGCTAAAAGAGTATCTACTCCGTTTCTCAAATCCATGATATTGTAAACACCGGGAGATATCGCCAATGTATCCCAGACACTTCCACAGCCATGTTCATCATCATCATCATCGTCATCGCCCTGATCATCATCGTTATCGTGATACCCTACAGGACGATCATCATCATCATCATCACAATTACCAGTATCCAGCCTGACTTCCACAAATAGAATTTCGACAAATACAGAGTCAAATGGGCAGGGATGATCGGTGAGATAAATCTGTAAATTGCGCGCTCCATTATGAGTATTGTTCGTTAAAAATTCCTTCCTGCAGGCGATTACCAGAACAAGAATGACAAAAAAAGTAATTGTCGCACTCCAGATTTTGAACACTCTTGATTTCATTTTCTTTTGGATTAATTTGTTGGACTTTTGTTTTAGGTGCCGAACCAAATGGTGTGCCAGATCATCCATTTAATAAATTCAAGCATTTATTATTAGGTTCCTTTCCCGCGGTTGGTCTTTGCAAAGCTAAGCGGAGCGAGACCAACCGCCACCCCAGCGGGGCGAGACCGAACTTCAATCCATATTATTCTCCCAAAATGCCCGATTGGTCTCATGAATTCATGGAGATTTGTGTTAATTTCAATGGATTTAGATGAATTCAAAAAGACCAACCGGAGGAAAAATATTTACAGTAATTCACAAAAAAAATCCCCAATCGGGGATTTCTAAAACCATATAATGAATCGCAGTTCGTTATCTGCGGAAGTGTTACTTCATCACTTTAAAACCCTGTTTTATGCCATCGGAATCAATTGTTTCCATATAATAAATTCCGTTGTTCAAATAACTGGTATTCATGATGAGTTCTGATTCAGGTAACAAATTTTCCTGTTTTACCGTTTTCCCGGTACCATCATATAAGCGTATGGTAATTTCTTTTTTACCCGGGTTTCTTACTTTCCAGGCTTCACTCATCGGATTCAAAAAACAAACCCCATTTTCGTTTGGAGCTCTGTGTTTAATTCCAATATTAGCGGATACCATGAAATTCATTGCATCACTTTCAACATTATATGTTGCTAAAACAGTTCCTTTGTTATTGGTGTACCAATTGTAATCTGTAATTGATTCATCGTAGTCGTAACCATCCACATGTGCCCAGGATTCTGAGCCGGATTTCCCTTCCATATATAGTTTAAATTTATCTGTAGTTTTGATTCGCAACGCATCGTATTCACCATTGGGTAATTTCAATTTTCCCCAGGCATCCGCAATGGTGTTTTTGTGTTCGTGGTATACCAGTCTTACAGAATCTTTATCTACTCCCAAATCCGAGCCTTTATAGTAATAAATAAAATCGATGGAATCCATAATACTATGGTTATATGCCATAGGAAACTGAAGGTATTGAATGGGATAATAATTTATTTCTGAAAAATTCACTATGGATCTGATTTCATACATCGTTGAATGGGATTTTTTTATGTATTCAAATGTGTCTGTGCCTTCAGTTCGAATAAAGTTGGCATCGGGTTTATTTCCTGAAGATTGGTAAGCAGACAAATTGAAATTGTAAGTCTGATCTTTTTGGAGTCCGGAAAAATCCCAAACCTTATTTTCACCAGACGTGCCAATATTGAATCCGCCGGTTTTAGCGGTAGCTATTTGGTAAGTTCCGGGCGCATATACATCATCGGAATTAATTTGGACTTGCGCATTAGCAAAGTTTAAGGAGATTGCAAGTAGTGAAAAGGAGTAATGTTGAAGTTTCATGATTTTGATTTTTGTTTCCCCTTTTACGCAACACGTTTGTTTGGAGTTACAATATTTTTTTGTCGATAAACGGTCACTTCAACGATAAATAAAATCGTATATGATTTTAAATCAATTTGTTATAGACCATCTAAACTTATGTCAAATCGCCATTGCCACTCGACAAAAGTGAGGATGAATGCGATGAAAAATGATATGAATCACATGAGAATCTCTCTCACATTTTTTCCAATATTGTCTGCTATTTTTCCAGTTGGCAAATCATTGGCATCCTCACCAAATGGTTCTTCTATTTCTTCTGCTATAACTTCCAGGCTGCTGAGCGCGTACATTACAAATATGACTACTGCAATGCTCCAATAGCTCAAAATATGGTTTAATCCCCAAGGGAGAGATAGAATATAAAGAATAATGAATTTCTTGATAAATGATGCATAACTGTAAGGAATAGGGGTGTTTTTTATTCTCTCACAAGCCCCGCATATATCCATAAACGATGCCATTTCGTTGGATAAGGTAATTAAGGGCGCCTCTCCAATTTTATTTTCGCGATGCAAGGAGTAAATTTTACTTTGTATCATCGCGGAAATTTGGAAGGGTAAATGCTTTTCAGGGTCAAGTTTAGCGAGTTCCGGATGTTCGTTTTCGTCCAGTGAAAGTTGAAGTGCTTTAGACTTTAAATGTTGATCCAATGCACGCGGAAATAAGGAAATAAATGTCGTAAAATATTGGCGGTTTGTCTGGTCATCTTTGTCGAGTATCGAATGAAGCCTGATTGCCAGATTTCTACTGCTATTTACAAGAGAGCCCCATAGTTTTCTGCCTTCCCACCAACGGTCATAAGCTGTATTGGTTCTGAACACCAAAAGCATGGAAATTACAAAACCAAGGAGGCTATGAATAACAAAAATATTTTTTATTACATTACTTTCTTTTAACGCTTCAGAATTATCAATAAAATATACAACACCGAAGGTATAAATTCCCGTAAATAGTATTACAGGCCACAGAGTTCTGGCAGTATCATGCCGGTAAAAAGTAAGTACACTGAACCAGTTTTTGGTATCGTAGGAGCGCATTTTTTATTTTTTATTTCGGTAATATTCCAATAATCCCTGAACAGGTTCATTGGTGAAAACACCACTTTGTATGCCCAATTCACTGCAAACCTGCTCTAATTCCATTCGGAAATATTTCGCCACAGATCCCACAAAATGTACAGGAAACAATTTATAATTATTATAGCAAATTACATGCGCTTTCAGGAATTCACGAAAGCCTTCAAATAACAATTGCTGAACAATTTTTTCATCCTTATATTTTTTAATGGTAGTCATGAATGAAGCCAAATAGACATTCGCTCCTTCCTGCTGATACACGCGATTAAAAATAATTTCCTTAAATACACCGTTATGTTCTAATTCCTGTTCAATTAATGCAGGCAATTGATGATATAAATATAAACGCAAAAATTCCTTTCCAAACCAGGCTCCACCTGCTTCATCTCCCAGTATATATCCGAGTGCAGGAACTTTTTCATAAATTTCTTTCCCGTCATAAAAACAACTGTTACTTCCTGTTCCCAGAATACATGCTATTCCGGGATCTCCATTGCAGGTTGCAATTGCAGCACCTGCGAGGTCATGGTCGGCATGAATTTCAGCTCCGCGAAATACCTGTTTCAAAGCATTTACCACCACAGTTTTCCTTTCATCGCTGCTTATACTTGCACCAAAAAAATGTACCTCAGTAACTTTTGTGGTATGTTCCATCAACCCTTCATTCTTCCAGATTTCAGCCACAATAAATTCAGTGGAATGAAATAATGGATTAAAACCAACGGTAGTGAACGCAAGTGAATTGCCGTTTTCCTGATCCAACAGCCAATCGCATTTGGTACTGCCGCTATCTGCAACCAATAACATAGGGCGAATATAATTCTTTCCTTCTCTTAAATTTGCAACGCAATGATGCGATTGGAGGCGGCTTTTTACCAACGACCTGATGTAGTGCAAATCGCCCGTGAATTATTGGGCAAAACTTTGGTTACCAATTTGTCAGGTGAATTAACCTCCGGTATCATCTGCGAAACTGAAGCGTACGCGGGAGTTGATGACCGCGCAAGTCATGCTTTTGGAGGAAGAAGAACTGCGAGAACGGATGTTATGTTTTTCGAAGGTGGATATGCCTATGTTTATTTGTGTTATGGAATTCATAACCTGTTTAATGTGGTTACCAACTATCAGGGAATTCCTCATGCTGTATTGATTCGGGGAATTATTCCTTCAGATGGGCTGGAGATTATTGCAGAAAGACGCAATCGGAAATTGTTTTCTAAAATTGGTATTGGACCCGGCAATGTTTCAAAAAGTTTGGGAATTGATTTGCAATTAAATCAGGAAAATTTAATCCGTAGCAATAAAATATGGATTGAAAATTCAAATCTTCATATACCACTGAAGGATATTTTGGCAACACCGAGAATCGGTGTGGATTATGCAGGGGAAGACGCGAAATTACCTTATAGGTTTGTTTGGAAAAATCAGGCAACAATTAAATAGAATATTTATAAAAATAGGGCTTAAACTTTCTCGTTAGTTTGGTTTTTGTTTTTTAGAAATGGCTTAATTAAAAGTCTCAGGCTTTGATCGTATGTAATATAATTCCACAACCAGTTTATGAAAATAATAAGTCTGTTTTTTACACCAACGATTGACATTAAGTGAACAGCCATCCAAATTACCCATGCAATAAAACCGCCTAATTTTAATCCGAATATTTCTGCAACCGCGAGGTTTCTTCCAACTGTAGCCATGGAACCTAAATCCTTATAATGGAAGGGTTTGGGTTCTTGTTTTTTTAATGAACGCAATAAATTTTTAGAAAACAAATCACCACCCTGTATCGCGGGTTGTGCTACCTGCGGATGTCCTTTAGGGTATTGCAATTCTTCATTCCAGGCCTGATCTCCAATACAATAAATATTGGAAGTGCCTCGTACTTTCAAATAAGCATCCGTCAAAATTCGTCCGTTTTTTGCAATGCTTTCTGCAGGTAATCCAGCAATTGGATTGGGTGTAATACCAGCTGCCCAAATCATCAATCCATGTGGAATTTCCTTTCCGTTATCTAATATTAATACATGGTTTTCAACCTTGGTGGCTCTGGCATTGAGAATAACTTCCACACCCAGTTTTTTTAGATATTTTTCGGCGCGGTCGCTGCTTTTGGGATGCAATGCTGAGAGTATCCTTTCTGAACCTTCCACCAAAGTGATTTTCATGGTATCAAAATTCATTTCAGGATAATCGCGGGGAAACATCATTTTTTTCATTTCCGCCAACGAGCCGGCAAGCTCCACTCCCGTTGGCCCGCCTCCGACCACTACAATGTCTATGGTGTTCTGACTTTGAATTCCGGCAACAGAATCTTCGAGCATTTGCAATACCTGGTTTCTGAGGTATAATGATTCGCTTACCGATTTCATTCCAATGGAATTATCTTCCAGGTTGTTATTGGAAAAATAATGCGTTTTCGCGCCCATGGACAACAGCAAATAGTCGTAAGAAATTTCTCCTCCGGAAGTGATTAAAATATTTCTTTGAACATCCAAACTTTGAATTTCGGCTGTACGAAAATGGATATTTTTTGCTCCATGAAAAACCTTGCGAAGAGGAAAAACAACACTACTTGGCTCCAGACCGCTCATGGCAACCTGATAGAATAACGGCTGAAACTGATGGTAATTGTTTTTATCGATAATAACTACCTGAAAGGCTTTGTTTTTAAGAACTTTGGCGGCTTTCAAACCACCGAATCCGGCTCCTGCAATAATTACTCTGGGGAGCGGGGAATCTGGAACACCGAGCGAACCGGTGTGAATTCCGGAGTTAGACATGTTTCAATAATTAACAAATGAATAGGAACAACGGTTTTTATTTCGACGCGAAATTAGGTTTTTTTTATGCGGTATTAAGCATGAAACATAGATTTAAAATTACTTCATTTTGACATGGAATCCATCTTTTATTTAATTCCTAATTTGCGGCCCTGTCTGGTAAATTGTCACTTTATCAAAATCCGCGAATTGTACCAGAAAACTTTGGTTAAATCCCCGAAAAAAGCTAATTTCGCGGCCGCCTGCAAAAGCAGGCTCATTTTTTATATTCATGCTGACGGTATCAAACGTAGCGCTACGCTACGGCAAAAGGGTTTTATTCGAGGATGTCAATCTCAAATTTACATCGGGAAATTGTTATGGAATTATCGGTGCAAATGGTGCCGGTAAGTCCACATTTCTAAAGATAATTTCAGGGGAGATTGAACCCAATAGCGGTTCTGTGGACATGGAGCCGGGAAAACGCATGGCGGTTCTCAGTCAGAATCACTTCGCTTTTGACCAGTATCCCGTATTACAGACGGTTCTTCGTGGCCACCAGAAACTCTGGAGTATTATGGAAGAAAAAGATGCATTGTATGCCAAAGAGGATTTTAGCGATGCCGATGGGATTCGCGCCAGTGAACTGGAAGGCGAATTTGCAGAATTGGACGGATGGAATGCTGAGAGTGATGCAGCAACCATTCTAAGCAATTTGGGAATTGAGGAATCTATTCACGAAAAGCTAACAGGAGAATTGAGCGGTACCCAGAAAGTACGGGTACTTTTGGCTCAGTGTCTGTTTGGTAATCCGGATGTATTGCTGATGGATGAACCTACCAATGATTTGGATGTTGAAACCATTCGTTGGCTGGAAGACTTTTTAGCGGGTTTTGAAAATACGGTATTGGTAGTGAGTCACGACCGTCACTTTCTGGACAATGTTTGTACGCACGTTTGCGATATCGATTACAGTCGTATAAAAATATTTACCGGCAATTATACTTTCTGGTACCAAAGTTCACAACTCGCTTTACGCCAGCGCAACGATCAGAATAAAAAAGCGGAAGAAAAGAAAAAGGAATTGCAGGAATTTATTGCGCGTTTCAGTGCAAACGTTGCGAAAAGCCGTCAGGCAACCGCCAGGAAAAAAATGCTGGAGAAACTGGATATTGAAGAAATACAACCCAGTACCCGTCGCTATCCCGGCATAGTTTTCAGACAGGAACGCGAGGTAGGCGATCAGATTCTTACAGTAGCAGATTTGTCATTCAAAAATGGCAAGGATCTTTTATTCAGCAATTTGAATTTCACTGTAAATAAAGGCGATAAAATTGCATTTATTTCCAGAAATACTGTTGCTTTAAATACCTTTTTCAAAGTGCTGTGGGGTGAGGAGAAACAGAGCAGTGGTGAAACGAAATGGGGTGTTACCGTAAAGAATAGTTTTCTTCCCAACGACAATTCTGAATTTTTCAAAAAACCCATCAATCTTATTGATTGGTTGCGTCAATATTCTACTGAAAAAGACGAGACATTTATTCGCGGATTTTTAGGTCGTATGTTGTTTAGCGGGGAAGAAACACTGAAAATGTGTAATGTGCTTTCCGGAGGTGAAAAGGTAAGATGTATGCTCAGCAAAATGATGATACAAAATCCAAATGTACTTTTGCTGGATGAACCTACCAATCACCTGGATTTGGAAAGTATTCAGGCACTGAACAACGGCCTTGTGGAATATTCCGGGATTATTTTATTCCATTCCCATGACCAGGAAGTGATCAGTACCATTGCAAACAGAATTATTGAAATTACACCACATGGCATGATTGATAAATACATGTCTTACGAAGAATACGCAGAAGATGAAGGCATCCATGAGCGTCGCAAAGAATTGTACGCCAAAGAAGGAGTGTCTGCTTAACAGAATTTACATATGAGAAAATATAGTTATTTGGCCATAGCATCTGCATTGATTTTTGCTTCTTGCGGCCGCACCGTGAATCCGAACAAAGCCCCTAAAACTTCTTTGGATTCTTTCAGTTATTCAGTGGGTTTCCAAATTGGAAAATCCATGAAAGAACAGGGAATTGAAAAGCTGGATTACAGTTCATTCATCAAAGGAATGGAAGAAGCTACTAAAAAAGACAGTGGCTATACCATCAATCCTGAAAAAATGAATGGAATTCAACGCGATTTTATGACCAAGGCACGCGACAAAAAGAAGAAAGAATATCAGGATGCCAGCAAAAAATGGATGTCTGAAAATGCGAAAAAAGAAGGTGTTAGTTTGTTGCCTTCAAAAGGACAGTTTAAATTGATAAAAGCAGGCAAAGGGGCAACTCCCGGGGCTTATGATACAGTAGAATACCATTTGGTTGTAAAGAACCATAAAGGCAAAGAATTGTACGATAGCAAAAAAGGTCCGCAGGTTCCTAAAAGAGTCATCAGCAATATGGGCTTACCAGCCGTTGAAGAAAGTTTCCAAAAAGTTACTGAAGGTGCGGTTTTTGAGGTGTACGTACAAAATGATGCTATGGAACAAATGGGTGGGGATCAGCCTTTGGAAGATTTGTATGGCATTAGTATTTATACTTTCGAATTGATCCGTGTAATTCCAGGCAAAGCACCGGCTCCTGAAAAGGCTCCGGAAATGCCAATAAAATAATTTCGAAATTTAATATAATTTCAAAAAAGAGAATCGCAAGATTCTCTTTTTTCTTTGGTTCAAATTTGAGATTTTATGCGATGGAATTTTATCGGAAATTCCAAAAGATATTATTTATATTTTCTCTATCAAATTCAGGGATTCTCTGTAATCCATTATTTTGTCTTCATGCAGGGTTTCAATGGCCCTGATTACGCGTTCAACCTGTCGGTTATACAAGTTGGTGAGCACCACGCTCGAGCCAATCCGAAAGGGAATTTCTTTCATCTTTTTACAGTAATGGATAAGTAAATCTGCTTCTATTTCTTTGTTTGCTGCGAACTTGATATGCTTATTCGTCATTTTCAGAATTTTCCGCAATCCCTTGGCACTGTAATATGCTGAAGTGGCATTTAATTCAGAAAAAGCTGCATCTATTTCCAGTTTTACATCCACCAGATATTGGCGCAAATCCTCTTCCAGAAATAAAATAAATCCCAATAATTCCTTATTTTCTTTTTTGTATTTCGCAAGGCGCAGAAAGTGTTCTACCATTTTTTCCTGTGGCAGAATTTGAAGCGCTTTTTTAATATCATTTAATGAAGCATTGTCCATTATTTTTTAATTACCATAATGGAATTATCATCCAGTTGTACTTTCATTCCCGGATATATTTTGTTGCGTTTCCGCAATTCTTTAATTCCGTTAACCATTACCAAACCCTCGTCTATCATGGCATTGGCCTGAGCTCCATTCTCCGCCCAACCCAAAAGTTTCAGCAGTTGGTTTAATTGTATATATTCGCTATGTATGGCATGTTCTTCCATAAAATCAGTATCCGTATTTTTCTTTCCAGCGCAATTTTAGCCATTCGCGCAATTCTTTTTCGCGTGAATTATTCCCCGGTTCATAGAATTTTGATCCGGATAATTTCTCAGGTAAAAATTCAATGTCAACAAAATTACCGGCAAAGCTGTGCGCATATTGGTAGTTTTTCCCGTAATCCAAATCTTTCATCAGTTTGGTCGGGGCATTGCGCAAATGCAGCGGTACCGGTTGGTCTCCGCTATTTCTAACTGCTGCAAATGCAGCTTCAATGGCTTCATAAGAGCTGTTGCTTTTGGCAGAAGACGCCAAATAGATGGCGCATTGGCTGAGAATAATTCTGGCCTCAGGCATTCCAATCATTTCCACGGCCTGAAAGCATTGTGTTGCCATCAATAGTGCGTTTGGATTCGCATTTCCAATATCTTCCGCGGCTAAAATCACCATTCTTCTTGCAATAAACCGAATGTCTTCTCCACCTTCCAGCATTCTGGCAAGCCAATAAACCGCAGCGTTGGGATCGCTGCCGCGCATACTTTTGATAAATGCGGAAATAATATCATAATGTTGTTCTCCGCTTTTATCATAAACCGCTAATTTTTTCTGTAAAATTTGATGCACCAGTTCATTCGTAATTTCCAGCTTATTTTCCTTTACTGCTGAAGCGAGAAGTTCCAAAAGATTCAATAGTTTTCTCCCATCTCCGCCGGAAAATAAAAGCATGGCTTCCGTTTCTTTTAATTCAATTTTAAATTGTTTTAAAAATGCATCCTGGTCCAAAGCGCGATGCAACATTTTTTCCAATTCTTCTCTTCCAAATTCGCGTAAAACATACACCTGAACCCTGCTCAACAATGCACCATTTACTTCAAAACTTGGATTTTCAGTAGTTGCACCAATTAAGGTAATCCATCCCTTTTCCACCGCGCCGAGCAGCGCATCCTGCTGGTTTTTATTGAAACGGTGAATTTCGTCGATAAACAATAAAGTTTTTTGTCCAACTTTTGCTTCTTCAATAACCTTTCTGAGATCCGCTACACCACTACTAATTGCACTGAGTGTGCGAACCGGCATTCCGGTTTCTGCAGCAATCAGGTTTGCCAATGTGGTTTTACCCGTACCCGGAGGGCCCCAAAACACCATGCTTGGCACAGTATGGCTTTGTAAAGCCAAACGGATAGGTCCATTTTCACCCGTTAAGTGTTCCTGACCAATGTAATCCGATAAACGTTTTGGTCGCATTCTCTCTGCCAGCGGTATTTCAGGACTTTCAATCACGATGTAAAATTATGAAATTGCCATGGAATCAGAGTTAAATATTCTCCCTGTTGCGTGAATTCCCTGAATCTCAATAAAGCCGGAACCCTTAGCTTGTGAAATCTCTTTTGCTGCGCTATCTTTGTTAGTTCCGGTAAATTCGTGAAAATTCGAAGCATTTTAAGGTACCTGATATATATTGGGTTGCTGGCTTTGCCTGCAAGTAAAGGCGTTGCCCAATGCTCTGCAGATTTTCAAAGTGACAGTACCGGTTGTTTAGGAAAAGGAATTTCATTTCAGGCAGTAAATACCGGAAATGGCCTGAATTATCGATGGATTTTTGGAGATCCCCTTTCAGGGACAGATAATGAGGATAGCACTGCAAACCCTGTACATGTATTTTCTGCATCAGGATTTTTTCAGGTTCAATTAGCAGTTTCAGACAGTTTAGGCTGCACGGATACAGTAATAAAAACCATTCAGATATTTAAAAATCCAATAGCAGATTTTAATTATTCCAATGGTTGTGCCGGTTTACAAACCCAATTTACGGAAAACAATGTTACGGATAGTTCGGATAATATTGTGCAGAGATTTTGGGATTTTGGAAATGCTACTACGGGAACAAATCAAAATCCCAAGGTAAATTATGGATCAACCGGAAATTATACGGTTCAATTTATTCTTACTTCTTCCGCAGGATGTAAGGACACTGTAATAAAGAGTGTTCAAATTCATAAAAAACCAATTCCAACAGCAGACCTCCAGGCAGCCTGTAAAAATGGGAGCATAAATTTTACTGCGGATACCAGTTATGCAGCGCTGACTTTTAATTGGGATTTTGGAGATTCATCTTATTTTACCCAGCGCAGCGTTTCACATATTTATAAAAATTCCGGGGTTTATTATCCCATTTTAACTCTTGATTTTGGCAATACAAAATGTGCCGTAATATTAGACAGTATACGCATTCATCCTCCACCGGATCCTTCTTTTGATATTCCTTCAGATACCCAGTGTTTTACCGGAAATAATGTTTGTGTTCAAATTACCAATACCAATCAGAAAATAAAATACCGTTCCGTTTTTTTTGATGATGGATATGTAGATGATTTTACACCCTTAAACAATTATAATATCTGCCATTCCTATTCAGATATTTTTGGTGGTATTTATAGCATTACAGTGGAATTAATAGATTCGAATAATTGTACTGCAACGCTTACCAAATCAAAGGCAGTACTCATACATCCCAGAATAGAAAGCAAATTCACCTTTACCACATCTGGCGGTTGTTTCAAAACCAAAATTTTCATTACCAATACCAGCAATCAGTCACCACCCAAAGTAAATCTGTTCCGTTGGGATTTTGGAGATGGAAATTCCAACAATTCTACCTGGAATAATCTGACGTATACTTACCAAACAGATGGCAGTTTTAATGTGAAATTATGGATTCAGAATTCTGATGGATGTGTAGACAGTTTTATTGCAACACAACCGGTTAAGAATACCAATTATACAGTAGATGCCCATCTGGACTCTTCCAGAGGAATTTGCAAGAGCAACAATTATTTTATTTTCAAACAAACACCGATCAGCGGTGCAACCATCAACTGGAATCTGGGGCTGGGATTGCCCAGAAACACTTTTACAACCACAATGACTTATAATCAGGTTGGAAAATATATTCCGGTAGTTTTAATCAGCAAAAATGGGTGTGATAGTTTTCTTCAGCTGGACTCCATAATTGTGCATGGTCCGCAGGCGGTTGCAAGTGGATTTACGAATAGATTTCAGTGCCAGATAAAAGATTCGGTTTATGTGCAAAACAGCAGTTTGCTTTTTCGAAACAAAGGTGCCAACGTACGGTGGGATGCCGGGGATGGTTATGGGCCACAATGTACACAAATTAGCAAATTAACCCAGAACGTTGGAATGAATTGCCGGTATTCCCTGGATTCATTCAAATTCCATCACATGTATCAAAAAGGGAAGGAACAATGTTATTATTTGAAATTGGTAGTGGAAGACACCATTATCGGTTGTTCGGATAGCATAACTTATCCTATTCCACTAATGGCTCCTCAGGCAAAAGGATTATTTTTCCCATCAGATACCTCTCCATGTCCCGGGCCGGAAATATATAAAACCCTGTCATTTAATTATAATATTCCACAACCTACCTGTTTGAAATATGCATACTGGGTAATGTGGGATTCTCTGGCCGCAAGAAAGAGCGGTAATTTTGATTCGGGTTGGATGTACAATTCCAATTCCAATACCTATCCATATGAGCCATATGCAGGAGATTCCAATGGAAATGTAACCATAGGATTAATTGTAGAGAATGGTTATGATACCTTGGGAAAAGTATGCAGGGATACCGGATGGTTTCATGAAATTATTCATGTGCCACATATGAGTCCTTTATTTTCCAGTTCCTATGATTCTTCCAAATATTATTGTAAAAACAGCACATTTTATTTCTTTCTGAAAGACAGCAATCAGACTGCCGGAACCCAATACCAATGGAGCTTTGGAGATGGCTCCACATTGGTAACCACAGACAGTTCTTATAAGAAACATACCTATAACAAATCGGGAAGTTATTATGTACATCTGACCGTAGTAAATCCCAAAGGTTGTGTCGGTGATACGGCATTATGGATAAGTGTGGGAGTGGATAAGAATTTTACGATCAGCAACAATACCAAATGTGTAAACGACACTTTTGTAATTCAGGAAAATAACCGCTATAATTCCCGATGGGGTTATTCATATCCATACTGGAGCGATGCATCCAGGGCGGCAGCCGGAAAGGAATTGGTTTGGTATGATTTGGGCGATGGAAATGGTTTTCAAAATATTGGGCCAAATCCTGTCTTAAGTTATAATTATCCCGGCAATTATAAAATATCCATGGCAATAAAAGATAGTGCAGGTTGTAGAGATACACTATCTAATTTATATGTGGTAAATGTTTCAGGAGTTTATGCGGGATTTACTTTTCCCAAAGACAGTGTTTTGTGTCCGCAAAGTGTGAAATTTACAGCAACGGCAACGACTGTGGATTCCAGTGTGATGAAGGGAATGGCCGGTGATTATATTAAATATTACGATTGGAGTTTCGGCAATAATTATCCCAAAAGTCAGGTTCGTAATCCCCAAAGATATTTTGCAACAGGTGATTATCAAATACAATTAAAAGTTACCAATTCTTTTGGTTGTACGGATAGCATAACTAAAAATCTTGTGGTAATTGGTCCGGAATCTAAATTCAGTATTTTAAGTGATACCATTGGATGCGAACCACTTAGAATTGAATTTAAAAATGAAAGTCTTTTTGCAACGGAGTGGATTTGGCAATTTGGTGATAAATTAAACAGTTCTTTTGGAACAAAAATGGATACCAACGTGGTATTTTATTACAAAGGTTTTGGTACATTTTATCCGCATTTGATAGCACGGGGTTCATTTACGCAGAATGGAGTAACAAGAGTTTGCGATGCTATTTATCCCGATACCAGTGTAGCAGTAAACAAATCTGTAACTGTTTGGGAATTACCAAAGCCGGATTTTATCTGGAGTACGAATTGCGCAACAGGTACAACCAGTTTTAAAAATATTACAACCATGCAAAGTGGGAGTATTACCAATTATTTCTGGGCATTTGGAGATGGAAGTTTTTCCGATTCTATTAATCCTGTACATGCATATGCAGATACCGGAAATTATAGGATTGTTTTGCGAATTACCAGCGACCATGGTTGTGAAGATTCGATCGTTCGGAATATTATGGTTTCGCCTGCACCTATTCCATGGTTCGGGTATTCAGATGCCTGTTTCGGTAATGCCAACACTTTTAAAGATTCCAGTTTTGCATTTAACGACCGCATTTATTTGTGGAGATGGGAATTTGGTGATGGAAGTATTTCCAACCAAAAAAATCCAAATCATATTTTTCCAAAAGACACTACATATACGGTAAAATTACGCGTAACCAATGTGGCAGGATGCAGTGACAGCACTACACGGAATGTGTTGGTATTCAGCAAACCTATAACCAATTTTACATTGAAAAATGTTTGTGCAAATCAAACAGCAAGTATGGAGAATACAACAACGGGAAAGCAAAGTATCAGCAATTACCTCTGGCGTTTTGGGGATGGGAATACTTCTGCTCTAACGAACCCCTCCCATGTATACAATCCATCCGGAAATTATAATATTCGGTTAATTGCGACAACGGTAAAAGGATGTATGGATTCTACACAGAAAACTATCCAGATTTATCCAAATCCTGTTGCCAAAATTCATATCAACAATCCGGATCAATGTTTTACCAACCATCGATTTATTTTCTCAGATTCGAGCACTATCTCATCCGGAACTGTATTTGCCAAATGGTTTTTTGATGTTGGCGATACTGCCGATACTGCTGTTGTGGAATATATATATGCCAATGTTGGAACATATGGAGTAAGACTCTATTCTGTGAGTAATTTTGGCTGTAGAGACACCATTTCCGATACCGTAAATGTGATGTATGAACCACAGGCAAAATATCAATTGGATGTAATTGAACATTGTGAAAGTACCAATTTATTTCAGTTCACAGATAAAGGATTTATTAATGAAGGAAGCTATGAAATCCTTTGGGAATTTGGTGATGGGGATACAGCTTCAGCGGCGTATACGCAACATCATTATGCAGATTCCGGATCTTACTTATTCAGACAAATATTGTCTTCCAACAAAGGATGCAGAGATACTGCGGAAGAATGGATTGCGGTGTATCCAATGCCTAAACCTGCATTTGCAATTAACGATTCTCTTCAATGTTTGAAAGGAAATAGTTTTATTTTTAGCAATAATACAACTATAGTTTATGGCACTTTAAATTACAACTGGAAATTTGGGGATGGACAGAATTCAACTACTACAAGCCCTACACATATTTACAACAATTTTGGTTTGAATACAGTTGCCTTGCATGCAACCAGCAACAAGGGTTGTATAGACTCCATAAAAAAGGCTTTGGAAGTATATCCGGATCCAAAAGCCGGATTTACTGTAAATGATTCCACCCAGTGTTTGCGTGGAAATGGATTCAACTGGAACAATACCAGCAGCATTGCAAATGGCATTATAACGCACTCCTGGACCATGGGTGATGGAAATTCAGCTAGCAGCACCAACGCCACCCATTCATACGCTACAGAGGGAAATTACAGCGTAAAACTCGTGGTGGTTTCTTCCAATACCTGCATGGATTCTATCACCAAGCCCATGGAAGTGTATCCCATGCCGCAGATGAAATTGTTGGTGAATGCTATGAATTCCTGTATTAACAATCAAAATTTTATTTTTACAGACAGCAGCAATATTGTTTCAGGATCACTTATACGGAAATGGAAATTTGGAGATAGTACTACAGACAACAATGCCGTTGTTTCTAAAACATTTTTGTATCCAAAAAATTACAAAGTTTGGCTTACGGAAATTTCAGATAAAAATTGCAGTGATTCTGCATCTGTAACGATTCGTGTTTTTGCAAAACCATATCCTTCATTTGGAATCAATGACAGTACCCAGTGTTTTCGCCAAAACCAGTTCACCTTTACCAGTTACACCACTATAGATAGTGGTGCTTTGATATACAATTGGAATTATGGCGATGGAAATTATGGAACAGGGAGTTCGGTGAATCACAGTTATTCCACACCCGGAACTTATACCGTAAAACTCAAACCAATAAGTACCAATGGATGCACGGATTCAACAGGAATAAATATAGAAGTGTATCCAATGCCGGCGAGTATTTTCGGAATGAACGACAGCACGCAGTGTTTGCGTCAGAACCGGTTTGATTTCAACAATAACAGCATTATTTCGAGCGGGGTCATGCAATATGCCTGGGATTTTGGCGACAGCAATTCCAGTGCTTTACAGACGCCTTCGCATTCTTATTTAAAACACGGGCAATTTAAAGTACAATTAATTGCAACATCCGATTTCTATTGCGCAGATACAAGTTCACATTTGGTCGATGTGTATCCCATGCCGGTTACAGGTTTCAGCGTGAATGACAGCGATCAGTGTTTTAACAGACAGAATTTTATATTCACAGATAACAGTTATATCGCAAATGGAAATTTAATCAGAAATTGGAGCAGTGACGATAATTCCAATGCAGGAGTTTCTCCCTGGTTGCACAATTTTAATACGGATACTTTTCATATCGTGAAATTGGTTCAAACTTCTGCATTTGGTTGCATGGATTCTCTTTCAAAAAAGGTGGAAGTATTTTCAGCTCCAACGGTTTCATTTGCTGCCAACGACAGCGACCAGTGCCTGCAACAGAATTTTTATGTTTTTACAAATACCAGTAAAATACGAAAAGATACGATGGCTTTTGTATGGAATTTTGGAGATAACAAATACGATATACAAACAAATCCAAGCCACAGATACACCAATCCCGGAACATATTTCATACAGTTATCAGCGCTGTCCGAAAATGGCTGTACGGATACAATAATAAAAAGCATTATCGTGCACCCGATGCCGCAGGTCGCTTTCATTATAAATGACACAGGCCAATGTGTGAATGCACAGAATTTTATTTTCACTAATAACAGCAACATCACTTCCGGCAATCTGTTTCATTTATGGAATTTTGGAGATGGCAATATCGATGGCAATCAAAATGTAACCCATAATTATATATTGGACAGCAGTTATGTAGTAAAACTAATAGAAACCAGTGATAAAGGCTGCATGGATTCTGTTTACCACACGCTCACGGTATACCCCAAACCTTCAATTTTATTTTCATTAGATGACAGCATTCAGTGCTTACGACAAAATCAGTTTAATTCCAACAATACTTCAAAAATTAAATATGGTTTGCTTGTTTATTTGTGGAGCATGGGAGATGGAAATTCTGCTACAACGAATAATATTTCCTATGCATACGGGTTGCATGGAAATTACAATATAGGTTTAAAAGCAACATCGGATCTCGGTTGTACAGATAGTGCCGAAATTCCTGTGATTGTGGGTGCCATGCCGGTTCCGAACTTTACAATAAACGATCCTTCCCAGTGTTTTAACGATCAGAATTTTATATTTACCACTACTACAACTCTGGCATCTGGCACTTTCCAAACACAATGGAATTTCGGAGATAACCAGATTTCTAATCAGAACAATACCACCCATTTGTATTCCAATTTTGGAAATTATTTGGTGCGAAATATTTCCACTACTAATTATGGCTGCATGGATTCTCTGGATAAATCTTTGCGCGTATTTGCCAATGCCAGTGCATCTTTTATCACCAATGACAGCGACCAGTGTCAGAATCAGCAGAATTATATTTTTACCAATACGAGTAAAATTGCAGCGGGAAAAATTCAAAGTATTTTCTGGGATTTGGGTAATGGAAATTTCGATAATAAAAATGTGACAGGAAGTTTCTATCCGAATGCAGGAAGCTATAAAATTAAGTTAACCACTACATCGGACAGTGGTTGCACGGATAGTTTTTCCAATTTAATCAGGGTGTATCCGAAACCTGCCGGTTGGTTTGATTACAACGATTCTGCGCAATGTTTGTTTCAGAATAATTACATATTCACAGACAACAGTTTTGATTCATTTGGAGTAAACCAATATTATTGGGATATTAATAGTGAAAATATACAAACCACCAAAACTGCCAATTATGTTTTCAAAAGTGCCGGGTATAAAACAATTACTTTAATTGCGAGTTCTCTGAGAGGCTGCATGGATACCAGCACCAGGCTTGTGTATGTAAAGCCAATGCCGGATCCTACTTTTGAAAAACTGGATAAATTTTATTGTCAGAATACAGGTCCATATTTATTTCAACCTTTAACTGCAGGGGGAAATTATTTTGGTCACAATATTTCAGACCCGAATTACATTCCGCAAATTTTATGGGATGATACTGTGAAATATATTGTAACTGTAAATGGCTGCACAGACAGCAGCACCCAATTGACAAAGGTTTATCCGGGACCGGTAGCTGATATCGGCAACGACACTGCCTTGTGTAAACAGGAATTTTTGTTTTTGAAATTAAATTCTTTCAGTAGCAAATACATCTGGAGTACAGGAAACAACAGTCCGGAAATTCGCATCACACAACCGGGAAGATATTGGGTAACCGTGAGTAATATGTGTGGTACGAAATCAGACACCATTGACGTGCAATTCCGGGATATCAATTGCCGCTTCTTTTTACCCACTGCATTCACTCCAAACAGAGACAATATCAATGACCGTTACAAGCCTGTAGTGTTCAATCTGGACAAGATGGAGTATCTCATATACAACCGTTGGGGAGAGCTGGTATACAAAGGCGATTTGCAGAGTCCGGGCTGGGATGGTACTTATATGAATGCTAATGCGCAGGATGGGGTTTACATCATCTATGTAAACTATACATACTCCAACGGCCCCTTCAACCACGAGCAGCAAACGGCAAGTGGCAGTTTTACGCTGGTGAGGTAATTGATTTTGATACAAGAATAAATTGAAATATTTTTACTATTAATATTTATGAATTTTAGAACGATAATTTATATTTTATGTGTCTTTTTAATTTCGGGACTAACATGCGACAAAAGATGCAGGGATTGTGAAATACCACCTGATGGTAGATTTCCGCATACCGGTTTTACCTCTGTTAAGACAATTGATATTGATTCTTTCAGTGTTATCATAGAAGTAAAATTTGAAATGGATTCGTTGGATACTTTGGTTTCACAAGGACTTTATTGGACAAAAAGCATCTTGCCTAACAATACAGATTCGGTCGTATTTGTAGATACCGGACATACCGGTTACATCGTTAAAATCCAAAATTTACAGCCTAAAACCAAGTATTTGATCCGACCCTTTTTCCAGTTAAAATCGGGCAAAAGGGGAGAGGCCCAACTTGAATTTGAGACATTGCAATTGAACTATTTTGTCGGAGGAATTGGCCCGGCTGGAGGGATTATTTTTTGGATGAAGGACAAAAAAACCGGATTGGAAATTGGCCCGGAATTTACCGACTCTTTATTTCCCTGGGGGTGCAGTGGACAACCAATGACAACCGGCCTTAGCTTTGGAGATGGCCCATCAAATACAACCAATATAAGTCCAAAGTGTTATTCCCTCATAAATGCTGCTGGTTTCTGCCGTTATGGCGATTTTAACAAACTGCCTGAATGGTATTTGCCATCCAAAAATGAGCTAGATACCATGTATAAATATTTAGCAAGCAGAGGATTGGGAAAACTTAGACCTGAATATTACTGGAGTTCCAGTGCCTATGATGACGACAATGCTATTTTAGTTTCTATGAAGGATGGGAGTAGTATTAAAACAGACCGATGGCGCTATTACAGGGTGCGTCCGATAAGGAAGTTTGAGCTCCCGTAAGGTTTTTTAGTTTCCTTTTGCAAAATTAATCTAATCGCTTATCTTTGCAGCCCTAAAACGGACCTGTAGCTCAATTGGATAGAGCACTTGACTACGGATCAAGAGGTTTGGGGTTCGAATCCCTACTGGTCCGCTAAAGCATCTAATTTTTGCCCCTGTAAAGCAGGGGCATTTTTATTGGTGCGAAATCCGCCTCTGAGCTTGCTCAAGGGCAGATGAGCACAAATAAAAAAACCATTCGCAGAATGGTAAAATTGGATGTAGACTTCGCATAGTAGGGATCATTGAAAATAATCCCGTTGAACAAGTATACGGAAAACGATAATTAATTTATTAATTCAACGCACTTAATCGATTAATATTAGTTGATTTTTATCTGGTATACAGATAATTTATTTATTTGAACGCGATGAGTGAACTTGTAAATAGGCGTTACCCTGAGAGTGAATTGACAGGGAGAATTATTGGATGTTGCATGGAAGTGCATCGCTTTCTTGGAAATGGCTTTCAGGAGAAAATCTATCAAAAAGCATTGGCCATGGAAATGCATTTACAAAAAATAACATTCAGCAGAGAACATGAAATGGAGATTTTTTACAAAGGAACCCATATCGGTAATCGAAGAGTTGATTTTTTTGTAGAAGGTAAAATCATGCTGGAATTGAAAGCCGTAAAATGCCTGGAAGATATGCATCTGGCTCAGGCAATCAATTACCTCGAAGCGTATAATATGCACATTGGCTTGTTGGTAAATTTTGGTGCAAAAAGCCTCGAGTTTAAACGGGTAATGAAATGAAAAAACATTGGGGTATATTTATACCATATTTTATGCCGCGTGTTAATTGGAATATTTGTTAATAAAAACACCGTATCCTGACTGTGATTCTTTTGATTAAATGATTGGCATGATTACGATTTGTATATATTTTTATAATTGAACTAATAACCTAGCACCAAGCGAAATCATAGGTAATCAAAAAATCAATTTAATCAAAGTCCAGACAAAGAGAAAATAGCAATACCGGTGCTATTTTGCTTCTGATTGAGTAATTGCATTGATTACGATTTGTATACATCTAAGAAATTGAACCTCTAAATTACCAGTAAGCAAAATCATAGGTAATCAAAAAATCAATTTAATCATAGTCCAGACAATGAGAAAATAGCAATACCGGTGCTATATTGCTTCTGATTGAGTAATTGCATTGATTACGATTTGTATACATCTAAGAAATTGAACCTCCAAATTACCAGTAAGCAAAATCATAGGTAATCAAAAAATCAATTTAATCAAAGTCCAGACAATGAGAAAAAAGCAATACCGGTGCTATTTTGCTTCTGATTGAGTAATTGCATTGATTACAATTTGTATACATCCAAGAAATTGAACCTCCAAATTACCAGTAAGCAAAATCATAGGTAATCAAAAAATCAATTTAATCAAAGTCCCGACAGAGAGAAAATAGCAATACCGGTGCTATATTACTTTATGATGGAGTAATTATTCTGATTATAAACGGTTAAGTTTTGTATCTGGGTAATTTATCCATTCCCATCCCACCTTTTACCCAAATCCTTTAACTTCGCAAATCTAACAACACCTACTATGAAAAAGCTCTATATATTTATTCTGATCTCCCTGTTTTCCGGAAGTGCGTTTTGTCAGTATCCACTAGATAAAGGGCAGGTGCAACTCAATGCAGGTTTTGGCCTCAGCGGTTGGGGAAAACCGGTTTATATCGGACTGGATTTTGGCGTGCACAAGGACATGTCTCTCGGCCTCGAACTTTCCTACCGCAAATACCGCGCAAGGTGGGATAAAATGTATTTCGACCATAGCATTACAGGAATCTCCGGAAACTGGAATTACCATTTTAACAGTGTTCTTGATCTGGATGATCAGTGGGACTTTTATGCAGGTTTGAATTGCGGCTGGTACATCTGGCGCTCAGAAGCTGCATATTATGGTACAGATAACACCGGACTAGGCCTTGGTGCCCAAATTGGCGGCAGATATTATTTTAACGACAAAATCGGTATCAATTTGGAAGCCGGCGGTGGCAACGCATTTTCCGGTGGAAAACTGGGGATTACGGTTAAATTTTAAACCGGAACTTAGATTTGTCGCCCAGGCAATCTAATAGTTAACGCGTGAAATAAATCTGCCATTTTATCTCTGGCCAGGAAATCGGCATTTCCAATATTTTTATTAGAGTTTGAATATAAACGCAGAAAACAGAAAAAGAATGCAATCCTTTTTGAGTGAACTGCATCTTATCGTAAAAATCCCCATCCCCTTCCATGAATTCACGCATTTTATCGAAAATGACAGCAGTTCGCAACTTGGTAATTAATATTGCATACTTTTAATTTCATATGAAAAGACCAATACTATTGCTCCTGTCTCTGGCAGCCATTGCAACACCCGCTCTGGCCCAAAAGAGGGACAAAAAGAAAAAGGATGTTGCTGCAACACCTGTACCGGCTGCTGCGAAACCGGAATCCAAAATTCCATCTATCGAAACCAAAACCAAAAACTGTGTTAAAATTCCCGGAATATTTACCCTATATCAGGATACCACCAGTGGTCAAATCTTTATGGCAATTGCAAAGGACCAGCTGAATAAAGAATACATTCATTTTACGTATACCGAAAATGGCGTTTTACCTGCAGGTTTTAATAAAGGTCAGTACCGCGGCAGCAGGGTATTTAAAATAAGCCGACATTACGATTATGTTGAATTTGAACAACAGAATACCAGTTTTTATTTCGACCCGAAAAGTGAACTGAGCAAATCAGCAAATACCAATATTTCCAATGCGAGTTTGGCATATGAAAAAGTAGTGGCTAAAAATGATAAAACAGGTGAAGTATTGATAGATGGCGATGAATTATTTCTCACAGAAAAATTGCATCAGATAAAGCCTTCACCCAATCCTGGAGCAGGTCCTATGGCTGCCATGATGTTCAATTTAGGTTCGCTTTCCAAATCCAAAACACGATATGAAAAAGTAAAAAATTATCCGCAAAATGTGGATTTGATGGTGCGTTATGTGTACGATAATCCAATGCCAATTAATGGAGGAGGAGATGCTGTTGCGGATGCCCGTTCGGTAAGTGTAATGTTGCAACACAGCATTATTGCCATGCCGGAAAATGATTACCAGCCCAGATTTGACGATCCACGTGTGGGATATTTTGCAGAGGAAATGAATAACATGACCACAGCAAATGCTATCAATTACAGAGATTTAATACATCGGTGGAATCTGGTAAAAAAAGATCCAACCGCAGCAAAAAGTGAACCCGTAAAACCCATTACCTGGTGGATTGAAAATACCACGCCCAAAGAATACCGACCTGTGATTATGGCAGCTGCCCAGCAGTGGAACAAAGCGTTTGAACCTTTGGGATTTATAAATGCGGTACAAATATTTGAGCAAAGTGATACCGCAAGCTGGGATGCCGGAGATATCCGATACAATGTACTGCGCTGGACATCTTCACCCACACCGCCATTTGGAGGTTACGGACCGAGTTTTGTAAATCCGAGAACAGGAGAAATATTGGGTGCAGATATTATGTTGGAATACATTTTTGTTACCAACAGGGTACATGCAGAAAAACTATATGAATCCAATAGTGCAGATCATTATTGCGAAGCCGGAAATAATTTACACAATGAAATGTTAATGGGCATGCAGATGTTGCGTGCAGCAGGTGCTTCTGAAATTGAAATGACCAAATTGATTCAGCAATCCTTATTTTATCTGGTTTTGCATGAAATGGGCCATACCCTTGGCTTACAACACAACATGAAAGCTTCCAATTTGTTGTCGCCTGAACAATTGAAAAATGTTGCAGAAACAGATAAAAATGGGGTTATAGGATCAGTTATGGATTATCCGGCAATCAATTTTAATCGCGTTGAAAATCAATCGGTACAGTATTGCCAGACGGCTCCGGGGCCCTATGATTTGTGGGCCATTGAATATGGTTACAGCATTGCAGAAAATGATGCTGAAAAGGAAACCGAAAGGTTAAATAAAATTCTTTCCAGAAGTGGTGAAGCAGTACTTACATTTGGGAATGATGCCGATGATATGCGCTCACCCGGTAAAGGAATAGACCCGAGAGTGATGATTAATGATCTCTCATCCGATGCCATACAATATGGAATAGATCGCATAGAACTCATTAAAAAAACCATGCCGGGTTTGATGAATAAATTTGGGAAAGAAGGAGAGAGTTATCAGGAAATTACCAGCAATATGAGTTCATTACTCAGCGGTTATTCCGGAATGTTGGGAATTGTTTCACGGTATGTTGGAGGTGTTTATGTGGAGCGGGTTGCACCGGGTTCCCCAAATGCAAAACAACCACTTACTCCTGTGGCCTATGCAGATCAGAAAAGAGCGATGAAAATGCTTGCGAAATATGCATTTGCACCCGATGCCATGGATGTTCCGGATGCACTGATTCCCTATTTGCAAAAACAGCGCAGGGGATATAATTTCTTTGCATCTACCGAAGATCCCAAATTGCATGATATGGTTGAAAATGCACAGATGGGGGTTTTGGATCATTTGCTCAGCAAATCGGTTTTGTTGAGACTTACCGACAGCAGAGAGTATGGAAATCAATATTCTGTAGGTGAAATGATGAATGACCTCACAATTGCTTGTTTTAACGAAGATTTAGCCGGCAATGTAAACAGTCACCGCCAAATTTTACAAATTAATTATGTGAATTATTTAATTCAGATCGCGGGCTTTAAAAAACCTTCCACTTACGATAATATTGCAATGGCAAGGGCAACCACCCAATTGCTTGATATTCAGCGTAAATTAAAGGCTGTAACTACCGGTGATAAGGATACCAGAGACCATCGCGCCTATATAAATCAATTAATTGAAAATGCATTCAAAGAATAATTTTTTTAATTATTTTTTGTAAATAAAATTTGCGGACTTCTTAAAATGAAATCCGCATTTTTTTTGCTTTTCGCAACAAGCTGTTCTGCTGCTGTTCAAGCACAGATACATGATACTATTCAATTGCAGGATGCTGTAATTCAAACTAACAGGATTCAACAGAATCTATCAGAAACTGACCGAAATATTACGGTTTTGGATGCCAAGACCATTGCTTCTCTGCCTGTCAAATCAGTAAGCGAGTTGCTCTCTTATGTCCAGGGTTTGGATATACGGCAACGTGGCGTTTGGGGCGCTCAGGCCGACGTTGGAATCATGGGAGGTTCCTTTGAGCAGGCATTGATTCTAATTGATGGCGTGAGAATGTCGGATCCCCAAACCGGACATCATATGATGAACATTCCAATCCATCCGGATATGATTGACAGAATCGAAATACTTAAAGGTCCTGCCGCCGCCAGGTATGGTATCAATGCCCTTTCGGGAGCAATTCATATAATCACCAAAACAGCGGATAAATCCTTGTGTATTGCCAGGCTTTATTCGGGTAGCAGTATGGAAAAAGACAGCTCTGACAATCAAACATTTTTGAATTCGGGATTGTCGTTTGTTGCAGGCAGTAAAATAAAAAATACAAATTTTATGCTGGGTGGCTCAGCAGATTTCGGAAATGGGTACCGTTATAATACGGACATGAATAATTACCGATTTTCCGGAAAGATTTCACATTTAGATAAACAAAAAAACGAATGGTTTATTCAGGCAGGTTATATTCAGAACAAATTCGGGGCAAATGCCTTCTATGCTGCTCCGGGAGACAAGGAGTCCAAAGAAAAAGTGGAAACCGCATTTGGTGCAATTCGCTATAAGTTAAAAAGAGATAAATGGGAATTAATTCCCATGATTTCCTACAGGTATAATTTTGACCATTATATTTATATCAGACAAAATCCTGCGATATATCAAAACAGACATTTTTCACATGTTTGGAATCCGGAATTGAATTTTACTTATAACTTTCATCATGGAACATTGGCCCTCGGAGCTGAGTACAGAAGAGATACCCTGCGCAGCAACAATCTGGGCAACAGGTCCAGAAATCTTACCGGAATTCATGCAGATTATTTGTTTCAGAAATGGAATAAAATAAAAATTTTATTCGGTGTTTATTCTATTTACCATAGCCAATACGGCTGGTCAATTTTTCCAACTTTGGAAGCCGGTTATTTGTTAAGACCCGGCCTTCGTTTGTTCGCCAATGCAGGAACTGCCCAAAGACTCCCTTCTTACACGGATTTGTATTACAAAGGACCTTTAAATGTCAGCAATCCGAATTTGAAACCGGAAAATTCCATGAATGTCGAAATAGGGATAAAAAGAAATGTTCATGACAAATCTCTGTCCGCTTCCATTTTCAGAAGGGATATTTCCAACCTCATAGATTGGGTGCGGGATAGTGTAACCCATCCATGGAGCCCGGTCAATTACAATCAGGTAATAACTACAGGTTTGGATATTGCTGCGGATTATTACCTGAATTTGCATTGGAAAAGGATTAAAAATATCAGATTCCGCGCCGGTTATGTTCATTTATATCAAAGCTATTCTGCCGGTTTGGAGAACACTATCAGCAAAAATGTTCTGGAAAATTTAAAAGACCAGTTTATTATTTCTGCCAATTCTGTTATATTCGATGCATGGAAAATGCAGGTGAGTTACAGATACCTGCTGCGCAACAATATGAATGCTTATAGCCTTCTGGATTTGCATTTGGCATACAACAAAAAAGATGTTACCTTTTTTGCAGATATTAATAATATTTTGAATACCCAATATCGTGAAATTTCAACTATTCCAATGCCGCCCCGCTGGTTTGCAATCGGATTACGGTTTGAACTGAATCCTTAAATATGCAAAAAAATAATTTAGCTTTCATAGCCTCTGTCTTTATTGCAATTGCAATCTTGCTTGGTGCATGGAACGCGCATGGAATGGAAGATTTGGTCATCCATAAAAGTATTAGTGAAAAATATTTGAAAACATTTTATACCGGTGTGCAGTATCAGTTCTTTAATTCTTTGGGATTATTGATTCTGTCATTTATTTCAGATCGCCATAAATTTATGAAAACAGGAATTTGGTTTATTGGCACTGGGATGTTTATTTTTTCTTTTAGTTTATACATCCTGTCATTTCATGAAATAATAGGTAGTGGTTTTAGAATATTAGGAGCTATTACACCTGTAGGTGGTTTGTTAATGGCCTGTGGGTGGATTTTGGCAGCATTCTCATTTTTGAAAAAAAACAATGCCTAAAACCGTAATTTTTATGCGTCATGGCAAGGCAGCGGATATATCCGATTATGCCAATGATTTCGACAGACCGTTGGTAATTCGCGGTATTGAAGAAGCCGCTCTTGCCGCAGAAAAATTGAGAATAGTTGGAATAATTCCCGATTTTATTATTGCCAGTCCTGCACAACGCACCAAAGATACCGCGCAGTCTGTTTGCAAAATATTTGGTCGTGACCGGCATGATTTTATTACTGAGATATCACTGTATGGCGGGTCATTTTTTGATTATTTGGATGCGATTGCAAAATACGATTACCCCAATATTATGCTTATTGGCCATAACCCTGAAATTGGAAGATTGAGCATGCATTATTCCAAAAATGAAATCCATTCGTTTCCTACCTCTTCCTGTGCCGCTTTTCGCTTTGAGTCTTTGCAGCCCGATAAGAATTCCATAGCTGAATTGTTGTATTACGATTTGCGGAAATAGACTATTTGATACGAATAACATCCCTAAAATCAGAGGCAAATTCTTGCTTTTCTCTCTGATTGTACCGACCTTGCACCTTTTTAATCATGCAGATATCTCCTAATAAAGTAATAAGCATAAGCTACAGGTTAACACTGGATAACGGCGAATTGGCCGATGAAGCAACTGCAGAACATCCACTGATGTTTATTCATGGAATTGGCCAAACCCTGGAAGCGTTTGATGACAAATTACATGGTCTGGAAACAGGCGCAGAATTTCAGTTTTCTTTAACACCGGATGAAGGTTATGGAACATCCAGTCCGGAAATGGTAATCGATATTTCCAGATCCATTTTTAATGGACCCGAAGTACCTAAAGATTTGCTGGAACTCGGTAATATGGTGCCTATGCAGGATCAGGACGGAAGACCAATGAATGGTATTGTGCTCGCAGTGGATGATCAAAATGTAAGAATGGATTTCAACCACCCGCTTGCAGATCAAAACCTGCATTTCACGGGTACCATTATCAGTATTCGCGAGGCAACGGATGAGGAAAAAGACCATGGTCACGTACACGGACCTGGCGGCCACCACCACCACTAAAAACATTATGCGTGTAGATTTGCGCAGCGATACGGTAACAAAGCCCACTGAGGGCATGCTGCATGCAATGTTTGCATCAAAAGTTGGCGATGATGTCTTTGGTGACGATCCTTCAGTAAATGCATTACAACAACAAGTTGCTTCCCTTTTTGGTAAAGAGGCTGCTTTATTCTTTCCCAGTGGTACCATGGCCAATCAGGTTGCCATAAAAACCCATGTACAACCCGGGGATGAAATTATTTGCGACCAAACTGCACATGTGTATCGCTCGGAAGGTGGTGGAATTGCCGCAACTTCAGGCGCTTCCGTTCGTTTATTAAATGGGGAAAGAGGAATTTTCACTGCAACAGATGTATTGGAAAATATAAATCCGGATGATGCACATTGTCCCAAATCTGTTTTACTATGTGTAGAGAATACGGTGAACAAAGGTGGGGGAGCCTGTTGGTCAAAATCGCAAATTACTGAAGTTTGCGAGGCTGCAAAATCGCGGAATTTAAATACCCATTTGGATGGTGCCAGGCTATGGAATGCAATGGTTAAAACCAATTTAAATGCTGCATTTTTTGGCGAGAATTTTGATAGTATTTCGGTTTGTTTTTCAAAAGGATTGGGTTGCCCGGTAGGCTCTGTACTCGTGGGTTCAAAGGAATTTATTCATCGCGCACACAGACACAGAAAGAGGCTGGGAGGCGGAATGCGACAAATAGGATATTTGGCTGCCGCTTGTTCTTATGCATTGGAAAATCATCTGTATCGTCTGCAACAAGATCATTTAAATGCAACCAAAATAGCAGAGGTATTATCGCAAAAAAACTGGGTTAAAAATATACTTCCTGTAGAAACCAATATTGTAATTTTCAAATTGGGAAGTGCATCAAAAGCAGCAGAGTTATTGCATAAACTTCGCGAATTGGATATTCATGCAACGGATAATGGCGGCGGCTGGTTGCGCTTTGTATTGCATTTGGATATAGACGAAAATCAATTGATATTTTTAATCAATCAATTGCAAAATCTGGATTTCTAATTCACCAGGAATTTTTATTTTTTTTACAACTACCACCAAACATTAAATTTAATTGCAACATTCTTTTGCAATGCCTAAAAGGATGTATACAGCTGTATCTGAATTCCCAAAATGGAGCCGGACCTTTTTTACAACCGGCAAATCTGTATGCCAAAACATGATCCAAATAGATTTTTGGGGCAATATTTTTTCGCACGAATTTTTTATATTTTCTTCTACTGATTCTGCCGGACAAATATTGTTCCTTCATGTCCCACGCTTTGGATCTCAACTCCGGGCTGGTGGAAATAATGGCATTTATCAGAAACGCCCGAATCGCCATTGCAGCGCTGTCTGAAGGCAGGTAATTACAGGCGCATCCTGCATTAAAAATATAAGCATCAGGCAACCAGCTTCGAAATTCCTCGTATTGTTCGCAAATGGAAAATCTTACACTGTCTTTGCCAATAAATTGCGCTTGGTTGGTGTTTTGAAAAATGAGAAGTAAGAATGCTATTAGAAATAGTTTTTTCAAAAGAATGGTCTTGAATCGTTCATTAACATTCTTCAATGTCATTGGTATGGTTGGTTTCCAATTCCAGCGTGGCATGTTGAATATTCAGATGAAGCAACTCATGTTTTAATTTGCTCTTTAATGCACCGGCTTCCTGTTCTGTCAATTCTCTTGCCAGCAGCAGGTGTGCTGTCATAGCATTTCTGGTGGTACTCAAAGCCCAAATATGCAAATGGTGTATGTCTTTAATGTCGCTTAGTTTTAATGCTTCATTTCGCACTGCTTCCACATCTACATTTTCAGGCACTCCGTCAAGCGATAATCGCAAACTGCTTCTCAAAATTTTAAATGTTCCAATTAAAATTACAACACAAATCATTATGCTGATTACCGGATCAATCCAAATCTGATCGGTAATATAAATTAAATAACCACCAAGCACCACACCCGCAGAAACAGCCGCATCGGCAAGCATATGTAAATAAGCAGATTTGCTGTTTAATTCATTCTTTTTTGCGAATAAAAGTGCGGTAATGGTGTTTATTACAATTCCAATTCCAGCTACCAAACTCATAATATTCCACTGTGGTTTTTCGGGTTGAAATAACCTGTGTATAGCCTCATATCCAATGCTTCCTACCGCAAGCAATAAAATAATACAATTGCTTAATGATGCCAAAATGGTTCCTTTAGAAAATCCATAGGTATAGGTTTTATTCGGTTTCAACCTGGCCATTCGAAGTGCAAACAGACTTACAAATAAACCCGCAACATCACCCAAATTATGCCAGGCATCTGCTATCAAACTCAGAGATTGGGATACAAATCCATAAAAAAATTCAATAGAAACAAAAAACACGTTCAAAATAATACCCAAAATATATGGCCGCATCATATTGCGTTCCATCGCAACATGTGGCAGATTATGGTGTTGATGGTCGTGTCCCACATGGCGAATTTAAACATTCGCCTACAATATTCTCGGTTATGTTCTCAGGAAATACCCAGAACTTTTTCAATCGGATTTTTGCCGTCGAACAGCATTTCCGGATTTTCCAAAAGCTGTTTCACACGTACCAAAAAACTAACGCTTTCTCTTCCGTCAATAATGCGGTGGTCATAGCTCAGCGCTACATACATCATTGGCCGTATAACCACATTCCCGTTTTCAGCAACTGGCCTTTCTACAATATTATGCATTCCCAAAATACCACTTTGCGGTGGATTGATAATGGGTGTACTCATCATGCTGCCAAAAACACCTCCATTGGTAATGGTAAATGTTCCACCGGTCATTTCTTCCAAACTCAGCTTGCCATCGCGCGCTTTGGTTGCAAGCCTTTTTACTTCAGCTTCAATCTCAGCAAGGCTCAGTGTTTCTGCATTTCTCACAACCGGCACCACAAGTCCTTTTGGTGCGCTAACCGCAATAGAAATATCACAATAATGGTGGTAAATTATTTCATCACCATCAATACTGGCATTTACCGCCGGCCAATCTTTTAATGCAATACAAACGGCTCTGGTAAAAAAACTCATAAACCCAAGTCCAACACCAAATTTTTCTTCAAAAGATTTTTTGTATTTGGTACGCAAATCCATAATGGGTTTCATATTCACCTCATTAAATGTGGTGAGCATGGCAGTTTCATTCTTTGCAGCAACCAGGCGTTTACTCACCGTTTTGCGCAAATTGCTCATCTTTTCACGCTTTTCTCTTTCACCATTTAATGCCACTGTTGTATTCAGATTTTTAGAAACACCACTTGCAACAATAGCTTCTAAAACATCCACTTTATTTATTTTCCCATTGCTGCCGCTGCCTTTTATTTTACCCGCGTCCAGCCCATATTCAGCAATCAGTTTTGCTGCAACGGGTGATATATGCAAATCGCTGTAATTCGTCGCTGCTGCAACTTCTACAATTTTGGGAACAGCTTGTTCTGCTTTCGGATTTTCTGTTTTGGCATTGGCGGAGTTCTCTTTTATTGCAGTTCCCGCAGGTTTTTGTGCATCGGTGTTTATCACGGCAACCACACTTCCAACTGCAATCGTGTCGCCAACTGCGCCATTTAATTTTTCAATTATTCCCGATTTTTCGGCATTCACCTCAAATGTGGCTTTATCGCTTTCCATTTCCGCAATGGGTTCATCCATTTCCACCCATTCACCTTCTTTTTTCAGCCAGTTCGCAATCGTAACTTCACTTACACTTTCACCCGGTGCCGGTACTTTAATCTCCAGAGACATTGGTGTTGCAAAATTAATCAAATTGTATCAAGGTCAGAAATAAGGATACATTCCAATTTTATTATGGCACCTTCGGGCTGTTCGCTATAGCCCACGGCAGAAGCTCCAATTCCGTGCAGGTTATGTATGGGGCTCCCTGCGGTCGCCC